>Ga0066372_10000416_pt1 | contig 15831 bp, 16 predicted proteins | sample Knorr_S15_td_250_FD_77011 | JGI IMG/M metagenome (GOLD analysis project Ga0066372, IMG submission 77011) | Marine microbial communities from Southern Atlantic Ocean transect - Knorr_S15_td_250_ad_251m_LV_A | ecosystem: Environmental > Aquatic > Marine > Oceanic | place: Southern Atlantic ocean... | reverse complement strand
GATGACTTCGCAACTAGTTCAATCCAGGAAATAGTTCAAGATCTTAATAGCGACTCAGTAAGCCTCGCAGGCCCGATGGTCGCTGAGGATGCGCGGCAGATTGGATTATGGTTAAAATTTAACAACTTAGCAGGAAGAATTAATGTGAATACTGTCCTCGCGGATAGTGATGGCCGGCTAAATCATTTTGCGATGGGTGCGGTAAGACCAGGTGACCCCGCTTCTAAGGATTGGGTGCTTTTCACCGCTGACGTAACGAAACCTGCCGATAAGTTTGGCAATGTGAAAGCTGCGCCATTACCATATAGTCTTCGAGGAATAACCTTCACGGCTTCAAGCCGGCTTACCGCTCAACAAGCAAATATCAGAATAGGTCCGCTTGTATACACTACGTCGGTTGCTCCACCACCAGCTCCAGAAGGATCTGATGACCAGCCCGCCACATCAGGTGGATTTAGTTGGTACTTTGGTCTAGACGGTGGCCCACGAGGTACAGATTCCTGGCCTGATACAACGGTAGTGCACGACTTTGCTGATGGAGGTTTTTCTCCTCTCTCTGGTGCGCGATCTTCTTCTTCTGCCGATTCTTTAAGCATCGATGTCGATGCACCCCACGGGATTGAACGAACTACCACACTCAGTTGGGTCTCTTCAAATGAAACCCGTGGGTACTACCGAGTGCATGGTTTGATGCTCGACACGGTTACCACTGATCTCAAAGTTTATTTAGACAAAGAGACCGTCACCCGCATGGGCATAGAAATTGGTGATGTATTTGCATTCAATTCTTCTTCAAGATGGACCCGCGGTAGACTCGCCGGAGTATTTGACTATTTCCCTACCTATATACCGAACTCCAATGCCGGTTTTGCCGTGGTGAATTCAGATAGACTTCAAGCCGCAATCAACATCGCCTTACCTGATAACTCTGTCGGACCGAACGAGTTATGGTATCGCTCAACGAGTACCACAGATCCTGCTGAGTGGGCGGCCGAGTTTGATCATGATAAACTTTTCCTCGCTGAAACTATCAGAACTGAACAGCAAGAAGATCCTTTAATAGCAGCGGGTTGGTCAGGTATATTGGCAATCAGCTTTGGTGCAGTATTATTACTTTCCGCGATTGGATTCATGGTGTACTCATACCTAAACGCGCAACAGCGGGGACTCGAATTTGCAATTATGAGGACTCTTGGTTTTTCTCGACCACAGGTATTCAGTCTCGTTCTTTTTGAGCATCTCTTTGTGGTTCTGGCGGGGCTTGGGCTCGGCACAGCCGTCGGGCTCTTCATCGGAAGATTCATGATGAGCTTTCTCGCGACGGACGAAATTGGAAATCCCGTTGTGCCGCCATTTATTTTGGAATTTTCCTGGACGGAAGTGTTCCTTGTCTGGGGGATATTGAGTCTGGTATTCATTTTAACCGTGGCAGCAGTAGTAACACTCTACTTCCGTCTGGCCATTCACCGAGCACTACGAATTGGAGACGCCTAGTGGCTAGTGAGTACATATTTGCTGAAGAATTGTTTAAAATATATAAAACTGATGACCTAGAGGTCGTCGCCCTTCGGGGGCTCGACCTCCGTGTTGCTCCTGGAGAGATGATGGCGATAGTGGGTGCGTCAGGATCAGGAAAGTCTACGTTCCTCAATATCCTTGCGGGTCTAGATACCCCGTCAGCTGGCAGAATTTCGGTGGGAAGTCGTGACCTACTGAGAATGAGCGATGACGATCTCGTGGACTACAGGCGGCGTGAAGTTGGATTCATCTGGCAACAGACAGGACGTAACTTAATCCCATATCTAACCGCCCAGCAAAATATTGAAGCACCGATGATTCTTGAGGGCGTCAAGCGCAAGATTGCGAAAGCTCGAGCAAGAGAACTCCTAGAGGCAGTCGGACTTGGCGACAAGCATAAACGAAAACCAAATGAACTATCTGGAGGCGAACAGCAACGAGTTGCCATTGGAGTTGCACTGGCGAATCAGCCTCCACTTCTATTAGCCGACGAACCGACCGGCGAACTTGATAGCGCGACTGCAGATGAGGTATTTGGAGTACTACGCACCATTAATCAAAACACCGGTGTGACGGTCGTAATCGTGACACACGATCAAGAAATCACCAGCAGAGTCGATCGCGTCGTGGCCATGAGAGATGGCCGAGCAAGTACAGAACTCATCCGCAACTCACCTATTACCGGTACAGATTTCTCAGTCGACGAATTAGCGGTTGTCGATCGAAGTGGTCGCCTACAAATCCCTCGGGAATATCTACAAGATATCGGAATCGATCGTCGAGCCCGCATTGAAATTGATGGTGAATCAGTCAAAATTACCGGTGAATAGACTTAGTCCTAAGGATTAGCATAATGACAACTACCCAGCATCAGCTGAAGCAGAATAATTTGATTACTGTATCTGGACTGATCCGTAGATTTGAAAGTGGTGGGACAGTTGTAACCGCAGTCAATTCAGTGGATCTGGAAGTTCCAGCCGGTCAATTCATAGCCATAGTGGGTAGATCAGGATCAGGTAAGACTACGCTTTTGAATCTTATTGCGGGGCTCGATTCTCCTGACAAGGGTTCTGTTTTCATCGATGGCCAAGAAGTATCAGGCTTCTCGGACAGACAGAGTACGAAATTCAGAAGAGAGCAAATTGGGTTTGTATTCCAATCTTTTGGTCTTTTACCATTGCTGTCTGCCGCCGAAAACATAGATCTTGCTCTTCGCATAGCAGGCAGTGGAATACGGGAGCGAAATAGTCGGACGCGAGAATTACTTGAGCAGGTAAGCCTTACTCATCGGGCAGATCATCGACCCTATGAATTATCCGGCGGCGAACAACAGCGCGTCGCTGTTGCCAGAGCTCTAGCAAATAATGCCCCCCTCATCATCGCAGATGAGCCAACCGGTGAACTCGACTCAACGACTGGTGCCCAGATTTTCAGCTTACTACGAGAAATTGCTGACTCGGGGGTAACCATCGTCACAGCCACTCATGACCCTTTTGTAATGGAGCACGTTGATCTAGTTCGAGAAATGGCGGATGGCGCCTTGCTTCCACTCGGTGAAGGTGTCGTATCCTCTAGACTTCTTACAAAGCCCGGGTCTCCAGAGTCGGTTGATGAATCAACCACTATAGATCCGTTTCTGCCACCAATCGTGCCTCGCCGAAACCCGTAACAAAAAGAGGATTACCAAGATTATGAGCGATTCATCTCTCAAACTAAAGAGGTCTGCGATTCATGTCATCGTTGCTGAGCTTCAACGTGATCTTCTTCCTACAGACTTACAATCGTTGCAAACGAGTGCGCAAGCTTTGCGACACGCTCCCACGGTACAGAATGTAACCATTGGGACATCAACAACTCATTTTATCGTCAGTGCAGAGCTCAGCCTGTCAGAATCGCTTGAAGAATTCTCGGACTCGCCGAACCACATGGAGTTTGTGGTTCACTCGCTGGGTAGGCACATCACCGGTATGTGGAGTGTGGACTTTCAATTCGACGGAGATTTTCCAAGCTCAAACAAAAATTTTCCCGAAGCTGAATCGCTCACCGTTCTAGCAGTAAAAGGTCAAACCAGGGTATTCGAATGGCAAATCGCTCAATGGTTTGACGAGCTTCGTATCGCAATCCCTGACGCTATTATTGCGAGTGGACACACTATTGAAGAACGAGATCTCCATCGAGCCTGTGCTCTGATATTTTTGCCAAAAAAAGTACTAGAAGCTACAAAAATATTGTCTAAACTCATCGACAATCTTGGTATGCCCGCTGACTCTCTGGAAGTCGCAAGCGTGTCGCTCAGTCAATCAGTGTCATAATCGTAAAACCATTGTCCCACTTAAGCACTCGATGAGGTTCGGCTTGCTCAATCCAAGCCGAACGAGTTGCTCGTCCCGATCGAATAAGAACTCTCCACACAGGAGTATCACCAAAGGACATTTTTAACACCTCCGACTGAGGCACCGTGATGCTGACTAACTGCCATTTTTCCTCATACGGATCAACTGTCATATAACTTGCTGTGTAGCCAATTTCTAACGGCAATTGTCGCCACAACCAAAATGAGCTGGAGTTAGCATATATGTTCAAATTTGGTAATTTTTTAGTTCTAATTGCCCGTGGATCGGCTAAGTTGTCTATCTTTTGAAGGCTTTGTTTCTCTTCATTCGTCTGCAAAATTTCCCAGCTATAAGAAACCGATTGAATATCAAGCTCTGGCACTTGTTCCACCGTCCGTGTACCTCCTACCGCTGAAAAGTCGGCTGATGAGACTTGGGTCGTTACTGTGTCACTTGCCTGACCACTGTCTCCTCGACTGTAGCGTTCTTCGAGCACAATTAGGGATGAGTCACGTGAACTGATATAGGAGTGAAAAATACCAAGTCCTACGAGTTCACCTGTGTCATTAGTCAATTCGTAGCGTAATTTCTCTGGAAGTAGTAGTTCATGTGCCCAAGTCAATGGATCATTGGAAATCTGATTAATAGTTGAATTCGAACAGCCGATAACAGTACAGAGCAAAAAAATAGTGGCGAAATTCCCTAGAAGTAATGGTCTTCTCAGTGCTACGATGACTCGCCCTCCATCTCGTGCAAAACTTGCCTGATGAATTCCGCTGCCCTCTCAATGTCAGCCTTGGAGACATCCAAATGGCAAGCCATTCGAACTCTTTGTTTGCTTGTTCCTGAGCATCGAACGCCGTGTTCACTGAGTCTAGATCGGAAAATATCTCCACTAAATCTTGAATCAAGTTCAAAAAATACTAAATTGGTGTCGCAGCCGGCAGGATCTAATGTCACGCCTGGTAATCCTTCGATTCGCTGTCGCAGTAGTTGTGCATTTTCGTGATCTTCTGCCAAGCGATCGAAATTATGGGTAAGAGCGTGATACGCACCCGCGGCAATCACGCCACTTTGACGCATCGCTCCACCTACCAGCCGTCGATTGTGGCGAGCTTCTTTTATAAAATCTTTGGTACCACACAATACTGAGCCTACTGGGGCCCCCAATCCCTTCGAAAAGCAAAATGAGACCGAATCAGCATCGTCCACTAACGAAGCGACATCTGTTTCCAACGCAACCGCCGCATTTGCAATACGTGCTCCATCTATATGCAATTGAATTCCGCGGTCGCGCGCGAGAGCGCTGATCTCTGTAATCTCGCTCTTGGGAATAGCACTACCTCCACAACGGTTATGTGTGTTTTCGAGGCATATAAGCTTTGTGGCGGGCCATTCAGTTCTGCATGCTTCGCCTATATCAAGTGGATTGATCCGACCACGAAAGTCATTTGTCACCGAGCGAACTGACAAACCACCCAACACGAACGCACCCATACCTTCATGGTTGTTGATGTGAGATTCGCTACCAGTAATCACTTCATCACCGCGTTGGCAATGTGTTAGCAACGCGACTAAATTCGCCATGGTGCCGGACGGAACATACAGTGCGGCCTCTTTACCCGTGAATTCCGCAGCAGCTGACTCCAGTTGATTAACCGAAGGATCTTCACTCGAATGATCATCGCCAACATCTGCGGTCTGAATCGCGAGTCGCATATCCTCAGAAGGCTTGGTGACTGTGTCAGAGCGCAAATCAATTATATTGTTCATATTCTCAATCACGGTACTAATCCAGAAAGACTATCAGAAGACCGACAATGGATCTGCTATCCATCTCGCTCCCATAGGGTTTCATAGCCAATATCACCTCGTATAATCGCGGCTAACTCTAGCACCTCCAGGCGCTCGATCTCCGTTTCAAGCTCTCCTATCAGTTCTCTCGCCGAGTCGCCAGTGACATTCATAATTCGAGAACTAATTTTGTCCCAAAGGCCGAGCCTCTGCATTTCATTGAACGAGCGAGGCCAGGGAACCACCATGATTCTCTCCGGAAGAGCGACTTCAGGTCGAATTTGTCTAAGCTCGGTATAGCGCTCTTCGGCCGAAGATACGGGACCGACCATTCGTACAAGTGGCCGATCATCTCCACCCAGTCGCATATCTAATAGCAGTCGCTCCTCAAAATTTTGGAAACGAACAATCAGCACTTCTTCCTGTGCGATTGCCTCTATCAATTCACTCAAATTCAAGCCATCAAGATCTTCACTCATAGTACATCCAATTCTCGTCTGATTTCTCTTCGGTGGCAACATGCCTAGTTGTCATAATTGATATGTTCGGTTCGCGAAGGGTACCTTGATTAATCCAAGCGCATTCAGGCCTAGGAGAATTACTACGGCTCCAATCGGCCGGAGTGCCCAATCAATTCTTGAGAGAACCACTCCTCCAGCTAATCCCACTGACGCGCCAAGGGCCGCAAATGTGACAGAGAAGGCGAGAATGAAGATCAGGGTTTGAAGAAGGAATCGTCTTCGCTCGTGACGTATTTTAGGAGCGAGTGCTAACTCACCCCCAATGTGAACAAAAAAGACCGGTACCATCGGGAATACACAAGGCGACGCAAACGCTAAGATTCCAGCAAAAAAAGCAGTAAATAAGCCGGCCGGGCCATCGACGTACTGAACTAAATTTTGTTCAAATGTCTCGAACTGTGAAATACTCGATCCCAATCGCAGAAGTTTCGAAGTCATACTGGACCAAATATCAATACCACCCAGTAATAAAAGCGCCCCGAACGAACTCAATAGAACTCCATTAACAAATGTATAACGTCTAAAAAAACTCTCCGAACGATGAATCTTTGGCCAGATCTGTTGAAATCCAAGAGCAATCACTAAAAACCATACTCCCAAACCCAGACCGAAGAACAGTAGTAGTAATGCACCTCTTGCCACCTGCTCACTTGAAGCGGCAAGTACTAAAACAATTCCAAGAATCGGCCCAATACAAGGAGACCAGCCCAGAGCTATTGCACCTCCTAGAAATACAGCTCGCACATAACCTGAGTCAGATCGCGACGGTTTAAAGGCCATTTAATCTTCGGTCGTCTGTTGCACGGAATCAGGATCAAGTCCGAGTAGTCTAAGTCGGGCTATGTCGTATTTCTCCTTTGCATTAGCTTCTCGATTCAAAAGACCTTTGATTTTATCGGGGCGCAGGACACTTTCGTCAAATAAAAAATTATGAACTGCCTCAATCTGCTTAATCCAAGTCGAATATGCCACCGTGTACTCGCTGTGCAATTCTTCTGATACCCGCATATTAATCCTTTACTCTGTTTTACCAAACAGATCTATCACACTATTGTAGACTCTTAAACATATAGGTAATAAACAGAAGGGGTATTTATGAGCACAGAGAGACCAGTCGCATTTATCACCGGAGCCAGTCGTGGTATCGGGAAACAACTCGCAATTGACTACGCCAAGGCGGGTTATGATTTGGTACTGGTTGCTAGATCTACGGCAAATACTCCCACCAAGTTACCTGGGACCGTAGACGCTACGGCAGATCTCGCTCGTGCTAATGGTGCAAAAGTTTTATCAATCGGAGCAAACTTAAATAGTCCTGATGAGTGTGAACAGTCGGCTAAGGCTGCCCTAGTTGAATTCGGAAAAGTTGACGTCCTGATTAATAACGCTGCCATAGCTCCAATCGGATCAACCCTTGACGCTGGCATGAAGCTATGGAGATTGGCATTAGAAATAAATGTCAACGCCCCCCTAATTCTTATGCAGGAGTTGTGTCCTGGCATGATCGAGCGTGGATATGGCCGGGTGATTAATATTTCTTCCGGTGCATCAGTGAATCCGGAAATGGGCAGAGTTTCGTACACAACAACAAAACGTGCTTTGGAAGGAATGTCTGAGGCGTTAGCGAGCGAGCTTGCTGGAACCGGAGTGAGTGTCAATGCTATCCGGTTGGACTTGTCAGTGTGGAGTGAAGGTTATGTATTTACGCTGGGAGACCGTGCCAAAGATATGGACTTCGAAGACCCCATCGTTATGACAGATGCGTGTCTTTGGATCACGAACAATACTAATGATTACACCGGAAATGTAGTAACCATCGCCGAACTTCGTGAACTTGGTGCTGTGCGTGGCAAGACTCATTATTCTGCATAAACCCAAGAAGTACCACACCGATCTTTCACGCAATATCTTTGGTTTGGGGTGAAACACAAAGGCAGTCAGATCCCCTACTCTCTCTGATATGACACAAATATGCGTAATTCCAGGTGATCAGGCCGCACCCGAGGCTATGGCCGCCACAGTACTTGTGCTTCGAGAACTTATTCCAGATATCGATATTCTTGTAGTAGATGAAGGAATCGGACCGGTCGGCCAGTTTGGTGAGACCCTGAGCGATGAATGTCGTGAAGCAATTGATTCCTCAGACGCAACTCTTTTTGGAGCAACATCCCGTCGCACAGGAGCTATATCATATCTGCGTTGGGGCAAGGCTACGTACGCCAACATACGCCCCGTTGCATATATTGAAGGAATAAAGTCGCCTCTCAGCGACCCAAATAGTATTGACTTTGTAATTGTTCGTGAAAATACGGAAGACCTATACGCGGCAGTTGAAGGGGATCTCGATCTACTGCGCCCGCTCAAACTCCCGTCATACCGAGGAACTGGAATCCCTCCTTCAGGCGATGGTCGATTTGCTGTGAAAGTTATTACACGTGTGGCAACTGAACGAATCGCTCATTATGCATTCCAAATGGCGCGGCGTCGAAAGCAAGCGGGTTACCCAGGTAAGGTGACGATGTCATGCAAGCACAATACGTTACCCACAGCTGACGGTTTCTTCAGAGAAATAGTTACTGAAATTGCAGAAAACTATTCAGATATTGAATACAACGACTTCATCATCGATGATTTTGCGCGTCGCATCGTTGTCGAACCGGAAACACTTGATGTTGTCCTACTCCCAAACCAATACGGAGATATTTTGTCTGACGAAGCATCCGCCTTAGTAGGGGGATTAGGAGTTGCTCCCTCCGGGTGCTACGGTGACGAGTACGCGTACTTTGAGCCAGTTCATGGATCTGCTCCAGACATCGAAGGCCTAGGGATCATCAATCCTACTGCTACTATGCTTTCGGCAGTAATGATGCTCGAGTATCTCAATCTCCCAAATCCAGCGAACATTCTGGCAACCGCAATTCGAACGGTTTATGCTGATAGAGAAAATCTACCCAGAGACCAAGGCGGAAACGCCTCTACCAAACAATTTACCAAGTCTGTGATAGCTTGCCTTTAATCGTGACTCACAAGGCATCACAGTTAGACAACACTATTTAGGTGTCGTGCGCTACCCTAAGCGCACCAATCAACCAAGTGCAGATGACGGGATGGAACTAAATGGCAAGCGCAGATGAAACACGAGAACGAATAGCGGCAGGATCTCAAGCTTTTCGAGAAGCAATCGAATCATTCAGCGGTGACTGGGAAGCCAACGCTGGCGACGATGGCGGCGAAGAAACATGGTCCGCTCGGAAGGTCGCTGAACATACCGTGGGCGCGGTAGGTTTTTTTGCTGGAGTAGTCGCTACCGCAATGGACGCGCGACCTGCGGAGAAAACTGGTGGTGAGTTTACTGCTGCCTCAGATGTACTTCCGGCACTGGACGCGTCTCTCGAAATACTGAATCGAGTCTTTAGATACGTAGAAGATCATGACATGGTCAAGCCAGTCGAACGCCCTGAGAGCATGGACTGGGATGCAACAATTGGGGCCGCTATGGTCCGTTCAGGTACTCATTTTACGGAGCATGCAGCCACGATTAACGAGCGCAGCTCATAGTTGTGAAGCATCGGATTAGAGGTATCGAACTGTTATTGCTGATCGATGCGTCTGACCTGCTTCGTGACTCACGTAAACGTCGGAAATTAAAGCTCCCTATTTGCACTGATCGGTAGTTGATCTAGTTGACGTTCCAATCGTCGATTTAGAGCGCCATATTGAAGCACTTTAGATATCTTGGCTTGTCCAAGATCTTCTCCATAGACCATCCAGCGAGGAGATTCATCCTGAAACGCGTCCCAAAGCGGCAAGTCAGTCTTATTTGGATTCCCGGTTTTTGCGAACTGCGCCCAGGTCTGACTCATTATTTTCGCGAGTCGCTTCCCATGTCGTGACTTTGGAAATACTGGTGACTTGATATCAAATACATAACCGATCTCAGCCGCGTGATAGGCGCCGGCGGTTTGTTTGTTGGAAGGTGGTGCTTGATTGAAGTAATACAAGAAGGTGCTCGCATTTTTTCTAGAATGCAAAGATGCATAGTAGAACGCCGGTGCGCCGAATAGCGAGTCACCCAGTAGTTCTTGCTGAGCCATTGGGTCACAGTTCATAATTCCGTTATAGATATCATCAATAAGGCCCGCATCCTCATTAAATTCAAATTCAAGTATTTCTTTCATTTGATTGACGTCAGGCTCTCGCTCCCGATATTCAATCAATGGGCTCGGCATATGAGGCCAAAATAGAGAGGCCTCATCAGAATTACTTCCCACAAGAAGAGGTACGTCGTGTTCTTTACCCTCTCTAAATGCCTGAAATGGGCTCATCGGCAAAATATGACCATCGATTACAGGAAAAAAAGCTCGACGTGCAAAATTTTCTTCCCTGCGCACTTTTTCCATTATCTCGGACGCCGAAAGCTTTCGAAGAGCTTTAATCTGATTAGACCCTGGGACTAGGTTATCCGCAAGGTTCTGTCCAATCTGTTCGCCACTGTCGTGGTGTAAAACTGCTGATGTCTGGTGAATCATTTGCCCACTATTAGCCGCGCTCTCAATGATTGCACGATGAAAAAGTCCTTCTGTAAGTGGAGAGGTGAGCAAGTGAGCAACAGATTCTCCACCAGCTGATTCACCAAAAATCGTTACCTGTTTCGGATCGCCGCCAAAGGCCGCTATGTTTTGCTGAATCCATTTTAATGCCGCAACCTGATCGAGCATGCCATAGTTACCGCTAGTTCCGTCTGAGGATTCGAGACTTAATTCCGGATGGCACAAAAAACCCATCACGCCGAGACGATAATTTATAGTGACTAAAATCGCTCCCTCATCACAAAACACATCAGTCTCATATGGGAATCCATTAGCTGAACCGTCCTGATGATCACCACCATGAATCCAAACCATAACAGGGTAACCAGTGGGTACTCTTTCTCTCGGGGCTCGAATGTTGAGATAAAGACAATCTTCCGATTCATCTGATTGTCCAAATCTATTAAACAGCATTTTAAATAGATTTCGCTTGATGGTACTGAATCCCGACTGATTAATGATTTCCGCAATAAATAACTTTGTGTCTACTCCTAGCTGCCAAGCAGAATTTGAATACTTCTTTGCGTGAATCGCTTCAGGCCATGGATCCAAGTGCACCGGCGGGCGCCATCGCAATTCATTGATGGGAGGCTTTGCGTAAGGTATACCTTTAAACACGGCTATCTTTCCGGCAGTTGAACCAACCACGGATCCGTTATCTAGTTCAATGACAATATTGCTCATATCAAACCTACTGTGAGCAGCCTTTCAAGCGTAAATTTACTTCAAATTTCAGGTTAGACGCCCTCTACAACACGAAAATCTCGGGTTACCGCGTCACCCAGTACTGCCAAGGCTTCTCTATACATCTTACTTTCATAAAGTTGTAGTGCCGCGTCATAACTCTCAAATTCAATAACCACAGTTCTTTGATCTAGGCCATGCTCGTAAGCAGTGACAGATCCACCCCGGGCGAGAAATCGTCCTCCAGCTGCCTCAACAGCTGGGCCAGCTAATACTCCATACGCTGCTAATTTCTCAGGATCATGTATCTCTCTGTAAGCCGATAAAATATACCCTTTAGGCATTTGTCACTCCAAATCAACTATGACCGGCCAGCGGCTTCATATGTTTCAAATCCGCTTCGGGCATCCGCAAGAAATGCAGTTTCAACTTGTGACGCTAAATCACTGAGGTCATACATTGCGGCAAGTGATTCAGGAGTTTGGTTTTTGTTTAGCACCATCTCTTCAGCCCCATCGATAATTATCCATATCTCGTTAGGATTGCCCCAATAGTACTTGGCGTCATCGACTTCATCCCGAGCTCGCTGTGCACGACAAAATGCCAATGCAGCTAAGCCTAAATCGTTCAGTGAACCTGATTCTTTCCGTCGCCATTTTGTGACTTGTAATGGCATATTCATGTACCTCCTCTGCCTATTAATCTTCAATTTGCTCCGCCCTACCCTAACAGATACTGGGCTCGTTATCTCCTGCTATGCCAGCAAAAGTATGAAAGGTCGTACGATGTCTGGCAGATTAAATATATAATCGGTGACTTCGCCAGCAATCTCAATCAACAAACCGTGCAGGATTCGATTCACGCAAGGCCGGATGAGCCGCACCACGCGCAACGAAATCTGCAATTAGCATCCCTGCACCAGGTCCACGCCCAAAACCCGAGGACGCCAGTCCAGTCACCACGAATAAATTTTCGCTATCTGGCAATTTTCCGATTATAGGGTGCCCGTCCATGGAAAACGGCATGAGACCTGACCAAGTAGTCGCGATAGGAAGATCGGCAAGTAGTGGCAGTATTTCTGAAGCATGACCCTTGTTAACGTCAATCCCGGAGCCTTCGATAGTTTTGTCAAAGCCGACATCTCGTCTGTCACCACCGAATATAATTTCACCGCTTTTCCTTTGCCTGCCGTACAAATGTCGTGTCAGACGTTGGGTTCCGGAATGAGTTAGCTCCGGAGGGGATCCAGTTCCAGCATACAAATCCTCACTCCAGTGGAAACTGGATTCGAACGAGCTAATCGTTCCAAAGATCCTCGGTGGAAGAGGTTCAGTGGACCACATTTGACCGACTACCGGCTCAATTGGGATTTCTACTCCCACCATTTTGCCAAGCAATTTGCACCAGGCGCCAGCTGCAACAACAACAGCGTCCGATTCATATTTACCCGTGTTAGTCTCAACCGTCCAAATTCCGTTTCCTGGTTTCACCGCGATAACTTCGGTACCCGTTTCTATAGTCGCACCCGCCTGAATCGCTGCCTGTCCGAATGCCCGAGTCGTCTTCAACGGATCGGCTTGTCCTCTCGAACCACTGAAGACGTATCCCAACATCCCCAAGCTCAACTCTGGTTCCAGTGCTCTAGCCTCGTACGCGCTCATTAACTCGAGATTGAATCCGTTGTTTTGTGCGTCCAGCACTCGTTCCTTGGCATATGTATACTGTGCCTCGGTGTGAATTGCTGTAAACGATCCTGATTGACGAAACTCGATATCGTATCCCAGTTCGTTCTGGAGTCTCTTAAAAATATTGAGACTCCCCATGGTCAGATGCTCTTGAAGTGTCGGAGAGTTTCCCCATCCAGTGCCTCCAAGTCCGCCCATATTTACGCCCGAGGCTTCACTTGAAATTTCACCTCTCTCCAGCACAATGGTAGAAATACCTGTTTCCGCTAGATGAAGAGCAGTCGAACAGCCTGCTATCCCAGCACCAATCACTATCACATCTGCATTCAATTTCTATACTCCAATCGAGCTTCTCTTAATCCAGTACATCGTAAAGCCATAGCTAGTTCAAAATATTATCTAATCTTGCCTTACTATATCTGCATGAGAACGTGCACTTGGGCGGGCGTTGCCGTTAGAGGTATGGGATTAGTCGCAGGCTCATCCCGCGCCACCGAGGTCCCGAGCGGGCAAGAACTCTTAGATCGCATAAAGAGCAACACCAAAAACTGGGAAGAGATGGGACTTACTGATCTCCTCATACCACAGCGATGGTGGGGTACTGGTGAGGAAATCGAAGGCTCCTCATTCGACTGCCTGGCAATGACTACCTTCCTCGCCGCACATACAAAAACACTCAACCTGATCACCGCCATTCACCCGGGGTTTTTCAGTCCAGCAAGCATCACTAAATGGGGAACAACCATGGATCGATTGACTGGCGGACGATGGTCTATCAATGTCACGAGTGGTTGGCATATGGAAGAATTTGACATGTTCGGTGTGGACAAACTTGATCACGACACACGCTATATACGTACTGCAGAATTCATAGAGGTGATACGTGGTGCTTGGGATAACGAAGCCTTCGATTACGAGGGTAAGTATTATCAGACCGACAATCTTCGACTTGAGCCACGACCAATATCTGACTTAGAAGTGTTTCAGGGAGGTCAGAGCGATGCTGCGATTAACCTCGCATCACAGCACTCGGATTGGATGTTCCTCAATGGGGGTACCCCTGAACGGATAGAGGAGATCGTACGAAAGGTCCGGAAAGCTTGCGAGTCAACCGGACGAACTGTGAGATTTGGCATGTACGCGATTCCGATCTGCCGCGCTACTGACGAGGAAGCTTGGGGTGTGATTGACGGTATGCTCGCCCGAGTAGATAAATCACTTATTGCAAAAAGAAAGCAACGAACTTCTGGGGCTCAGGGAATGTGGGACAGTGAGGACCCCTTAAGTGCTATCGATAGCAATGAAGGTTACGCAGCTCGATTAATTGGATCGCCTGACACTATATTGGAGCGCATCCGCCTCTATAAATCACTTGGAATAGAGATGCTCCATTTGGGTCTTGGCGACGAAAATTTTAAGGAGCTGGTCTTTCCCAAGCTTGGAGCCCTCTAATCACTCCTAAAGCAATTTTGCAGTTGCGGTAGATGTAATTGATTGTTCTAAAGTCGGTTACTGCGATTTTTGGCGACTTTTTTGCCCTATCGATGTGATCACTCGACCTAATTCATCCAGTTCATCGATAAGAAAATATGTAAGAATTTAGAAACTCGTGATTTATTGGAAGATTACATCAGCATTTATGGGGTAGAATTGCGACATCAAACATAAGGGGTTTGAATTTGAAAGGAGTGGGAGCACTATGCGATTAATAAATAAATTTTGTTTGCTCTTGACATCAGTGATACTGGCCACCTTCGCGCTTGGATGCGGAGTGCTTGGTGGAAGTGAGACCGTTAAGATAGGGCTTCTAAGCCCTCAAACTGGTCCAATCGCGCAATACGCGCCTGGATTTGAGGATGCTGGGAGAGTGGCAATAGCTGAACTTAATGCTGAACATGATGGGGATTACGTATTTGAATTGATTATTGGTGATTCAGGCTGTGATGGTACTCAAGCAGCTACTGCAGCACAAACTTTAATAGATAGTGGCGTAAAAGCTATAGTTGGTGCAGCCTGCTCTGGTGCCACACTTGGAGCAATCGCCGTGACTGCTCCTGCTGGAGTTCCAATGATATCGTATGCAAGTACCTCACCAGCAATTTCTGGAGCTGATGATAATGGTCACCTTTTCCGGGTTGTGCCTAGTGATGCTCAACAAGCGGTTGCTTTAGCCGCAGTTGCTTCTGCGGCCGGTGTAAGTAAACCTGCAGTCTTGTACATGACTAACGATTACGGTGCGGGACTTGGTGATAATTTCGCATCAAACTGGTCTGGCGATACATGTGTCCAAGTCGGGTATGACCCAGCTGAGGGTTCTTATGATGCATCTACGTTAGCTCAATCTGTAATTGATGGTGGCTGTGATTCTGTCCTGTTGATGTCTTATGCAACTGATGGAGCCGCCATTATGGAAGCACTATCAGCACAGGGATTCAGCGGTCAAATCATTGGTGCTGACGGCATAGCTGATGCTGCATTTACTGAATCATTTACAGACACATCAGCGGTTAGTGGACTCATAGCAACAAGACCCCGACCGGGAGAAGATTCTAGCGCCAAGTCGAGTTTCGAAGCTGCATACGCAGCCGCCGGTGGGGCAGACGGAGCTATATACACTAGCGAGACATATGACGCCATCAAATTGGTAGCCGCCGCCGTTGTCTCTGACTCCGATGACAACCTCGTGAATGCTATAAATAAGACAGGT
>Ga0066372_10000415_pt1 | contig 15850 bp, 12 predicted proteins | sample Knorr_S15_td_250_FD_77011 | JGI IMG/M metagenome (GOLD analysis project Ga0066372, IMG submission 77011) | Marine microbial communities from Southern Atlantic Ocean transect - Knorr_S15_td_250_ad_251m_LV_A | ecosystem: Environmental > Aquatic > Marine > Oceanic | place: Southern Atlantic ocean... | reverse complement strand
TTTGGGGAAAGCTCGTCGAGAGAGAAGAGAAATACCTTGTTGGCATTTTTGGACAAGAATATTTAGATTATATGAACGAAGTTCCAAGGTTTATCCCTTGGCCTAAACCGCGAAATTTTTAGCAAGTCTGAAAAGAGCAAAACAAAAGGACAAAAAATGAAAAATTTTTTTCTAACTTTAATTTTTATACAAGGAATAGCGATGACCCAAGAAAACAGCCCAACACAAACTCCATATGGATTTGAACACATTAAAGAGTCTGGGGGCATACAAGAATATAAAATGACAAACAATGAACTAACGATATTGTTAAAAGAAGACCACAGCGCGCCGGTAGCAACCTTTATGGTAACCTACAACGTTGGATCTAGAAACGAGGCAATAGGGTATACGGGATCAACCCACCTTTTAGAACACTTAATGTTTAAGGGCTCTAGAAAGTTTAATACAGACAAGGGAAATTCCGTTTTTCAGCTTTTACAATCTTTGGGCTCTAGAATGAACGCAACAACCTGGCTAGATAGAACAAACTATTATGAAACTATGCCCAGCGAACACCTTGAAACTGCCATCGAAATTGAAGCGGACAGAATGAGAAACGCCTTTATTAAAGAAGAAGACAGACAGGCCGAAATGACAGTTGTTAGAAACGAGTTTGAAAGAGGACAAAACAACCCTCTTGGGGTTTTGGACGAGCACATTTGGGCGACAGCTTATTTGGCCCACCCATACCACCACTCAACCATTGGGTGGAAGGCTGATATTGAAAATGTTTCTATAGAAAGACTTAAAAAGTTTTATGACACCTTTTATTGGCCAAACAATGCAACGGTTACAATTGTTGGAGACTTTGAAACAAGCGAAGCTCTTGCTCTAGTCAAAAAACATTTTGGTAGAATTCCAAAAAGCAGAAATGAAATTCCAGAAGTTTATACAGAAGAGCCAAAACAAGAAGGGCAAAGAAGAGTTTTGCTTAAACGAGCCGGACAACAAGGGGTTGTTGGGGTTGCTCACAAAACTCCTTCGGCTACACACGAAGACGCCCCAAGCTTTTTGGTGCTATCTTCCATTCTTTCTTCTGGAAAAAACAGCAGATTTTATAAAAACATTACAGACAAAGGACTTACCACAGGTGTTTTTATTTGGGATTCTTTATTTAGAGACCCGGGACTTTTTGCAGTTTATGCGAGCCTTACCCCGGGAACCGAACACGAAAAAGTAGAAGCCCTTATTCTGGGAGAATATGAAAAAATTAAAAAAGAAGGCGTAACAGACGAAGAAGTTGAAAAAGCAAAAGCACAGCTTGTGGCTAACATAAAGTTTAGACAAGACGGCTCTTTTGCTGTTGCGGGATCTTTGAACGAAGCAATTGCTAGCGGAGACTGGACGCTTTTTACAACCTATGAAGAAAGGTTGGCGGGAGTTACAAAAGAAACAGTGAACGCAATTGTAGAAAAATACTTTCTTGAAGATTTAAGCACTGTTGGGCACTTTATTCCAAAAACCGGAGGAGAACAGAAAGCAAGAAGAGGTCCTTCGAGCGCCACAGAGCTTGCAGAAACAAAAAAACAGTATTTTTCTAAAGAAGAAAAAGAAGAGGGAGCGCTTGCAAGCCAAGTGAAAAGCTCTGAGCCCGTAGAGGGAGTCAGGCTCTTTACCCTAGAAAGAGGGTCTGGTGTTGTTACTCTTTCTGGAAGTTTTTTAGGCGGTGACATTTATGCTCCAGCTGAAAACAAAAGAATACCAGACGTTGTTGTTTCTATGCTTGACCAAGGAACAACAAAAAGTTCAAAGTTTGACATAAGCGACAAAATTGAAAAAGTTGGAGCAATGCTGAGATTTTCTAACGGAAAAGCAAGGGTAGGCTTTAATGGAAAGTTTTTATCCGAAGACACAGCTCTTATAGTGGGGCTTTTGTCGGAGCAACTACAGTTCCCCGCGTTTAATGAAGAAGAGCTTGCAAAAACAAAAAAGAGAATAATTACAGCCTACAAAAAAAGCAAAGAAAGTACGAGAGGAAATGCTCTAAACAACATGTTGGAAGGTTTTTATTCTGAAAGCCACCAGAACGCGGCAGACAACGCAGACAGGTCTATTAAAAACGTTGAAAAAATCACAACAGAAGACCTAAAAGCCTACCATAAAGCCAACTACGGAAGAGGAAGCATGGTGGTGGTTGCTGTTGGGGATGTAGACCATGCCGAACTTTCGAACATTATAATAGAAAATTTCGAAGACTGGCAAAACTCTCCCCTTGAAGAAAAAAAGGAAACCGAAAAAGGAACAAAAAATGCAGGAAAAGCATACGTGACCATGCAAGACAAAACAAGTACAGATTTTTTGGTTGGAGTTCCACTTGGAATAAACAGAGATCACCCAGACTATAGGCCCCTTTTTGTGGCAAGCTATATTTTGGGCGGAAACTTTTCGGCGAGACTGATGCAAACGGTTCGAGTAAAAGAAGGCCTAACATATGGAATTCGCTCTAGCATGTCAGGTTTTGGAAACGACACAGACGGATATTGGTATGTTGGAGGAACCTTTGCTCCAGAACTTCTTTCAAAGGGAGAAAGTTCCACACTTAGAGAAATTAAAAAGTGGGCAAAAGACGGAGTTACCAAAGAAGAGGTTGATGTAGCAAAATCTACGCTAACAGGGTCCTATAAGGTTGCTTTTGATTCAACGGGCGGTCTAGCCGGAGGAATTTTGGGTGCCGTTGTTGACTGGGGAGGACTTTCTCACCTAGATGACTACCCAGAAAAAATTAATAGCATTACCCTTGAACAGGTAAACGACGCAATTAAAAAATATATTTCCATTGAGGACCTATATGAGGTTGCTGCAGGGTCTATTGATCAAGAAGGAAGCCCTCTCAAAAAAGAGTGAGAGTTGTTTTGATAGCAGCCATCACGCTAGATGGCTTTATTGCAAAATCGTCTCAAGACAAAATGGAATGGTCGTTAGACCAACCCCTTTTTAAAAAACAAACAATAAACCACACGGTTTTTGTTGGCTCAACAACTGCAAAGCTTTTGAACTCTCTTCTGCCGAATAGAAACCTTGTTGTTATTAATAGAAGCTCAAACCCCAAAACCCTCCTTTCTTCTGTAAAAGAAGACGTTTGTTTTGTAGCGGGAGGAGCCCGAACCAACCTGTTGTTTTTTGAAGAGATTACAGACATGTTTTTAACCCCCCATCCTCTTTTTTTTAAAAAAGGACTTCCTCTTTTTTATGGAGGACCAAAAAAAATAGAAACAAAACTAAATAAGCGATTAAAGGTTGACTCTGTTAAAGATTTATATCAATATCAATATACCGTTAAATGAAAAAAACACTCCAAATACTTGTTGTTTTGTTGTTGGTTGGCGGGGTTCTTTTTATAAGAAACTATTTAAAGCCCACAGAAGTTCTTTATAGCGGAACAATTGAAAACCAAAACATAAAAGCTCCTGTTGAAGTTTATTTTGACAGCTATGGGGTTCCACATATCTTTGCAGAGAACGACGACGACATGTTTTTTGTTGCCGGATACCTTGGAGCAAGAGACAGGCTCTTTCAAATGGCTTTTATGAAATATACATACAAAGGACAGCTTTCAAGCGTTGTAAACGACACCCTTTTTGCTGAGGATAAATTTTTAAGAACTCTGGGGTTTGAATCAATTGCAGAAAAAACCTTAGAAAAAATCCCAAAAAACCTTCTGTCCCACCTTCAAAAAACATGTGATGGGATAAATGCTTATGCCCAATCTCTAAGCCCAACAGAATACCCTCTTGAGTTTAAGCTTATTGGAATAGAGCAGATGCCAACCTTTGAACCAAAAGACATTGCCGGCCTTTCAACCCTAATGGCGTGGGAGCTTCAGGGGGGCTGGGATTCAGAGCTCTTTTTTGGAGCAATACAAGAACAGTTTGGGCCAAAATACCTGGCAGACATTCTTCCCGGATATAGACCAGACTATATTACAATAGCCTCTTCAGAGAATGTTCTTTTGTTGGGATACCAAGAGTTTGCAAAAAAAACAAATGGACTACGCAACGTCCTAAAAACAGAGAGGTCTGGTTACGGATCAAATGTTTGGGTTGTTTCTGGCGAAAAAACACTAACAAAAAAACCTTTGTTGGCAAACGACCCCCACCTAGCCTTTAATCAACCGCCGTGGTGGTATGAGATCAGGCTAAAAAGCAACAACTACAACTTTGGTGGCTACGGCCTGTATGGATTTCCTTTGCCCGTTCTTGGCCACAACGAACACATAGCCTGGGGCTTTACAAATGTGATGGCAGACGACATGGATTTTTATGTTGAAAAACTTAACGAAGACCTAACAAAGTATTATTTGGACGGGGAGTGGGTGCCTCTAACAATAAAAAAAGAAACAATAACACTAAGGTCTGGAAAAGAAAAAGAAATAATAATTAAATCATCCCACCGCGGGCCTATTGTTTCTGGAATACATCCAGACGCGAAAAACAACAACAAAGCAATTTCGTTTAGATGGACAGAGTTTGATGCCTTTGATGAAACAACAGCCATGTTTGGAATGGCAAAGGCAAAAAATTGGGAAGAATTTTCTGAGGCCAGCAGAACCTTTGGTGCCCCAGGCCAAAACCTTACATACGCTGACACAGAAGGAAATATTGGTTGGCGCCCAGGGGTAAAAATTCCAATAAGAGAAGGAGCAGAAGCCCTCCTTCCTTTTGATGGAACAACAAGCAAGCACGACTGGCAAGGCTACGTTCCTTTTGAAGAAATGCCGTTTTTGTTTAACCCAGAAAAAGGGTATATCTCAAACGGCAACAACAAAACAATAGACAGCTCATACCCTCACTACATCTCTAGATATTGGGCAGACCCAAGTCGTGCAACCCAAATACAAAAAAGACTGGAGGGTCTAGAAAAAGTAAACATAAAAGATATGGCAGACATTCAAAACGACATCACGTCTCCTTTTGCGCAAGAGTATTTAAGGGTTTTTACAAAAACATACAAAAAGAAATCTTCTCCAGAGGGAGACAAGATACACTCCCTGTTAAAAGATTGGGACGGAAAAGAAACAATTGAGTCTCAAGCAGCCCTTGCCTTCCACCTTTTGTATCTTGCCACAGTGGAAAACCTTTTTGAAGACGAACTAAGGCTTCTTGGAAAAGGTTCAATGAAAACCCTTTTAAGTCTAAGATATATAAAGTCTCTCGCTGTGCGCAAAGCCTTCGAAGAAAAAAATTCTTTATGGATAGACAACGTCGACACCCCAAAACAAGAAACACTAGAAGACATTGTTAACCAGTCTTTTAAGCAGGCTGGCGAAAAACTAGCCACGCTTAAAGACAAAGCCTGGGGAAATGTACACACCCTAACAGTTGAACACCGACTCGACAAAGACCCCCTTGTAAAAAAATGGATTAATTTTAGCGTTGGACCGTTTCCCATGGCAGGGTCGGACAAAACCCCAAGGGCGGCAAGCTACAAAGCAAGAAACCCCTTTGAGGTTGTTGCGGGAGCGTCAATGAGAAGAATTATTGATTTGTCTAACCTCGACAACGGCCTAAGCGTTCTTCCAACTGGCCAGTCAGGCCTTTTTGGGTCAAAACACTATGATGACCAGTCTTCCCTATATAATAGCGACAGCTATAAACCTTTCCAGTTTCACGAAGAAACAATAAAGAGCGACCCCAGCATGAAAAAGCTTGTTTTTTTACCGGCTAGTCGTTAACAAAAACCACCTTACCAAGAACTTTTCTTTCAGCAATTGCCTTGATTGATATTGCGGCCTTTTCCATTGGGATTGTTTCGGATATAAAAGGGGAGATTTTGCCCTCCCCAAGAAGCTTGCCAATTTCTACAAGATTGTCTGCGTTTACCTTTGGTTCTTCTGCTTGAAACCTCCCAATAAAAACACCAGACACCTGACACCCCTTTAGCAGCATTAGGTTTGCTGGAAACAAAGGAATCTCTCCCGCAGCAAAACCAACCACCAAATAAGTGCCCTTCCACCCGATTGATCTTAAGGCCGGAAGAGCATAACAGTCACCAACCGGGTCATAAATAATATCATAACCCCCTTTTTTGCTTTTTGCTTTTAACTCTTTTCCAAGAGAAATCTGTCCCTCTTTGTCGAGCTTTTCTGTTCCATAAACAACCACATCGTCTACGCCGTAGCCGCTACAAACCTCTGCTTTTTCTTGTGTTGAAACAGCAGCCACCACACGCGCACCATATGCTTTTGCCAGGTCAACAGCAGCAAGCCCTACACCGCCAGCCGCTCCCAAAACCAAAACATCATCGCCTTCTTTAATGTTTGCCCTTTGTTTTAAGGCCAACAGGCTTGTGCTGTATACCATAAACATACCGCCAGCCACATGAAGTGGCAGCCCCTCCGGCAGAGGAAATGCCAAAGCTTCTGGTACAACAATTTTTTCAGCAAAAGCCCCAAAACCCTTAAAAAAAGCCACCTTGTCACCAACGCCAACAGAAGAAACATTTTTTCCCACAGAGCTCACAATTCCCGCACCTTCATGGCCAGGAGAGAAGGGCAGATCAGGTTTAAATTGATAAAGTCCTCGAACAATTAGATTGTCTGGGTAGTTGAGCCCAGCCGCCTTTACATCGATAACCACCTCATTGTCTTTTGGGACAGGGTCTGGAACCTCTTCCCAAGAAAGGTCTTCAACGGAGGCAAACTCTTTACACATAATTGCTTTCATATTTTTCCTCTTTTAATGTTTAAAAACCCTTGTTCCGGTAAACACCATTGAAATTCCGTGTTTATCGCAAGCCCCTATAACCTCTTTGTCTTTTATGGAACCTCCGGGTTGTATAATTGATTTTATTTTATATTTTGCCATTAAGTCAACAGAATCTCTAAAAGGAAAAAAAGCGTCTGAAGCAAGAACTGCGCCAACAGGAACTTTGGTTTTTGTTAAAGCATACTTTACAGCATCAACCCTGCTTGTTTGTCCTCCAGAGATAGTAATAATTTTTTTATTATGCGCCACCACCACGGCATTTGACTTTACATGCTTCACCGTTTTCCACGCAAGCACAAGAGTTGAAAGCTGGGCTTTTGTTGGAGGTTTTTTAGTAACAGTTTTTAGGTTTGAAACGCTTATTTTTGAAAGGTCTGTTTCTTGTATAACCCACCCACCAGCAATTTCTTTTCCAAAGCTCTTTTTGGGCTTGTATTTTTCAAGAGAAAGCACACGAAGGTTTTTCTTTTTTGAAAAAAGAGACAACGCCCCGCTATCAAAGCTCGGGGCAACAATAATTTCAAAAAAAACCTTGTTTAGCTCTTTTGCTACCGAAAGGTCACACTTTTTGTTCATTGCAACAACTCCGCCAAAAGCCGAAAGAGGGTCTACTTTCAGCGCATTTAAAAAAGCAGCTTTTGGTGTTTTGCCAAAACCAAGACCGCTAGGAGAGCCATGTTTTACAATTACACAGGAAGGCCCTTTAAACTCATAAAGACACAAAAGAGCTGCTTCCCCGTCTAAAAAGTTATTATAAGACATTTTTTTTCCTTGGATTTGTTTTGCTTGTGGGAGACCAAAGGACCTGTGTTTTTCTTTTAAAACAAAAGCTTTTTGATGGGGGTTCTCTCCGTACCTTAGGTGTAGTGCGGCTTCTTCTAGCTCTGTTGAAATTGCACGATCATAAGAAGCACAGTGATCAAACGCCTTGCCCGCTAACCTTAATCGGTCTTTTTCGTCTATCCCACCACCGCTAATTGATTTTTGTATATTTTTATAGTCTTTGGGGTCAACCACAACAGAAACCCACTTGTTGTTCTTTGCGGCAGAACGAATCATTGTTGGTCCACCAACATCGATGTTTTCAACCTTTTCTTCAAGAGAGGTTTTTGGGTTTTTTGCAACAGCCTCAAAAGGGTAGAGATTGCACACCACAAGATCAACCCACTCTATTTTGTTTGCTTTAGCTTCTTTTTTGTGAATGTCTCTTTGGCCCAAAATTCCCCCAACAACTTTTGGGTGAATTGACTTTACTCTTCCGTCAAAAATTTCGGGAAATCCTGTTATTGAGGAAACAGAAACAGAAGGAACCCCTGCATCTTTTAGGGCTTTTGCTGTTCCTCCTGTGGCAACAATTTTTATTTTTTTCTTTTTTAAAAATTTTCCAAAAGAAACAAGTCCCGACTTATCAGAGACAGACAAAAGAGCTGTTTTTGGCATTATTTTTTTATTCATTTTTTTCCCAACCTCTTATTGCCTCTATAAAAGCTTCACCTTCTAGTTTTTGAACTTTGTTTTTTAAAGAACTAACGGTGTCCTCCGCTTCCACAGCACACCTTTTCTGAACCAAAATTGGACCCGCATCCACTTTGGCCGTTACAAGATGAATGGTGCAGCCGGTTTCTTTGTCTTTTGCATCTAAAACCTGCTGGTGCACATTTTCATTCATTCCTCCAGCATGTCTTGGCAACAAAGAGGGGTGTACGTTTATAATTTCCCCCTCCCAATCTGAAACAAAACCCTTAGAAAGAACCCTCATAAACCCAATAAGCAAAACCAAATCTACCTCTTTTTCTTTCAATCTATCAGAAATTTCTTTGTCAAAATCTTCTCTAGCCCTGCTCCTGTGATCAATAAAAAAATGATCAATATTGTATTTTTTTGCTTTTTCTAAAATAAGAGAACCCTTGTTATTGCTAATGATAATCTCAACGGACGCATTTAGCTCTCCCTTTTGGATTGCGTCGAGAATTGGCACAAGGTCAGTCCCTCTTGTTGATCCCAAAACGCCCAAACGAATCATTGTCGAACCTTTTTCATGTTTTCTATTCTTTTTTGTATTAGGGCAGCTGTTCCAATGTCTTTTCTGTGAAAAACATTTCCAACCACTCGAGAAATTCCCGCCTCTGCTTTTTGTTCCGCCCCACAGACCTCTTTGTCTACCCCAACACACGCTACGGTTCTTGATCCCGTCGCAATAATTTTGTTTTTATCTTCCCTTACTGCGGCAAAAAAAAGGCTATCAGCATCCACGTTTTCTATCGAAACAGCAAACCCTTTTTCTGGGTTGTCAGGGTACCCGTTTGGCACAGCATATTTGCAAACCGTTGCATGTGGCTCAAACTTTACGTCTACGCTTTTTAGTGAACCACCAATAATATGGTTGCAGATGTCAAAAAAGTCAGTTTTTAATAGCGAAAGAACATTCATTGCTTCCGGGTCACCAAGCCTTGCATTGTACTCAATTACCTTTATTCCGTCTTTTGTTGCCATGAACCCACCATACAAAAAACCCTTAAACTTTGTTCCCGTTGTTCTGTAGAGCTCTTTTGCAACCCTTTCATTTGTTTTTTGTGCGTCGCTAACGTCTTTTTCGGAAAGAAAGGGAAGGGAGTGGTTTGCAAAAGAATATGTTCCCATCCCCCCAGTGTTTGGTCCAACGTCCCCCTCAAACGCCCTTTTGTGGTCTTGTACGACCGGCATGTGGGCACAGTTTTGTCCATCACAAAAACTCATCAAAGAAAACTCTTCTCCCACAAGCTTTTCTTCTACCAAAAACATTCCCCCCATGCCTATAATTTTTTTGCAATACCCCAAGGTTTCTTCTGAAGAAAAAAGGTGTTCCCCAGAAACCTTTACGCCTTTTCCGCCCATAAGCCCATCATACTTAACAACATAGTTGCCCCCAAGCTTTTGCAAAAACTCTTCCACCCCCTCAAGAGACGAAAATTCTTTTCTTTGGGGGTTTTTTTCTGGAGAGCATCTGTCCAGTATGTTTCTTGCAAAGCTCTTGCTCGTTTCAATTCTTGCTACATCTTTTTTTGGAGCAACGCTCGGAATCCCTTCTTTTTCCAACGTGTCTACGAGACCATTTTCTAGAGGGTTTTCTGGTCCTATTATGGCAAAGTCTATGTTAAGCTTTTTGGCAACACCTGCTATTGTTTGGTTTTCTGAAAGGGGAACCGTAAAATATTTTTCACACAAAACACTGATATGCGGATTAATAGAGGGGCTCAAACAAAAAAGAGAAACAGGCCGACTACTTTCTTTGATTTTTCTGGCGATGGCAACCTCTCTTGCCCCAGACCCAACCAAAAGAACGTTGCTCATGATTTTCTAGCGACTTCTGTTCTGCTTTTTTCTAGGTTTTCTAGAAAGCTTTTAGAAATTTCTCCCGCACAATACTCACCAGAAAAAACAGAGTCTTCAAAAGAGACAATCTTAGGGTTTCCAATGTGTGCTGCCATTTTTAAAGCGTCTAAGTCTTGATAAATTAGCTCATCTGCGCCAATAGCCTTTTTTATTGCTTTTTCTGTCTTTCCGTGCGCAATTAGTTCAGACGTTGCTGGCATATCAATTCCATAAATGTTTTGATATCTAACCGGCGGGGCTGCAGAGGCAAAATAAACTTTTTTTGCCCCAGCTTTTCGCGCCATTTCAATTATTTTTTTTGAGGTATTTCCCCTTACAATAGAATCGTCAACCAGCAAAACATTTTTGTTTCTAAACTCAATCTCAATGGGACCAAGCTTGTGTTTTACAGACTTTTTTCTAATGCTCTGGCCAGGCATTATGAATGTCCGCCCAATATATCTGTTTTTAATAAATCCTTCGCGATATTTAACCCCCAAATGGTAAGCAACCTGCATTGCAGAGGTTCGGCTTGTGTCTGGGACAGGAATAACAACATCAACGTTAATGTGCGCATATTCTTTTTTTATTTTTTCACCCAAAAAATCACCCATTCTTAATCGAGCCTTATGAACAGAAATAGAATCAATTGTTGAGTCGGGCCTTGAAAAATAAACAAACTCAAACAGGCAGGGGGAAAGCACGGAGTTTTTTACACATTTCTTTTTAGACAACTTACCGTCTTCACCAACGATGACTGCTTCCCCGGGAGCCACATCTCTCACAAGGTCATAGCCCAAAGCGCTTAAGGCTGCGCTTTCTGAGGCAACCATATACGCATTTTTTTGTTTCCCAACGACTAGAGGCCTAATTCCGCTTGGATCTCTGAATGCAACAAGGCCAACTCCAGCAACCAAAGCAACAACAGCATACCCGCCCTCACACTTCTTAAAAACATTTTTTAGAGCAGAAAAAACATGAATTTTTTTTAGTGTTCTAAAGTTTGTCTTATAAAGTTCATATGCAAAGAGATTAAGCAAAACCTCAGAGTCAGACTGCGTATTAAATTGACAAAAATGTGTTTTTAGTAAAGCTTCTTTAATTTTTTCACTGTTTGTTAATGTTCCGTTGTGTGCAAGGGAAATGTTAACGGGGTTGGCAGAATAAAAGGGCTGTGCCTCTGCTACGTTGTCGCTCCCCGCGGTTGGATAGCGAACATGCCCAACGCCAACGTTTCCTCCCAGCTCTAAAGCTTCTCTTGTCTTAAAAACTTCGGTTACCACCCCAAGGTTTTTATAAAGAGACATTTTTTCTTTGTCCCAGGTACAAATTCCAGCTGCGTCTTGTCCACGGTGTTGAACCTGGATAAGTCCATCATAGATTTCCCCAGCCACATCCTTGTTCTTATGGTATATTCCGACTATTCCACACATTCTTTTAATACTTTTTTAAAATTTCTTTAATTTCTCCCAAATACGTTGATGGGGTCAAGCACAGAAGGCCCTCTCTGTCTTTTTCTGCAATGTTCAGGCTGTTCACAATTGCTAAATATTTTTCTTTGTCAATTCCTGTTCCTCGAGTAATTTTTTTAATTTTTTCATAAGCATCACCATCACCATTTTTTCTTAAAATCGTTTGAAGCGCTTCCGCTAAAATCCCCCAATTGTTTTCTAGCTCTGCTTCTGCTTGATTTTTGTTAGGCCTAATTCTTTCTAGTCCGTTAACTATGTTTTTATATGCCAAAAGACTGTGCCCAAAACTGGTCCCAACGTTTCTAAAGAGAGTGCTTCCGCTCAGGTCTCTTTGAAGTCTTGACCTACAAAGCCTAGAAGACAAAAACTCTAGCCCCGAGTTTGCAAGCTCAAGGTTTCCTTCTGCGTTTTCAAAAGCAATTGGGTTAATCTTGTGAGGCATAGTGCTAGAACCCACCTCACTAACCTTGTTTTTTTGTATAAAAATATTTCTTTCAATATATAGCCACATATCAACACTCATATCTATTAAAACATTGTTTATTCTTATAATGTTTTGTAGCAGCTCTGCCAGCGAATCACTTGGCTCAACTTGCGTTGTAATTGGATTGTTTTTTAGTCCGAGAGCCTTAATAAATCTTTCAGAAAAAGAAACCCAAGAGCCTTTTGGAAAAGCAGCCTTGTGCGCAGCAAGCGTGCCGGTTGCACCAGAAAACTTTGCTAACAAACCACGTTTTTTTAGCTGTTCCAGCTGCCTAGAAAGCCGCACATGGAAAACAGCCATTTCTTTTCCAAGAGAAGTTGTGGTGGCGGGCTGTCCGTGTGTTAGCGCCATCATTGGAAAGTCTTTATTCTGAGATATCAGTTTTTTGAGAGCCCCAGACAGTTCTTCCAGGCTTTTTAGCAGCGAAGACCGAACGGCACCCTTTATCATTAAAGAATAAGCAACGTTGTTTATGTCTTCTGAGGTTAGCCCAAAATGTACCCACGGCACCAGCGCCCCTGAAACATTTTTTTCTATTTTTTTAGACAAATACTGTACAACAGCGTTAACGTCATGTTTTGTTCTTGCTTCAATTCTTTTAATTTCGTTGTATTCTTTTTGGTCAAAGTTTGAATAAATTTTTTCCAGCTTTTGTTGGTCTTTTTTGTTAAGAGAAACAAGTTTTTTTATCTCTCGATGTTTTGATAAGAAAATTAAATACTTAATCTCCACATACAGCCGAAACTTCATTAAAGCTTGTTCTGAAAAGTACTCATTAAGTTCGCTGACCTGCTTTTTGTACCTGCTGTCTAGTGGAGAAATGTTGCTCATAGGTTTTCTAAGTTTAAAACCCTATAAACAGCTAAAGCACAGTTTCCTGGATCAAGCACAGTCAAAACGGGCGTGTTGCTTGGCATTTGTAGGGTGGAGTGAATGTTTATGCTCATGTCAACCTTGTCTTTAAAGGGAGGGCAGGCAAAGGTCGGCTTTTCTGTGTTGGCCGCAACAAAACCAGACAAAGCATTCGATCTTCCGGCTATGGTAACAAAGACAGCCCTGTCTTCCTTTTTATAAGACCGAATAATTTTTAAAACTTTCTCGGGATTTTTGTGTGCAGAGGCAACAAAAATCTCAAAACCTACTTCAAGTTTTTCTAGCGAAGAGGTAATTTTTTCAGCGTGACCCCTGTCAGAGTCAGAGCCCATAATTAAAACAGCTTTCATAGTATCTCCTCAGTGTTTTGCGATATTCTTTTGTTGATGTTCGTTAAATCAGGAAAGGAAAACTTTTTTCCTGTTATTAGTTCATAAAGTAATATATATCTTGCCGAAAGCTCAACAACCAATTCATCTGGAGCTTCAGGCAAGCTTTCGTCTTTGTACGGGTCACAGTTTTTTGCAAACCATAGCCTTAAAAATTCTTTGTCTATATTTTCCGGCTCTTTGCAAGCGCGAAGACGATCCCGATAGGTTGTTTCAATCCAGTACCTGCTTGAATCGGGGGTATGAATTTCGTCAACAAGCTTAATTATTCCGTCTGCTCCTCGTCCAATTTCATATTTTGTGTCTACCAAAATCAACCCGTTTTCTTTTGCAACTTTTTGCCCATAGCTAAAAAGCTCCAAGCTCATTTTTGCCGCAGCATCAAAGTCGCTTTCTGACATTAACCCCAAATCAACAATTTCTTGTTTAGAAACAGGCCTATCATGAATCTTGTCCTTTGTGGTTGGGGTTAACATTGGCTCGCCAAGTTTGTCGTTCTTTTTTAAACCTTCTGGCAGGCTGTTTCCACAATACTCTCTTGCACCACCATTATAAACCGTCCACAAAGATGTTTCCGTTGTTCCTGTTATGTATCCCCGCACAACAAACTCAACAGGAAAAACATCACACCTCTCTACCAGAGAAACGTTTGGATCCGGGACAGAAATTAAATGGTTTGGAAAACGATCCTTTGTTTTTGTAAACCACCAAGCGCTTACAAGGTTTAACACGGCGCCCTTGTATGGAATTGCTGCTAAAACCCTATCAAAAGCACTTTGTCTGTCAGTGGAAACCATTAACACCCTGTTGTCTAGAAAGTATGCATCGCGGACCTTGCCAGCTTTTTTGTTTGGGACGTTAATTGTGGTATCCTGAATAGTGTTACCCAGGTTTTCTTGAATCGTCTGATAATATTTTTTGTCAATATTCATGACAGACTTGTGAAATAGGGTTGGACAAAATATGGCTATTTATAATTAGATTCACGTCTTTTTTTAGTTGATTTTTTTTCGAGCCAATTTCCCAGACAACACCTTTTTGAACATTTTTAACCTCATCAAAGCCAAACCTCTTCTGCAGGATTTCTTTAATTCTCCTTCCTTCTATGTTTTCTTTCTCCCGAACCAAAAACCTTTTTGTTTTGTTTGCCTTGCCAAGTTTAACCACAAACTCTTTGCTAGGATTAAACAACACATCTGTTTTATAAACCTTTTTTAGGTCTAGTTTTTTATTGGTCTCGATTTCAAAATGAAGATATTTTTTTATTGTTGTATCCGCACCAAGCTTTTGAGCACACTTTTCTACAGAGCTAGCTTCGTTGTCAGCAATAACCATTGATATAATAACCTCTTTTGTTTTTTTTTGCTTTTCAAAAGACGAAAGAACAGTTTTTTTGGCAGCATACCTTAAAGCCTTGTAGCTATATCTTTTTTCTTCCAGAACATACCTGTTCATTGCCTTAAAAATAGCGTCGCCTTCACCGTTAACCGTTCTTTCTGGGTGTGGCATAATGGCCATAGCATTTCCGGACAAGTTGCTTAAAGCCGCAATGTTGTCAATAGACCCATTAGGGTTTGTGGGGAAGTCCGGCGCTAGCTTGCCATCCTTGGTACAATAGCGATATGATGCAAGGCCGTTTTCTTTTATGATGCTATTTAATTCTTCGTCTACCACAAACCTTCCTTCTGCGTGAGCCAAAGGAACGCTAAGAACACCAGCGCTTTTATTTATGAAAGCTGACACGCTTTTTTTGTTTGGTTTGATGTGACACCACGTGTTGAAATATCCTGTACCAACGATTTGTCCACTTTGAACGCGCTTGTTTTGTGTTAAGCCAGCTATAGTTCCGAAATTTTCGTTTCCAGGAACAATCCCGCTTTCAACTAAAATTTGAGCGCCATTACAAATGCCCAAAACAGGCTTTCCCAAAAGAACTTCTTTTTTGATTTCTTCCATAATGGGGTCTAGCGATGCAATAATGCCAGACCTTGAGCGATCTTCATATGAAAAGCCACCCAAAATAATATGTCCGTCACAAGCTCTCAGCTTGGAAGGGGGGTCGTTCCAAAAGTGAGGTATCGCTACCATATCGTTTCTTTCAAGGGCTGCAACGGTTTCGTTTTCTGTGTTAGACCCAGGAAACTGTACAAAAGCAATTTTGGGTTTATTGTTCATTCAAATAAACCTCCCTTGAAGAGCTTTCTATAATCCTGCCAATTTCTATACATCCATCGTTTTCTAGTGCCTTCACCATCTCGTTTTTTTTGTTTTCTTCAACAACCAGAGCGAGACCTACTCCCATGTTAAAGGTTCTATATAGTTCTTTGGTGCTTAGATCAAGATTGTTGGTTAAGAATTTGAAAATTGGAATTTTTTCCCATGTTCCAATATTAATCTCTGCGGCCAATCCGCCTGGCAAAACCCTTGGTATGTTGTCTATAAGGCCACCGCCGGTAATGTGGGCTATTCCCTCTATGTTTTTTCCGTTGTCGATCAAAGCGTTGATAGTTTTGCTATAGTTTTTGTGTGGAGCAA
>Ga0066372_10000412_pt1 | contig 15968 bp, 18 predicted proteins | sample Knorr_S15_td_250_FD_77011 | JGI IMG/M metagenome (GOLD analysis project Ga0066372, IMG submission 77011) | Marine microbial communities from Southern Atlantic Ocean transect - Knorr_S15_td_250_ad_251m_LV_A | ecosystem: Environmental > Aquatic > Marine > Oceanic | place: Southern Atlantic ocean... | reverse complement strand
TTGTTCTAGTTGCGATATAAGAAGGCCAGCTCCGGATGTGTTGGCAACTAAGATTGTGCTCGAGAGCGATCGAAGCTATGTGAAAATAGAGCTCGCGGGTCATAGCGAAATATTGGACCTAACGATCCATCAGCAAGGTCTTTACTCTGTTTATAACGTGTTGGCCGCGGTAAGTGCTGCTTGGGCATACGGAATCCATCCAGCTGATTCGATTGGTGTAATTGAATCAGCCACTGGTGTGTTTGGTAGACAAGAGGAGTTTCTGTTTGCAGATGCGAAAGCAAAGATTTGGTTAGCAAAAAATCCTCAGGGGCTTAATGAAGTCCTAAGGACACTTACCGAAACTGCTGAGTCGCCCTTAAATTTATTGCTGGTACTTAATGACGAGATACAAGACGGCAAGGATATTTCGTGGATTTATGACGCAAATTTTGAGATTCTTGCGAGCAGGTGTGCGTTTTTGGCCTGTTCGGGAAGTCGGGCGCATAACCTTTCTTTACGTTGTTTAATTGCCGGGATTCCGGTAAGCAAGTCTGATCCTAATATTATGAGCATGCTGAACTTTGCTCTCGATCGAACGTTGTCAACGGAAACTTTAAATATAGTGACCACGTACACCGGTATGATTGAGATTCGCGAAGAGTTAGCTGATAGGATAGGTATTTCACCTTATTGGAAGTAATTAAGCTGCAAGATCGCATTAAGGCGAGTCAGGTAATATTGACGTATGCCAAAATCAAATTCGCCTTTATCTATACGAGTTGTTAGTTTGTACGAGGATGTCTTAAATATTTACTCGGATAGAGGCAATCGCTTAGCGCTACAAGCACGAGCGGCTGAACTCGGGGTGAATTTGGATGTACATTTGATATCGATTGGAGACCAATTACCGACTAATGCAGATTTGGTACTTATTGGTGGTGGTCAAGATCGCGAACAAGATATCGTGGCCGCTGATCTCCTTTCAAAGGGTGGAACGTTAAGGAGTTGGGCCGCAGCCAACGTAGCGATGTTGGCGGTTTGCGGAGGATTTCAACTATTTGGGCGCTGGTTTCGTAATTCTAGGGGATTATTCCTGAAAGGAATTGACGTGTTTGATTGTGTAAGTGTTGCTCCAACCTCTGGTAATTTGCGGTTAGTGGGTGACGTTATTTCACAATCTTTAATCGACGGCCTCGGGACGATTGTTGGGTACGAAAATCATGCCGGCCAGACTTTTTTGGGTGATTCGGCCGTGCCTTTTGGGGAAATTGAGATTGGTTACGGCAATAATGGATTTGATGGGACAGAGGGAGTGTGGCGGAATTCTTGCGTCGGAACATATTTGCATGGAGCGGTTTTTCCAAATAATTTGCAATTGCTAGACTGGTTATTTAAGAGGGCTATTAAACATCGAATGTTGCAGGATGGATACTTTGACTCGGCGGTGTTAGAAAAAATGTCTAAGTATTCCAAGCTAGGTGAAGCGTCTGAGTTTGCCAGAGACCTGACTTCGACTACCGTGCGAGAGGAGCAAGGATAATCAAGCTCGATAAATTTTTGCTGGGATTGATTTTTTGTCTATCACTGCTCGTCGCATGTGAGCCAGACGCTGACAATATATCTTCATCAGATGTGCAAGGTACGGAGACGTCAGCGGTAGTTACGATTTCATCCACACCCACACCCACACCCACACCCACACCCACACGCAGCGCTGTATCTTCGCCTACTGAGCCTGCTACGTCACTCGATATCAAGGAATTGCGAGGTTTTTTATTACCGATTGCGGGAGTTTGTTTACCTTCTAATTCACAGGTTATGCCGAATGCCCCGAGGGCTTATCGAAGAGGTGTTCACGAAGGTGTTGACTTTTACGATGGTGATGTTTGTACGAAAATTGAGGCCGGAACTCCGGTGCGAGCCGCATACGCAGGGGTGATAATTCGAGCTGATATCGAATATGAGTCGCCAACTCGGGAAGATTTTGCGAGAGTAGCGGCAGTTATTAGTAGTCAAGGTGAAGGTGACGCAGAGATATTGGATTTTTATCGCGGGCGCCAGGTCTGGATTTCGCATGGAGCAGGGATAGTCACACGATACGCCCACCTGGGGGGGATTGCTGAAGGTCTCTCCGTTGGGATTTCCGTCAAAGGAGGACAAGTGATCGGGCATGTAGGTGAGTCCGGAACACCCGAGAGCGTGGTTAATCCAGGTACTCAAAATCACTTGCATTTCGAACTACGAATTGAGGATAACTTCTTGGGGCAAGATCTAGAAGTTGACGGAGTCCGTGCTGCCTACGAGCTGTTATTCTCTAGCGCCAGATGATTGCTAGTTGTTATTGTTAAGTACAGCTAATTATTATGTATAAATAAAAAATTACACGGGAGTAATAATGTTCTTATTGATAGATATTCCGTGGAACCCAAATATATTTTCTGTATTTGGCTTGTTGATCACCTGGCATGGCTTTTTTACCGCGGTTGGCCTTTTGTGCGGTGTATGGTTAGGTGTCCGTTTGGCGGATCTTTTTGGATATGATCCGGACCAGGCCTACAACCTGGCTTTAATAGGGATTCCCGGTGGTGTTATCGGTGCCCGAGCGCTTTACGTCGTAGAAAATATTTCAAAAATGGATTCAATCTGGGAATGGTTTGCCATTACAGAAGGCGGCATTTCGATTTGGGGAGCTGTGTTAGGTGGAGTGTTGTTTCCTATTACCTATGGATTGGTTCGGAAGATAGCACTTAGGGTAGTACTTGATGCCGCCGCGTTTGGGATGATTCTCGGAATGGCTATCGGACGACTTGGGGATCTGGTCAACGGTGAACATTGTGCGAAATTGACTAATTTGCCCTGGGGTGTTATGTACAGTAACCCTGAGTCACCCGGCTTAAGGTGTGCAATTATTCACCACGGGACATTTGACGTCGCGGTTCATCCCGCTACAACCTATGAGATATTCGGAAATTTATTGATATTGGCGTTTTTATTTTTAGCGGTTTGGCAGATTAAATTTTGGAGATGGCCAGGAGTAACTTTCCTACTTTATCTTGATTCCTATGCGTTGTTACGTTTTGGCCTCACTTACTTTCGAGTTGATTCCAGCGAGACATTTCTATTTGACTTGAGAGTTCCTCAACTTGTTTCGATATTAGTGTTGGCTATTTCTTTGCCAGTGTTAGTTTATTTTATTAAGTTCCAGCCACTGGTTGTTAACCGACCAGGCCGCTTCCTTGAGAAAATAGATAGGGTCTAGTGTGAAAAATAAGATTGAGTCATATAAAACTGAAGTATTTTTATATACAAAGATTGGATGTCATATTTGTGAGGTTGCCGAACAGATGCTGAAGGCGCTAGGTCGGACACTTCCCGTAAAGATCACAAAGGTGCCAGTCACTGAAGAAGATAAGTTGTTTGAGCGCGTGCCGGTGGTCTATGTGTCTGGTGAGCTGGTTACTGAGGGTAAAATAGACCTAGAGATTGTTCGAACTGCTGTGGTTCAGGATCGGATAGAAAGCGGTAGGATAAGCCCAAATCTTTAAGCACACAGATCTAGGAGGGGATTGTGCCGCGTACATTGTTGTTGGCTGAACCAAGAGGTTTTTGTGCTGGAGTTGTTCGCGCAATCGATGCCCTTGACAGACTTCTTAATCAGCTGGATGAGCCAGTTTATGTTTTCCATGAAATTGTCCATAATCGGTATGTAGTGGATGGCTTTAGATCAAGGGGCGCAGTATTTATTGATGATATTTCAGAAGCGCCCGACGGGTCAGTTGTGGTCTTTTCGGCACACGGAGTTGATCCGGCGATTATTAAAGATGCAGAGCGCCGGGAATTAAAAGTTATCGATGCGACCTGCCCCTTGGTAACGAAAGTTCATTTGGAGGCTCGCAAGGCGGCTAAGGATGGATATAAAATACTTTTGGTCGGTCATGATGGTCATGACGAGGTCCAAGGAACGAAGGGTGAAGCACCAGAGATGACATCAGTTGTTGATTCGGCACAGGATGTGCTCGCAATAAGCGAGCCACAGTCCCCAGTGTTTGTGGTTACGCAGACGACATTGTCAGTCGAGGACACTCTAGGAACGATTGAAGCAATAAAAATCAGATTTCCTGATGCGGAGATCAGGAACGATATATGTTATGCAACTACTAATCGTCAACAGGCGGTTAAAGAAATGGCTGAGAGGGCTGATTTGGTGATTGTTGTGGGTTCAGCGAATTCTTCTAATTCCGTTCGGCTTGTTGAGGTCGCAAAGTCCATGGGTGTTAACGCGCACTTAGTTGACGGGCTCAGCGATATAGATCCATCCTGGTATACGAACGCGGAAACTGTGGGATTAACTGCTGGTGCGTCAGTTCCAGACGAACTTTTAGACCCAATTATTGAAGATTTGAAGAACCGCGGAGTCATAAATATTGAACCTGTAGTGGTGGCAGAAGAGACCGTAGAGTTCAGATTACCGTTAGAGTTGTCTGGAAACGGGGAGTAGGAAGTTGCTATGCCGGTAGTAAATCTAGATGGTGTGAATATTCATTATGAGGATCACGGGGATGGTCCGGTTACCTACGTTTATTGTCATGGTCTTGGAGGAAACAGTAAATTCTTTGAACAGAAGGAACTTGATTGGTACAAGGCTCGATTTCGCGTGATCACATGGGACAACAGAGGACTGGGTAGATCGGGTACAGCCGAAGAGTATTCGTTGCCCTTGTATGCGAAGGATTTAAAGTTACTTCTTGACTATTTGTCGATTGATCAAGCAGTTTTGTTCGGTGTTTCTTGGGGAGGTGTGGTGGTTCAGCGCTTCGCTCTTGATTATCCAGAGAAATGTAGCGCATTGATTTTGGATTCGACGTCGAGTGAAACAAATGTTGCAGGATCCGAAAATTGGTATATGCGAGGCGAGATTGCTCGGCTTGGACCAGAGGCAGCGCTACAGGGACGTGAGCTCGAGGCAGCATTTGCCGGGCATGCTAGGGCCGGTGATAATAAAATAATTTTAGCGAAAGAAAGTTATTTAGAGTCCTATGTAGCACAATGTAGGTCTACTGCTGGTTTACGTGAACACCCCTTAACTCCTCAGTTGAACCAGTTAACGATGCCAATATTAGTGGTTGGTGGAGGAAAAGATGTCGTTGCGGGTGCTGGCGGGTCCGTGATTATAGGCCGTCACGTAACGAACTCGACGGTCAATATTTTTCAGGAGGCTGGTCACGGAGTCTATACGTCAGATCGGACAGGATTCAAACGTGTACTGCTGGAGTTTTTAGATAAACACGGAATTTACTAGCTCGTAGACCTATCAGCTTTACTTTGCTAGATAGCTCTCTTCTAACGTTTTCGGTATTTTAAGGATTTAAGGGTGGTTTTCGAAGAAAATAATTCAGGCTCAGTGGTAGTTAATATTCAAAATTTGACCAAGATCATAGGTGGAACTCATCAGGTAGCTCTTTCCGACGTCACCTTGCAGGTCAGATTGGGACGCGTTCTGGGCTTAGTTGGCGATAATCAAATTTCAAGGGCGACCCTTTTTCGACTCATCTTGGGTTTACAGTCACCAGACTCTGGCTCACTGGAAATCTTCGATCAAGATTATTCTGTGGACATGAGCAACGTAACGAGTAGGATCGGGTTTGTTCCGGAAAATATTGAGTTAACAAAAAATATTAATAGCATTGAGTACCTCAAATTGGTCTCACAGTTATCAGGCGTCCGGAAGCAAGAAGCCGTAGCCCAGATAGCTAAATTTTCGGAGAGACTCCACTTTGGCGATCATTTAGGTACCTCAATAAGAAAATTAAAACGTTCTGAGGCGCGTTGCCTTGTCCTTATCGGAGCGCTAGTTCATAACCCGAAAATTTTGCTGTTAGAGGAGCCTGTAAAGGATTTCAATCTGGGCATGCGGAAGGTGGTGCGACGTCTGATAAGAGATCTTTCTGGCGAGGGAACAGCGATTATTATTTCAAGTGATGATTTACCTTTTTTGGAGCAGGTGACTGGCGACTTAGCTATATTTGCTGATGGCCGTATAGCCTTTCAGGGATCCCTAATGAGTATAAAAGGAGTCGAGGATATTCCAACGGTATCAGTCAGCTTTGCAGGATCTGTTGACAGGTTTGAGAGTGAACTGCTTGTTCATGCGAATCGCGGTATCCTTTCGTATCGTTTCGCGGTTGATACGTGCCATATATATTTTGACCCTGAGATGTTTTTGTCAGAGAGGCTCAGATTGCTACTCGATATTCTCGAGAATAGTGAAATCACTTTGTTGGATTTACGTCCCTCGGCTGTAGATTTAGAGGAGGCTATTGACGGGGTAGTGAACAAATTTCGGGAGACGAGAGTCTCCAAGCTACTGGGAGCGCGTCAGCCTGAGCCACACAAGAGTCTAGGTTATAGTCAGATTGATGATAATTAAACCCAGGTGCAAGTATGCAGAATATAGTTAGGCCATATTTTACTGTTGGTCTCAGCGAGATGCGCGAAATCAGTGTTAAGCCTGTGCTTTTGGTTATCTTACTAGCTGAGATAATTCTATCTGTTTTCTTCGTTGTGATGGGAGCTATAGACGAGTGGATGACGTCAGAACCCGTTACGTGGTTTGTTATTTTGGGGTTGATTCCTCTTTCTGGTATTAGATTGGTTATTTTGTTTTCTCTTAGCTTTAGGGATCACGATGGATTCATGACGGACTTGATTTTAGTTCGAGGAATTTCTCGATTGGAGTATTTTGTAGGTAAAATCGTCGGTATCTACGTTTATTTTGTTGCTGAGAGTTTGATCTTGTTTGGCGCTGTTGCGTATTTCTCGAAAGAATTTTCAGTCCCGGAGGCGAACGACATTGAGTTAGCAGGATTACTGAGCGCTTACATTATGGTCTTGATTATTCTAGGCTTGGCTGGATCCATACTAAGTTGTCTAAGCGCGAGTGGATTGGCAACACTAAAAATTCCATTGGTTTTTTTCCTAATGCTCTGTATTGCCTTTCCATTAATGGAGTTGGTGGGGTCTATCAGCGTAGTGCCGGAAGCTATTTTTCAAGGTTACGGTGATATCGTCCGAGGTGTGACTGATCTGAGCCGATTCCTAGCACTACTTTTTCTGGCCAGTCTGGTTGCCACGGTCGGTGCTTATCGATTTTTTTTACGACGGGATTTTTAGCAAGTTCTTTATTAGAATGGTTTCAGGAATTATTAAGTTATGTTGTTGGTAGATAGGTGAGACTGTATGAGAAGCTATTTGTTGGTTGTCACGATATTGGCTTTGGGACTTTTCTGTGATGCTGGTCTAGTGCACGCGGCCGGAGGGTCAGAAGCGACGGCCACCAATCAAGGCTTGATACTTTCCGATACCGCAGTGCAAATCTTTTTCTACGGGCTTGGCGGAACTTTGATTTTGCTCGGGCTTGCGGGTGTGGGCTACCTATACCGCGTGAAGCGTGGTCTTAGCTGGAAGTTTCAGCAATCCGATTCTGATTACTCAGACGGAGGTCACTAGTTAATTAGTTTGTGGCTAGTGTGTAGAGGTTATTAACCCCTTGATACCCAGGGCTCGAAGTTGGTTAGGGTCTGAGTTTGACAAGTCTCCGGCAATAATCAGCGGCAGTCCAACTGATTCGTTAAGCCTGCGAATATTGAGCTGATTTTTTACGATGTTTAGGGCCTCGGAGAGGCTACCGCTTAATAAAATCGCATCTAGTGGAAGAGCCTGTTTACCTAGCAGTAATTGAATGAGCTCAGTAATATCGTTAGTTTTTTCGTCCAACTCGAGTTCAAGAACTAGTCCGCAGTTTTCAATGTCAAGTGCTGCCCAAGTACTGCTTAAGTCTACGAGCGCGAAGTCGATTTCCCCTAACTGACTGTTATTTGCGATTTCATTTTGCTTACGTAAGTCAAGCCCAATGAGTAGCCCTTCTGGCGGGTCGAATGACTTGAGTATGGACTCGTCAGTTACGAGGATTGCGGACACATCCTTAGCCTTAATGGATTTGAGGCCTGTTTTATTTTTGATTGAAAGAAAGGTTGCGACTGTTGGTTTTTCTATATCTTTGCCGCTTGTGAAGCCAAGGGTGCCTGGTCGATCACTTACCTGATTAAGCATTTTTGATAATTTTCTCACCGACCTTGCCTCCTATTCATCTGAAATCACTTGAATTATGGAGCCACCGGTGGGAATCGAACCCACGACCTACGATTTACGAAACCGTTGCTCTACCCCTGAGCTACAGTGGCCTTGAGAATCGCTAATGCGATGTCTGTGGCATGCGTTTTCAAGCGAATCTGTTGATTATGGAGCCACCGGAGGGAATCGAACCCTCGACCGACGGTTTACAAAACCGTTGCTCTACCGCTGAGCTACAGTGGCGCTATAAACACAAGTTAGGATACACGAGTCTTGCCCTGTGTTCATGCTTCATATTGGTTCATAAATTTTGTGGCAGGTTTGCTTTAGACAAAGGGGCAGATTAGAATCGTTAGTCTGCATGCCTTAAATCAGTTTAGGCAAGGGTGTTGTAGGAAGGTAATTAATTGTGAAGAGGACTTGGCAACCTAAACGCCTTCCGCGTAAGCGTAAGCTAGGATTCAGAAGTAGGATGTCCACCAGAGGCGGGCGGGCAATTATTCGCCGGAGGCGAGCTCGTGGTAGGATTCGACTGTCAGTTTAGAGTCGGTATTCGGTAGAAAATCTGTTATGTCGAGAGCATACTCAAGCTGATTTGTGATGACCAAATATAAAACGAAATTTGAAACCATGCGAAGACGTATGGACTTCGATTTGGTAATGCATCATGGTAATCGTTGGCGAGGTAAGTTGATCACCGGTCTTGCGGTACTGGACGAGGTCGATTCACCAAGGGGTCGAGTCGGAATTACCGTCAGTAAAAAAGTCGGTAATGCGGTTCAACGTAACCTCGTTCGTAGACGGATTAAGAGTATTATCAGCGGTTATTGTCTGCGCACGGATTGCTTGGTGGTCATAATTGCTCTACCAGAAGCAAGGTTGGCGACTTTTGATACTCTGAGTCATGAGATGAAGGATTGTTTTGCAAAGCTTGATTTGGACGGCAGATACTAGTTACTGTCGCGCGTAGCAGCCTAAAGCATTAGTCTTTGATACCTAGGTAGTCTGTCGTCTGACATCACCGAGACTGTATTAATTTAAGTAAGACGCAGGCGTTTGAGCTGAACAGCAGGCATGAAGGTCCTTATTCCTAGATTTAGTGAGCGGGTTGGGTTAATGACCGTACTTAGCAATTTGGGCAGTAAGGTACTTTTGTCGCTCGTGCGTTTATACCAGAGTTATCTATCTCCACAATTGAGCCCATCATGTCGATTCGAACCGACTTGCTCGGAGTATGCAATAAATGCGTTGGAGAAATATGGGCCGATTCGGGCGTTGGTAAAGATTTCGGGACGATTATTTAGGTGTCGACCTGGTGGGGGTAGTGGATATGATCCGATTATATAAATGTTCAAGTGGATAGGCGCATTAGCATTTAGGATTTGGAGTATGTGACTGTGAGTAAGATGTTTCACGTGAAACAATCTATTTCTGCGATTTATGCAGTTATCGGCGTGATGCTTATTCTATTTTTAGGGTCTGCCTGTGGCGTGCGACTCGCGAATCCTGAAGGATGGTCTCCTCCGCTGGAGTTAAAAGACTCAATTCTGCTAGCTCAGGTAGATCGAGGGCGTATTTCCGGCCTCGATATATCGGAGCCTACTAATCGTATGTTGCTTTGGTCGTTTCCAAAAGTGCAACTTGAAGATGTCGGTGACGAAGGCGGCGGCTTTTTAAGTGGTTTGTTTGGTGGAGGGTCTGGTAGTGAGTTTTCCAGCGATCCGTTTTATTCGACGCCAATAGTTGTCGGGCAAGATGACATATATATCGTATCGAATTCTGGTGTTGTGAGAAAATTGTCTCTTTTGAACGGCATAACCGAGGTTCCCACTGAGGTTTGGGCTAATGAATTGGGAGAGAAGGTTATTTCAAGTCCCGTCCTCGTGGATGGTTATCTTTATATAGCAAGTGATCAAGGGTCGATTTTCAAGTTAGTAGCTGATTCGGGAGAAGTACTTCAGAGGTGGTCTAGTGGTACTGAACGAATTTGGTCAAGTCTTCATGTGTTTCAAAATAGGCTTGTTTTAACCGATATAAGTAAGGGACAGATGATTTTTCTGGACTTGTTTGCTGGTGAAATAGTATCTCAACTAGACCTAAGCGCTGGTGTGCCAGGGGATGGCCTGTTTGTAAACCAGGCAAGTTATATAGGCACGTTTGGGTCAGAATTGTTGAGAGTTGATTTGAGTGGCCGCAAAGTTGACTGGCGAATTGCGACAGATGGCTGGATTGTCGGCCAACCGGTGATTGATGGATCTAGCTTATACGCAGCTACTACCCGTGGAGCTATCTATTCGGTTGATGTTAATTCAGGTCGTGTTTTATGGACACGTAGCTACCCTGAGTCGAATTTTCGTGCCAGCCCCGTGATTTACCGTGATGCATTATTGCTTGTTGACAGGAAAGGACTTGTTTTCGGGTTGGAACTTGATACTGGAAGCAAGCTTTGGAAATCTAGTACTGGTCGAGACATCGATGCAAATCCTATTTTGATCGAAGGTAAGCTCATTATGCTTACAAAAGATAATCAATTATTGGAAATAGATGCCCAGAGCGGCTCTGCTCGGCTTCTTTTTTCGATGCGGCAAGGTGAAGCTGATGAGTAGGATTGGGATCAGGAGCTTATTGTGCCTATAGGAGCAATCTGGCGAACGTGCTTAGAGACCCCTCTGGTAAATGTGATGGTGGGGCTCACCAATATTGCATTTGGGGATTATGGGCTGGCACTCCTGCTCTTTACATTTTTGTCTCGCGCCCTTTTATTTCCCTTAACGGTGAGAATGCTGAATTCGATGAAGAAGCTGCAGGAAATTCAACCACGTATGCAGGATATTCAGAAAAAATACTCAGATCCTAAGCGGCGGCAGGAAGAGACGATGAAGCTTTATCGCGAGGCGGGAGTTAACCCTTTGGGGTGTTTGGGCCCTCAACTCATACAGTTTCCTATTTTTATCGCGCTTTATCAGGTCATCAGAATTACTCTCGGTAGCACGCCAGAGTCAGTGGTGGCATTGTCAGACCGTTTGTATGATGTTAGCTGGTTGCAGAATAGTATTCCGTTGTCGAGGGACTTTCTGTGGCTTGATCTTGGTGAGAATGGTGATTTTGCCCTAGCCGCTTTGGTTTTTTGTTCTATGTGGTTGCAACAGCGAATTTCTTCTAATAGGAGTTTAGCGAATCGTAGCGAGAACCAACAACAGATGAATACGATGATGCAATGGATGTTTCCGTTGATGTTTACTTGGTTTGTTCTTGCAACACCGGCGGGACTGGGTTTGTATTGGGGGAGCAGCACGCTTATAGGAATAGTGTTGCAATGGATTTTTGTCGGCCCGGGTGATTTCCGCTGGGGCTCATTAATTCCTAATTTAATTCGGCGCCAGATTGGGATGAATGATTTTATTCCACCTAGCGCAGAATCAATTGGCAAAGAAAGAATAGTTTCTCAGGATAATGAAGAGGCGAGCTCAGAAAAGGAGAGCACTAGTGACGAATCAGAAGGATCGGAACAGTCGACAGGTAACGGTAAGCGCAAAAAGCGTCGAGGAAGCGATAGAGCGGGCTCTGGCAGATCTCGGGATCAGTCGGGATCAGGCCGACGTAGACGTCGAAAAAGACGCTAAGGAAGGCTTTTTAGGAATTGGTGGACAGGACGCAGTCGTGGTTGTTACTGCGAGGGCAAACCGACCTAGAAAAGAGAGAGGTAAACGTGGCTCACGGACTGGTGACGTAAAGAGAGCCAATCGTGATAAGGATAAGACCGGAGGCGGTCGAGCCAAGGAGCAGGGCGATGAGGTTATTGGGGGATCGAGTAACCAAATTGAGCCAAGTTCGCTGGACGAAGATATTTCTCCAACTGAGAGACGTGAAATAGTAGGAGTTTCTCAGGACGATGAGATTCCGATTCCCGGGTCACCCCAAGACCTACCTTTGCAGCCTTCTGGAGACTATGACGACGAGGTGGATGAGGCTGGTAGTACTCTTAGGGATGTACTGACTCTTCTTGGCTTTACGGGGACAGAAATTAGTATGAGTGAGGCTGAGGATTCAGATACTGATCGAGGGCGTCGTGATGTCACACTTGAGGTTGACGCGACCGACGATGAATCCGCAGATAATATAGGTGTTTTAATTGGTAAGCGTGGCGATACGTTGAGTTCGCTTCAATACCTACTAAATACCATAGTGGGTAAGGGAAAACAAGGATCGCCCATTTTCTCTGTAGATATAGAGGGATACCGTCGAAGGCATCATGATAGGTTGCGTGAGCTGGCTGAGGAGGTGGCAAATGATGTTAGTGAGACCGGTGACATTATTGAGTTAAAGCCCATGTCAGCCGGTGACCGAAGAATAATTCACTTAAGTTTGCAAGACCGTACAGACATAGTCACCCAGTCTATCGGACGAGGTAGGGAGAGGAGAATTGAAGTACTGCCAGCTGAGAGTGAAGACGAGCCAGACGAGGGATTTGAAGAAGGACTCATCGACGGCGAGGAGTAGCATTTAGGTTTAATTTACTATTCTGTGCTGATATTGCTTATTATTGTGACTCAGCTATAAGAGTCTTGATGGTTTGGCAGTACGGTGGAAGAGCTAGATCGCCTAAATATGTCAGAAGTGTCGCAGTCGGCAGAGCCTGTACTGATAGTGGGTCTGGTTACTCGTGATATGTTTTCAGCAGACGAATCAACTCCAGGTGGTGTTCCGAGCTATGCCGGCCGGACGGTCGCCGCGCTAGGCGTGCGGGCAAATATCCTAACTATTGGGTGCCAGGAGATGGATCGTAGTGCATTGGCAGGTCACACGGTCAAGATCGTTGAGGACTCGAATACGCTTACTTTTCGTATTGGGGAGACGCCAAGTGGCGAACGTTCGTTGCGTTTAGTTAATCGACCTGCAAGGGCACTTTGTGCGTCAGACTTACCAGAGGAGTGGCCTGCTCCGAAAAATATTATTTTTGGGCCACTTCTTCCGGACGATATCGATATAGAGTCTTTTTATCGAAGATTTCCAGATTCGAAGGTGTGGATGATCGCACAGGGTTTACAGCGCACAATAGAAAGTGATCAAAGTATTGGACTGAATTCGTCACCGACCGAGACCCTCAAGCAGTTATGTCGGCCCGGTGTAACTATTTTTCTATCTCGCATTGAAACGAGGAGTTGGTCGCAGTCGGACATGGATGAATTGGTTGCGAGCTGCGACTTAGTTGCTGTCACTAATGGAGATCAGGGGGCATATCTTAGATTTGGGGACGCAAGTTATACTGTTGATGCGATTCCAGCGCTGGCTATCGACAGAACAGGCGCTGGAGATTCATTTGCTGCCGCATTTGCTATAACTAGAGAGAGTAGTCTGGTTGCAGCAGTGAAGGCGGCAGTAGGTTATGGAGCGATGGCTGTGGAGAAGTCAGGTCCAGCGCCGATGCCACGTTGGCCGGAAGTTCGGTCAATACTTCGTGACTCCGAGGTCAAAAGCCAAGTTATTGGCCAAGACAATCTTGCGAAACAAGCGGTGATTATTGCAGTCGCTAATCAGAAAGGCGGGGTTGGTAAGACGACGACTGCCGTGTCTATCGCCGCAATACTCGGTGAAATGGGATTGCAGGTTTTATTGGTTGACTCGGATCCTCAAGCTAACGCTACATCTTCTTTGATTGGCAGAGAAGCTAGCGAGTCGAGTGATGCTCTTTATCGGGTATTGATTGAGGGTGAGAGTATATCTACACTATTGGCGGCTACGCAGTCATCCGGATTGTCGCTGCTCGGAAGTTCCATGGCATTGGCAGGAGCTGAAGTCGAGTTGGTGAGTACGATGGCTCGGGAGACCCGTTTAAAGAGTGCACTTTCGTCGGTGCAAAGTGATTTTGATGTGATAATTATAGATTGCCCGCCTGCATTGGGCCTTCTGACTATAAATGCTTTAGTGGCCTCGAATTTCGTTTTAATACCTCTGCAGTGTGAATATTTTGCACTTGAGGGATTGAGTTCGCTTCAGGAGACTATTAAATTGGTGACGGATAATTTGAATTCGGGTCTCCAAATTCTTGGTATAGCACTCACAATGGTTGATAGCCGAGCTAATCTCGCCGCCGAGGTTGAACGAGAGGTGAGATCGCGGTTTGCTGCAACATTTGAATCTGTAATTCCAAGATCTGTGCGACTTGCTGAGGCACCAAGTCATATGCAAACAATCTCTGACTATGCGCCTGATTCGGCCGGCGCAATTGCTTATAACTCATTGGCGCTTGAAGTAATCGAGAGGCTTGACTTAAAGCCGTAACGAAGAGAGGGATGGTATATATGGGTGGTTCACCCCGTCTAGGAAGAGGATTAGACGCTTTGTTTCAAGGCGCTTCTCAAGAAAAGGATGCTTCAGTCATAGAGAGTGAGGGTAATCTGATTCAAGTTTCTCGTATCTCGCCAGATCCGGAACAACCACGGAAGCATTTTGATGAAGGAGAGCTTGATACTCTGAAGCGGTCGATAGAGATTCATGGAGTTTTGCAGCCTATCTTGGTCACTAGGTCGCATTTAGATAATTCCAGATTTCTCATCATTGCTGGTGAGCGTCGATGGCGCGCAGCGCGTGCGGCCGGTTTGGACAGTATCCCGTGTGTGGTGCGTGAGATGCGCGCGAGTAATCATTTGATGCTGGCTCTAGTCGAAAACTTGCAGCGCGCCGACTTGAGCGCGCTTGAGGAGGCTGACGCATTTAGACAACTGCAGGAAAAATTTGGTTTAACCCAACAGGAGATTGGTGACCGCCTGGGTCGCTCGAGAAGCGGAGTTGCAAATGTTCTACGCCTTCTTGATCTTTCGCTCGGAGCTCAGCAGTATTTGCGTGATGGATCCATTTCCTCCGGTCACGCTCGGACTTTGCTTCAGATTCAAGATGAGCTGGAACAAGTAGGGCTATGTGAATTAATTGTAGCTAAGCAACTGAGCGTCAGGGATCTTGAGCGATTGATAGCTCAGAACGCGAGGAAGTCGGTCACGAAGTCACGGGCTCGAAACCCTGAGATTGCTGGTCTTGAGGATGCTGCCCAACAAGCACTGGGTACAAAAGTTAAGCTGCGTCGTAATTCAAAAGGCGCCGGCGCGCTTACAATTTATTTTTATTCTGATGAGGAACTCACTGGCATCCTTGATAGTGTTCTTGGTGAGAATCAGTTGTAATTCTCGTCGTAATTCGTTCGTATGTGAAAGGAGATAAAATGGAACTACCTGTATATTCAAGCGATGTAGAGGAGAAGCTGGAAGCATTGGGGATTTCGCTGCCAGAGACGGCTGGTCCTCTCGCGTTATATCAACCTGTTCGGCGCGGAGGTTATTATTTATATGTGTCTGGGCAGATAGCGATGAGTGAGGGTTCTCTTGTATACCCAGGAGTGGTAGGCGAGAGCGTCAGAGTTGACTTGGCAGCTCAAGCAGCTCGGGTGTGTACGATTAATGGTTTGGCGGCTGTGAAAAAGTTCATAGGTGGATTAGACGGAATTCGACTAGTGAAGTTATCAGGGTATGTTGCCTCGGCGTCTAATTTTCATCAACAGCCTAAGGTTATAGATGGCGCAAGTCAGTTATTAATTGATGTGTTTGGCCCTGAGGTGGGTATGGGTGCCCGAGCTGCCGTCGGAGTTTCCGCTCTACCTCTCGGTTCTTCAGTAGAGGTTGAGTTAATTTTTGAGTTGGATCCGACTGTTTATAGTTGAGAATTGAATTATGGTGTTCAATATATTGATTATGAATTGAGGCGAGCATGTCGCGTATTGATTTTGTGACCGGAGCCCCGGAAAAGTATGCTCACCTTGTCGACGATTTAATTCAAGTTAGGACAGAGCTAAGGGAGGTTGTGAG
>Ga0066372_10000409_pt1 | contig 16043 bp, 19 predicted proteins | sample Knorr_S15_td_250_FD_77011 | JGI IMG/M metagenome (GOLD analysis project Ga0066372, IMG submission 77011) | Marine microbial communities from Southern Atlantic Ocean transect - Knorr_S15_td_250_ad_251m_LV_A | ecosystem: Environmental > Aquatic > Marine > Oceanic | place: Southern Atlantic ocean... | reverse complement strand
TTCTTCTGAAACAGCAGTCTCTTCTGCAACAGCGGTCTCTTCTGCAACAGCGGTCTCTTCTGCAACAGCGGTCTCTTCTGCAACAGCGGTCTCTTCTGCAAGTTTGTCATCCTTCATTAATGACACTAGAGAAGTATCATATCGGTGACTACTTGCGTAAGGTAATAGTGCCAAATGTCTAGCTCGCTTGATTGCATTAGTCAAATTTCTTTGACACTTGGCACAGTTACCAGTTCTCTTCGATGACTCAATCTTGCCAGTCTCTGATATATACTTCTTTAAAGTGCCCACCGCCTTGTAGTCAAATCCATTTGACTTACAACAATTCCTGCTACGCCCTTCTGGCTTAATAAAAGGTGTTCTACTTCTTCCTTTAGTTGACTTCATCATTCCTCTTAACTCTAGTTACTGCTCTGTAATCTGTAATCACCAAGGTAAATCCTTATCATCTTCTTCTTGGGGAGAATTATCAGAAATAATTGATTCTCCTTTAGTGGTGGTTTTTTGTGATTTTGATACATCTTCATCGTTCTCATTATCCCGACGTTCTAATGCTCCACTTAAGAAAGTAACCATGTTTGCTACAACTTCATATGCTCTTCGTTGATTTCCATCTTGTCCAACGTACTCTCTACTCTGGAAGCGACCTTCTACATATACCTTCTGTCCTTTAGTAAGGTATTGATTAACATTTTCGGCGTTTTTGTTCCAAGTAACTATTCGGAACCATTCTGTCTCTTCTTTTTGTTCACCATCTCCAGTTGTATATCTTCTGTTTACTGCCATAGTAAACTCAGCGACAGGAGCACCATTTGGGGTATATCTAAGCTCAGGGTCTGCTCCAACATTTCCTATAAGCATTATTTTATTCAGGCTCGCCACTTGTTACTTCTCCTAAGTCTAAAGTCTGGAATATCATCCATCATTGATGGGGATAATAGAGGTTTATCTGAACTCACCTTAGTAATAAGATGTCGGATTATCTTTGCATCTCTCACTATTTCTGTTTCTACTTCTTTAAGTCGCGAAGGGTCCAAAGTAAATCTAGATAAAAAGTAATGACCTTCACTGCGTCCCATTATAGAGTGAGCTAAGGTTCTTTTTCCGTAGCTTTCCATAACTGCTATAGAGCCACCGCTAACTTCAATCTTTTTAGTAAGACTGTCCTTTAGTTCACTGCTCGAATTTTCATCAGCATCACTTCCGACAATCCACATAAGTTCATATTGGTTCACAATTCACACCATGTACTACTTTCATTTCAAGTAAGGGATTGTAGCGTATTGTTCTTGTTATCACAATGATTTTTCGAATTTTTCATAACCAGGAAAACTAAAAGGCGAAGTGATTCTAACTACTTCTTCCTTTAATAATCTTAATTTACCTAAATTATCTTTATTAAGTATAGCCTGACCAATTAAGTCTCCGATTTTTTCCATTTCATCTCCCTTCATGCCTCGGGAAGTTAAAGCTGGAGTACCAACTCTTATTCCTGAAGTTATTCTTGGAGGCAGAGGATCAAAAGGTATGCCATTCATGTTAACTATAATTCCAATATTTCGAAGGACTTTCGCAATTTCTCGACCAGTAGCTTTCTGAGGTGAAACGTCAACTGTAAACTGGTGATTATCGGTACCACCTGAAACTATCCTAAAGCCAAGTTTTGATAAAGTACTTGCCAAGATCTTAGAGTTATTTACTACATTTACAGAATATTCCTTAAAATCAGGCTGTTGAGCTTCCTTAAAGGCTACAGCTCTTCCAGCTATCATGTTCATAAATGGACCACCTTGTATTCCTGGGAAAACAGCCTTATCTATCGTCTCACTATGCTGACTTTTACACATTATCATTGCGCCTCTAGGGCCTCTAAGTGTCTTATGAGTTGTAGTTGTAACAAAATCAGAATGAGGGACAGGGGAGGAATGAACTCCTCCAGCAACTAAACCGGCAATATGAGCAATGTCAGAAAGAAGCAACGCTCCTACAGATTTAGCAATGTCAGAAAATTTTTTAAAGTCTATAGCTCTCGAATATGCACTTGCACCACAAACAATTAATTTAGGCTTAACTTCGTTTGCAAGCTTTTCAACTTCGTTATAGTCAATAAATTCAGTTTCTCTATCGACTCCATAAAAATAACAATCATAATATTTGCCAGAAAAATTAACTTTAGAACCATGGCTCAGGTGCCCTCCCTGATCTAATTTCATAGAAAGAATAGAATCTCCGTGCGTCAAAGCAGATAAATAAACTGCCATGTTTGCTGTAGTTCCACTATGAGGTTGAACGTTAACGTGATCGCTACCAAATATTTCTTTAGCTCTGGATATTGCTAATCCTTCTAATTCATCAACAATTTCACATCCTTCATAGTATCTCTTCCCAGGGTATCCCTCAGCATACTTGGTGCTGAAAATGGATCCGCAGGCATCTAAAACTTGAAAGGATGGATAATTTTCAGAAGCAATTAAGACTAACTGCTCCTTTAATCTAGACGCTTCTTTTTGTATTAAGAGGTCTATCTCTTTATCATTCATTTAATGATGCTCTTATCACTTGTTAGATAATAGGATTATAACTTATCTACATGCATATGGATCTTTTTGATTTAAAAGTAAATATAATCCCCGAAATTGACCCGGATTGTGAAAACATTTCAGAATCTATAAGTACCTTGAACAAGATGGCAATAAACTCAATTAAAAAAGTGTGTGCAATGCCTCTTTTTATTGATATCCAAGATGAATATAACATAGAGGATATACTAGTAGAAATTCAAAAAGAAGCTAGTCAAATCTCCAACTTAATAATACCAAAATTAATATGGGGAATTGAATACCCCTTGAATTACGATATTGCTAATATAGACAATTTACGTTCGATTAATAACGGCAAATATGTGATGGTAAAGTTCCCTTCAAATGACATTCCAAAAGACTACCAAATACAGTTAAGGTATCTTGTCGCACAAGGCCTAACACCTATAATAAATAACTTTGAAAATAGCCTCTTATCTGGTAGGTCAAAAGAGGTTCAGTCAATCAACGAAATTGGTTGCCTTATAAACATTGATATGACAAATTATTTCTTGAATAAGAGCAACCAATTAAATAAATTTATAATAGATCTAGAAAAAAAAGATATGATAGTTTTGGTCAGTGGATTTTCAAAATTAACTGAAGGATTATACGAAAAAATTGTTGAATTCTCAGAGTTAACTAAGATCGAGTTTTCGAAGCTAACAAAACATTACATGTCTCGGAATCCAGACATAATAGCAAACAGTAAAAATTATAAATAATTTATTTGATTTTGACTTTTGTATACCATTCAGAATACTTTTCGTCATTACCTCGAACTATCTCAAAATATTTTTTTTGAAGCTTATTAGTAATATTTCCAATATCACCTCGTCCGATAGGTCGATTATCCAGATATCCTACACTCGTAATGTGCGCAGCAGTACCAGTTAAAAATATTTCGTCAGCGAGATATAACTCACTTCTGTGAATTTTTCTGGAATTGATCTCATAATTAAATTCATTTTTTGCAATTTTGAAAACACAATCCCTGGTAATACCAAGTAAACAATTTTCTGTTTCTGCAGGCGTGGTAATTCGATCACCTTCAACCATAAATATATTCTCACCACTCCCTTCTGATACAGATCCATCATGGTTTAATAAAATAGCTTCATCAAAGCCAGCCTTAATAGCTTCTGTTTTGGCTAATATACTAGTTGTATACAAACCAGATAGCTTGACACCTGTTGGCATCATAGAATCATCAGGTCTTCTCCAAGAAGAGGTTTGGCACCTTATAGGCTTGTCATTATCAATGTAATCTCCAAATGGGACAATCATCAATGTAAAATCGCTTTCTAATTCATGCAATTTCAAATTAGCGACTTTTTCTTCACTTTTATAGGCCAAAGGTCTTATATATACATCTTGACTGAGTCCACTTTGTTTAACTAAATCAACTGTTATTTCAACCAGATCATCTACAGAGTAAGGTAATTCGATCTGTAAAATTTTGCACCCTCGCTTAAGCCTTGCATAGTGCTCAGCAAGTCTAAATATCACCACTGAACTTTTCTGATCATTCCAATTTCCTCTGATGCCCTCAAATACACCAGTTCCATAATGCAATGCATGAGTCATTATGCCAACTTTCGCTTGGCTCAAAGGTACTATCTTTCCCTCAAAAAATGCTAAACTTTTCCCTAAATGTGTATTCAATATTTATTCTATCCAATTGTGTGATTTGACTAAATGTAAATAAAAATTATATTAGTTTCGAAAACTAAAACAAACTTAACATAAACATGTCAATATCAAAATTCGTAACAATTTTAATATCACTGGTAACAATAACCATAATATCTTGTGGCAATGAAAGTAAAACCCCCGACACTGAATTTGCTTATTTAGGATTCTTATTTGAAGAAGAAAACGTAAAGGTATTTATTCAAGGTTATACGAATCCTGGAATATCAATTAAGGTTAATTCTCAAAAGCCTAATAGAATTGATCCAAATGGAAAAATTTCTGAATTGATATTTGAAAAAGTTGGTAATGAAAGTGCAACAGTTAATATAACAACTAGTGAAGTTCAAAGATCTATTTTGATAAAAAACCCACTTATCGCTTATGATCAACGGCCTATTGATGCTCCTTTTGAGATGAAGGTAAATGAAACAATTTATGTGCCTGATGCAGCATCAACGGTTAGCATACTATCAATATCTGAAGATTCAAGATGTCCAAACCCTTCCGATAACTCAGATTCAAGCTCCGATCCAGGCTCTTGTATACATAAACCAAAAACGCTTGTTCACATGAAGGTTTTTACTCCCGGTTTTAAGAGTTTTGATCAACGGTTTTATAAAGAACAAATTAGTGATTATAAATTTTCTCACGGTGGTTTCCACTTCAATATATCAAAGATAAAACCTGAAATCATAACTTTGAATAGAGTTATTCCAGTAGAAGATTATTTGATAGTAATTGAGGTGCAAAAACCTATTATAAACTAATTTAAGTTTCCTTTGACGTATCTTTTTAATGCAAGATAAACTTTTTCACAATTTTCCATACTGACTCCATTTAAAGTTCCTACTCTGATAGCTTCACCTAAGATTTCGTCTAATTCTAATGGTCTGCCATGATCAAGATCTTCTTTCAAGGAAGAATGAATCTCATCAGACCTATCTAGTAAGTTCTTTAAAGTAATCTCAGGAAATTCTTTATCCAAATCAACGCCTGTTGCAACAGCAGCATTAAACATCTCGAATATCATCGACTGCATAGTCTCAATATATTCATTTAACTTAAATGTTTCTAGGGCACTCATACCTGAATAGCTCATTATCGAACCACTTGCTGCAACCATAATTAATTTCTCCCAGACAGATCTGTCTATATCGTTGGAAAATTCAAATTGAGTCTCATGAGAATCTGAGCGAGACGTTATTTCTTGTAATCTAGATTTTTCTTTTTCTTGAGCATCATTTTTGCCCAAAACAATTCGAGCTTCTTGACCAAACTGTTTTACAACCCCTGGATTAACCCTGACAGCATCAACATAGGTAAGGCCATTGACAACATTTTGCAAAGGTAATTCTTTTCTTAATAATTTATAAGTAAAAATACCATTTTGAATACACAATACTTTAGTATGTTCAGATAAGCTCGCCTTTACTTCAGCTAATATTTGTTTAACTGAATACGTTTTTACTGCTAAAATTATTACATCAAATTTCTTTCTCGGTATGTGCTCAAAAACTGGAAGATTGATATTAAAGTTACCCCAATGTGTTTCTAATGTCAGACCTTTATTTTTTATTACTTCAAGATGAGGTCCTCTAGTAATCATGGATATATCGTGACCATTTTTACTCATCATGCCTGCAAAGTAACTCCCAACAGCGCCACCACCGAAGAAAAGAATTTTTAGTTTTTCCTTTTTCATAGACATTTTTTATTAAACCATTAAGATGATTACAGTATCTGTCTGATATGTAAATTTTTCTAGTTTCAAGTTGAGAGATATAAAAATAACACCTGGAGTAATAGTTAACGCTGATGGATCTGTTCTCTATGAGTGTGGGGATACACATGTTATATGTACTGCAACTTTTGACTCTAAGACTCCCGATTGGTTACAAGGGACTGGATGGATCACCGCAGAGTATTCGATGTTACCCGCAAGCACCAATTCTAGAGTTACAAGGGAAATATCCAAAGGGAAAAAAAATGCTAGGGCACAAGAAATTCAGAGACTAATAGGAAGGTCTCTAAGAGGGTGCGCTTACCTTGAGAAGATGCCTGATATTTCAATTATTGTTGACTGTGATGTCATTAACGCTGACGGTGGAACGAGAACAGCGTCTATAAATGGAGGATATATAGCATTAGCTTTGGCTATAAAATCAAGATATCCGAGCTTATTGGACCAAAAGATAATAAATCCTGTAGCGGCAATTAGCGTGGGAAAGGTTAATGGTAAAATTATAGAGGATCTCAATTACGAAGAGGATTCAAATGCTGAAGTTGACTTAAATATTGTTATGAATCACGAGAATCAACTAATAGAAATACAAGGGACAGGAGAACAAGGAACCTTCTCTAAAGCAGAACTTAACGAAATGCTTGTAGTTGGTACAAATTGTATATCAAAAATATTTGAAGAACAAAATAAAATCATTGAAGTTTCATAAAAAATATGACATCTAAAATTTCAAAAATATACTCGAGGCAGGTTTTAGATTCAAGAGGTAATCCAACCATATTCACGAGTGTCGAGACAAGTGATGGCAAGCACGGTGTTAGTTATGTTCCTTCTGGTGCAAGTACAGGTTCAAGAGAAGCCCTAGAACTTAGAGATGGAGATAAAAATCGATTTGATGGAAAGAGTGTTTACAAAGCAGTAAGAAACATTATGGAAGTAATCGCGCCTGCACTAATCGGCAAAGAATCAACAGAACAATCTGAAATAGATCAAATCATGATTGATTTGGATGGTACCCCAACAAAAAGTTCTTTAGGAGCGAATGCAATACTTGGTGTCTCAATGGCAAATGCTAGGGTGGCAGCCGATTCTAGAAATCAATGGCTGTTTGAATATATAGAAAGTATGAAAGACTTAACTGCTCCGTCGGATCACTTGGTTATGCCACGACCAATGTTTAATATATTGAACGGTGGATCACACGCATTTAATTCTACTGACTTTCAAGAATTTATGATTGTACCCAAAATTGGAATGAACGAAGATTTTGAAGAAACACTTTTATGTGGCTTTGAAATATACAATCAATTAAAAAAAATCTTAGAATATAAAAACCTTCCTTCGACTGTAGGAGATGAGGGAGGGTTTGCTCTTTCAGGATTCACCAATTCTGATGCACTTGATTTACTTTTACGAGCGACTGAAAAGACCAAATTTAAGGTTGGAGAGCACTTAGATTTTGCACTTGATGTTGCAGCTTCAGAATTCTATAATGCTGAAAAAAAAACCTACAAGCTAAATTCTGAAGCTCGAGAAATTTACTCTGATGAGCTAATTTCAATTTATGAAAAACTCTTATCAAAATATCCTATATACAGTATTGAAGATGGACTTGCAGAAGATGATTGGGATGGATGGGAGGAAATGACTAATCGGATTGGAAAAAAGGTACAACTTGTTGGAGATGACCTATTTGTTACACAACAAAAATTTTTGGAAAGAGGGATTAAAGAAAATGTAGGAAATTCTATCCTCATAAAGTTAAACCAAGTAGGGACAGTGTCTGAAACGATTGACACTATAAAATGTGCCCAAGAGAATGAATTTTCTACTATAATAAGTCACAGATCTGGTGAGACTGAAGATACATTTATTGCAGATCTATGCATAGGGACTAAATCTGATCAAATCAAATCTGGGGCTCCTGCTAGAGGTGAGCGGGTAAATAAGTATAACAGGCTTCTTCTAATAGAGGACCATATAAAAGGTAGGTAAATGAAAAAAGTTAAAGTTGGAATTAATGGATTTGGAAGAATAGGGAGGCAACTTACTAAATTAATTATTGAAAGAGATGAAATTGACATAGTTTCCATAAATGATCTGGCAAATATAGAAAGCTGTGCACACCTATTTAAATATGACTCAAGTTATGGAATTCATAAAGGAAGCGTCGAAATAGATGGAGACGATCTAGTTTTAAACAATAAAAGAATAAAAAAATTCACAGAAAGAGATCCTGCGCAAATTGAATGGGATTCTATGGGAGTAGAAATAGTAATAGAATCTACAGGAATATTTACTAAGAAAGAACAAGCTGAGAAGCATCTATCTGGTACTACAAAAAAGGTCATCATATCTGCGCCTGCCTCTGATGAAGATCTAACAATAGTCTTGGGGGTGAATGAGGATCAATACGATCCCATTATTCATCACGTTGTCTCAAATGCATCTTGTACAACAAATTGTGTCGCGCCCATGGTGAAGATATTGAATGACAATTTCGGAGTCAAGTACGCTCTGATGTCCACGATACATTCTTTTACAAATGATCAGAGCGTACTTGACCAGCCACACTCTGATCTTAGAAGATCTCGAACTGCTTCATCCAACATCATACCCACAACAACAGGAGCGGCTAAGGCAGTGGTACAAGTAATACCTGAAATGAAAGGAAAAATTGATGGTATGGCTTACAGAGTCCCTACTCCTTCAGTCTCAGTCACAGATTTAACTGTTTTGCTAGAAAAGGAAACTGATGCTACCGCGATCAATCAATCCTTCGAGTCTGCTTCAAAAAAAAGTTTCAAAGGTTTGTTAGAATATTCAGATTTGCCTCTGGTATCTCAAGACTTTAAAGGCAATTCTCATAGTGTAATAATTGACTCTCTCTCTACCATTCAAGTAGAGAAGAATTTCTTCAAAATTGTTGGTTGGTATGATAATGAGTGGGGTTACGCAAACAGAACATGCGATCTTTTAAGTTTGATTTCCTCCAAATTAGCCTAAATAAGGTACAATTAACCGAAACTATTTAGAAGAAGATGTCTACAGCAAGAAAAAAAACAGAATTGAAAAACTTAAGTGGAAGCATTGATATGGCTCAGAAACCTAACAATTCCAATGGTGAAGGTAAAGCAATAGAGACTGGAAGTTGGAGGTTGAAGGGTGGGCTTGCTCAAATGTTAAAAGGTGGCGTGATAATGGATGTTGTAAATGCCGAACAAGCCAAAATAGCAGAACAGACAGGTGCTGTAGCCGTGATGGCTCTAGAACGTGTACCAGCTGATATCAGAAGAGATGGAGGCGTCGCTAGGATGTCTGACCCGAAAATGATCAAAGATATAATCAATTCAGTATCGATACCCGTGATGGCTAAATGTAGAATTGGACATTTGGCGGAAGCTCAAATACTGCAGCATTTAGGTGTAGATTACGCAGATGAATCGGAAGTTCTAACACCAGCTGATACTAATTTTCATGTCAACAAATGGGATTTCAATATGCCTTTTGTATGTGGAGCAACAGACTTAGGAGAAGCGCTGAGAAGAATTGGAGAAGGTGCAGCAATGATTAGGACCAAAGGTGAAGCTGGAACAGGAGATGTTGTTCAAGCAGTTTTCCATGCTAGAACAGTAATTGGTCAATTAAAAAAAATTATAAGTTTAAATGATGAGGAGCTTATGACTGAAGCAAAAAATCTTGGTGCTCCTTACGAATTATTAACGGAAGTAAAAAAACTGGGTCGACTTCCTGTTGTAAATTTTGCAGCAGGTGGAATTGCTACTCCAGCAGACGCAGCTCTAATGATGCAGATTGGAGTAGATGGAGTTTTCGTGGGTTCTGGCATATTCAAATCTGGTGATGCAGAAAAAAGAGCAAAAGCGATCGTTCAAGCTACGACTCATTATAATAATCCAGAGATCCTTGCTAAAGTTTCTGAAGATTTAGGAGAACCTATGGTTGGGATCAGCGTGTCTACTCTCCCCAAAGAAGAAAGATTAGAGAAAAGGGGAGTATAGTTTCTCAAGTGAGAATAGGTATTCTGGCGTTGCAGGGAGACTTTCAAGAACACGCAACGTGTTTTACAAAGTTAGATATATCAGTGACTGAAATTAGGTCAGCAGCTGACTTAGAGATTATTGATGGGTTGGTTATACCTGGAGGAGAAAGCACCACAATTGCTAAGTTATTAAACGAATCAGGCCTGAATGATTCAATTGTTAAAAAATCAGATTTAGGAATGCCAATATGGGGTACTTGTGCTGGCCTAATACTAATCTCAAAAGATTTATCTGAAAGCGACCCACCTACCATGGGTTTAATTGATATTAAGACTTCCAGAAATTATTACGGCAGACAAATAGACAGCTTTGTTGAAAACATCTATTTTGCTTCAGAAACAGTACCATTTGAAGCTATATTTATCAGGGCCCCTGGTATAATTGAAACTAGAGGTAATGTAGTTACTCTTGCAAAATCAAGAAATAAAATACCTATAGCAGTAAGAGAAGATAACATACTGGGAACTAGTTTTCATCCTGAACTAACGGACGATTTAAGAATACACGAGTATTTCTTGACAATGGCAGAAGATTCACATAAAAAACTTGAAAATCTTAAGGAAAATTGAAATATTAGCATTAGAATTATGGTACAACGATCAATAAAAGATATTGAATTTAAGTCTACCGATGACCTTGAAGTATTAATCTCCATCCTTCCGTCTAGAGTTCAAAATTACTTGAAAAACCATCCAGAAAAGTACGATCTTGTTGAAGTAATACTGGATTTAGGGCGATCTGCAGAAGTGCGATTCCCCACATCCCAAGAGATCATACATGATGAAGAAGTCACACATGTGGACTTACAAGCCCTAATCAGCAGAGTAAGTGAATTTGGAGACGATAACCGAGCTGGGATTGAGAGAACGCTTCATCGAATATCAGTAATCCGAAACCGAAAGGGGGCGCCAGTAGGGATTACTTGTAGAGCTGGAAGAGCAATAGAAGGGACAATTCAAAATATAGAAGATCTAGTTATGAGTGGAGAGAGCGTGCTTCTGCTAGGTAAGCCTGGAGTAGGTAAAACTACAATGTTAAGAGAAGTTGCAAGGGTTTTATCAGAAAGTGCAAACAAAAGAGTAGTTATAGTAGATACTTCAAATGAGATTGCAGGCGATGGTGACGTACCTCACCAAGCAATAGGAAAGTCTAGAAGGATGCAAGTTCCCGCAACATCTTTACAGCATCAAGTAATGATAGAAGCGGTCGAAAATCATATGCCTGAAGTCATAATAATTGATGAAATGAGTACTGAGTCTGAATCTTTAGCTGCCAGAACAATAGCTGAACGCGGTGTTCAACTAATTGCTACAGCTCACGCAAACAATCTAGAAAACGTCCTGACAAATCCCACATTGTCTGATTTAGTTGGTGGAACTCAGACAGTCACATTAGGGGATATAGAAGCTAAAAGAAGAAGGACACAAAAAACAATACTAGAGAGAAAGCATGATCCGACTTTTTCAATAGTCGTAGAAATTGTTGATAGAGATACAGTTTCGGTACACAAAAATGTCGGTAACCAAATTGATGAAATACTAAAAGGAAAGAGTGTTTCCGGCGAATTAAGATGGATTGAAAAAGGCGTAGTAAAAAAGTTGGCTCCTGAAGCTAAAGTAGAAAATAAGGTTCTACGTAACGTTGATCGAGTGCCATTATATCCTTTCGGAATATCTAAAGGATCACTAAAATCTTTGATAAAAGAATATGGAGCTTCGTTAAAAATAACGGATAATGAAAATGACGCAAAAATATTCTTAACAACAAAAGCTCATTATTCAAGGAAACCTGAATCTCTACATAAAGCACAACAAATGGGAATACCAGTCCACGTATTAAGAAAAAATTCTAAAGAACAAGTAAAAAAATTCTTAGAAAAATATACTCCTGAAATCAAAAAAAAATCATTTGCATTTGGGACTAATCACACTGTGGTCAATGCACTAGAAGAACTTCAGGCTGCAGTAAGAAGAATTTTTGATGGAGAAATGCGAGTTGAGTTGAATGCACAAAATTCATTTGTCAGGAGGCTTCAACATAAAGCGGCTTCTAAAGAGGGAATACACTCTATGAGCATAGGAGAAGGTACGACACGGAGAGTCGTGCTTGAAAAGGGTTGGTAGTAGTGTGTCTTTTTTGGTTTCTATTGAAGGATTTGATGGAGTAGGAAAAACTACTCAAGCCAAGTTATTACACAATAATTTAACTAAGCGATCTATCAAGTCATTAATCGTAAGAGAGCCTGGAGGCACAACTCTTGCTGAGAAAATACGAGAAGAGTTAAATCAAAATCCTTCCCTAACAAGTACAACCGAATTGCTTCTTTTTGAAGTTGCCCGATCAGATCTAGTAGAAAATGTAATGATGCCAAATCTATCCGATGGAATCATTGTTGTAACAGATCGATATATTGATTCTACATTGGCTTACCAAGGTTTTGGACGCGGCCTTAATCTAAGTAAAGTTAAGCAGTTAAACAACATAAGTTCTTTGGGACTATTACCAGAGATCACTTTCTTATTAGATATGAATGTTGAAGATGCCCTGAGAAGGGTATCTAATCGCAATGAAGATCCAGAAGAAAAACAGATTACAAAATTTGAAAAAGAAACAGTTGAGTTTCATCAAAGAGTACGCAATGGTTTCCTAGAAATTGCTAAAAATAATAAAGAAAGGATAATAATTCTTGACTCAACTTTAGGAGTTGAGGAACTCTCAAAAATTATTTTAGAAAAAGTAATCGAAAAAATCGAAAATTAGAAATAATAATGAGGTTATCAAAATTCATATCTACATCGGGATATGCTTCTAGGAGAGAGGCTGATGTTCTTATACAAAAAGGTACAGTGATAGTGAATAATTCCATCTGTACAGATTTTTCTACTGAGGTGACTAATGAAGATGAAGTTATAGTAGAAAACACTCTGCTCACTCTATCATCACCTAGGCTTTGGATGATAAATAAACCTAAGGGTTTTCTTTGTACATCTAAAGATCCAATGGGAAGAAAAACGATATATGAATTAATACCTGACAGAATTCCTAGAGTGATTTCAGTAGGAAGGCTAGATTTGAATAGCGAAGGACTACTCTTATTAACTAACAATGGTGAATTGTCTAGATTCTTTGAACTTCCGAAAAATAAAGTGGAGAGGTGCTACTTAGTTGAAATTTTAGGCTCTCTAAATTCAAAAAAAATATCTTTACTCGAGAAAGGATTGAATGTTGGTGGTTTAAATTATGGACCCATAAAAGTCAAAGTTAGAAAAAAAACTAAACAGAAATTCACGTTAGAATTAAAACTTCAAGAAGGTAAGAATAGAGAGATTCGAAATATCGCATCATACTTTGATTGGAAGGTAATCAGATTAAAAAGAACTAAATATGGCGATTACACTCTTGGAAATCTAAAAGAGAGAGAGTTGGTAGAAGTAAAGATTCCAGAGCTCTTTACTTACTCAACCAAATAAATATTCCTAATGTCACATAATAGAAAAAAAATAAAGCTTGATCATGCTTGGTTAAGCGTATTAGGTGAAGAATTTGAAAAAGATTATATGAATAATCTGAAAAATCGATTACTAGACAGCCTTGCAAAAGGGAAAATTATCTATCCGCCAAAAAAATTAATATTCAATGCATTCAATATGACACATTTTAAAAACGTAAAAGTAGTTATGCTTGGACAAGATCCATACCATGGACCTAATCAAGCGCACGGTTTGAGCTTCTCAGTTCCTGACGGTGTTCCAGTGCCACCTTCATTATTGAACATTTATAAAGAAATCGAAAGTGATCTGGAAATTGAAGTTCAAAAAAATTCTGGAAATTTGGAGCGATGGTCTAAGCAAGGTGTTATGTTACTTAACACTACCCTAACAGTTGAAAGATCTAAGCCGATGTCTCATAAAGATTTTGGCTGGTCATTATTCACTGACAAAGTGATACATATCTTGAGTGAAAATAAAAAGAATCTTGTGTTTTTCCTCTGGGGTTCTCATGCCAAATCAAAAATTAATTTAATTGATACGGATAAACATCTCGTCATTGAGTCATCTCACCCTTCACCTCTGTCTGTTTATAGAGGTTTTTTAGGTAGTCGTCCATTTTCTAAAGCAAATAACTACTTAGTTGAAAATAAACTAAAAGCTATTGATTGGGCCTAATTTATTGGTAATCTTGAATTATGAAACAAACTCTTAGAAAAATCTTTATTTTCTCAGTCCTACTACTTTTAGTCTTTCCTCTTGGAATATCTATAGGTATAATTCTGTCATTTTATAATTTTGTTACAAGAAAAAATTAAACCAATTTCATTGACATTTTTTTATGAACGATGCCTGCATCAAGATAAGTTCCACCTTCTGTTTCATAGCCTATTTTTTCGTAAAAATCTATTGCAGTAATTTGAGCTGACAATTCCACATGAAATATATTTTCCTCTTTCAAAAAATCATGTATTTTTTGCATTAGCATTAATCCTAAACCTTTGCTCCTATATTCTTTCAAAAGGCACACTCTTTGAACTTTGGCAACCAAATTCACACTATTGTCCATAATTATCCTAGCTGTACCAACACATTTTTTATAATACTCAACATTAAAATGGTAGGACCGGGTACCCAAGTTAGACCATTCATCAAACTCATCAAATTCTTCATCCAAAGGACATCCTTGTTCTTTAACAAAAACATCGGACCGGATCTGAAAAGATTTTTCTAAATCTGATTTATCCTTTACTAATAAAATCTCAACTGAATTCATGCTGCAGAATAAATTATTAATCTAAAAGCTAATCTACCTTATAGTTAAATGTGGTTATTTTCTGTACCTGTGGATCTAAACTTTTCGAAGCAGGACAAAGTTTTGCAGAGAGTTCCAGATTCCTTCTATGTTCCTGAGGAATGTAATCGTGAAAGACAATTGATATATCTAATTTCGCTACCCTTCTTGGTTTCTTATTCATTTCTTTTTTTACCGAACAAGTTACCTCACCTAAATCTAAACCAAACTGATCAGCAGCTATTGCCATAGTAGTGACCATGCAAGAGCCAACAGACACGGCCAACAAATCAGTTGGAGCAAAAGATCTTCCTTGGCCTTTATTATCCACCGGAGCATCGGTAATGAGCTTAGTATTTGTAGCCGAATGAGTAGCTTCTGTCCTTAACCCATTTAAATACTTTATTTCAAATTGATTTTCCATACGTTTATCCTCATATATAGATGTTCACATGATTCAAGTATAAGATAACTTTTATACATTACCAAAAAACTTTAATGAAATTAAATATGAAGATTGAAATATATACAACTGAGAATTGTCCTTACTGTAGAAAAGCGAAGTTAATATTTGATTCCTTGTCAGTTGATTACAACGAGATAGATGTTGAAAATGAAGAACAAAGACAATGCATGAAGAGCAGAGCAAAGGGAAATTATACTGTCCCACAAATATTCATCGGAGAAGATTATATTGGTGGGTATGATGAACTGAAAAAATTAAAAGATCGAGGAAAACTGTCAAAAATGTTAATAGAGTAGTTGAGTCAAAGACACGTGAGGTTTTATTACAGAAGAATACTTGGTGCTTTTTATCTAATCCTCAGTATAATTTGGGTTGCCTACAAGGGCTTTGGAAGTTTGGGGTTTGGAGATATATTTATCGCCATAACATTGGTAATAATAGGTGTGTCAATAATGAGATATAAGAAACCTCAAAGCAAGAAGTCTGATACTAAAACGGAACTTTAGATAAGTAAGATAAATAAAAACTTTAGAAAGAATTATTTTGGGTGACTAGGATAAAAAAAGTTAAATATATTTTATATAACGATGGGTTTTGGGCCTTAATTAAAAAAACATTAGTTTGGGTGACTAGAATAATTTATTACAATCTGTGGAAACTGTCTCCATTTAAATTTTGTTTATCTTTCTATGGAGTTTTCATTAAAAAAAATTATCCCG
>Ga0066372_10000408_pt1 | contig 16062 bp, 16 predicted proteins | sample Knorr_S15_td_250_FD_77011 | JGI IMG/M metagenome (GOLD analysis project Ga0066372, IMG submission 77011) | Marine microbial communities from Southern Atlantic Ocean transect - Knorr_S15_td_250_ad_251m_LV_A | ecosystem: Environmental > Aquatic > Marine > Oceanic | place: Southern Atlantic ocean... | reverse complement strand
TTCATTTTTAATTTTCTCTATTATATCACTTGTAGAATGTCCTTCTATTCTTGAAAAAATTTTGACGTCTGCAAGTTCATTTCCTATTACTGTTTCTACAGTCCAATCACCGCCTTTTACTATAATATCTGGCATAATTTCTTTCATAAGATTGTGTGGATTATCTTCTTCAAAAACTTTAACTTCATCTACCCACGGTAACATCATTAATTGTTTAACTCTTTTATCAACATCATTAATAGGTCTATCAGGACCTTTTATTTTTTTAACACTAGCATCACTATTAATTCCAACAATTAATTTTTTACCTAAACTTTTTGCATATTTTAATAATTCTAAATGACCTATATGTAAAATATCAAATACTCCATTAGTAAAAATAACTCCTTTTTGTAAATCATTTAAAGTAACAGGTACAACACCACGTTGTTCTACGTTTCTAGCTGATGCCGTACACGCCAATTTACAACATTCAAATACATTAATATCTTTGGATATACCATAAGCTAATACACTTAAAAATGTGTCTCCTGCACCTGTAACATCTGCAACATCTTTTGCTTTTTCTTTTAATAAAGAATATTCACCTGTAGTACATAATACATGAGCACCATTACTACCATCAGTAACTATTAACCATGTCCATTGATGTTCTCGCATAAATTTAAGAGCATCAGTAATTGAAAATACACTATTCCATTCGTTATATTCTTTCATATTTGGTTTAACAATATATGCTCCATCATAGGTATCTGCACTTTGTTTTGGATCAACTATTACATATTTTGTTTTTTTTAATAATTTAGATATTGTATCTTTTTTAATAACACCTTTATTATAATCACTAACAATTACTATATCATTTTCATTACAATCAACTGTAACTTCATTAGAATAATCTTCTTCTTTATCTAATCTTAAAACGTGTTTACCACCTTGACCTATTATCCTTGTTTTAGTAGTTGTAATAGAATGATCATAATTTAATTTAGGATGTATTTCTTGATTTAAAAATAATTTTATTAATTTTTTACCTGGATCATCTTGTCCTATTGCTCCATATAATTCACAAGGTACCTTTAAATTTGCAATATTAACTGCAACATTTCCAGCACCTCCTATACTATATTTTTTATTATTCTCTTTTATAACTAATACAGGTCCTTCAGGTGAAACTCTTTCTGCATTTCCTTCTATCCATATATCTAACATAACATCACCAATTATTTTAATCATACTATAAATTTAACCATTTTAAAAACTGTTTCTAATTTTGTTTGATTGGTTTTATTTTGTAATGTTTTTCTTAATCCTTGATGCAAAGGTTTAGGCCATCTACCAAAAGCTACCCAAGAATAACCATCATGTTCTTTATTTAATTTAGGTATAAATTCATCTTTTACTAAACAAAGATATGTATGGTATAAGAAATTTTCATCATTACTAATGAATGTTTCCATAGGAATAGTTTTAACAATTTGTTGATTACCGATTTCTTCTTTAATTTCTCTTTTCAATCCTTCCCAAGGATTTTCGGAAGTTGTTGTTCCTCCAACTAACCCCCAAACGTGACTTTGCTTACTTTGTGTCCTATGTAATAACAAAAATCGCTGAGTATTAAGGGTATAGAAAAGTGCTCCGCAACCAATTATTCTCTGGGTCATGTAAATAATTATCTTAAAGAGTAATAGACCAGGTTCCTTTACGATACTCTCCTTCGAAACTTAATATCCATTGTGTGCCATCCCATTTATATTGGATGCCTGTATTAAGGTTTGTAACGTATGTAGGTGTGAATACTGTTGAATCATCTAAATTATTAGCACTTGCATTAAAAATTACTGTCCAATCTGTTCCATTCCATTCTATAATATCATTAGCTTCTGCTACAAAGTCTGCATTACCAGTACCTTTCCATGCATCTGCACCATCAGTATTACTTACATCACCGATAGGTCCTAATAATAAAAGTCTTTGACCTGCTACTTTTGTAGATGTAGGATTATATGTTACCGGATCAATTATAAAATCTACTGTACCTCTTGCATCTGCATATCCTTGAATATCAGTATCGGTAGGAATAGTATCTGCGTCCCAATTTACAATTAATTGATTTTCATTTAAACTGTTAATTGCAAATGTTCCACTAATTCTTGTAGAAACATCTAACCTATTAAGATACAATGTGCTTAAACTTGCTTGATATATTCCAGGTAATCTCTCTAGTAATGCATTCCAATTGACATTTCCTACAACACCTCTGTCTACTATTTGAGCTATATTATTCATTACAAGAATATCATATTGTATACCTGTAGTTCCTATAACACTATCAACATCTGCTTTAACAACTTTACTAGTGTCAATAGTACCGTCTGCACTTTTTACAATATCTGCTTTAATATCTTTGCCATAATCATCTTGATAGGCTTGTAATTCAGGCATAGACTGACTAAGGTCAATGTTACCTGTTTTTTCATTGTATATGCTAGTAATAATTTGAGTAATAACTCCTAATTTTTTAACTTTAGTAGGAGGACTAATCCAAATAGGTGTTGTAAAACCTAAAGTAGCTATATCTATTTCGCTTTCTGCTCCCACTGGAATTGTTCTTCCACTAAACTGTACACTTGTTAAATCCACTACACTTAAACTAGTCCAATCAATATAATTGTCTGTAGTTTGGATTTCTAAACTTGGATTGAATAACATTAAAACTTGTTCTAAAATTTGTAATTTTTGTTCAGTATTTGTAGACCATATATCACAATTTACAGTTAACGTATAAGGTGTTGGCATTAATCTTTCTACCGTATAATTTGATCCTTGAACATTAAGATATTCTTTATTGGAATCATCATAAGCACGTTCTCGTAAATGAATTTTACTAACATAAGTAGCATCTGCTAATCTGTCTCTAGCCATTTCTAAACCATTAACATAAATTCCCATTCTAGGAGCAGAAGGAATTTTATTTTCTGAATTATCTCTTATGATATGACCAACTTGTCTAGAAATATCACCATACATGACAGGTATTTGTTTTAGATTTCCATCACCATCTTTATAGCTAAAGTTACTCATTAGTCTAATAATTTGAGTGATATATCGTCTTATCTGTCCGTCGTAAAAAAATTGCATTATTTTTTCTCTATTTTAGATTTTTCATTTGTTTTTTTAGTTGCTGGTTCATAAAAAGTTCTAACTTTGCCCATATATTTTCGAGTAACTTTTTTAAGTCCGACGGCTTTTTCTGTGCCTGGTATCGGAATGCCCCATAATTCTCTAATCATCATTAATTGTCCGCCTTAGGTTTAAGTGCTTTAGATAAACTTTGTCTTTCAGTTACAGTTTCACCACCTATTTGATTAGTTGCTGTATTATTAATAAACGTACCTTTTTGTGTAGCTCTTGTGTCTGTATTAGTTAATGTCATTCTTACACCATCTTCCATTTTAACCCATCTAGTCTTATCAAATCTAAATAATCTATTTGGTAAAAAGTCTGTTCTTAAGAAATAATCACCTTTAATTGCACTTGTTGGGAAAGTAATTCCATGACCAAATACTTCACCATTTGGTGCAATTCCATCACCTACTAAATAACCTTGATATCCTGATCTATCAGGTGTTTGATTAACTCTGTCTGCTAATTCGTTTTGTGTACTAGCATCTAATTCATTTGTATCAGTAGTAACAAGCTCAGTATTACCTTTAGCATCTGTCTGTAATGTGTATAAATGACTAGTTTCATATCCACTTTTTGTAGTATCAGCTTCTGCTTGAGCAACAACAGCCTCATTAATTTGCATTTCTTTTTCATATGTGGATAGTACATCTCTAAGTGTTTGACTTGATCCTTCTTGTGCAGGTAAATCAAGTATGCCTTTAAATTCCTGGCTGTCTACTATTTGTTTTAATTTTACTCTATATAAATGAGGATACCATGATACACTAAATCCTTCTGCCGCCCTGCTTATATCTTCTACTACATAGTATCTTTTTAATGCTAAATTAAAATCATTAAGGGCGTATTCGTCTTTTAAATGAGGTAATTCAAATACATCTCCCGGCATTATTTTTCGTCCTAAAGTTTCTACAGAAGTTGATATAGGAATAGTCATAAACAATGTATCATTTTGCAAAAACAAACCAAACTGGCTCATATCAAAATCAATATCTGCTACATTGTATATTCCTCTTAATGTATAAACACTTGAATCGTATTTTCTATCACGATTTTCAAGAAATAACATATCTTGAATGTTAGTTTCTTTTACAGCATTATATCTAGGTTGAGTAGCTGTAGCTTCTGCTTCTTCAGGATTCCTTGGACCTAGGTATTTGTGTACAAATACATCAGTACCCCCTACAGTAAACATCTCATTAACTGTTCTATCTAAGAAGGCGTAGTCCTGTCCTTTTTCCGGTTTATATAGACTTATTCTTGGCATACGTTATATTTATTCTTAGGCTGGACGTTGATAAATATCTATAGAGAACATATTATGGCAGATTTAGCAACACAAAAACAAGAAATATTCGACTACGTATACAATATGCTGGGCGGTGGCATGGTAGAAGTAGAGCTGGATCCAGCACATTATGAAACAGCTTTACAAGATTCATTTGACAGATTCCGTCAAAGAGCAGATAATTCAGTAGAAGAAAGCTATATGTTTCTTACAACAGTAATAGACCAAAATGCCTACACCTTAGCTAATGAAGTAATAGAAGTAAAAAAAATATATAGACGTTCAATTGGGTCACGAACGGGTGGAGGAGATGGCGGTACATTATTTGAACCATTTAATTTAGCATATACAAACACATATCTTCTCGCTAGTACTAACATGGGAGGTTTAGCAACTTATAATATGTTTGCACAATTCCAAGAACTTGTGGGAAGAATGTTTGGTAGCTTTATTGAATTTAAATGGAACACTACAACTAAAGAATTAACTCTCTTACAACGACCTCGTTCAGACGAAGAATTACTATTATATTGTTACAATTTTCGTCCAGATTCCGAATTAATGAAAGATTACCTAGTCAAAGAATGGCTTAAAAGACATACCCTTGCATTATGCAAAATATCACTAGGCCAAGCAAGAGGCAAGTTTGCCACTATTGCTGGACCACAAGGAGGAGCCGCATTAAACGGTGATTCTTTAAAACAAGAAGGTCAAGCCGAACTTGAAAAACTTGATGAAGAACTAAAAACGCAAGTTGGTGGTGGTCAAGGGTATCATTTCACAATTGGTTAATAATAACATTTGACATTCGCATAAATTTCCGTTATACTTTATAAATGATTATAGGTATTTGCGGTCTCATGGGTAGTGGAAAAGACACCATAGCCGATCATCTTATTCAAGAACATCAATTTAAAAAAATATCATTCGCAGATAAATTAAAAGAATCTGTTGCTACAATGTTTGATTGGGACAGAACTATGCTTGACGGTCAAACAAATGAAAGTAGAGAATGGCGAGAAAAACCAGATGAATATTGGTCTAAAGAAGTAGGTAAATCTATTACTCCAAGATTTGTATTACAAAAATTTGGTACAGAATGTATGCGTGATAATTTTTATGACGGTATATGGGTTAGTATGACTAAAAAGAAAATTTTAGATAATCCTAATACTAACTGGGTTGTTCCTGATGTTAGATTTGAAAATGAAGTTAAAATGATTAAAAGTATCAATGGTCAAGTATGGTGGGTAAAAAGAGGTGAATTACCTACATGGTTTAGAGTTTATCAAGACATAGGTGTAGAACCTAAAGATGTACATCCTAGTGAATGGTCTTGGGCAAAGGCTAATTTTGATAAAGTTTTAGATAATAATTCTACTATGGATAATCTTAAAAATCAGGTACAAGATCACCTTGTTTCCACTTAAATCCTTCTTTATGTAATGTTCTTTGACAGTTGGCGCATACTGTTTTAAGATTTTTAAAGTTACAATTATTCAAATGTCCATCAATATGAAACACGTTAAATTGTATTGGGAACTCACTTTTATATCCACACTTATCACATTTACTTTTCATACGATAACCAGCATTATGCCATTTAGGCATACCATGATTGGCTCCACCATATCTAATACAAGCTTCGCATTTACTTCTATAAAAGATTATATCCTTCTTATGATAGTTAATTGCACATGGATACTTGTTACAAACTTTACATAAAGGTCTCATATAGCTTATTTACCTGCCCTTTTCTGGCCCTTTTCATTTAGTAATTATAACCTGTCTTTTATGTAATAAGCATAAATAACGTTAACAAAGGAATTATAAGCAGGAGATTATAAAATGGCATTAGTTTCACCAGGAGTACAAGTAAGCGTAATAGACGAAAGTTTCTATACACCGGCCGAACCAGGCACGGTGCCAATGATATTCGTTGCATCAGCACAAGATAAAACATCAAGTTCAGGAACAGGAACAGCATCAGGCACAACAGCCGCAAATGCTGGTAAAGTTAATCTAATTACTTCTCAAAGAGAATTAGCAGAAACATTTGGTGATCCTACATTTACTAAAGATGGTAATAATAATCCTATACATGGTGGTGAACTTAATGAATGGGGACTACAAGCGGCTTACTCTTATTTAGGTGTAGCCAACAGAGCTTATGTTGTTAGAGCGGCAGTTGATACTGGAGAATTAAATGCTTCTGCAACAACACCAGCGGCTAACCCTCCATCAGGAACTTATTGGCTAGATACTGCTAATACAGAATGGGGAGTATTTGTTTGGAATGGTAATGCGGCAACTACTACAGGTGGACAAACATTTACAAAACATGATCCAATAGTTATAACTGACAAAACAAATTGCGTAGGAGGTGTTGCAGGTGCAGTACCTAAAACTTCAATAGGAGCAGTTGGTGATTATGCCATTAATGCTACTACTACGTATAACGATTTATATTTTAAAAAGCATGATGGAACTTGGCAAAAAGTTGCTTCTGCAGGATGGAAACAAAGTAACCCTGCTATAATTGGTGCAACATCAAATCCAACTATTACTAATGGTAAGACTATGACTCTTAATGGTAATAATGTTACTGCTTCAGGAACTACTTTAGATGCTTTAGTTACAGAAATAAACACTAATAATCCACACGCAGGTATTAAAGCTAAAAATCTTGATAACAAATTAGCAATTTATTCAGACGGTTCTCAAGCTGGTCCTTTAGATACTAAAGTGACAATTGCAGACGGTACAGGACTAATGGCAGAAGTAGGAATTACTGCTTCAACTGGTGATGGTTATAAAATACCATCATACAATTCTTCTACTCACACTAACGTTCCAGCATTTAAAGGAACTCTAGGTGATGATGGAATGGCGTCAGGCGCTATTTGGCTTAAAACAACTAGTCCAAATTTAGGTGCAAATTGGAAAGTTAAGAAATTTAATGATACTACTAAACTTTGGGAAGACGTAAGTGCTTCATTATACTCTAGCAATGAATCTGCATTATATAGTTTAGATTTATCTGGAGGAGGAGTAAATCTTCCAGTTGGTACATTATACGTTAATACAGTAAATGGTCAAACTGGCGAAGCTGATTTTAAACTTTTCAGACGAGCAAACACAGGTTCAACAACAATTACATCAAGTGCAATAGCAACACAATTAACAGCGGCTACATATGCAGTTACTATAGAAGAATCAATAGTAGGAGCAGAAGCTCTTGCTTCTAAGACTATTAGTGTAACAACTACTGCGGCAACTACTGATGCTGATGTATTAGCAGGCGAAATTAATAACGCAAGTTTTACAAATGTTAGTGCTAGTGTTGATGCACTTAACAGAGTTGTAATAACTCACAATGATGGTGGAGAAATTAAAATTACTGACACAGATAATTTAATAACTCTAGCAGGAATAACACAAGATTCAACTAACGTAACATACGAACCAGGTATAGATCCAGCTAGTCCTCCTACTCCTAGAGTATATAGAGGATCTAATTGGGGAGCATTAACACATAATTCTTCTTCAACAGCTCCTACTTCACTTGCAACAGATGGACAACTTTGGTATTCATCTATTGTTGACCAAGCAGATATTATGGAACATACAGGTGCTAAATGGGATGGTTATTTAACTGTAAATGCAAACACAGATCCAGCAGGACCACAAGTTTCTGCTACAGCACCAACTACACAATCAGATGCTACAGCTCTTGTAGATAGAGATTTATGGATTGATTCAAGTGATTTAGAAAACTATCCTAAAATTTCTAGATGGAATGCAAGTACATTAAAATGGGTAGCAGTAGATAATTCAGATCAAACAACAGAAGATGGTATTGTATTTGCAGATGGTAGATCAAGTACAGCAGGCGCAGATGAAACAGATGCTACAATTGTTGCTTTACTAACTAGCGATTTTGTAGATACAGATGCACCAGATCCAGCATTATATCCAAAAGGAACTTTACTTTTCAATACACGTAGAAGTGGATTTAATGTTAAGAAATTTGCAAGAAATCATGTAGACACTACAGCTAACAATTTAAGAATGGGTAGTGCATCTATGAGTGGTTATTATGCTCACAGATGGGTTACAGAATCAGCTAATAATTCAGATGGTTCAGGTTCATTTGGGCGAAAATCACAAAGAAAAGTTGTTGTACAATCACTTCAAGCATTGGTTAATGCTAATCAAGAAATTAGAGATGATGAATCAAGAATATTCAACGTAGTTGCTTGTCCTGGTTATCCAGAACTAATAGGTGAATTGGTTAGTCTTAATAATGACAGAAACTTGTCAGCATTTATAGTTGGTGATTCACCAATGAGATTAACATCAGATGCAACGTCATTAAACAACTGGGCAACTAACGTTAGTTCAGCAACTGAAGACAATGACAATGGTCTTGTAACTAACGACGATTATCTTGGAGTGTTTTATCCATCAGGATTTACAAGTGATAATTTTGGTAACAACGTTGTTGTTCCACCAAGTCACATGATGCTTAGAACAATTGCTTTAAGTGATCAAGTTTCATTTCCATGGTTTGCTCCAGCAGGTACAAGACGAGGAGGAATTACAAACGCTAGTTCAACTGGATATATAGATTCAGAAGGAGAATTTGTAAGTTCTCCATTAAATGAAGGTCAAAGAGACACTTTATATTCTAGCAATGTTAATCCACTTACTTTTATAACAGGTGCTGGTTTAGTTAATTATGGACAAAAAACTAGAGCAGGTGGTACTTCATCTTTAGACAGAATTAACGTATCAAGATTAGTAATTTACTTAAGAAGTCAATTAAACAAATTGGCTAGACCTTTTGTATTTGAACCTAATGATAAAATTACAAGAGATGAAATAAAAGCACAGGCAGACAGCTTATTACTTGAATTAGTAGGTAACAGAGCATTATATGACTTCTTAGTAGTGTGTGATGAATCAAATAACACACCTTCAAGAATTGACAGAAACGAACTATATTTAGATATAGCAATTGAACCAGTAAAAGCAATAGAATTTATATACATTCCATTGAGACTTAAAAATACTGGCGAAATAGCTGGTTTATAATAGGATAAATATTAATAGGAGATTATAAAAATGAGTATATCAACATTATCAAAGATTACAGTACCTTTGAGTTCTAATCAAAGTTCTAGTAACCAAGGCCTATTAATGCCTAAGTTACAATATCGTTTTAGAGTAACTTTAGAAAACTTTGGTGTATCTACTCCTACTACTGAACTTACTAAACAAGTTCAGGATGTGATGAGACCTAATTTAAGTTTTGAAAAAACAACTATTGATGTTTATAATTCAAAAGTATATCTTGCAGGTAAGCATACTTGGGAGCCAATTACTTTAACATTAAGAGAAGATGTTGCAAACAATGTTCAAAAATTAGTAGGCGAACAATTGCAGAAACAATTCGATTTCTTCGAACAATCTGCGGCGGCATCTGGAGCAGATTACAAATTTGTAACTAGAATTGAAATAACAGATGGAGCTAACGGAGCCAATGTAGTTAATGTTTTAGAAACATGGGAATTATATGGTTGTTATCTTGATTCTGCAAATTACAATACTTTAGCATATAACACTAGCGAACCAGTAACTGTAACACTTTCTATTGTATACGACAATGCTATACAAACACCACAAGGTTCAGGTGTAGGAACATCTGTAGGAAGAACAATAAACACTTTAATTACTGGTGGCGGCGCATAATAACAAAATTTAAAATTCCACTAATAGAGGAGGCGCTAAGGCGCCTTTTTTATTCTCTACCCTGTTTTTCTACTCGATAAATACTGTATATGGCAAACTTACTAAACGGATTTTTAGATAACTTAAAAAGTGGTATATTAGGACCTAAAGGTAACTTAGGTGACTTTGCTCATGCGGCTAGACTGTATGTAGATGACAGTTTTAGACTTGCTCCAAAAAGTAAATTTTTATATCACGTAACATTTAACATTAATGATAGTGCTGGTATAACTGATCCACCCTTAACAAATCATAAACATGAATTGAATATGTTAGTAAAACAGGTTGACTTACCTAAATATACAATTGATGTGGATATGGTTCAAGCATATAATAAGAAAAGAAAAATTCAAAAAAGAATTCAATATGATCCAGTAGCTATTTCATTTCATGATGACAATTATGGAGTAACTACTGCACTATGGGAATGTTATTATAGATATTACTTTAAAGACGGTAACTATGGAGACACAATGACAGATGGTTCTCCTGATATGACATCACCACCTGCATATAAAAAACCTTATAATAGAGGATTAACATATATGTCGTCTGAAATGAACAAATTTAATTTTGGATTAGACAATAATAGTCTTGCTCCATTTTTTCACAGTATTCAAATTTATCAAATGGCTAGAAAAACATATACTTGTTACACATTAGTTAACCCTATAATTTCTGGTTGGGAGCATGATTCACTTTCTAATGAAGACACAGGTCCAGTACAAAATCGAATGAGAGTAGAATATGAAGCAGTATTTTATAGTCGAGGTCCAGTAAGTCAAGGTAAGGCTCCTAAAATGTTTGGTAAAGAGTCAGGACATTATGATACAACTCCAAGTCCTAATTCATTAAGTGGTGGTGGCACAACAAGTGTATTTGGAACTGGTGGTATATTAGATGGTTTATTTGGTGGAGGAGGTTCAGGACCTAATACTTACATAGGCAGTCAAGGAGGTAAGAGAGGAAAAATGACCTTAGGATCTATCATTAGGACTGCTAATAGAATTAGAAATTTGAAAAAATTAAGTAAAGATGGTCTAAGACAAGAAGGATTTAATATATTAGTAGGAGCAATTGGTAAAATAGGACAAACGGCAGATGCTTCTAAAGGTGTTGCAAATACACATCTTGGAAAATCTATTAATAGTGTTAGAGGTACAGTAACCCAAGCAATCCAAAAAACAAACAAACTCATATAGGATAAATTTATGGCATTACCTAATACAAACATACCAAATGAATCTAAAGACAGTTCAGCACCAGTTAAAGAATTTTTTAATAAATTTTTTACTGATCCTATTAATTTTCCTAGCAACCAAGTAGATGCAGTTGTTGGATTTTTTGAATCTAGAGGCTTTGATAAAGTTGCTAGTAGAAGTACTGCAACAGTTTTATTACAACAAGCTAAATTAGATGGTGTTAATGTTTTTGAATTAGTTGACACATTAAAAGGTGTAGAATCTGCTAAACTCAGTTTTATGGTTACTGAAATTCTTAATCACAATAGATCAAAAATATCAACGTTAGGTTATAAAATTACAAACCCAAACGAGTCTACTGAAAAAAGAAATATAGTGGTGTAAGTCCATGAAACGTTATATTAATGGTAGATTCAATCCAAAGAATCCTAGCAAATACATAGGTAATAGATCACCTTTATATAGATCAAGTTGGGAATTTGCTTTCATGAGATTTTGTGATGAAAGTCCTAGTATTAGCAAATGGGCCAATGAAGCAATTAAGATACCTTACAAACATCCTTTCACTGGAAAATTTTCAATATATGTTCCTGATTTTTTTATAGCATATACCGATAAAGCAGGTAAAAGTCATGCAGAAGTTGTAGAAATTAAACCAGAAAATCAAACTAGAAAAGAAAAATTAGGTGAAAGCAGAGCTAACAAAATACAATATGTTATTAATCAAGCTAAATGGAATTCCGCTATGGCTTGGTGTAAAAATAAAGGTTTTAAATTTAGAGTAGTAAATGAAAAAGACCTTTTCCATACTGGAAGACGCGGTTAAAATTCTAAATAAATATAGTAGTATATAATATGACTAAAAAATTAGAAGAACTTTTAAACTTACCTGAATCTCAATCCATAGTAGATGAAGAAAAAGCTAAAGAAGATAAAGCTGACGCTAAAAAAATAAAAATTGAAGATCACGAATCTACTAAAAGAGATATAGCAGAATTGGATAAAATAACAGCCGCTTTACCTCAAGTAAAAGGATTAGGAGATATGTCTGATACAGAGGTAAATGACATTAGTTCCAAAGCCATTGACGCATATGAAGATTTAATGGACTTGGGTATGAACGTGGAAAGCAGGTACTCTTCTAGAGTATTTGAAGTAGCTGGGCAAATGCTTAAAACAGCCCTTGATGCCAGGGTAGCTAAAATAGATAAGAAGCTTAAAATGGTCGATTTACAGCTAAAGAAACAAAAACAAGACTCTAAACAAGGTACAGAAGACACTTCTAGCATAGTACAGGGCGAAGGATATGTTATATCTGACCGTAATAGTTTATTAGAGAAACTTAGAAAACTGGATAAATAATACGTATGCAAATAGATTTTAAAAAATATATAGCAGAAAGTAAAAAAACTTACAATTTTAAAGTAGGTTTAGCAGGTATGTTAGCAGATGATACTGGTGATAGACTTGAATCAGCTATGCAAAAATTTAGTGTAGTTAACATGAGTAACGGCAAAAAAACGCCTATTCAAAAGAAAGCATTAGATTTTCCTGCATTAGAAAATACAGAAGTTACATATTTTGATATAGAAGTTGAATATCCAACAACTACTTCTGTACTTGAAGAATATTTAAAACATACATTAGGTTTAGCTGAAAATCATATAGTAGTTAGAAAACCTGGGGATCCAACTAATCAAGAAGTTGAAAAAGAAGAAGGCGACGGAAAAGCTAATTTAGAAAGTGAATATCCTAAAGCTGATGCTAAAGCACAAAAAACAGCAGGAGATTCAAGAGTAATGGAACTACTTAAAGAATTAGAAAAAGTTAGAAAAGATAGAGATGCACCAGATGCCGCTAAAGATGTTAAAGTTAATCCTGAAGGCGACAAAGGAATAATGGAGAGATAAGATGGATATTAGTGATTTTAATATTAGAAAACATATAGAAAAGATAAACAAAATTCAAACTAAAGAACAGTTGAAAGAAGAAGCCGATAAAGCGAATATAAAAGAAGCGGCTCAAATTTCTATTGCTGGCGACTCTGCAGACGAAGTTAATAACTTAATGCAAATTTTTAGAAATGCAGGTGTACAAGCTCCAGCTTCTATGTCACCTTGTGGAACAGAAGTTACACCAGATATGATTAATCAAGAACCAAAAGCTGATGAACCAGAAACTGGTGATGAAACATTAGATAAAATTTTAAGTCCTGAAGATGAAGTAGCTTCAGAAGAAAAACAAGACGAAGTACCTGGTCAAGCAAGTACTACACCTGATCCTAAATATCAAGATGCAAATTATATGACAAAAGATATTGCAGGTGGTATTAATAAAGCTAAAAAAACATATCCTAAAGTATCAGATGGTGATAATCCAATGGCAGTCAAAGAAAGACTTATTTCGGAGTACCAAATGTTTAAAAATAAAACAGAACCTTGTGGAACTGTAGTTACTGACGATATGATTAATCAAAAATCAACGAAATAGACCCCCGAATATAATATTTCCTCCCCATAATCCACAATAAATACTGTTATGACAATGAGAAGTTTGGACGGTGTGTTAACTAAAAAGGCACATTTAAGAGAAAAATATACAGAAGAACAACTAAATGATGTCACTAAATGTGCAGATCATGACTTAGGATATAAAGTTTTTGCTAAAAACTTCTTTTATATTCAACATCCTGTAAGAGGTAAATTATTATTCCAGCCTTTTGAATATCAAGACAAACTATTACAAAGTTATCATTTACATAGATTTAATGTTAATATGTTACCTCGACAATGTGGAAAAACTACTTCAGCCGCTTGTTATCTATTGTGGTATGCAATGTTTCATCCTGATCAAGTAATATTAATTGCCGCACATAAATTTGCAGGTGCTCAAGAAATTATGCAACGTATCCGTTATGCATATGAATTATGTCCAGATCATATTAGAGCAGGGGTAATAAATTATAATAAAGGGTCAATGGAATTTGATAATGGTAGTAGAATAGTAAGCACAACTACAACTACAAACACTGGAAGAGGTATGGCAATTTCATTATTATATTGTGATGAGTTTGCTTTCGTAAATGCAGGAATAGCCAGAGAATTTTGGACTTCAATTTCTCCAACATTAGCAACAGGAGGTAAAGCAATAGTTACATCAACACCTAACTCTGATGAAGATGTATTTGCAACATTATGGAAACAATCTCAAGACAAATTCGATGAAAATGGTAATGAATCAGAATTAGGTTCTAATGGTTTTTATGGTTTTACTGCTGGATGGGATGAACATCCTGAACGTGATGAAGTTTGGAAACAACAAGAATTAAGTAGAATAGGTGAAGAAAGATTTAGACGTGAGTACGGTTGCGAATTTTTAGTTTATGAAGAAACTTTAATTAATAGTATTTTCTTATCAACGTTAGAAGGTAAACAGCCAATATTTAATATGGGGCAAACACGTTGGTATGAAAAAATTAATAAAGAAAGCACTTATGTAATAGCATTAGATCCTGCAATGGGTACTGGTGGAGATAATGCCGCTATTCAAGTTTTTGAATTACCATCCTATAACCAAGTTGCAGAATGGAAACATAATACAACTGCTATACCACAACAAATTAGAATTCTAAAAGACATAGCAAATTATATTAAAGATGAATCAGAAAATCCCAATGGTTCAAATATATATTGGAGTGTAGAAAATAATACAATAGGTGAGTCAGCATTATTAGTAATTCAAGACTTTGGTGAAGATTCTATACCAGGTATGCTTGTAAACGAACCTATTAGAAAAGGTCATATTAGAAGATTTAGAAAAGGATTTAACACAACTCATAAAACTAAAGTTGTTGCCTGTGCAAGATTAAAATCAATGATTGAAAGAGGTAAGATGAAAGTTAATAGTAAGCCTCTAGTTAGTGAACTCAAATCATTTATAGCATCTGGTGTTACTTACAGAGCTAAAACAGGCGAACATGATGACCTAGTTAGTGCATCATTATTAGCTATGAGAGTTATTCAAGTACTGAAAGATTGGGATCCTAAAATATATACGTCTTTCAGTCAAGCAGATGAAGATACTACAGAGAGGGTCATACCACTACCAATTTTTGTTAGCCACGTTAATTGATAAATACTGCATATGAACACAGAAGCAATAGCAAACGATTTATTCAACAAAGTTAGAGGTCGATTCCCTGCTGTTACGTTAGGGGATAAAGAAGGCAATGTGACTAATGAGCCTACACAGGCCCGTTATTTTGACTTTGATTTTAAGGAGGCAGGAAAATCGTTAGGAAAGGTAAGTATTAGTATAGACGAGAAAGATGGTCTTGTAATACTACATAATACGGATTTTATAGAAAATTCCGACGAGGTAGTAAAGCATAAATGGTTTGAATTTCTTAAAGAATTAAGAAATTTTGCTAAAGCTAGAATGCTTAATTTTGATACAAGAGATATTACAAAAAGTAATCTAGAAAAAAGAGATTATGATTATTTGAGTAAATCTCGTAAAGAAGAAGGAGAAAGTGTGAGCGAATCTAATATATACGGAACAACAAAAACTAGTTTTCAACCTATTGGAAAAGCA
>Ga0066372_10000407_pt1 | contig 16070 bp, 12 predicted proteins | sample Knorr_S15_td_250_FD_77011 | JGI IMG/M metagenome (GOLD analysis project Ga0066372, IMG submission 77011) | Marine microbial communities from Southern Atlantic Ocean transect - Knorr_S15_td_250_ad_251m_LV_A | ecosystem: Environmental > Aquatic > Marine > Oceanic | place: Southern Atlantic ocean... | reverse complement strand
TGGATCGGATGTGACAGAAGAAGCCTTCGAGCAAGCGAAGCAAGTGCTTACTGCCTGCCCAGGGGCGTCGCCGGTTTTGGTGCAAGTTGGGTTGGACAACGGTGCCCCAGCCCCATATTTCCGATCTCGATCCCTTAAGGTCAGCGCAAATAGTCAAACCCTTCAAGAACTCCGCAAACTCTTTGGTCATGGCAAGATCAGACTAGTCAGGACAGTAGGGACGAGCGCAGAGTTCGTCGCTGGTCTGTGAGAAAACAGGCGGATCCACATACGACCGTTACCCTTCCAATCAGCACTAATCCCTGGGAAGTTATGACCCTGCCCATATAAAAAGAGCGAACCAACAACCCCAGGTGGACCAACAAGTATGAGCCAAACCGGCAGCACTCAGATCTCAAAAATATCGAAAAAGATCCTAGAAGAGCTCGATATTGAAGATACCAACCTCGGAGGGTTCGCGGGCACTTGGATGGGATCAGGTCTTGATCTAGACGTCTACTCCCCTATTGATGGATCTCGCCTCGCCACTGTGACTCAGGTTACTGAAGATGAGTATGACCAGGTGGTAACCAGAGCGCAGCAAGCATTTCTGGAATGGCGTAAAGTACCAGCACCAAAGCGTGGTGAAGTAATCCGACAACTTGGGAATCGACTCCGCGAGAACAAACATGCTCTTGGTGCCTTGGTCACTCTAGAAATGGGAAAGATCAAGGATGAGGGGGAGGGTGAAGTTCAAGAAATGATTGATGTCTGTGATTTCGCGGTAGGACTCTCCCGTCAGCTTTACGGCCTCACAATGGCAAGCGAACGACCCGACCACCACATGCGAGAGCAATGGCACCCTCTCGGTATCGTGGGGGTGATCACAGCCTTCAATTTTCCTGTGGCAGTGTGGAGTTGGAACGCTGCGATTGCTGCAGTTTGCGGCGATGCCACCCTATGGAAACCAGCTTCAGGCACACCATTAACCGCACTGGCTGTAACAAAGATTGCTGCAAATGTCTGCATCGAAAATAAAGTGGACCCAGCTATTTTTTCTCTTGTGGTTGGTAAGGGTTCCACCGTGGGTGACCGTCTACTACATGACAGACGCCTCCCCCTAATATCGGCTACAGGATCCTGCCGTGTTGGTGAGCGGGTCGCCGAGGTCGTCGGAAAACGCCTCGGTCGGACCATACTAGAGTTGGGAGGTAATAACGCCATCATCGTGACGTCTAGCGCCAATCTGGATTTGGCCATCCCTAGCATTTTGTTTGGGGCGGTTGGAACAGCGGGACAGAGGTGCACGAGTACACGCCGTATCATCGTGCACCGGAACATCCGGGACGAACTTGTTACGCGGCTAGTGAAAGCCTACGGGGGTGTACGAATCGGAGACCCGACTGATGATGAGATACTTATGGGTCCGCTTGTAAACCAACAGGCAGTGGATGACCTCCTCGAAGCTCGAAGCAAACTCTTGGAAGAAGGTGGAGAGATCATCTATGGTGGCACACAACTCGTGGGCGACAAATACCCCGGTGGCCTCTACGTCACACCATGCATCGCTGCAGCTGAGAACCACTACGAAATCGTGCAGACGGAGACCTTTGCACCGATCCTATACATTATCAGTTACGGATCTTCCGACGCCGGACCAGCACAGGCAATCGATGAGGTACAGGAGGCCATCGAACTCCATAACGCTGTGCCACAAGGACTCTCTTCAGCAATCTTCAGCGAGAGCTTCCGAGAAGCAGAGTATTTCTTATCTCACCGAGGGTCAGATTGCGGCATCGCTAATGTGAATATCGGTACATCCGGCGCTGAAATCGGTGGGGCTTTTGGAGGAGAAAAGGAGACAGGAGGTGGCCGTGAATCTGGCTCAGATGCCTGGAAAGCCTATATGCGTCGCCAAACTAATACCGTGAACTGGAGCACAGAGCTTCCTCTAGCTCAGGGCCTCTCGTTCGAGGTCGACCAATAGCGAGATCTGGACGCTTGGCTGACCACTATCTCCACGTCGCCCTAATCACTGAGGTCTTCTTCGATGATCCTACCGGAGAACGACTTCAACGGGCACTCGTCGATGCACAGTCCCGAGGCGCTGACCTAGCTCTCCTACCTGAGATTCCATTGAATCGATGGTCGCCTGCATCTAAACAAGCAATCGATGAAGACGCCGAAGAGTTAGGCGGATGGCGCCAGGTCCTGATGGCCGAAGCAGCTAAATCAGTTGGAATCGGCCTTGTAGGAGGAGCGATTATCCGAGATCCAGATACCGGGATCCGCTACAACACTGCCCTTCTCTACGATGGCAACGGAGTTTGCCACGCCCGTTACCGCAAAGTCCATCTACCAGAGGAGGAGGGATACTGGGAAAAAAGCCACTATATGCCTGGCACCGAACCACCTCGGGCCATCTCTGACACCTTCTCTCTCACAGTGGGACTGCAGATATGCTCTGACGTCAACCGTCCACAGGGGTTTCAGATCTTATCATCTGAAGGGGCCGAGGTCGCTTTCGCACCTAGAGCGACTCCACCTGAAACATACGAACGTTGGCAACTCATTCTTCGCGCGAATGCAATCATGAGTGGAATGTACGTACTCTCAACGAACCGCCCGCGCCCAGAGGGTGGAGCACCTATCGGTGGCCCCTCCGTCGCAATTGACCCATTTGGGCATGTGATGATGGAGACCAACGATCCCATCGCTGTAGTAAGACTCAAACGCAGCATGGTGGAACAAGCCAGCAGGGATTACCCAGGTTATCTGGATCGCTTCCCAAGTATCTACGCTAAAGGGTGGCTCAAGCTCACAGAGTAATCTGATTGCCAGACTGAGGCCTGCAGAAACCCAAAAGTTTCGTCACTACATCAACATTTAATAGTGCAGACACCTGGCCCTCAAGAACTCGGCTCGATGCTCTCCAATTTGGGTGCTATACGGTCCACTCTGTACAAACCGATCCTGTAAATGACCTCGTCACCTGCAGAACGCGCCCACCGATCTGAATCTCCAGTGCCAATCGTCACTATAGCAAGGACATTACCGCTTTGGTCGTATGCGGTTGTAATAGCCCCCTGATCCATAACTGCAAGAGAGTCTCCCTCCTCAAGGAATCCAACAGCTAAAAGATTGGCCAATTCCGACAGGACCCCGTTCACAGCGGAGGAATTCGTCTCACTTCCATCATCGAAGGTCCAAAGACTGTCTCTCCTGACCAGAGTGTATTCGTCAGTATCACGCTGGATCTCTACTCGGGTAACCGCAGCCGTATCGACTCTAGCCACCGTTTTACTGCGCCATTCATTGGGTAATCTGCGGATATGGGTTCGCAGGTCCCCCTCAAGGATATAGACCGCATCCTCGTCTGGGAGTCTCACGTAGTTGGTCGAAGATCTCGGGCCCGTATCACCCACCAGCATCGTCTTGGTTGCATCGCCTAGATCGAATTCGATTGACCACCCGGCGGCCGCTGATACTCCCATACGATCATGGTTGTCGGGGTTGGACGCTACCAGATCACCAACGTCAAGGGTCAACATCGCGGCCCAGAAGCGAAAAACAGTCGCGGAATCCGCCTGATACCCGTTCACAGCCCAGTCATCGACTCCACCTGACAACTCTGAGTTATAATCCGGGCCATTCATGCGGACTGACGTAACCGATACTTCTGAGATATCGTCAAAAAAGGTGGCGATATCTCCCGCAGCGTTCCTTTTTCCATCTCCCTGACTCGAAAACAGTGCCGCGACAGCCCAAAGTCCAGCTACAACGACCAGGGCACCGACCAACGTTCTAAGTGTTTTCTCGCTCATGCCACGACTTCCTTCCATCGAGACTCAGCACGACGTTTTCGACCGGTAACCCGGTAAACCCCTATAAGAACAAACAGGAGAGGGATCCCGACCAAATTCACCCACTTCAGCATCAGCTTACCATAATCGGAAGTGAATACAAAAGTCGGTGGCGTCCGGTCTTGGGAACGAATCCGAATTAAGGATTCGTCTTGGGCCAACCAGTCGATCGTATTAGCAAGAAAGATCAAGTTGGACGGATTACCCTGCAGAAACTGAAACTCGGTGAAGGTTGCATCACCCACAATGATAATCCTCCCCCGTGTCTCACCTTCATCTGGAGTAAGTGCAACCGCTAGGGTACGCACACCTAGTTGATCCGGTGTGGCGGCCCATTCTTGATCAGGGGCAATTGACTCCATCGGAGCGCGTATGATACCGGATGGCGTGGTTTGCCAAAGGGGTGTTACCCGGGTTGTATCTGTTATCTCCAGTTGAGCAGCCCATGCAAAGGTGACCGCGTTAATGCCGGAGGTGATCGCGTGATCTGAAGCTGGAATCGCAATAGGCCATAAGGGATAGGGGGCTATCACATTGAAGAGTCCCTGACGCCCCATGGACACATTCTCACTTGATTGAAGATCCGCCACCAAGCTCCCTGATAATTCCACACCGCGATCGCTCAACATGGACTCGAGGCCAGATCGCACAGGCAATGGATTTGGCGTTTGCGGGTTGAGGAGAATCGACTCCATCAATAAAAGCGCAGCACCACCCTGGTCTACATATTCTTCGATACGCTGCACGGCTAAGCTGTCTAGGGTAGCCGTCGGACCTGCCACAATAAGCACTGCCGTTGAATCACCCGAAATCACCGAACCCGATTCACCTGCAATAGCTACCGAACTAATCTCGTAACGGTCGCCTAAGCTTTCGCGAAGTCCAGGAATGTCATCTAACCCTTTTGTATCAAAGCCCTCAACAAAGTTGACTTTAGGGCGGGCTTCCGTCGTCATGCGATAGATCGCTGATGCTAAACGAAACTCCAGATCGTCAGTACGTGTGATGAGTGGCATGACTTCCTCGTCATCCGCATAAGTCATCGCGAGGCCGTAGTAACCTCTCCGGATCTGGAATTCGTCATCCCTTAGGACATTGAATTCAATTGGGAAAACACCAAAAGCGGACGCTTCACTTGCTGCATCTTCATCATCATCCGGATTCAGCTCACTCACCACCACACCACCACCCGAAGCTGCCCGCATATCTGCAAGCAAATCCCGAACGTCCCGAAGTTGGATCTGGATTTCAGGAGGTAGTTCTGCGGAAGCATACAACTTTATCTGGACAACATCGTCGATCTCACCGAGCAAATCCTCTGTCCCCTCGGAGAGGGTATAGAGATTCTCAGCAGTTAGATCGAGTCGGCCTCGAATATAGCTTCCAAGTAAATTGGCCATTAGCACTAAAACGATGAAAACCGCGGAACCTAGTCGTAGTCGCTTAAACTCAGGTCGAAGGTGGCTTAGCCGTTCTCTGCTCACCGCTCCAACAGCCAACACTAGGAATAGAGCGGTGGTAGACACGAAGTAGAGGACATCCCGAAGATCGACGACACCCCGTGCCACATTTTCAAAGTGGCTGACTACTGAGAGCCGTGCGAGTGCACCCGAAAGCGCAGGGGGCAAACCAATCTGCACTACCGGCACACCAATCAAGAACAGTACAAAGCTTAGTGCGGCAGCAATGATGAATGCAGTGATCTGGTTGCGCGTCATACTGGAAGCCCAGATGCCGATCGCTACCAATTGGCCAGCAAGCAGTGCAGCACCTACATACTGAGCAAGCACGATCCCAGGATCAGCTTCTGATGCCATCAGCATTCCGATCGCTGTTGGTACGGTACCAGCAAGCGCAATGAGAACAAAAATCCAATTGCCTAAGAACTTCCCAGCGATGACCTCAGCCTCAGAAATGGGCTGGGCCATCAACCATTCAAGGGTTCCTCCCCGCCGCTCTTCTGCGAGTGTGCGCATCGTTGCTGCCGGAACAAAGACCGCAAACAAAATAGGTAGCAAATCGAAGAGAGGCCTCATCGAAGCCAAGTTCGACGCATACATATTGCGGAAACCCAGAAAGAGAGAGATCCCCAGAAACGCTACCACTAAGACGTAAGCAGTGGGTTGATCGAAGTATCCACGCACCTCGTGCCGAGCGACAGTCCAGATTCTTCGCATCACGAGTCCCCCTCAATCCCGAGATCTTCCGGCAAAGCCACTAACTGAGGATTTTCTTCCTCTAATCCCTCCGAAGTGAGATCACGGAATACTTGTTCGAGGTTGGCACGCTCACGATACAATTCCCATAGCATCCAATTGTTGTCACGTGCAACCGAGAACATCTTCGGCCTAAGGTCCTCTTCTGTGATTGCCTCAAGTACGACACGGACACGGCCTTCAACTTCCTCGACTGTGTGACCGGAGACACCAGACAGGCCAGACAGGGTTTCTGTGACGCCAGCACCTTGAACCTCAACAATATAGCGGGCTGTTCCACTTTGATTGGCAAGAAGATCTTGGACACTTCCGATCGCGGCGAGTGCCCCGCGACTGAGGATAACCAAACGCGAACATGTCGCTTCGACTTCCTGCATGACATGCGTACTCAGCAGAACGGTCCGCTCTTTCCCGAGGTTACCCACAAGCCGCCGAATCTCGACCCGCTGGTTCGGATCTAACCCTTCAGTTGGCTCATCTAAAATCAGGATTTCTGGACGGTGTAGGATAGCTGCAGCCAATCCAATCCTTTGGCGATAACCCTTCGAACACTCACCTACAGGCCGATAAAATACAGCGCCGAGAGCTGTTTCTTCCACCGCACTTGCAATGCCCATACGGGTGTCGTCTAAAGACAAGCCTCGGAGATCAGCCACGTGCTGCAGGTAGTCAGCGACCAGCATCTCATCATACAATGGGTTCGCTTCAGGCAGGTACCCTACTCGACGTTTTGCTTCCGTGAGGTCCTCAGTGATTGGTGTTCCATCGAATAGAACCTCACCCTTATCAGGCTGAAGAGTACCTGTAATCATCCTCATTGTCGTCGTCTTCCCGGCCCCGTTCGGTCCAAGGAACCCGACGACTTCACCGCGGTCGACAGTAAAACTCAAATCGTCGACTGCAATCACAGAGCCGTAATTCTTGCTTACGCCATTAACTGCAATCATTCGCACTCCCGAAAACAGTAAAGCCACGTCGGGCTATCGCTCGACGTGGCGGCTGGCACGATGGACCCAAATGGCCAGTCGAGCGAGTAACCAAAGTCAGTCTTCTAACCGCCCTAAGAATGAAAACAACCCGTCCTAGTAAGGGTCCGATACTCTAAAAGTGCCCTAGGAAGTTGTCCACACCTGCTTCAATGTAGCAATGTTTATCACTACACCCAGAAATTAGCTAAGTAACTGATAATTCCAGCCCACACAGGCAAACCTGGCGGAATCTTCAGCCCCTACTCGGATTAACCTCGAGTAGTCCTTCCCTCCTGCCACTATCTACGCCGAGCGCCTCCTTCTCCGCGACCTCCTTGGTTTACGACCGCTATTCAGATGACCAAGGTGTCTCCATGTCTCACCTCGCCTAAGCATATAGATCGTACTCGCTGATACACCGAGTTCTTTAGCCCAATCAGCTCCGGACATTTTCCAACGATCGGCCTCCTCGTCCCAATCGTCCAAAACCTGTCGAGCTACCTCTTCAGTCAGTTCTGCATGGGGAGAATTCTCTCCTCTCAACCAAACATTCGAACCTAACCAGCGATCCACTTGCTGGATCGGTCCCGGTATCTTCCGTCCGGTGTGTCCCAAGCAGTAGTGGCGGACCTGGTCGACCGAAAAACTAGGATATAGCCTAGCGATCTCGGCATATAAGCAACCCTCTTCAGCTAAGTCTCTCCATTTCTTAACGAGGACGGCTTCGGGTTTCGGCATTCGTGCGATCTCCCTGGATTCATCAGTTTTGTTTGCTGTTTCAGCCTGCCTTATACCATCCAACACTATGAAGTTCCGCTCATTACAGGATCATTCAAAGAGCGTGGGAGAGAGGCCCTCCCACAGACGGCAGGGGTCCGACAGAACTCCGGTGCATATCACCCCAGGAAGCTAGGTGGGAGATATGCCTTGATTCATGACATGCTCGCGAAATTTCGCAATTTTTGGTGCAATTACAACCTGACAATACGGCTGTTCGCCATTTCTCTCAAAGTACCGGTCATGATATTCTTCTGCCGGATAGAAGGCTTCGAGGGGTGCTAGCTCGGTGACGATCGGATCAACCCATGGTCCGTCCCTGTCGAGCCCCCGGATAAGGTCCAATGCGGTTTCTCTCTGACCGTCAGTATGGTGGAATATCACTGAGCGGTACTGGGTACCAACATCGTTTCCTTGTCTGTTGAGCGTTGTTGGATCATGAACAACAAAGAAGATTTCGAGAAGCTCCCGAAAAGTGATAATATCCGCATTGAAGGCGATTTGGACGACTTCAGCATGTCCCGTAGAGCCGCCACAAACCTTCCTATAGCTCGGGTCAGTTACATGCCCACCGGTATATCCAGATTTAACGCGACTTACGCCTGAGACCATCTCGAAAACAGCTTCAAGACACCAGAAGCAGCCACCCCCGAGGGTGGTTGAATCCTTTCTGGACATCACATCACTCCGATCATGACACCACCTTCTTCTCGTTCTTCTCGGGCCGCTCCCAAGGCGTCCACTCAATATTCCTCACGTACTTCTGGATCCATCGGATCTCTTCCACGTCTCGAGTACGCTGATGACGTGGCTCTTGGAACCCGTGAGGCTCGCGAGGGAAGCGGATGTAGCGCGTAATCTTGCCCTGATCCTTCAGAGCTTGGAAGAACATCATACTCTGGGGTTCAGTATCGGTTCTATCATTAATGCCGTGCAGGACAAGCGTCGGTGTAGTCACATTAGCAACATGGGTCAATGCAGAACGCTCTCTCCATTCGTCCGTATTATCCCATGGAGTGCCCCCGATATACCACAGTCGGACGTCGTGGTTGAACCCCGGACCGTACTCAGATGTCCAGTCTGACACCATAGCACCTACGGATGCCCCCTTGAACCGATCCGTCTGGGTGATGGTCCAGCCACCAAGGATACCTCCATAGCTCCAACCACGTAGGCCTAACTTGTCTGGGTCTGCTATACCACGACTTATCAACTCATCGACACCAGTCATGAGATCTTCGTAGTCTCCACTTCCGATGTCGCGAAGATTGCCTCGAAGCAGATCATCATCGTAACCGGAACTCCCTCGCACGTTAGGGAACAGTTGGGCGTATCCAAGCCCGGCCCAGACGTGGTTTGACGCCGAGAAGGAGTTCCGGAAAACGCCAGCAGGACCGCCGTGAATGTGAAGTAACAAAGGGAGCATGCCAGATTGGTATTCAGCAGGCAGCATCAAGATGCCCTCGATCTCAGTTCCGTCCCTACTCTCCCAACGGATGACCTCACCCTGACCTAATACAAGCTCATCAGTGATCGTCGGATTCACATCGGTCAATTGTACTGCGCCCGTGCCATCCGTTGGCCCAACCCAAATGTCGGCAGGAGTATCAAAGTCCTGAAACACGTAGGCCATCTTCACACGATCTCTGGAGAATGAAGAAGGTGCCAAAGACCCAACAGACGAAGTGATCTGTTCGATTGAGTCCGAACCTAAGTTGATTCGGTAGAGATTATTATTCGTGCCGTGCAGACCACTGAATAAGATCGCAGAAGCATCCGGAGCCCACACAAAGTTCCCGATATTTCCATCGAATGCCCCTGAGACGATGCGCCGGTCACCTCCATCAGGGTCCATCACCCATATCTTGTCGAGAAGCAGCTCCCATTCACCATCAGTGCGAGCAGTATAGGCAAATGAGCGTCCATCCGGTGCCCATGATAGACGACCTTCGGGAGCACTATTGTCTGTGAGTCGGCGAATTGTACCAGCCTCAACTTCTAGAAGCTGAATCTCGGATAGGTTCTGTTGATTGCGTCGGTTCTCTATGCGCGACGTAAAAAGAATTCGATCCCCATTAGGAGCCACCGAGAAAGATCCAATCCGGTGGTCAGTATCAGTCAGACGTCGTTCCGCACCCGACTCCACTTCTATCAGCCAGAGGTTATTCCAGTTACCGCTCTGTTGCCCATTCGGACCTTCATCCACAAAGATCGCGTCGTACCCGGCTTCTCGAGCCTCCTCCTCTTCTTCGGTCCTAGGTTCTGTAGCAACAAAAATGATTTTCAATCCGTCTTCTGACCAAGCATACGAACCGATCGAAGTTTCATGCTCACTCAGCTGGACAGCTTCTCCTCCAGTTGTCGGAAGCAAGAACAATTGCGATTCATCGTCGACTGATCTTGTAAATGCCAGCCTGCTGCCATCCGGTGAAAACTGGAAATTTCCGCCACCATCGTCACCGATGTAGCGATAAGGCTCACCACCCTCAGTTGAGACCCTCCACCACGTCGTTTCTCTCTCGTTTTCTTCCCAGTTGAGTTCGGATTTTGAGAAGAGCACCCAACTTCCATCCGGCGAAATCATGGCACCCCCAACCTGGACCATGTCGAGCCCATCGTCAGTGGTCATCGCCCGCCGCTCCTGTCCTGCAACTGGAACGGCAAGAACGAACACGATTAAGAGGGTGAGGTTACGCATAACTGTCTCCGGGTTGAACCTGAAAAGCATCATTCGTTATCCTAGCGTGGACCTCAGCTATAGGCCGTGATGCTAGCCATCAAACCTACCGCGAGCGGAAGAGCAAGGGCAAAGCGTTTGAGTAAATGGATACCCGAATGATCATGAGGCGACTCGTCTCAATCTTTTTCCTCTCCTGCAGCGCATGTACGAGTGCAGTCGAGAACATCAGCTCGGAAAGGACTCACATTCTATACAAGCCAGCGAACTTACCTACTAATGCTCCGCTGGTCTTGGCCCTTCACGGTTACGGAAGTAATGGAAGAAATCTCCAGTGGTACTCTGGTATGGATGAGGCTGCAGATGTTCACGGCTTCGCTGTAGCCTACCCGTATGGAACGACAGACCGTGGTGGTACCCGACACTGGAACGCAAGCCTGAATATTAGCTCGACGGATGATGTGAATTATTTATCTGAACTGGCTAGAGATCTCCAAGCTGAACACCAATTAGATCCCCAGAGGACGTTTGTTTTTGGAATGTCGAACGGCGGATATATGAGCTACACACTCGCCTGTAAAACCCGTAACGTCTTTCGAGGAATAGCTTCAGTGACAGGTACCATGAGTGGACACGACTGGAATAATTGTAATCCGTCTGATCCTGTTCCTGTCCTCCATATTCATGGCGTCGAAGATCGTGTGGTACCGATCGACGGAAGTATGAGCGCTGGAGGTGGGTGGGGTGGTGCTCCACACGTCGATGAGATCGTTTCGTTCTGGGCGGATTTGAATAACACTACGACTGTGGACAGCGTCTTTCTCGCTCCGAGCACGCATGCTTTCTACTATCGAAACGGCCGAAACGGTAATGAAGTGTGGTATTACCGAATTAATGATTGGGGACACGAATGGCCTGGTCCTCAAGACCAAACGGGCACAATCGCGAGCGAAGTGATCTGGGAATTTTTCAGTAAATTCTAGAACGCCCCCTATTCGCTCGTGGGCGACAAGTCAGTGCTACTGGAGTGCAAGACTGAAGTAACTACCTCCAGAGCAGTGTTGAGGTCTTCGGTGTCCACATCACGGTGGAGAACAGCACGGATACCGTGTGGGCCACTAGGAAGCATGTGTACACCCTGTTCATGACATCTGTGAACAAAATCTCCTGCGCTCATTATCTGCACAGAAAATCGGACTATGTTCGATTGTACTCGGTCAAGGTCGACTTCAAGACCATCTAAATCCTCAAGCTCTGCGGCAAACTGTCTTGCGTGCTTGATATCTTTCACCAGGTCATCGCGATGGTGCTCGAGCGCATGGAGAGCACCTGCTGCAAGGATCCCAGCCTGTCGAAATCCACCACCGAATTGCTGTTTAAAACGGCGAGATCGAGCGATCAAGTCTGTAGGCCCAGCAAGAGCTGAGCCTACAGGGGCGCCCAACCCTTTGCTGAAACAAACGTTGACAGTATCGAATGGCTCAGCGTACGTGCCTTCACTAACACCAGAAGCAGCGGTCGCGTGCCAAAGGCGCGCTCCGTCTAGATGAGTGACCAGGCCGTGCGCATGAGCTGCTGTAGCTACAGCATGGATCTGCTCAAGCGGCCAAACGGTGCCTCCCCCTGCATTATGCGTATTCTCCACACAGAGCAACCGCATACGCGGGCTTAACGTTACTGGATTGAACCGGTGTAAAGGTTCGATCGCATTATTGATATCAGCGGGTGTGAATACGCCATCTACACCTGGAAGTGGCTTCATAGTCACTCCACTCAGGGCGGCGGCTGCCCCTCCTTCACTACGGATTAGGTGTGCACTATGGTCCGTCAGGATGAGGTCTCCAGGCTCTGTATGCGTCCGGATCGCGACTTGGTTAGACATGCTTCCAGTAGGCACAAATACGGCGTCCTCTTTACCCATCAGCTCTGCGGTCAATTCCTCTAGCTCCCTAACTGTTGGGTCCTCTCCGTATACATCGTCACCAACTGCCGCTTCCGCCATTGCTTCTCGCATCTCAGTAGTCGGCTTGGTAACCGTATCACTTCTAATATCAACCATGGACAGTCTTCACGATATCGATTGTGGCCCAAGAGCCCGGTTCATTCCGGTAAAGAGGTCGAAGCTCCAGTTACTGTCCGTTGGCCGCAAGGTCATGGGGTTGACGGGATGCTGGTTACAGTGCAGATGGAAGATCCATCTCCCCCTGCAAAATTCTTTAGGCAACCGGAAGGGAGCTGCAAGTGATGAGACGACAAACCTTGGCCCTGGCAGTGTTCACGCTTCTCTTTGGCTGCGGTGGGAGCGAGCCAGAGGAGCAACGCCCAGCTCGTAACCCACTCCTACGCCCTGAGCAATTCGGGGAAATGGCACCCGCCACCTTCCAGGTACTATTCGAGACAAGTGTCGGCGACTTCTTAGTCGAGGTGCACCGGGACTGGGCCCCTCTTGGGGCAAATCGCTTCTATAATCTGGTTGCAGCAGGCTATTACGACGACACTCGCATTTATAGGGTGGTTGGAGATTTCATGGCACAGTTCGGGCTAAATGCCGACCCATATGTCAACCAAGCCTGGAAAACTCAGTTCATCATCGACGACCCTGTAACTCAGACTAACAGCCGCGGTGCAATGACCTTTGCTAAAGGCGGATTACATACCCGGACAACTGAGGTTTTTATCAACTATAGGGACAATAAGATGCTTGACTCCGATGGCTTTGCCCCGTTCGGTAGAGTTATCGAGGGAATGCAGGTGGTAGATTCTTTCTATGCCAAGTATGGCGATGGCCCGCCCCGAGGAGATGGGCCCTACGCAGCCATGGCGCAGGCGCGTGGTAATGAGTACCTCGATACCGATTTTCCTGAACTTACAAGAATTATCCGAGCAACAATTAGTATTTCCTAGGAATGCCCCATAAGTGCGTTAAATAATAGCTTGAAAGTTCCGTGCGTCTGGGCTCTGTGCTGTGCCCTGAAACCGATTAGCAAGACCATTCCTTGCCCGTGCTGCACTGATACCACTGCCGCTTTGTTCGCGATCACTTCTTCCCCAAGGAGCCAGCCGCTCTGGAGAATATCACGGTCTATGTAGGTCAAGACTCTCCGGACATCTGAGCTACGGGCACCCGGCACCGTCTCATAGACCTGACCATTAGCCAAGTAGATGGCCAACGCCCTTTCAGGCATCCCATGCGCGAAGGGGCTCGAAGTATCGACATCTACCTTCAGCGTGGATCCCGGAGACCAGAATTCATTGCCCGACATACCTGAAACGGCATTGCGCACTGGGAGTCCAAACTCATCGATTGCGAGGTCTCCAGCCTCAGCAAAAGTCACAAGCGTTCCCCCAGCTTGAACAAATGCCTCTAGAGCTTCAATACCCTCTTGCCCAAACCCGCTTCTATAGTCAGGGGGGGTGCTGCTGGGGTCAGGGCCCCTGCCTTCATTCGAGCCGGATGGCCCTAACATCATCTCCTTACTGTCAGCCGGAAGAATGATGACATCCCATTTATCAGCCAGGTCACCTTCTAATATGTCCGGATCCAGTAGGCTGGAGTACTCGAATTCGAAATCCTCGAGAAGCCAACGAGTCCAGCCCTCGTCCATATTTCCGCCGTAGTACCTCTGGTACATGCCAATACGTTGACGTTCAATGGGGTGACTGAAGTCTGCGAGGTCCACATTCAGCGCCATGAAATCTACCCCGGTCTCCTCTGCTACTTCAGAGACGGTAGATGCTGCCACTTCTGAGTCGACGATGAAGTCACCTGCTCTTGCTCGACCCGCATCAATGTTCACGCGTCGCATTGATGCACCAGTTTCGAAAAGAAGGTTTGCGGCCTTAAACGCGTCATTCTGGAGACCACTGACAAGATACCCTTGCTGGCCCCGTGACACCGTCCCTACGGGGTTAACCCAATCAGTCAGAACTGACAGAGGAACTTCCACGGAAGTGGATACGGGATCTACACGCACTCCCATGAACTCAGCAAGCACATCCGCAGACATGTCATAGGGTCGAATCGGATCACCTTCAGGTGTCCTGGTATAGCTATTATCAGGATAGTACGTCTGACCGAGCAGCCAACGAATTACTCCACGCTTTGGCTGGGCCAAAGAAACCACGTGGGTGCCAGCAGCATACACATGACCTTCATGCGTGAACTGTTGATCCGAGCGCTCCACTGTAATGCCCTGACCAATCAACTTGTTCACCATCTTAAGCGAGGTCAGCACGTCATGTTGATTCGCTGGTATCACATAGGCCTTAACGTCATCCTCCATCCCTCTTTGGGTCTGCCTGTGGGCCTTGTTATATGCGTTCCTGAGGACAGTTTCACGATTCTTGGCTGCGATCTCTAGGGGAGAGAAGGTCGCAACGATCTGCCGCTCGACGATGTCTCGTACATGCCACCATCCCCCTGGCCAGGGGCTCGGAAATGTCGTTTGCTCTGCATACTCTGGAAGTTGACGCGATCCACCAAGCTGATCTGGATGAACGTATAGCGGGGTAGCAAGGCGTGCGCTCGCCGATTCAGTCAACATCCCTGCGATGTTGTGAAAAGGTGTGATCCAATGAAAACCAAAGTGTCCCCACCCTGAGTAAATCGCGGCGTTCACGGCACCCGGCAGATCTTCTTCCTCCATTTTGTAGGCTATATGTGCCCCGTACCAAGACATCTCACGCCATACAAGCGGATCACCACCGGGACGGATAGGCTCAGCATAAGGAGGCAAATAGATTCTGGCTGTATAGGGTCCCATCTGGTGGTGGTCGATGTACCCCTGAGGGATCCATTCACGGAAGATGATCTCAGCCCCGTACCGCGACTCGACCGTGTTCTGCATGAACGCATCCCGATTGTTATCGTGGCCGATGTAGTGATGGTAGAGTTCCGGAGGGCTAGCACCCTCATATTCCGTCCCAACCCAGCGGTCATACCAGTCCGTCACAATTACATTACCGTCTGGATTGAACGCAGGGATTAGGATTGAAACCGTGTTCTCTAGGATTTCCGTAATCCCATCGTCTGTGCGCGTTGCGAAGTCATACATGATCTCAGCCGCCGATTGACTCGCCGCCACTTCGGTCGAGTGCAACCCATATGACTGAACGAACACAACCTTTCCGTTCTCTATCGCATTCTCAATTTCATCGCGTGAATGTCCGCGTGGATCTTGGAGAATTGCATTCATCTGCTTGATCTCTTCCAGATTCTCCAGGTTCTCCGGTGACGAGATGAAGATTGAGAGGAATGGATTTCCAAGTGTCGTCGGACCCATGTGCACCACCTGTACCCGATTACTCCTCTCCCCAATCATGTCATAGTAATCGACCAGCTTATCCCACCGAGCCAACTCTCGGTCCGCTCCCATGACATGTCCGAAGAATTCTTCAGGTGCAGGGATTTGCTGCCCATCAGCCCAAACTGGCAGTACAGAGGCAAGCGCAAAGAGGAAGATCGAGTGGACCACAATGCGATGCAGGTTCATAAATCTCTCCGAAGGTCTGCGAAAACCGGAAGGGAAGCCTAGTCTCCTAGGATCGGCAGCGGCAAGGGAGTCCTAACATGAATGGTGTGTACATATCA
>Ga0066372_10000403_pt1 | contig 16141 bp, 13 predicted proteins | sample Knorr_S15_td_250_FD_77011 | JGI IMG/M metagenome (GOLD analysis project Ga0066372, IMG submission 77011) | Marine microbial communities from Southern Atlantic Ocean transect - Knorr_S15_td_250_ad_251m_LV_A | ecosystem: Environmental > Aquatic > Marine > Oceanic | place: Southern Atlantic ocean... | reverse complement strand
GTGGGGGCAACCAACGGTGATAACGAAGAGGGAGAGGCAGATATCCACTATCGGTGGGTCAAGTGAGGCTCATGTGTTGTGATCCAGTGATGACCGGGGGCGTTCAAGTCCCCCCTCCGACACCGCTGTAGCGCTCTCGGCAGGCTCTTCTGGCTGTCCTGCTGCGCTGGCGTGAGTTGGCCGTTGGATCTAGAATCGAGGCGTGCGCATTCTCGTCTCTCTGGTAGCAGCCTTCACGTTGGCAGTGTTCTCGCTGTCGGTTGGCGGCGTGTCGGCCCTCAGCGAAGACCCAGCCGATGCTCCGAGCGAGGCACCCGCCGATCCAACCGGGGAAGATCGTGCGTTCGAGGAGGGCGAGATGGGGAAGATCGACGGTTGCGAAGGCGAGATCTATTCGACCCACGAAGCAGCGACAGAGGCGGCCGAAGCCAAGGGAACCAGTTTCCACGAGCACCAGGAAGCCGGAACGACCTACTACATGCTTGGTTGAGCGGCAACCGAATGAGCGGGTGACCTTGTACGGCAAAGAGAAGACCGACTGACCTGGGGCCTAAATGGCGTTGACTGGGGGCGTTCAAGTCCCCACTCCGACACGACCAGGGTGGTTCTTCCGCTGGGCGTCGCTTTGTCGCTCCCACCCGACCGTGTGGAGCGAGTCGCTCAGCGGTACCTTCCCGGTCCAACATTCGCCGCTGGGAGGGCTAGGTCGTGGGGTTGCTCGGATCGCGTGTTCGCCGGACAGAGGATCCGGCGCTGCTCGTCGGTGCGGGCCGGTACGTCGCTGACATAGTCCCCGAGGATGCGCTCCACGCCGTCTTTGTGCGATCTGTCGAACCACACGGCAAGATCCGGGCCATCCATGCAGACGATGCCCGTGCTGCTCCGGGAGTGGTCGGAGTCTTCACGGCCGACGACCTCGGGATCCAGCCGGTCCCGCCCTCTTTGCGTCCGCTCGACCAGACCATGGTGCGCAGCTCCCTGGCCCGTGATCGAGTGCGCTATGTGGGCGAACCCCTGGCCGTCGTGGTGGCGACATCGGCGGTCGCGGCGATCGATGCCGTCGATCGGGTCGTCATGGACATCGATCGGCTCCCTTCTGTGGTGGGTTTCGCCGCAGCGCGTAGCGACGAGGTGCTGCTCCATCCCGACGCCGGGACGAACCGATGCTTCACCATGGGAGGTAAGGCAGACCCGGACCTCTTCCAGGACTGCGAGGTGGTGGTCGAACTGACTTTCGTCAACCCCCGGCTGAGCGGGGCCCCAATCGAACCACGTGCGGCCGTAGCCCAGTGGAAGGAAGTCGACGGACGGCTGCGCCTTACCCAGTGGTCGTGCACACAGTTCCCGCACCGGGCCCGCGACTCGTTGGCCGCTGGTTGCGGAGTCGAACCGGGTGATGTCCATGTGATCACTCCAGAGGTGGGTGGTGGCTTCGGCGCTAAGAACGGGAGCTACCCCGAGGACATCGTGGTCGCCCTGGCCGCCCGGGCGACAGGCCATCCAGTCTGCTGGACCGAGACCCGGAGCGAGTCGATGCTTAACCTCGCCCACGGGCGGGGCCTGGAACTCACTGCCACTCTCGGCGGCAACCGTGACGGCAGATTCACCGCCTACCGCCTCCATATTGACCAGGACGGTGGCGCTTACCCGGGCATCGGTGCCTACCTCCCGGTTTTTGGGCAGATCATGGCTACCGGTTCGTACGATATTCCGAGGCTCGAGTTCTCTGCCGACTCCTGGGTCACTACCACAGTCCCGATGGGGGCCTACCGGGGGGCCGGCCGTCCCGAGGCAACACACGGGATCGAGCGAATTGTGGACTGCTACGCGGTCGAGATCGGCATGGATCCCGCCGAGCTACGTCGTCGCAATTTCATCAAACCGGAGGCCTTTCCGTTCACGACGCCGTCGGGTCAAGTTTACGACAGCGGTGCCTATGCCGAAGCCCTCGACGTAGTGCTCGACACCCTGGGCATGGTCGAACTACGGGACGAACAGGACCGTCGGCGTCGAGACGCTACGTCACCACTACTCGGTATCGGCTTTGCCGCTTACGTAGAGATTGCCAACCCGATCCAGGCCTCGGAGTTCGGGAGGGTGACGGTCCGGTCGGACGGTTCCGCTGTCGTGCTTACCGGGTCGTCCGCTCATGGGCAGGGACACCACACCACGTTCGCCCAGGTGGCCGCCGACGTGATGGGTATCGAATTCGATCAGATCGAGGTCCGGCACGGCGACACTGACGAGGTAGATCACGGCGGCGGAACAGGAGGCTCGAGGTCCTTGCAGACCGGCGGAGTGGCCGTCCACCTGGCGAGCGAGATTGTAGTTGAGGAGGCGAAGCGGATCGTTGCCAGCCTCCTGGAGGCGAGCCCCGACGATGTCGTGCTCGACATGGCGTCCCGGGGTTTCTCCGTCGTCGGGTCTCCAACGGTCCATGTGAGTTGGCACGAGGTGGCCACCGAGGCCGATCGGATCGGCGAACAACTCGCCGGAGAGATCGACTTCCAACCCCCGGGGGCGACCTTCCCCTTCGGGGTGCACGCCAGCGTCGTCGAGGTGGACCGTGAGACCGGTGAGGTCACGATCCTGCGTCATGTGGCGTGTGACGACGCCGGTGTCATCGTAAACCCGACCATCGTCGATGGTCAGGTGCACGGTGGCGTCACCGCTGGAGTGGCCCAGGCGCTCATGGAGGAGTTCCGGTATGGCGACGATGGCATGCCGTTGACCACGAACTTCATGGACTACGGCATCGTCTCAGCGGCCGAGTTGCCGTTTTTTGAACGGATCGAGCAGGAGACGCCCACCGACGTGAACCCGCTCGGCGTGAAGGGGGTGGGTGAGGCGGGGACGATCGGGGCAATGCCCGCTGTTCAGAACGCCGTGGTGGACGCGCTGGCTCACCTGGGGGTCCACCATGTCGACATACCACTGGTCTCTCAGCGGATCTGGGAGACGATCAACGCCGCTGAAACCGATACAGGACCTGCACCCGGGGCAGCCACGGGGGTGGCATGGTGATCTGCTACAACGCGCTGACTGAAGGAAAAATCGACTGACCTAGGACCGTGATGGCGTTGACTGGGGCCGTTCAAGTCCCCCCGCCGATACCACACGTAGAGTGAGATTCGCTTCGGCCAGCCAAACAGGGACGCACCGGCATGACGTATGCAGGAAACCGACGGATCATCGACGTCGACAGCCACCTCTTCGAACTCGACGACTTCCTTCGCTCTGTCGCGACCGATGAGGAAGCCGCCTTCATCCGGCCGATGGAGGCACAGACCGAGCTGCCTGTCTCTCTGGAGGCCATTGAGCGGGGCCGTGAGCACCTCGATCGTCGGAACGCCGACCCCGAGTTGATGGCCAAGTTCGAAGCGGGCATGTTCGACATCAGCCGTAGTCCGTGGTCCCGCCTCGGTGCGTTCGATCCGGCCGAGCGGTCCCACGCACTCGACGTCCTCGGCTTCGAGCGTCAGATCGTGCTCGGCACGTTCTCGTTCCACCAGATCGCTCACGAGGACAACGCAAAGACGCTCGAAATCGGTGCCCGTGTGCACAACCGCGCAATGGGTCGCTTCTGTGCCCACGACGATCGGTTGCTCGCCGGAGGGTACGTGCCACTCTCACTCGGTCCCGACGTCGCCGGGCCACTCCTCGACGAGGCATTCGCCGACGGTTGCTACACGGTCATGGTGGACACGAATGAGGCTGATCCCAAAGCTCGCTCGTTCACGCATCCCGACTTCGATCCGATCTGGGCTCGCTTCGCTGAACAGGACGTGCCGCTGCTGGTGCACATCGCGGTGAACGGCCACTACGACCCCGTCTCGCCGAGCTTCAAGAACAACGGTCGGGTCTCCACTGCCGTGGGCGGTGATGCGCCGGACTCGAACCTGGGTCTCGTCGCGATGCACAACTCGGCCGAGCTGTTCCTGTCGGCGATGATCCTCGACGAGGTCTTCGAGCGTCACGACGGTCTGCGGTGCCTCTCGCTCGAGCATGGGGCGTCGTGGGTGCCGGGCTGGCTCCACAAGCTCGACTTCGTGGAACGCTCGACCCGTCCTGTTGCTCCTCGTAGCCACAGGGCTTCCGACGTCGCACGCGAGCGGGTCCGCTTCGCGCCCTTCGCCGGCGAGCCGGTCGGCTGGCTCATTGAACAGCTCGGTCCCGACATGCTCTGCTTCGCTTCCGACTACCCCCATCCCGAGGGCTCGAGCGATCCGATCCGGAAGTTCGAGGCGACCATGGACGGGGTCGCTCCAGCCGCGGTCGAGGCGTTCTACGCAGGCAACGGGGAGCGCTTTCTCGGTACCGCACCTAGCCCGGCCTAATCGGGTGGGGCAGCTAGCCGCCTGAACTGGTTTGGTCGAACTGATCGCCTTACCCAATAGCGATCAGGGCGACCGCGAGGCTTGATCCACCGAGCCCTAATGCCTGCCACCACCACATTCTCTGGCCTCGTATCGCAACGCCCAGGAGCACGGCCACCGCCGCGTACTGCGAGGCCACGACGCTCACCACGGCGAGGCTCCCCCCTCTGAGGGCAAGAACGAACAGGACCACTGCTGCGCTCGCAAATATGCCAGCCACGAACGAAGCGATGAAGGCGTTTCGCCCACTCGGAAAAAGCCGGGGTCCGGTAGAGCGAGTGACCGAGATCGCAAAAAGAAACGCCACGACGCGTTGGAGTAAGAGCGGTGAACCGCCGGCATCGTCCCCGATGTAACTGAGCAGGATAAACAAAATCCCAAAGACGACCCCGGCCAAGCCCGCTACGAAGAGGCCGGTCGGCCCGTTACCAGGATCTCCACGCTCGTAGGACGACAGCGCAATGGCGACAACGCCCAATGAGAGACCGATTGAGGTGACCGTCGACGGTGAGGTACCCGAAACGAGAAGGTCCCACAGCACCGGAACGCTAGACATCACTACCGCTGCAGTTGGCGCCGCGGTACGCAACGACCCGCGGGAGTACGCGACGAACAACAACAAAATGCCAACCCCGTTGGCGGCCCCGGCGAGCGCCCCGTGTGCCAGGTCAGAGGCTGTGGGGGTGCCAGACCAGAACATGGCGACGACCGCCATTACGAAAATGCCGGCGAGCAGCACCGTCGAAGTGACCTCGCTGGCGCGATGCCTCTTGGTGACGCCGGACGCAAAGAAGTCACTCAATGCGATTGAAAATGTCGAGAGAACCGCGTAGATCACCGACACAGGCAGCAGTATGCACCGCGTTCCGCCGTGTTGCGGGCAATGGCAAATCGACCACCGATCAGGTGGACCACTTCGGGCCATACGTGGTCTAAGTCCGGCGCATCAGAGGTGTCGGCAGGTCGCATGCCGTGAATCTCGATGTTGAAGTCGTCGTACCCGTTGCCGGGAGGGCGGATCAGGCGTGGACCTTCAAGGGTGCTTTCATTGTCGTCGACGGTTGAAAGACCGACAGCACACGCAGAGCTATTGGGTGCTCAACCCAGCGCGGAAAAGGCCTTCGAGTTCGGCGGCTCGTACCGCATCCCCCGGTTCATCGAGGCGGGCGAGCGTAACTCCGACGATATTCGCCGAGCACACGAAGTCCGAAGGATACGGTCCTACTGGTGATCCGGTGTCGGTACCGACGTCGAAGGTTTCACCACTGACCGAGAACACGATCGGCACTGTGCGCTCGAGACGAGCATGCGCAACTGCGCTCTCGTCCACTACCAGGACAAGTTCGCCGCCCTGACCGAAACCGCCGTCGTAGTCGAACAACGCTTCGACCAGATGGGTTCCGGGGGCGAGCACCGGGCCGGTCACCGTCGTCACATCGTGACCGAAACAGTTGTAGGTGAACCGGGGCCGTCCACCATCTAGCCACATCGACCATCCGGACATGTTTCCGCCCTGGCAGGCGATAACGCCTTGATCGTCGATGGCGGCTACTACCTTGGCGGAGATTCGCCAAGAACAGTTCTTCAGTCGTACCACGGTGCTTTCGGGCAATCTCACGTGGGCGGTGGTATAGGTCATCCTTCTCAGCCCGCCGAGCGCGCGAGGTACCGCAAGTTCGGCGCTTCGCGGCGACCCAGCATCACGTAACGGGTACACACCGAATTTGCGTGCCTCGACATCGAACATCTCCACCAACTCCTCGAGGCGCTCAGGATGTTCTGATGCGAGGTCGACCGCCTGGGAGAAGTCGTTCTCCACGTCGTACAACTCCCAACGCTCATGGGGCCCGTCGAACTCGAACCCCTCCATCCTGATCCACGGCACACGGCCGTGGAAGCAGGACGCGATCCATCCGTCGTTGTAAATCGCCCGGTTCCCGAGAATCTCGAAATATTGAGTGGTACGGCGACTCGCTCCGTCCGCTGCGAATGAGTAGCCCATTGGCGTCCCGTGCATCGGGATCTGTTCGATCCCGTTCACGGTCTCTGGGGCATCGATGCCGGCGGCTTCCAGGATTGTCGGAGCGATGTCGACCACGTGATGGAATTGAGATCGCAGTCCCTTTCCGTCGGTGATGGTGCCCGGCCATTCGATAGCGAGTCCGTTTCTTGTCCCCCCAAAGTGCGAAGCAACCTGTTTCATCCACTGGAACGGGGAATCGAGGGCCCACGCCCAACCGACGTTGAAGTGATTTTCACACTTAGCGCTGCCGAAATCATCCATGTGCTCGAGTAGCCATTCAGGGTCTTCATGTACCCCGTTCTGGAACGATGGAGCGCTCCAAGCTCCGTGGATGGTGCCCTCGGCTGAGGCGCCGTTATCGCCGGAGAGATAAATGATGAGGGTTTCACGCTCCTCCCTTCTGGCGGCATCGATTACCCGACCGATCTGGTGATCGGTGTGGGCGAGGAAACCAGCGAAACATTCCATTAGCCGAGCTGCGACTGGCTGGTAGCGCTCCGGGTAGTCCATCCACGCCGGGACCTCGTCGGGCCTTTGGGTGAGAGCAGTGCCTGCTGGAATCACGCCCAAGCGGAGTTGATCCGCGTGGATCCGAGTACGGAGGTCGTCCCACCCGCAGTCGAACTCTCCTCGGAACTGCTCAATCCACTCACTCGGAGCATGATGCGGGGCGTGCACCGCTGGAGTCGAGAAGTAGCAGAACCACGGACGATCAGGTGCTGATACGCGGTGGCGGTCGATCCAAGTGACCGCCTGGTCCGCCAAGTCTTCAGTGAGGTGGTAACCGGGTCTCCCGACATGTGGTGAAACTGGTGTGGTCTGGTCATAGACGGCTGGCTCCCATTGAGATGCTTCCGCTCCGATGATCCCGTAGAAGCGGTCGAAGCCCATTCCGGTCGGCCAGCGCTCGAAGGGGCCAGCGGGACCCTGCTCCCACGCCGGCGTCAAATGCCACTTACCGAAACAGGAGGTCGCGTAGCCCGACATCTGCAGTATCTGGGCCACGGTTGCAGCTTCGGTAGGTATTACTGAGTCGTAGCCAGGGAACGAGTTGGCGAACTCGGTAATTCCCCCCATGTGGACGGCATGGTGTTGCCGCCCGGTAAGCAGTGCGGCTCTTGTCGGTGAACACAGAGCTGTGGTGTGGAATTGGTTGTACAGCAGTCCCCGGTCGACAACCCCTTGAAACGCTGGGGCCTGAACTGGCCCGCCAAAAGAAGCGAACGAGCCGAATCCCACATCGTCGAGCATGACGAGCAAGACATTTGGGGCATCGGAGAGAGCAGTGGGTCGATGCAGTCGGCGTGGTTCGGAGTCATGGAGCAAGCGTGCAATGTGCCCACTAAAGGGCTCTGAGGGTCTTGGCAAACGTTCGGTCATTCGAACCCCGGGTGGTCAATTGCCGCGAGAGCCTGGAACACCCGTGCCGTGTCGCCCTCGATTGACAAATCGCCTGAGTCCACAGCGCTACGAACGTCGCTCGAACCTGTGAGGATCTGATCCCAAACGTCTCTGCGTCCCATAAGCGCCGCCTCGGCATCGCGTCCGTCCGTCGGGCAAGCGATGTGGTTACGAAAGTGGATACCCGTACGTTCATCGTCGAGTACCACAGCCAGGTGTAGGTCGACACCGGTAAGCCGGTCGGGCTCAACGAGAACCCGGAGCACAGATACCGCTGAATCAAGAGACCACCGTGCTACCTGTCGCCGACTAAATCGATGCGTTCTCAGCCTCGACACGTCGATGCTGCCATCGAGGTCGAGAGCCCTTGTGAGGCACCAGTTGCGAACATTGGCTGAGGTCGTGCGCCGAGCCGCTGTCCGAAGAGCGTCAGCGAGTAGTCGTTGGTCCTGTTGCGTCGCACCTGGCCGGTGCGCGAGACGGCCGGCTAATGACAGGGCCCAACGGCGATCGTTGTCCGTCCCATCGAGCGCCTCGACGCAGAGCCCCCTCACTTTCTCTGCACCGCCCATTGCCGAGACCATTCGCTCTGCTTCATCGGCCGTCTCAAGTGGAAGTAGGCCTACCGGGTCGCCGTCGAAAAATCCGAAGAGGCCGGTCCGGATCTGACGGACGTGGTGTTCAGCCAAGCCGTAATGCTGTTGTGTCAACCAGTCCTCGTCGTACATCGCCGGCAAACGGATTCGGCGCGCGAGTTCTGAACTCGTCGCTCCGCGGTTCGTCCAGCGGACGGTCTGATCCCACAAGAACTGGATTGAGTCGCGATAGGCGGTCACCCTTCGCGCTATTTCCTGGTTCCCCGACAAGGGAGGGCCATGGGTTGCCACGAGGTGCTCGGCCTCGAGGGAACGGAGGTGGTCAAGTCCGTTGAGTAGCACCCGAGGATCGCGGTACTCCTCCCCGCGAATAGCAAATACGTTGAACAGTGCTGGCCACACCAGGTTGTGAACCGCCACACTGAGTTGCGGGAACCAAAGAGTGACCGAGTCGTCGGCATCGGAAGGCGCCGGCGTCACTCGCATCTCCAGCCCTGCGAGGCTTACCGTGACTGGCTCCCCGAAGGTATGGTCGGCTGCCACGTAGCCAGGTGTCGACGGCGAGTGATGTGGCATGCGGTAGGCGAGGCCCAATCCCACATTGACGAGTCCGTCAGGCCCCTCGTCAGGTAGTTGGATGCCGAATTGCTCAACGAGTCCACGACTGTAAGCAGGTGCAATCTCCATCGTGGCTCGCTCAAGATTCTGGGCGATGCGCTCATGTCCCCAGATAGCGGTGATCGGTTCATGCTCAGTGAGCGCGGCTGTGCCGCTGACGTAATGAAAATGCGTATAGACCACCGCAACCACTGGCTCTGTCGTGACTCGGCGCAGATGGTCCAAGGCACTCCGCATCTCCTCCACCGACTCGCCGGTGTCGATCGCGATGATGCCTTCAGGACCGCGGACGAACGTCTGGTTTGACAGGCCGTTGCCTACAAGGCACCAAACTCCGTCACATACCTCGTACATGTTGGGTGCCAGGCGCTTCGTATGCTCGTGCAGTGATCGGTCGGCAAGGCGGCCCTGTGCGTCAGCCACGACACGGGAGTCGTCATCGGCAAGCGTGTTCGAGTCGCCCATACACGGATCCTAAGTCGGGTAATGATCTGGTGGAGCGGCTTGGTCGATAACTGGGGCGCGCAACCAACCCCTCCGGCACGGACAGCACCACGGGCCGAAGACTCGTGCGGTGTCGAACTTCTCGGCCTCGGTCAGAGTCCTCTAACGTCTCGAGCACCAGGGCAGGCGCTGACAGGAGAAACCATGAACCAGAAGACGTGGGTCGAGAATATGAAGAATCGAGCCGCTGACCTTCGAACGATGGTCTTTACATACGGGGTGGTCTCCCTTGGCCTCCTTTACGTCGTCGTCTCCGAGGTCGCCGCCGACGACGACGACAGGCTCGCCGTTGCGGCAATGATCGCGTTGGTCGGGATCCTCGCTCTGGTCTGGAACGACTCTGCAATGGCCGACCTCAGTGCCGGCGTCGAGGACATGGACGAGGAGGTGTCCGCGAGCGCCATGGGCAGGAACTTTGCCAAGGCGCCCTTCGTCATGTTCCGTGTACTCAACCTCGTCGTCATCCTGGGCATTGCGGTTACCCAACTGATCGCCCTCTACAACTGATCGGTACCCGTCGGAAGGATAGGGAGATGCATCCCCAGGGAAGGGCAGTTCGATGTCGCACACCGTGATTCTCGAGTTCAAATGCAACGAGGGGGTCGGCCCCGGCTTCCTCGAGATGCTTCTCGGGGCCCTGGCCGACACCCGGGCCTTCGAAGGCTGCGAGAACGTCGAGACCTACACGGACGCCGATGATCCCGACCGCATCGTGCTCTGGGAGAAGTGGGCCACCCGTGCGGATCAGGAGGCCTACCTGGCCTGGCGCACCGAGACCGGGACGAGCATCTCGTCGATGACCGCGCCGATGATGGCGGAGCCGCCCCGATTCGTGCACCTCGAGCCACAGGACTGACCCTGGACAGCCCCTCCGGGGGAGGACCGATCAGGCGCGTACGAATGCGCCGACGGTCTCGACATGGGTGGTGTCCGGAAACAGGTCGACGACGGCCAGGTGCTCGAGCCGCATGCCTACGGTGCACAACAGGCCCGCATCTCGGGCGAAGGAGCCCGGCTCGCATCCGACCAGCACGAACAACTGTGGGTCGGCGCGCACAAGGGCGTCCACGCCTGCCTTCCCCAGGCCCTCGCGTGCAGGATCAGCGATCACGGTCGCGGCAGGCTGCGCCTTCCAACTCTCGACCGGAGCGTTGACGATCTTCACGTCGCTACCGTCGAGGTTGACTCGGGCATCGGCGAGCGAGTCCCTGCTCCGTTCGATCGCATAGACGGTCCGACCCTGACCGATCGTTCCGGTGAAGATCCCGATGCCGGCATAGGCATCGATCAGGGGTCCCTCCTGTCCGAGCCCGCCGAGTGCATCGACCATCGCGGCAACTTCTGCGACGAGTGCGTCGACCCCGGCGGGGCGGTTCTGGAAGAACGAGCGCGCCGAGATGCGCCAACGGCGACCGGCCGCCTCCTCATGGATCCAGGCTCTCCGACCACCAGCGAGGTCGTCTGTGCTGACGACGAGGACATCGTCGGGAACGGAGATGTCCTCATCAGTGCCGGTGATCAGCACCAGTCGGTCGCCGGTGCGGTTGCCGACGCGGATCGTGACTTCGTCGGCACCGCCGAAGTGACCCTCGACAAGGATCTGTTCGGCGAGGGGATCAATTGCACCACACGCCTCGGGCACGACGACATCATGAGAGCCCCTGACCCGGTAGCCCCCACGCCCGTCGAGCACTGCGGCCCGAACGGTGGTGCGTCCGTGGTCATCCCGGAGTGTCGTCAGGGACGGCTCGGGTGCTTCGACCCCGGCTCGCAGGAGTTGCTCACTCACGATCGACGCCTTCATACGGAGTTGGAAATCTGCGGCCACGTGCATCAGGTCGCAGCCGCCGCAGCCTTCGAGTTGGTGGGCGCAGGGAATCAGCACACGCTCTGGCGACGGTTCCAGGACTTCGAGCACCCGGGCACGAGACCAGCGCTTGTCGATCTGGGTGACCTCGGCCGTGACCGTCTCCCCCGGGAGCGCCCCTTCGACGAAGACGACACGTCCGTCCTCGGCGCGGGCGACGCCGGCTCCGTCACGCGCTGTGGCTGTCACCAGGAGTTTCATGCGGGGACGGTATCCGCACTCTGCAGGATGCTCCCCGAGGGGTCAGTCGGTGTGGGACTCGTCCTCTACCGCTGTCACCATCTGGGCCATCGAGAAGAACACGTGCTCGAACGCGGGGAGTCCGTCCTGGTGGACGGATTCGCCGGCTTCCGATCTGCGCTGCCGGTCGATCCAGGCGTTGTCCAGTCCGATTCGACGGGCCGGGACGTGGTCGTGGCGGATGCTCTGGGCCGTGTGGAGGACATCTGCCTTCGAGTGCCCCAGGTCGGTGGCCAGGTGCTCCAACAGGTACTCGAAGTTGGCCGGGTTGGGCTTGTAGGACCCAATGTCCTCGGCGGTGTAGATGGCATCGAAGTCGACCCCGAGCCTGGCGTTGGATGCTGCGAACCCGGCACGGTCGACGTTCGACAGGATCACGAGGTCGAAACGGGTGGCGAGGTACAGGAGGGAGTCGGCGGAGTCGGGAAACGCTGGCCACGACGGCACCGACGCCCCGAAGGCTGCGTCGAGTTCCGCCGAGGTTGCCAGTGAGAAGTCCTCGGCAAGAGATCGGTGGACGCATTCGAGGACGCCCGGATAGGGCAGCGTGGGCGTAGCTGCCTGCTGGGCGGCCTCGAAGCGGTCGAATGCATCGAGTACATGCCGACGAGCGGGGTCGGCGGTCGGGTTCGCAGCGAGGAGGGGTTGCAGGGCGTCCCAGATCCCCGTCTCCCAGTCGATGAGGGTTCCGTAGCAGTCGAAGGTCAGGACCGAATGGTCGGTGAGTCGGCGGGCCATGTGTGTCTACTGATCGGCCAGCGGGTCGTAGTCCCAGAGGGGCATGTCCGGAGTGTCGCCGTAGAGCAGGTGTGCGGGACTCTGTTTTTCGATGTTGCCGGTTAGGCCCCGGTAGGTGTTGAGTCCGCAGAGTGCACGCAACTCAGGAGTGAAGCCAGCCATGACCTCGGGGGGGATGCCGAGGTGCTGGTTCTCCTGCTGCCGGATGAAGCCGGCGCAGTAGTTCATGGAGACCCCGATCCGGACCTCGTCGGCGGTGGTGTTGGCGCCGCCGCCGTGCCAGGTGCTGCCCTGCCAGATCAACACCGATCCCCGGGGCATCTCGGCGCAGGCTGTCTCGATCGTGGTCGGGTCTGCGCTGTAGTCGGGGTTCTGCCAGCGGTGGCTGCCGGGGACGACCCGAGTGGCGCCGTTGGCCTCCGTGAAGTCGGTGAGGGCCCACATGGCGTTGCAGACCGTGGGAACGTGCGGCTTGGCGATGGGCTGGATCTGGTCGTCGGCGTGGATGACCTGTGCGGTCTCGCCCGGGGCGAGCGAGATCGAGGCCAGCGACGACACCAGGCATTGCGGGCCGAGGACGCCCTCGACCAGTTCGAGTACCTGTGGCTGCACGGGGACCTGTTGCCAGATCTCGCCATGGGCCAGCAGGTTGTAGGTACGTGTCGTGCGATTGCCCTCGAAGCGGTTGTCGGCGGGCGTCCGCTCCAGGCTGCTCTCGAGCCGTCGAACGTCGGCCAGCAGGCCCTCGACCAAATCGTCGTCGATGACTCGTTCGAGGATCGTGTAGCCCTTATCCTCGAGTTCTGCGTGGTGTCTGGTCATGTCGTCCACCCGCCCAGCCAAGCACCTGTCATGGTGCCTCGCCCACCCGCACCATGCGGTGTCCTGAGTCGAAGACAGCGGAGCGCAACGACGGTCCGGCCAGTTGGAGGATGCCTCGTCGATGCCGGATGACGGTTCACGCGTGGCCTGCCGGATCGACACAATTGGGGATTCGTCGTGCCACGAAGGCCGAGCACAGTGCCGCCACCGCCGCCAGCAGCAGGGGCACCGTGTACCCACCGGATGAATCGAAGGCAGTGCCCGCACCGAGCGGACCGAGAAGCCCCGCCAAACCCCAGGCCGTGAAGACACGGCCGTAGGCAGCCGGATACCGACGCTCGCCGAACAACCGGTTGACGGCGAACGGGTAGACGGCGATCACGGCTCCGTAGACGAACGCTACGAGTGAGAGCCCGAGGAGTGCCGTGTTTCCGCTGGTGGCCGTGGCTGCGAGGCAGAGGGCCAGGGCAGAGGCGACCGGAAGGCCGACCAGCAGATAGGACAGGCGGGCCCGGTCGATGGTGAAGGCGATCCACGTGCCACCTGCGGCACTGGCGATTCCGGCCACGACGACGGTCGTCACGCCGACCCCCTCTGATCCACCGGCCTCCTCGGCGATCGCTGCGGCGTGTCCGAGGGCCATCAGGCCGGCGAGGGTTGCCAGTCCGTAGGCGGTCCAGAGCCGGATGAGGAGCTGTCGGTCGAGGGCCACGGGGCCGGCGAGGGTTCGCGCTGGAGGGGCTTGGTCGGATGCAGGTGCCACCTGTGTCCCGGTGGCGAGGAGGATCGCCGAGACCACGCCAGACACGACGATGACGACAGCGAGTGAGCGCAGCGCCCCCGGGGCCCCGACCGCCTCGATACGGGCATCCAGGAACAGGGCGCCCAGCGCCGCTCCGAGGGCATAGGCGGCGGTGACCAGGCCGATGGCGAAGCCGCGACGATCCGGGTTCGCCTCAGCGCCCTGCTGGAGGCTGAAGGCGTAGCCGAGGCCGTTGGAGGCGCCGAAGACGAGCCCGTAGCCGACGATGAGGACGGCAATCGACGCCGCCGATGACGCCACCAGGAGTCCGGCGGCGGCACCGCCAGCAGCACCCAGGGCGACCAGCGGCCCCGGGAGGCGTCGAAACAGCGGATGCCCGGTCAGCACAGCCAATGTGAGGGCCACGAGTGCCAGCGAATAGACGGAACTGACTGCACCCCTACCGGCGTCGAGCCCCTCCTCGAACGGGTCGATGAAGAGGCTGAAGGCGTGGATCGTCCCGAGCACGGCGCTCAGTACGACGCAGGCCGCAAGCGTGCGTGTCGCCGGGCGCATCGCAGGCGACCCTAACGCCCGACAGCTTCCCGGTTCTCCCGGGTCGTTGATCGCGTATCGCCTTCAGTCGTGGCGGTTCCGGGGCCGACTGGAGACCCTCATCGAGGAGATCGGCTCCGGCGCCGGTCCTGAGGAGGTCATCGCCCACCTTGAATCCGTCGTCGAGGACGTGGCACGGGCGATCGGCGCCATACGCTCCGGTCAACGCTAGGCCAACACTACGAGAGGGAGGACTCGGCGTGAGCACACTTGCGGAGGCGCAGGTCGGTCAGTTCGAGCGTGACGGCTACCTGTTACTCGAAGGAGCCCTTCCCGCCGACATCCTCAAGGTCCTCAATGACGAGTTCGAGGCCTGGGTGGAGGAGAGCCGCAGCCACAGCGAGCCCTACGGCCTGACCTTCGATGGACGGCCCCGCTTCGACCTCGAGCCCGGCCACAGCGCCGAGCGTCCCGGACTGCGACGCATCTCCTCGCCCACGGAATTGTCGGATTCCTACCTGTCCGTCATGCGGTCGAGCATCGCCGTCGACGCCACGGCGGAACTCATCGGCCCGAATCTCGAGTTCAGCCACTCGAAGGCCAACTCGAAGCAACCCGGTGCCGGCACCGAGGTCAAGTTCCACCAGGACATCCTGTTCGAGGCCCACACGAACGACGACATGCTCGCCATCCTCTACTTCCTCGACGAGGTGACGCTCGACAACGGACCACTCGAGGTCGTCCCCGGGAGCCACCGGGGCCCGCTGTACGAGCACTGGCACGACGGCGTGTTCACCGGAGTCGTCGGTTCGGAGGTCGTCGAGATGGCCCGGGCCGAGGCGGTCCCGTGCATCGGTCCGGCCGGTTCCGCCTGCCTCATGCACGGCCGACTGCTCCACGGTTCGGGGCCGAACCTGTCCGACAGCGCACGCACGCTGTTCATCAGTGCCTACCGCTCCGAGGACTGCTACCCGCTCGAGACCAGCCATGTTCCGAGCGAGCACGAGGGCGAATTGGTCCGCGGCGTGCGCACCAACCGGGTCCGCTGCACGCCCTTGGAGATGGCGTTCTCCGAGGTTCCGACCGGCGCCTCCTTCTTCGGGCAGCAGGCGCAGGAGGCCTCATGAGCGTCCAGTCTTCCGATCAGGTCCAACGGGTCGCCTTCACGACCGACGCCGGAGTCGGCCCGCGCGCGCTTCTCGGGCTCATCGTGCTCGAAACGGATCGGACAGTCGAGGCGGAGATCCGCTCGCTCCGGTTCGACGGCGTCGCCCACCACGTCTCGCGAATCCCCATGGACATGACGGTCACGGCGGAGACACTCCGGGCCATGGAGGCCCGGATTCCCGTCGCCGCCGGCCTCCTGCCGCCGGCGTTCGGTTTCGACGCCATCGGCTACGCCTGCACCTCGGGTGCGACCCTCATCGGCGCGGAACGAGTCGCTGCGGCCGTCGGCATTGCACATCCCGGCGTGTCCTGCACGGATCCGATCACGGCTGCGCTGGCAGCATTCAGGACCCTCGACGTCCGCTCGATCGGGCTCCTCACGCCCTACAACGCCGAGGTGACCCTCGGCATGGCCGCCCACTACGAGGACCAGGGAATCGAGGTGGCAGCGGTCGCCTCCTTCCTCGAGGAGGACGACAACGTGGTCGGAAG
>Ga0066372_10000399_pt1 | contig 16275 bp, 19 predicted proteins | sample Knorr_S15_td_250_FD_77011 | JGI IMG/M metagenome (GOLD analysis project Ga0066372, IMG submission 77011) | Marine microbial communities from Southern Atlantic Ocean transect - Knorr_S15_td_250_ad_251m_LV_A | ecosystem: Environmental > Aquatic > Marine > Oceanic | place: Southern Atlantic ocean... | reverse complement strand
TCACTGGGGGGTTGGTTTATTCTGCAAGCAGAGAACGACCAGTCATTTCGCTCGGTATGTCGATTCGCATAAGTGCCAACAACGTTGGCGCGACGTCAGCCAATGTTCCATTGCTGGCCAAATGCTTAGTTATTGGTCCCACATAGACAAGCGGCACGAGTTCCGAGGTATGAGCGGTGTGTCGTTGATGCGTCGTTAAGTCGAACATCCGCTCGACGTTGCCGTGATCCGCCGTAATAAGACACTCCGACCCGGATTGATCGATAGCCTTCTTGATACGTCCGATACAGTCATCGATGGTTTCGACCGCTCGTTTGGCGGCCGTGAAATCCCCTGTGTGACCAACCATATCGCCGTTGGCGAAGTTGCAAATGATGAAGTCAAACGAGTCTTCCGCTATCACACGAATCAGGTTGTCGGTAATTTCGCGAGCGCTCATCTCCGGTTCTAAGTCGTAGGTTGCGACTTTCGGGGAAGCTACCAGAATGCGGTCTTCTCCCGGGTAAGGCTGTTCTCGCCCGCATGAAAAAAAGAATGTCACATGCGCGTACTTCTCGGTTTCCGCAATACGCAACTGCGTCTTGCCGAGCTTTGAAAGGTGTTCGCCAATTGAATTGACGATGGAGTGTGGTCCAAACGCAGATCGAACGGATTGATCGTCGCTGTGAGTACCTAAATCCGTTGCATACGGCGTCATTGTGATGAATCGCTGCAGTTCAGGCCGGGCGTTTCGTTGAAAGTGTTCAAAACGCGCATCGACGAAAGCGTGGGATAACTGTCGCGCTCGATCTGCGCGGAAGTTCATAAAAAGAACGACGTCGCCTGTTTGTATCATGGTCTGATTTCCAATCAGAGTTGGTTGCACGAACTCGTCGGTTTCGCCTCTGGCGTAAGCGGTTTGGAGTGCTTCAAAAGGGTCTTCCGCGTGGTGTGGGGAGACTCCCTCAGTGAGCATTCCATACGCGGCTTCGGTGCGGTCCCAACGCTGGTCACGATCCATCGCGAAATATCGGCCGCAGATTGACCCGATCGCTCCTGTACCTGTTTCCTCAAGCAGCTCGGCAATTCGTCGCAACGATGGCTCCGCGCTTTTAGGTGGCGTGTCACGACCATCTAAGAATGCGTGGACCATGACCTTAACGCCCCTTTGACGAGCCATGCGAATGATCTCGGCAAAGTGATTTTCGTGACTGTGGACCCCACCCGGCGAAAGAAGTCCCATGAGGTGTAATTGGTGGTCAGACGCCATCGCGAAGGTTTCTTCGAAAACTGGATTTTGACTAAACGACTTGTCTTCAATCGCCTGATCAATCCGAGTTAGATCTTGAAATATGGTCCTTCCGGCGCCCATGGTCATATGCCCTACTTCCGAATTACCCATTTGATCTGCAGGTAGACCGACGTGTATGCCGGAGCTGGACACCAGGGTATGCGAGGCGTTGGTCCAGAGTTCGTCCCAATGTGGAGTGCGCGCCTGATGAATCGCATTGTGATCCGAGATTTCGCTATATCCCCAGCCGTCGAGGACAATGAGAACCGAGGTCGCCATGTTGGTGAAAAACCATGGTCGCGGGGTGTGATGAGTCTAACAAGAATAGCCATTGCTGACCTATAATCGGCCGGTTTGCATAGGTGGCGACTCGGGCCGGCGGATGTGTCGCCGATCCCGAAACAAGCCCTTGGAAGATTACGCGTGGATCAGTTGTTAGCTTTTGTTGGCGCTCACCCCATCCTAGTGGGAGTATTCTTGTTGTTGCTTATTCTCTTTATTCGCAATGAACTATCGAGGGGCGGACGCACCGTCAACGCTCAGGAATTGGTGAATATGGTTAATCGCGATGGGGCCGTGGTCGTGGATGTGCGCGATTCGACGGAATTCAGATCCGGCCATGTCGTTGGTGCAGTGAATATTCCTCATGGCTCCATTGCCGAACGTCTCTCTGAGCTACAAAGATACAGAGACAAGCCGGTAGTGGTGATGTGTAAAATGGGACAGCACTCCAGTTCCGCCGGTGTCCACTTGCGCAAGGCGGGGTTTACTAACGTCACTAAACTTCGTGGAGGCATCTCGGAATGGCGGGGTCAGAATCTCCCTTTGGTGAAAGGCTGAACTCGTCATGTCTGAAGAACCCGTTAACATACAAGTCGCGATCGAGCGTATTTATTTGCGCGATCTCTCTTTTGAATCACCGCGAGCGCCGGGCGTGTTTCGCGAAGCGTGGCAGCCCGAAGTGCAAGTCGACATTAATACGCGGACTCGCAAGCTGGATGAAAGTCGCTACGAGGTGGTGTTAAAGGTAACGTTGGATGCCAAGCTCGAAGGAAACTCAGCCGCCATTATCGAACTTGAGCAGGCCGGAATTTTTCGCGTGGAAGGCGGTCAAGACGAGGCGATTGAGCCTTTCCTAGCGGTAGCGTGTCCGAAGATGCTGTTTCCCTACGTTCGCGAAACGGTAGACGGAATGATGACTCGAGGAACGATGCCTCCATTCATGCTGGCACCGGTCAATTTCGATGCCCTTTTCGCGCAGGCGCTTCAGCAGCAGTCGGTTGAGCCCGACGAAACGCTCAACTAGCGGAGTATTTTTCGGATGGTGAACGCCCTGATTTGTGCAGGGAAAATTTCACCTGCCACCGTCAAAACCCAATTGTCGCCACGCCTCGAAGAGACCAATCGCTACCGCATTGGCGAGGTTTAGACTTCGGGAATTTTCCTGCATTGGGATGCGAACGGCATGGCTTCCAAGGCGCCGGATGATGCTGTCGGGAAGGCCGCGGGTTTCCGGTCCGAACAACAGACTGTCCCCTTTTTTGTAACGCACTTGGTCGTATAGACGAATACCACGCGTAGAAAATCCAAATAAACGTGTTTCATCCGTTGTATCAAGGAATTCGTCGAAATTTTCACAGAGTCGTACCTCTGCCCATTGGTGGTAGTCAAGACCAGCGCGTTTTAGCCGACGGTCGCTGAATTCAAACCCGAGAGGTTCGATGAGCGTCAGTGTGGCACCGGAATTAGCGGCGAGCCGAATGATATTGCCGGTATTCGGCGGGATCTCTGGTTGAAACAAAACGACGTTGAGCATGAAATCATTTCTGCGTTCTAGGAGAACGGCCAACATCAATTTCCTCACCTAACTCTGACAGTTTGCGAGTTAGCGTGTTGCGTCCCCATCCAAGAAGCTTTGCAGCTTGTCTTTTGCCTCCGTTGGTATGGGCTAGTGCTGTTTTGATGAGGGTGCGCTCAAAAGACGGGACGGCCGTGTCCAAAATACTTTCGGCCCCTGCATCTAGTTTTTCGTTCGCCCAAGCGCTGAGGGCTATTTCCCATTCAAGTTTCGGGGCCTTTTCGTCGAGATAGTTCAATTCCGGCGGGAGATCCGTAACCAATACCTCCTGTGCGGGCGCCATCACCGTTAGCCACCGACAGGTATTTTCAAGCTGGCGAACGTTACCCGGCCAATCCAGCGTTTCGAAGAATGTAACGACTTCTGAGCTGAGTGATTTTGGTTCAACGCCGAGTTCCTGGGCCGTGTTAGCGAGAAAATGGCTGGCGAGGATGGCGATATCGAGAATACGATCGCGTAGCGGAGGAACGTGTATACGAATGACGTTAATTCGATGATAGAGATCGTCACGAAATCCGCCGTCTCGAACAAGAGACTCTAGATTTCTGTGTGTTGCCGTAATGATGCGGACGTCAACGTTGATATTGTGGCGTCCACCAACACGATAAAAACTCCCTTCGGCGAGCACCCGCAATAAACGAGTTTGCGCGGGTAACGGCATATCACCAATTTCGTCGAGAAAAAGGCTGCCGCCATTGGCTTGTTCAAAGCGGCCAGCGCGCTGTTCAGTGGCACCGGTGAAGGCGCCTCGTTCGTGCCCGAATAATTCGGATTCGATGAGCTCACTCGGTATGGCAGCCATATTGATGGCGACCAACGGGCCTGTGGCCCGTGGACTGTGATCGTGGAGCGCTTGGGCAACGAGTTCTTTGCCGCTACCACTTTCGCCTGTGATCATTACCGTTGCGTTGGATTGCGCCAGGCGGCCGATGGCTCGGAAGACTTCTTGCATAGCCGGTGCTCGACCCACGATACCGTTGGCGGAGGTCACTGAGTCCAGCTCAATAGGATCTTCGCTTAAACGGGGTTGGTTTGCCGCTCGACGGACTGTGGCAACGATGTCATCGAGATCAAACGGTTTCGCGAGATATTCAAACGCGCCCTGTTCAAAGGATGCGACGGTGGTTTCGAGATCTGAATGCGCTGTCATGATTACGATGGGTAAATCGTCATAGTGGGCTTTGACCTTTGACAGAACGTCGAAACCATCCGCTCCGGGCATACGGATGTCGGAGACGATCACGTCGGGCCTAGCCCTTTCGAGCGCTTCGAGCATTAACTTTCCGTCCGCGAAATCCTGGGTAGTAAATCCGGACTTTTCGAAAGCGCGATTGAGCACCCAACGAATGCTGTCGTCGTCGTCGACGATCCAAACGATCAGATTAGCCATGTCGAGGTTGCTCGAGCGGCAGGTACATTTGGAAGGTCGTCAACCCCGCGTCACTGGCGCAGTCAATGATCCCATGGTGCTGATCAACAATCGCTTGAGTAAGAGCCAAACCCAAACCGTGACCATTGGCTTTACTAGTGATCATCGGAAAGAAAATTTGATCCATGATATCCCGAGGGATCCCTGGGCCGTTGTCACTGATCGCGATCCTGATTGCTAGCGGATGAATCCGCTTGCGAATCGTGAACCTGTGAACGACGCTCGTCGTTAAGGTAATAACAGGACTGGCGATTGGCTCAAGCGCGGCGCAGGCATTTCGTACGATATTCAGGTTGGCTTGGACAAGTTGTTCGGCGTCGGCTTCAAGATCGGGAACACTCGGATCGTATTCGCGCACGAATTCGATTGCGGCGTTGGTGTGGCCGGCCGTTCCGACAGCCGCGCTTTCTAGCGCAATCACACGTTCTAGGATTTGGTGAATATTAACCTGCGCAAACGACGGCGCTTTGTTAGGGCCGAGTAATCGGTCGACCAAATTGTGCAAACGGTCGACCTCACTCACGATCACTTCGGTGTATTCATGTTGTTCAGCTGCGAGCTCCAACTGTAACAACTGAGCCGCACCGCGGATGCCGCCGAGCGGGTTTTTCACTTCGTGTGCGAGACTTCGAATAAGTTCTCGAGTCGTGCGTTGAGCTGTGCGATTTTGATCTTCACGATTAATTTGTTTGAAGCGATCCAGCGCTTCTATCTCAACGAGGACGTGTCCATCCTGTAATGGCGAGATGGAATAGTTGGCGGTGATTTTTTCCCCTTTCGACGCGATAAATAACGAAGTTTCCCTTTTCGTGAAAGGTTGATCAGAGGTGAGGTTCGCTCTCAACGTAGCGGTCTCCAAATGAGGATCTTTGAATAACCTCGAGAGTGGTATCCCCAACGATCGAGATAGGCTCTGACCACAGAGCGACTGGGCGGTTTGGTTTAGAAACAGGACGACCAATTCTTGATCGAGCACAAGGACCGCTGTTTTGAGTTGGTCAAGAATGTTGTTTGCGTCGATGATCATGAGTCCGTTGAGGCGGATGCTCCCTAAAAGTGCAAGAATTTGGACCGTTAGAAGGGTTCATTCGAATATCTAACAACTTTTTATCGTGGTGTTAGTGCTACAACGCCCCAATGATCAGTCGATAGACTGCTTTTGCACCAAAATAGAGCAATATGGGCATTTGAGTCAATGATGAATAAGGGATGTCCTAAAATCGCGCATTAGAGACGTTCAGCCTGGTCTTTCACTAGAACCGCGCCAAGATTGGATTCATCTTCATCGTGACGTTAGACACGGAGGACGAGAAGAATATTGTCGCGTTCACGGCGGGTTTCGAGCACGGTGTGGCCATGGACTCGGCACCAAGCTGGAATATCTTCGAGCGACCCGGGATCCGTCGCAAGAACCTTGAGAATTGTTCCAGGAGACAACTGTTTGATCGTCTCCTGCGTGCGAATGACTGGTAGCGGGCAAAGTAGACCGCGGGCATCGACAGTCATGACTTCTTGGCTAGGATCCGACATGCCAGCTGGGTTCGAGTTCGTACGGCGCGAAGGGGGTTACCTCGATATCTTGGCTTACTCCGGTGACAGACGTGACTGTCACCCATAGCTTGTCGACAGATCGTCCCTGACTGTAGCGAGCCACAATACGTGCAGCGAGTTCGGTGTCAGTCCCTGTCACGTTGCCGTCAATGAGCGCGAGTGGGCCAGGATAATTGGTGACAGCGAGATGCGTGAACTGATTGCGGTAGCCCTCCAAGAATCGATTTTCGCCTTCCTCCCGACCGATGATTAACTTGAAGTGAGGCCTTGGGCGTATATGACGACCGATTTTCAGTAGCATGATGTCGTCTAATTGGTAGTCCCTAGAACCTCTGGCCCCCCAGAGATCACGGAGTTTGTTCGAATACGTTTCATCGGTAAGGAAGCAGCATCCGCCCGCGGGTTGTGCATAGTCCCGAAAACCAAATTTTTTCGCGAGTTCCATTTGTGGTTTTCGATTACGTCCGTGAAACCCGAATAATTGCTCGCGGTCTACCCAACCCTCTCGTTCTGGAAGAGTCGGTGGCAGGTTGAGTGCGCACAGAGGCCGTAGAAGTCTATCGTTGGCGCCGGACTCTTTCGCAATAATCGGCATCGTTTCCCGCCGTTGGGATTTAGGTCGTTGGCCAATCACTTCGCCAGTCAAGACGAAATCGAAATCCAGATCGTCCATGAGCCCAAGTTTCAGAGTTTGACCTACCATGAAGATTTTGCAGTCAAGACAAGGGTTAAGGTTCTGCCCGTATCCGTGGCGGGGATGCAAAACGATGTCTTTGTAGTCTTCAGAGATGTCGATAATGTGTAATTTGATGCCGAGTTGTTCTGCCACCCATAGCGCGTTGTTACGTTTCGGCTTTTCATGTTTGCGATCACGAATCGCATGCGTATGTCCTTCGACGCAAAAACCGGTAAAAAAATTGACCCCTTCGACATGAATGCCTTGATCCTGCACGACGCGCGCGGCGAGCATCGAGTCGAGTCCGCCCGAAATCAGTGCGACTGCGCGGTGTTGGGGTCGAGGCGTTGAGCGCATGAATGTTATTTTAAGCGAAATTCTGAGTTGGCCGGTCGATTGAAAGCGCTACTGCAACGGGTAACCAAGGCTGAGGTATCGGTGGGGGACGATGTCATTGCCGAAATCGGCCCAGGACTATTGATTTTCCTAGGCGTCGTCATAGGCGATACAAAAGAAACCGCTGAACGGATGGCACGCAAGACTCTTTCGATCCGTATATTTGCAGACGAGACACAGGCGATGAACCTATCTGTTGTCGACGTCGCTGGAAGTCTGTTGGTGGTTTCTCAATTTACACTAGCCGCAGAAACTCTACATGGGAACCGGCCGAGCTATAGCTCGGCCATGGAATCTGACGAGGCCGAGCGGTTGTACGAGCACTACATCGATACATTGCGCCACGAAACGAATCGAGTCGAAATGGGATCGTTTGGTTCTGAAATGCGGGTTGCGCTAGAAAATGATGGGCCGGTTACGATTCTTCTCGACCTCGAGTAGCGAAACGCGATAGGAAGATTCCAAGTTCGAATAGCGCCCACATCGGGATCGCCAATAGAACTTGCGAGATCACGTCAGGAGGCGTTAAGAGCATACCGATAAAGAAGCATCCTACTAACACATAGGCCCGTTTCTTGGCCATGGATTCAGCTGAAGCAAAACCCGTCATGACCAACAGAACCGTGGCAATGGGGATTTCGAAAGCCAACCCGAATGCGAGGAACATCTTGACGATGAAGTCCAAGTACGGACTGATATCCGTCATCCAGGTTACGAATTCCATATTGACACTCGCAAAAAACCCGAACACCAACGGGAAGACGAGGTAATAGGCGAATGCTGTGCCTAAGTAAAAAAGCGCAATACTCGAAACAAGCAACGGCATTGCAAAGTGTTTCTCGCGCAGGTAGAGACCAGGGGCGATGAAGCCCCATGCTTGGTGGAGAATTACGGGCATCGCAAGAAAAATAGCCGCCAGGATCGCTAGTTTGAATGGTGTTAGAAATGGCGATGCGACGTCGGTTGCGATCATCGTGCCGCCTTCAGGAAGATGCGCCAGCAAAGGCGTGGCGATGAATTCAAAGATGAGCGTATTAAAGTAGAAAGTCGGTATAAAAAGCAGGACAACGACGATTAGTGACTTGAGAATACGGCTACGAAGCTCAAGTAGGTGTGAGAGAAAAGGTCGTTCATCGTTATCGACAGCCTGATCGTGATCGGCTGCGGATTTTTCGGTCTCAGGATTGGTGGCTTCGTCAGCCACCGGCGGTTGCTCCCTCTTTATCGTCTGTAGTGGTGTCAGCGGCTAGCTGCCGGGCGATGGGGTCGATAGAGTCTGTCACCCCATCCATTTCGGTCTTTACGTCCTGTTGCAAGCGGTTGATTTCTTCTTTGATCTGTTCGTCGTGCAGTTGACGACGAATATCGTCCATGCCGACTTCCTGTTCTATTTCAGTTTTGACACTGTAATAGCTCCGTCGCAATCGACCGAACCAAAGTCCCAGCGTTCGAATTGCGGTGGGTAAACGATCCGGCCCAAGCACCACCAAGGCGACGGCGCAGACGAGCACGAGTTCCGGGAACGCAATGTCAAACATTCGCATCCTGTTTAGGCGCGTCGTCGTGGTTGGTTTCGCTGGAAACATTTTCCACGACACCAGCATCTGTGGAATCGGTGTTGGCGTTTTCGTCGTCGTTGTTATTGTCAGACAATGCGGATCGAAAGCCTTTGATTGCGCTCCCAAGGTCGGGGCCCAAGTTTTTGATTCGTTTGGCACCGAAAATGATGATGACGATGGCAAGTACGATCAGTAATTCTGTGATACCGAAGGACATATCAATCTCCCTCTCGCTCTAAGAGTGGTCGAACATTATAGACTGCTCGCGTGATGGTTATTCGGGCCCAGAAAAAACGACGAATTTGGAAATTTAACCGCGGCCTACCAAAACTGAACCCACCAAGGTTGCCGCGATACCCGCGCTTGTGGCCATGTTGCCTCCGCCGATAACGATCACTTCCATGAATGATTCCCAGAGCAACCCCACACCTGCAACCACCAACACGGCGCCGGCGACGCGTGCGCGTCGGCGTCGGCGGCGTTCGGATAGCAATGCCGAGGTGAGATTCTCCATAGCTTGTTTTTGTTCAACTGCGAGACGTCCCAGTTCGGGTAGTTGACGCGAGCCGGTGAGGAGCAGCTCCGGAACGCGTGGAAGGAGCTCCAAGAGTCCGGGACCTTGATCTACCACCGCTTTGAGAATTGCACCCGGACCGTAGTGCTCACGGGTCCATTTATCCATGAAGGGCTTTGCCGTTGTCCACAAATCGAGATCTGGGTACAGCTGGCGTCCCAGACCTTCAATGTTCAATAGAGTTTTTTGTAACAAGACCAATTGTGGTTGAACTTCCATGTCGAACCGACGAGCGGCAGAGAACAGAGCAATTAAAAAGGATCCAAACGAGATCTCCGCAAGCGGACGTTGGAAGAACGGTTGACACAACTGTCGAATTGTCGATTCGAACTCGAACGCGTTGGTACTGGAAGAGATCCAACCAGACTCACTGTGGAGTTTCGCGATTTCAGCGTAGTCCTCGTCAAAAAAAGCCAAGATATTCCTGGCGAGATAGGCTTGGTCCTCCTTCGTCAGTTGTCCGATGATTGCGCAGTCGACGGCAATGTAACTGGGGTTGGCTGGATCGGAAACGTCGACGAAAATATTTCCAGGATGCATGTCGGCATGAAAGAAGTTGTCGTTGAATACCTGGGAAAAAAAAGTTTCGACACCGCGCTCGGCTAATTTTTTCAGATCGGTTCCGTGCTCACGCAGTGTTGCGAGATCCGATATCGGAACTCCCTTAACCCGTTCCATGACCAGTACATTCACCGACGACAAATCGTCGAAAACCTTTGGTACGTAGAGCAACGGCGAACTTTCAAAGTTCCGTCGTAACCGGACTGTATTTGCCGATTCGCGCAATAAATCGAGTTCCGCAAGGATCGTTTTTTCGTAATCCTCAACGACGCGGATTAAGTGTAATCGTCGAGCGTCGGAAGAGAGACGCTCGAGCAACTTGGCTAACGCCAGGATAAGCGCCAGGTCTTCTCTGATGACTTGTTCAATACCCGGCCGAATGACTTTGACGACAACTTCTTCGCCGCTGGTCAGGGTGGCCTCATGAACTTGGGCAACTGACGCGGACGCAAGAGGTTGCTCAGAAAATGTGCCGAATGCGGCGTTGAGAGGTCGCCCGATCTCTCTTTCGATCGTGGCAATGGCCGTCGCACTTTGGAATGGCGGGACGCGGTCCTGAAGGCGCGCGAGCTCGTCGGCGTATTCTACTGACAATAGATCTCGTCGCGTTGATAGAAGCTGTCCAAACTTGATGAACACGGGGCCAAGGCGTTCGAGGGCAAGCCTGAATCGCTTTGCTTCTGGAGTTTGGGGAACAGGAAGCAACGACGTGGGAAACAGATAGCGTGTCCAATGGTCTATTTGTAATGCACGTGGAATCGTATCCAGCCGAAACCTCAGAGCCGTCCCGACAATTCGTACAACTCGACGGATGGGAATCAACGTTCTTCCGTCTCTTCGAGGCGTTTTTTCAGCGCTTCAACGGTCGCCGTTAATTCTTCGATCGAAGATTTGAGCTGGTCGATCTCGGCTCGGTTCCCGGTACCGGCGGTTCGGCGGGTGACCTCACTTGCGACGCCTTCTACCGCCGATCGCATTGTGCCGACGCCTAATTCGGCGGCGGAGCGCATCTGATCGGCTAATTGCTGTGCTTCGATCGCAGGCTTGAAGACGCGTCGAAAGTCTTCGAACAGGGTCAAATCGCCGTCAAGAGAGACGGCATCCGTCTGTTTTCCCACCATGACGTCAAAGATTCTCGAAAGCGAACCGCTGAGCGTGAGGTCCGCGTCAGGATCAATGTTGGCGAGTACTCGTGCTTTACCCTCGGCAAACCGAAATGACACATTCAAGCCAGTAGCTTCGATCGCTATGCACTTTTCATCGAGCCTCTCGATGGCGTCTTTCGCGCCGTCGTCGAGGCTGTTTTTGGCGCGCAGTGCGGCTTCGATCGCGGCGGCAGTCGTGGATTCAATGATGGTCATTTCACGCCTCGATGAATTGCGACTAAACCGCCGAGTAGATTGTCGTAGCGAACTTCATGGAAACCCGCTTGCTCGATTATGCAGTTTAGTTCCGATTGATTTGGATGTACGTCTATCGACTCGATTAGGTAGCGATAGGGCGCGGAATCCCCTGCGATCAGTTGACCTGCGATGGGCCAAGACTTCTGATAAAGCCTGTACGCTCTTTTGAGCGCCGGGTGATTTGTCTTCGAAAACTCAAGGATTACCAGGGTACCACCGGGCTTCAAGGCACGGTGACACTCGGTCAGTGCGCGGTCCTTATTCGTCATATTGCGTAAACCAAATGCAATCGTAATGGCATCGAAATAGCCGTCTGGAAACGGTAAGTTTTCGGCGTCTGCGACAGTGCTTTGAACCCACGCGTAGCCTGAATTGATCAGCTTGTCGCGGCCAACATTGGTCATTGATTCATTGATGTCCAGAAGGATGACTTGGCCTTCTCGTCCGACTACATCGGCGAGGAGTGCGCAAAGATCTCCCGTACCGCCAGCGACATCGAGAACCCGTGATCCGGGTCGTAATGACGAGGCCTCGATTGCGATGCGCTTAAAAAGTCGGTGCAGTCCGAACGACATCAAGTCGTTCATGACGTCGTAACGATCAGCAACGGTTCGAAAAACGTTTCCCACGCGTCGCGTTTTCTCGTCAGGCTCGACGATATCGTGGCCGAAATTCACTCGATCCTGGGTCACGCGTCGACCTCTGGTTTCCAGTGCCCGACGGGAATCGTAGGTAATCGTGACGCATTAGCAGATTGCAATTCACCAAGGTATTTTTGCCAATATTCCTCTTGGTGATGGGATAAATCCGCGAGATAGTCCCAAGAGTAGATGCCAGTATCGTGCCCATCACTGAAGACAATGCGTAGCGCATAATTCCCAATCGATTCCATCGAATCGATCGCGATATGTTTCATTCCGGTTTGTAACTTCCGTTCCGACTCGGAATGACCACGGACCTCAGCCGAGGGCGAGTAAACGCGCAGAAGTTCTGCCGGCAAAAGCGCGTCAGACCCGTCGGTATAACAAAGTTCGAGTGTTCGGGACGAGGCATGGTAGGTGATTGATTGGGGGTTCACGCGGGACGCCTATAAGATATACCGCGACAGATCCTGATCAGTCACCAAGTTCTCCAAGTGGTCGTTGACATAGGTCGCGTCAACGTGGAGCGAATTGGTTGTATCGCCGGCGCTGAATGAAACCTCGTCCATTAAGCGCTCCATGACCGTATGCAATCTGCGTGCACCAATGTTCTCCGTGTTTTCGTTTACCTGCCACGCGAGCTCGGCGATGCGTGTTAGAGCTTCCTCAGTGAACGTGACCTCGATTCCCTCGGTGCCAAGCAACGCGACGTATTGCTCGATTAAGGACGCGTGGGGTTCTGTGAGGATTCGATTGAAATCTGAGGGGGTCAGCGGGTGCAGCTCTACGCGAATGGGTAAGCGTCCCTGAAGCTCAGGAATTAGGTCGGATGGTTTGGCTAAATGGAAAGCGCCCGAAGCGATGAAGAGAATATGGTCAGTACGAATCATCCCGTACTTTGTCGAAACCGTGCAGCCTTCAATAAGCGGCAATAGGTCTCGCTGAACACCCTCGCGAGACACATCCGCGCCGACGTGATCGGACCTTCGGGTGACCTTGTCGATTTCATCTAAGAAGACGATGCCCGTTTGCTCTACCGCGTCTACGGCGTGGGCCTTGATCTCCTCCTCATTGACCAGTTTTATCGCCTCTTCTTCGCGGAGACGGCGATAGGCGTCGCGGATTTTAAGACGGGCATTCGTTGTTTTACCCGTGGGTAGGCTGGAAAACATATTTTGGAGCTGGCTGGTCATTTCCTCCATTCCCGGAGGCGCCATGATCTCAACACCTATTTGCGCAGTCTCAACGTCAATTTCTATTTCACGATCATCGAGTTCGCCCTCGCGAAGTTTTTTTCGAAATTTTTGCCTAGTGTCGGAGCCTTTTTTTTCGCCGTTGTCGCCACTCGGCGTTGTGCTAGGTTCTGGCAAAAGCGCGTCGAGAATCCGTTCTTCGGCGGCATCGTCGGCTCGATGCTGGACCTTTTCCAGTTCGGTTTCGCGCAACATTTTTACCGCCACGTCTGCAAGGTCTCGGACGATCGATTCGACATCTCTTCCGACATAGCCGACTTCAGTGAATTTTGTTGCTTCAACTTTCATGAAAGGAGCGTTTGCCAGTCTCGATAGTCGCCGCGCGATTTCGGTTTTACCCACTCCTGTTGGACCGATCATCAAAATGTTCTTAGGGGTAACCTCCTCGCGCAAATCCTCGGCGAGTTGCATACGGCGCCAACGATTACGTAAGGCGATTGCGACCGCTCGCTTCGCATCGTCTTGGCCGACGATATGGTGGTCGAGTTCGTGGACGATTTCGCGAGGAGTCATCATGATTTAGCGTCGAGAGTTTCGATCGTAGTTGAGTGGTTGGTGTAAACGCAGATTTCGGCGGCGATTGCCAACGCTCTGGAGACGATTTCTTCAGCATTCAATTCGGTGTTATTGAGTAACGCCTTGGCAGCGGCTTGAGCGTAGGGACCACCCGAACCAATGGCAATCAGCCCGTCTTCCGGTTCGATCACATCGCCGTTGCCGCTGATGATCAGGGAAGATTCTTCATCAGCAACGGCCAACAACGCTTCCAACCGTCGCAGCGCCCGGTCAGCACGCCAGTCTTTCGCTAATTCGACGGCAGCTCGAGTAAGGTTACCTTGATACTTGTCCAAGTTAGCTTCGAAGCGTTCGAATAGCGTAAACGCATCGGCCGTACCGCCCGCAAAGCCAGCGATGACACGGTCCTCGGACAAGCGCCGGACTTTCCGAGCATTACTTTTCATGATCGTGTCGCCTAGAGAGACTTGGCCATCACCGCCTAGGGCCACCTTGTCGGGTCGACGAACCGAGAGAATGGTCGTACCGCGAAACTGTTCCATAAGAGCCTAATAACCTACGGGTTATACCCATAGTGGGGAGCGAAACCGAGAAATTCAACCGCCACCAGGCGGACGCTCAAGCAGCAACGCCGATATTTTCTTCGTTCTAAGCTCTGTCATAGCCTGGCGGGTTTCGCGCGGAGATTTATAGGGTCCTACCAAGACTCGAAACCATCGATCTTCGCCGACCAGCCTCACTTCGGAAGTGGTTGCCGGCATCCCCGCCAATATTAGCTCCGCACGCAACGCGTCGGCTTCATCTTGCCTTCGAAATGACCCTGCCTGAACCAAATATTCCTTTGTGTCCGCAGTCCTATTCGTTCCTTTTTCATACGGGTTGGTATTGACAGCGACGTCGTTCGAGGGGAGCGTTTTCCAGAATTCGTAGCGCGTTGAAGACGAGTCCGGATCGGGTGTGGCGCTGGTACCGGATGAACGCGTTGTATCGCCCAGGTTGAGAGTTGAAAGCAGCGAAACCCCTAAGGTCCCCAATATCCCGACCGCGATACCGGCGAAAAAGGTCTTGGTACTAAAGCCGCTCCTTTTCGTTCGACGTCCTTTTTGACCAGATCCTCGTACGCGACTCTTATGTTTCATAGAACTAGCGACCATGTAGCAACCATACACTCGATCCGAGATCGGGATTGACCATATCTAAAATGTGTCTATCGGATCGACATCGATGGACCAACGGACCGAATTCTGGCTCGGAACTTTGGTCTCGATTGCGTGGAGTGCGAGTTGTATCTCCGACCTGCGACGCGAAACCAACAAAGCTTGGTGACGAAAACGACCACTTTTTCTTGCGAGAGGTGCGATGACGGGTCCCATTGCTTCAATGTTAAATGTTTCGACGATCGTGAGGAGTTGAAGTAGAAAGGTCTCGGCGTCGTTGGAATTCGATGAGTCGGCGCGAAGCATCGCCATAACGGTGAACGGTGGCAGTTGAGCCATTCGCCTGTGCTCCATTTCGGTCCTTGTAAAGCCGTCGTACCCGGACTCTGTTAGCGCCACAAGATTGGGATTGGCTGGATCGTAGGACTGTATCCAAACTTCGCCAGGTCTTTCAGCGCGCCCAGCGCGCCCAGCGACCTGAGTAATGAGCTGGGCGGTGCGTTCAGGGCCTCTGAAGTCGGGAGATAGGAAACCGTTGTCGGCATTTACAACGGCAACAAGCGTAACGTTCGGAAGATGATGACCCTTGGCGAGCATTTGAGTTCCGACGAGGATACGCGTCGACGGGCTGGTCAATTTTGAGAATAGGTTTTGGAGCTGAGTTTGAGATCGGGTGGTATCCCTGTCTACGCGCAATATGGGGATTTCAGGAAATACTTTCTCAAGGGTTTGTTCGACGCGTTGGGTCCCCGTACCGAGCGCGACGATTTCGTCGCTCGCGCAGTCCGGACAATTGGTTGGGATTGGATAACGACGCAGACAATGATGACATTGAAGTAGTTTAGGTGATTGATGGAGAGTAAGCCGAACATCACAGGCTTCGCACTCCGCGCGCCAGCCGCATCGAGAACAACATAGGGTCGGTGCGTAACCGCGTCGATTGATGAAAACCAGAACTTGTCCATTGTTATCGAGATGCTGCCGGATGACCGTCAACAGCGGGTCACTTAATCCGCCATCGAGGCGTTTGCCACGAATGTCGATGATACGAAAAGTGGGCATTTTTCGGCTGCCCGGGCGCTCGGAAATCCGCGCCATCGAATATCTTTTGCGTTCGACGTTTGCGACGGTTTCAAGCGACGGCGTTGCACTACCGAGAACGCATGGAATGCCTAGCATTTGGGCGCGGATGATGGCGACGTCTCTAGCGGAATAGCGTAGCCCTTCTGTTTGTTTGAAAGATGGATCATGTTCTTCATCTACGATGATTACGCCCAGATCTGCAAAATTCGCGAATACGGCCGAACGCGTTCCGATGAGGATTTGATGCTCTCCACTCGCGACCTGCGTCCAAGTTCTAAAACGTTCCCGGTCTGATGTCGCCGAATGGATAACTCCGGCTGCGCCAAAACGTTCGACAAAGCGAGCAGT
>Ga0066372_10000396_pt1 | contig 16328 bp, 13 predicted proteins | sample Knorr_S15_td_250_FD_77011 | JGI IMG/M metagenome (GOLD analysis project Ga0066372, IMG submission 77011) | Marine microbial communities from Southern Atlantic Ocean transect - Knorr_S15_td_250_ad_251m_LV_A | ecosystem: Environmental > Aquatic > Marine > Oceanic | place: Southern Atlantic ocean... | reverse complement strand
TCAATAATGTTTATATTGTTTGCGTCATATATTTGAATATCTGCTTTTTCTTGTTTATCCAAATACCAAGCGGCTAGAAAACCATCACGAACAGCAGTAGCAGATTTTTTATGTTTTCCTTTTATAGGTAGAAGTAAGCCAATTTTAGATGGGCGTTGAACTAATTGCATACTTTTATTAATAAGCTCGTTAGTTATTAATCTATGAGCATAATGATTTTGATAACGTTGAGCCCAGCCATCAATTGCATTCTCAAGTTTTTTTGGCTGATACTTATATGTTTGACTTATTAATGACAATTCAAACCAACTTATTAATTCATCAGGAGCATTAATACGCAAGTCTTCAAGCTCTAATTTAGATATTGATTCAAATATTCCCCAAACTATTCTGGTATTATTATCAATCATCTCTGTTGAAACCAGATATTTTGCAAGTTTTAATTGCTCAACTGCAGCTTTTATGTAATTTCCATGAGTAAGATTAGCTTTGGCCAAAAATTCATGGTAGGCAATTTTGAAGTTTTCCGGTACTTCATATTCGGATAATTCTCCAAGTAAACTTAGCGCCCTCCCAGGTTTCCCAGACTCAAGTTGGTCATAAGCATTAAGTATTGCAATTCTTTTATTTAGTTCTGTGTCTTGATTATCAGGAGTGTTATTTTTTACTATTTCACTGGCTTTGTTATACCTTTTTTCTTTAGCGTACGCATCAATCGCTTTTACGATATAAAAAGTAAATCTTTTCTTATTTTTTTTGGATAGATTAAGATATTCAGTAGCAGCTTCCGAGTACCTGCCAGACTCAAATAATAATAACGCATTTTCCTCTATTTCCCTTATTTCAGCACCAATTTGCGTATCATCATCTCGTGTAGTCGTTGGGACACAAGCCGATAAAAAAGATAATAAAAGTGGCAAAATTATTAAAAGTCTCATGCGTATATTGTGTAACATTAAGCCATGAATATCGATACCCATTTTTGAAAAAAACTAGGAGTAACAAATTGACGGGATATCTTTACATTGTTGCCACTCCCATTGGTAATTTAGGTGATATTACCAGGCGTTCAGCTAATATTCTAAAGCAAGTAGAATTAATAGCGGCCGAAGATACAAGACACAGTAGGAAGTTATTAAATCATATTGGTGTTGATAATAAGATTATTGCCTATCATGAACATAATGAAGAAAAACTGACCGGTCAATTGATTGAAAAATTAATTGACGGCACATCAATTGCGCTCATATCAGACGCAGGTACACCGTTAATTAGCGATCCTGGTTATAAATTAGTATCAGCTGCGCATGATGCTCATATCACTGTGATACCGGTTCCAGGTGCTTCTGCAGCAATTGCTGCGTTAACAGTCTCGGGTTTATCTTGTAGCAAGTTTATTTTTGAAGGTTATTTGTCAGCAAAGGCAGTATCGCGACGAAAATACTTAAGAAAACTAGTTTTAGAATCAAAAACATTAATTTTTTATGAGACTCCACATCGAATTTTAGATTTAATAAACGACATGAATTCTATCTTTGGAAAATCTAGGAGTGTTACGATTGCTCGAGAACTAACTAAAAAGCATGAACAGATAGTGCGTGATACTTTATCAAATATTAAGTTTAAAATTGAAAATAATAAAATAAAAAGTAAAGGCGAATTCGTAGTGATTCTAGAAGGAAGTAAAGGTAATTTGGTAAAAGATTCTGAAATAATACGAATAAATAAAATTTTAACAGAAAGAGTATCCCCCAAAGATGGCGTTTTACTAACTGCAAAAATTACTGGAAGAAAAAAAAATGAGATTTATAAATTGGTTCATGAAAACGATAAAATAGGCTGATAAAAAAATTTGCTTGCAACTAATGCTTATAATCATAAACTAACATACAGAGTCGGCTAGGCAATCGCTGCTGGTTATTAAATCAGTAGAGGAAAGTCCGGGCTCCATAGGGCTAGGTGCCAGATAACATCTGGGCGGCGTGAGTCGATGGAAAGTGCCACAGAAATTATACCGCCTAATTTAGTTTAGGTAAGGGTGAAATGGTGTGGTAAGAGCACACCGTACTGTTAGTAACAACAGTGGCTAGGTAAACCCCACCGGGAGCAAGACCAAATAGAGAAACGATGGTGTAGCCCGCACTGTTTCTGGGTAGGTTGCTAGAAGTGCGTGGTGACGCGTACTCAAGATGAATGATTGCCCTTGACAGAACCCGGCTTATCGGCTGACTCTTTTTTTTATTTTGGAAATAAATATTTTTTTAAGGGGGAATATTAATGGACTGGAATGTCTATCTATCAGGTGAAATTCATACTGATTGGCGGGAACAAATAAAGGAAGGTACTGAAAAATTGGGTCTACCAATAATCTATTCATCAGCTGTAACAGATCATGAATCGAGTGATGCAGCAGGAGATCATCTGGGAGTAGAGGAGAATAATTTTTGGCGCGATCACAAATCATCAAAGATTAATAGTATCAGAACAAAAATATTAATTAAGAAGTGTGATGTTGCTATTGTACGTTTCGGGGATAAATTTAAACAATGGAATGCAGCATTTGATGCAGGATGTTGCGCAGCCCTTGGGAAACCTTATATAACTCTACATGATGAGGAAATTATTCACCCATTAAAGGAAGTTGATGCAGCGGCATTAGCATGGGCAAAAACTCCCGGACAGGTTGTAGAAATTCTTCATTACGTTATAAACGCCTAGTTTTTTAAAAAAATTATTTAAACTTAAAGTAATTTATTATGTAGATAATGGAACATCATGAAATAGATAATGTTATTGCTACTTTATTTGTCAATTTAGACCTCAAAATACAAATTATCTCAGTTAACCTATTGTAAAATAAGATATATTTTCAGGGTAAAAATACAATGAATTCTTGACATAGATAGCTCGGAATCCCTATAGTTCATCATAAGTGGGGTAATGTGGGTAAAAGTGGAATTTACCAACATGAAGAGGATTATTTCTATGTTTAGAGGTTTTAGTAAAATTAGTATCGATAGTAAGGGGCGATTAGCAATTCCTAGTCGTTATCGCTCACTTATATTAGATCAAGCACTAAATAACTTAGTCATAACGTTGAACCCACTTGATCGCTCTCTCTGGTTATATCCTTTACCTGAATGGGAGTTGATCGAAGATAAGTTAGCCGCCCTTTCGGATTTTGATAAACAGAGCAGAAGAACGAAACAAATGATGCGAGGTTATGCAAATGACTGTCAGCTCGATACCCAAGGACGAATTCTTATTCCTAAAGAATTACGTGGGTACGCTGAGCTCGCTCGCCAAGCAGTCATTTTAGGGCAGGGCAATAAATTTGAAATCTGGAATGAAAAATCGTGGGAAAAACAACGAGACGATTGGTTAGAGTCAATCGGCAATGAATCAACCTCCTCCTCTGATTCATTGCGTTCGTTGTCATTATAAATTTATATTTTAACTGCAGGTGAATTAGAAAATTGCATTATGAACATAAACCCGTTTTATTGGATGAAGTTATCAAGGCACTCAATATTCACCCGGATGGTTTTTATATTGATGGTACTTTTGGCAGAGGCGGCCATAGTCGCGAAATTATTAAGAGACTTGGTTGTAATGGGCGCCTACTTGCTTTTGACAAGGACCCAGATGCTGTTATGTCTGCTGGTATGGATCTTATACAAGATGAGCGGTTCGAAATCATCAAAGGTTCTTTTACGATGCTGATGAGCTACGTGAAGCAGCATGAAGTTGAAGAGAAAGTTTCAGGGGTATTATTTGATTTAGGCGTTTCTTCACCGCAGCTTGATAATAACGAACGTGGTTTCAGTTTTAGACATGATGGTCCACTTGATATGCGGATGAATCCAACTGAAGGAGAAAGTGTTGCTGATTGGTTAAATAAAGCAAATGAAACTGAAATAGCCGATGTCATTTATAAATATGGGGAAGAAAGAGCATCTAGGAGAATTGCAAAGGCTATTACTAGTTTCAAAAAAAACACCCCTATTGACAGCACAAAACGGCTTGCGGAAATAATTTATAAGACAATACCCAGCAAAAAATACGATATACACCCTGCGACTAAAACTTTTCAAGCTTTTCGAATTTTTATTAATCATGAACTTGATGAAATTAAAGAGGCACTTCCACAGGCGACCGGTGTTCTGTGTAAAGGCGGGCGTTTAGCAGCAATAAGCTTCCATTCGCTAGAGGATAGAATTGTTAAACGTTTTTTACGTGCTCAATCTAAACCTAAAGAGCAACCACCAGAGCTTCCAATTTTACAGGATTATGAAGATATAAAATTAAAATTGGTCGGTAAAAAAATTCGACCAAGCGAAAAAGAAATATCCAAGAATCCAAGAGCACGCAGCGCACTGTTACGCGTGGCCGAGCGTTGTTGAGAATGAAATTTTTATTATATTTTGGATTTTACGCAGCAATAATTTTATCAGCATTGCAAGTTATTGTTTCACGTCATGACGCTAGGTATCTTTTTGTGGAGCTGCAATCTCAACTCAAAGTGCAAGATGAATTAAATGAACAGTGGGGGCGATTGCAACTCGAGTACGGAACTTGGGCAGTTAATGACAGAATTGAAGAGTATGCGAGAACAAAATTAAATATGAAAGAGCCAATGCATGGTTTAGTGGTATTAATTAAATGAAATCGCAAAAAGAGAATAGTCAAGTTTCCTCACGCTCTTGGTTTGTAATTAGCTTATTTCTAATTTTTATGTTTGCACTATTATCAAGAGCAGTCTATTTACAACTCCTATCTAGTAAATATAGTAAAAAAGGGGATGAAGCAGGTATTGGAATAGTCAATGTATCGGCGCATCGTGGTGCAATTATGGATCGAAATGGCGAACAATTAGCAATTAGCACACCAGTAGATTCTATTTGGACCGAACCAAGAAAGTTACTAGAAGAAAAAAATTTACAACCATTGGCGAGTCTTTTGAATAGGTCAGAACAGGAACTTAGCAAGTTCTTGAGAACTCGTATTAAGCGTGATTTTGTTTTCTTGAAACGACATGCAAACCCAATTTTAGTTGACGAAATAAAAAAGCTCGGGATAAAAGGTGTTTCAACACAGCCTGAATATAAACGTTATTATCCTGCAGCCGAAGTAACCGCACATGTTATTGGCGTTACTAATATTGATGACGAAGGCCAAGAGGGGATTGAGCTGGCCTATAACAAAATCTTGGGAGGTAAGTCGGGGAAAAAACGTGTACTTAAAGATCGTCTTGGAAGAATTGTTCGTGATATTGAAAATGTTAAGTCATCTGAACCAGGTACAGAGCTTAAACTTAGTATTGATAAACGTATTCAGTTTTTAGCTTATCGAGAACTTGCTATTGCTGTTAAAAATCACCAGGCAACTAGTGGTACGTTAGTTATGCTTGATGTGAAAACTGGCGAAGTAATAGCAATGGTCGGACAGCCCTCATTTAATCCAAATAATCGAAGTTGGTTAAAGAATGCAGCTCGCAATAGAAGTGTTACTGATGTTTTTGAACCAGGCTCAACAATGAAAGTTTTTACAATCGCCGCTGGTTTGAAGTCAGGAATTTTCACACCACAAACAGTAATTGATACTTCACCAGGTATATTTAAAGTGGGCAATCATTCAATTTCTGATCATCATAATTTTGGATCTATAGATGTCACTACTGTTATTACAAAATCAAGCAATGTAGGCGCAACTAAAATTGCGTTAGCATTAAAACCCGAATATTTTTACGACGTTCTTAATAGATTTGAGTTTGGTCAAACAACAGGCAGCGGTTTCCCTGGCGAAAGATCTGGATTACTTAGGTCATTTGATACTTGGACTGAACATGATATGGCGACTTTATCTTTTGGTTATGGCGTTGAGGTAACCTCTTTAAAGCTAGCACATGTTTATTCGATAATAGCAAATGACGGTATTAAGTTACCTGTCTCTTTTCTCAAAACAGATGATTCTGTTCAAGGCGAAAGAGTTATCTCCAAGAAAATAGCAAGACAAATTAGAGATATGCTAGAAACAGTAGTCTCATCTCAAGGCACTGCTAGCAAAGCGGGGATAAAAGGGTATCGAGTTATTGGTAAAACCGGAACAGTACATATAAATAATCCTCGAGGCGGATATTTTGATGATCGTTATCGCTCATTATTTGTGGGTATTGTTCCTGCTAGTAACCCAAGGTTTGTAACAGTTGTGACAATTGATGAGCCTAATAAAGACATAGGTCATTTTGGTGGAGCAGTGGCAGCACCTGTATTTGCAAAGGTTATGGAAGGTACTTTACGAATATTAAATATTCCACCCGATAACTTGAATAATTTTAATACGCCAATAATTGCAGACACTATAGAACACAAAAGCTTTCAAGGATATAAATAATGATGTCAGTTGAGAAACTAAATTATATAAAATCCTTAAAACATATCTTAATGGGTTTGGCTGAAGTAGTTTCTACGACTGAGGTGACTGGTATTGCAATTGACAGCAGGAAGGTCGAGCCAGGGAATCTATTTTTAGCATATCGTGGCACAAACCATAATGGTCTCGATTATATCGATAATGCAATTAATGAAGGAGCAGCAGCTATTGCCATAGACGAAGCAGAGATATTTAATTCAGAGTCAATTTCAAAAGAAATTTTTAAGATTCCTGAATTACGTAAAAATGCAGGTCTTATTACCAGCCGATTTTATGGTAACCCATCAAAAAATATAAAAATCATTGGTGTCACTGGGACAAATGGTAAAACCACGGTCTCATATCTTATTGCATACGCAATGCACGGACTTAAAAAAAATAGTGCATTTATTGGAACGCTTGGCCACGGATTATTTGGTCAGATAGAAACTAGTAAAACAACAACACCGGACCCAGTTAAATTACACTCATTGTTTTCGTTGTGGGAAAATCAAGTCAATTTTGTTGCAATGGAAGTTTCCTCTCATGCTCTAGATCAAGGTAGAGTGGAAGGCACAGAGTTTAATACTGCGGTTTTTACAAATTTGAGTAGAGATCATCTTGATTATCATAAAACTATTGATGATTACGTTAGCGCCAAATTTTCATTATTCGAAAAAACAGGTCTTGAGAATGCTGTTATTAATATTGGCGATTCATACGGGGTTAAGCTTGTAGAAAAATTACCAACAGATTTAAATATTTTTGCTTATTCAGTAAAGAAAAGTAATCTTGAATTTTATAAAAGAGAAAAAATTTCTTTTATTTATTGTGAGCAGATAGAAGTTGAATCTTTTGCGGGGAAAATAATAAAAGTTCGGAGCCCTTGGGGTAAAGCAACTATTAGGGTGAATTTGCTCGGAGAATTTAACGTAGAAAATGTTCTCGCGGCTTTCACAGTTTTGTGTATCTCTGGAGCACCTATTGAAGAAGTTACTGCCATATTATCTGGTTTTACTGGTCTTCCAGGTAGAATGGAAGTTTTCTCTTCAATAGATAAACCGTTAATTGTTGTTGATTATGCGCATACACCGGACGCACTTGAAAAAGCATTAACTGGTTTGAAGCCTTACTGTAAAGGAAAATTGTTTTGTATTTTCGGTTGCGGTGGAGGACGAGATGTTGGGAAACGTGCCCAAATGGGTTCTATCGCTGAATCACTATCCGATCAAATTATTCTGACAAACGATAACCCACGTAATGAATCACCTGATCAAATTTTTAAAAATATTCTCGAAGGAATTAAAAATAAGTCAAGGATAATTATTAAAGAAGATCGTTCTGATGCACTCATTAGTACTTTTCTTGAAGCAAAAAAGAAGGATGTGATTTTACTTGCCGGTAAGGGCCACGAAATGACACAACAGCTCGGCCCCATCACAGTCCCATTTTCCGATCGTGAATTAGCTAAACGCTTAACAGAGGAGCATTCATGATCAGTATGCTACTTTCTGAAGCAGCTAAAACAATTGGAGCATCTTTAAACGGGGAAGACGTTATTTTTTCTGGGTGCAGTACCGATAGCCGAACTATTGAGAAAGGAAATTTGTTTATTGCCCTGAAAGGGGAAAATTTTGATGGGCATAAATATATTTCGGTTGCTGAAAAAAAAGGAGCATCCTCATTAATAGTTGATCATGAAATATCCAATACCAAATCTTTTATTAAGGTAAAAAATACACGTAAGGCAATGGGATTGTTAGCAAAATCTTGGCGTGAAAAAATAACAATCCCCTTAATTGCAATAACTGGTAGTAATGGGAAAACCACCGTAAAGGAAATGGTAACTAACATTTTATCAACCGTTTCAAGTGTACATGCTACTCCAGGCAATTTAAATAATGATATTGGTGTCCCAAAAACATTATTTGGGCTTAACAAGAATCATAACTATGCGGTTGTCGAAATGGGGGCAAATAATTCAGGGGAGATCGAGTGGTTAAGTAAAATATCCTTACCAAACGTTGCAGTAATCACACAATGTGCTCCTGCTCATTTAGAAGGGTTTAAAAATATTGAAAGTGTTGCAAAAGCTAAAGCAGAAATATATTTAGGATTACAATCTTCAGGTACTGCAATAATAAATGCAGATGATATATATGCTGATTTTTGGAAAAATAGCTGTAAAGAAATTAATCAAGTTACATTTGGTATCAAATCGAAAAATGCCGATGTTAGAGCAAAAAAAATTAAATCATCTGTAAATGATTTATCAATTAAATTTACGCTAGTTACTGAAAACGATTCAGTTGAAATTTGTTTACCTATTTTTGGTGAGCATAATGTAATGAATGCTTTAGCAGCTGCAGCATGTTGTATAAGTTTAGATATATCTTTGAGGTCAATAAAAAATGGGCTTGAAAATATACAGTCAATCAATGGAAGACTAGAAATAAAAACAGGGAAAAAACAAGTGAGGATTATTGATGATACATACAACGCCAATCCAGCATCACTCGATGCCGCCATTAAGACATTATGCAGTTTTAATGGATCACGTTATATTGTCTTGGGTGATATGGGAGAGTTAGGCGATAAAGCAAAAAGATTTCATAAAGAAGTAGGTATGTTAGCAAAAAAAAGAAATGTGAACGGATTATTTACGATTGGTGAATTAAGCATAAATGCTTCGAATAATTTTGGCAAAGGCGCTTTCCATTTTGAAAATTATGACGATCTTGGAAAGTCACTAATAAAAATTTTAGATAAAAACAGCACCGTTTTAGTTAAGGGTTCACGCTCGATGCAGATGGAACGTGTTGTTAATTTTCTTATGGAGAATAGGAGATAATGTTAATTTGGTTAACAGAATATCTTACTCAGTTCGAAAGTGGGTTTGCCGTTTTCAAGTATTTAACATTAAGAACAATATTAAGCGTTTTAACTTCTTTGTTTATCTCTTTTATTTTAGGTCCATATTTGATAAATCATTTAACAAATAAAAAAATCGCACAGAGTATACGAGATGACGGACCGGAAGCTCATTTGACTAAGATTGGTACTCCTACGATGGGCGGTTCATTAATTTTGTTATCTATTATTTTTAGCACACTTTGCTGGGGGGATATTAGTAATCGTTATATATTAGTTGTTCTCACAGTTACATTTCTATTTGGGATTATTGGATTAATTGATGATTATAGAAAGGTAATTCACAATAATCCAAAAGGATTATCTGCTTCGCACAAATATGTTGCCCAATCAATTGTTGCTTTGGGGGCAGCAATCTATCTTTATCAATCTGCTACTTTGCCTGTTGAAACACAATTGCTAGTTCCATTTTTTAAAGACTATGTTTTTGATATGAACTGGCTATATGTAGTACTTGCTTATTTTGTAATTGTTGGTTCCAGTAATGCTGTTAATTTAACTGATGGGCTTGATGGATTAGCAATTTTACCAACAGTAATGGTAGCTGGCGGACTTGCAGTTTTTGCTTATTTATCAGGACACATAAGTTTTTCCGGTTATCTTGGTATCCCTTATATTCCTGGTGTTGGTGAAGTTGCTGTGTTTTGTGGTGCGATGGTCGGTTCTGGTTTGGGATTTCTTTGGTTTAACACGTATCCAGCCCAGGTTTTTATGGGCGATATAGGCGCCTTATCGTTAGGGGCTGCGCTGGGAATTGTTGCAGTTGTGACCCGACAGGAACTTGTATTATTTATTATGGGTGGTGTTTTCGTTATTGAAACACTTTCGGTCATATTACAAGTTTCCTCATACAAATTAACAGGCAAAAGAATTTTTAAAATGGCCCCCTTGCATCATCATTATGAGCTTAAGGGTTGGCCAGAACCCCGAGTAATAGTTCGATTCTGGATTATTACCGTTATTTTAATTTTGGTTGGTCTTGCAAGTTTGAAAATACGTTGAGGATAACAGTTGCCTTGTGTTGAGAAGAAAATGTCAACAGTAAACAATATTGAATTGCACTATGATGCGATTGTTGTTGGTCTTGGTAAAACAGGATTATCCTGTTTTCGCTATCTGTTTAATCAAGGTTTAAATGTAGCAATCACAGATAGCCGCGAAACACCGCCTGAGCTTTCAAAATTGAAGGAGGAGTTTGGATCAGTTCCAACATATTTTGGTCAGATTAATGAAGAAGCTTTGCTTGCATCAGACCAGATAATTCTAAGCCCGGGAGTTTCACTAGATAACAAAAGTATTAAATTATCAATTGAACATAACATACCAGTGTTTGGTGACATAGAATTATTTTGCCAAAAAGCACAAGCACCGATAATTGCTGTATCTGGCTCAAACGGTAAAAGTACAGTTACGACAATGATTGCAGAGATGACACGTGCAGCTGGTTTAAAAACACATGTTGGTGGGAATATCGGTGTTCCTGTTCTTGATTTATTAGAGGATACTGCCCCCGACTTATATGTACTCGAATTATCAAGTTTTCAACTAGAAACAACTTTCTCATTAAATGCCCACGCAAGTGTGGTGCTAAATATATCACCAGATCATATGGATCGTTACTCAAGTTTTCACGATTACGTAGATGCCAAGAAAAGAATTTATTTAGGACAAGGCATGATGGTAGTTAACAAGGACGAAAAATATTTTCATTCCGTTATTAATACTAATCGGGAAATTATTTATTTCACTCTTGGGGTTCCTGAAGAAGGAAATTATGGATTAACAAATTATGGTAATGAAGTTTGGTTAAGCCACGGAAGCGAAAAGATTATCAATCGAAATCAACTGAAAATAAAAGGTGAACATAATATTAGTAATGCATTAGCAGCTATGGCATTGGCGGAAACAGTTAACGTCCCAAGAAGCGCAATGTCTGATGTTCTAAAAGAATTTACCGGTCTTGAACATCGTTGCCAATTAGTAGGAAAAATTAATAACATTAGTTGGTACAACGACTCAAAAGCAACAAATGTTGAGGCATGTATAGCCTCAATCAAAGGTCTTTCTACACTTGGTAATATAATTCTTATTGCAGGAGGAGATAGCAAAGAGGCAGATTTATCCGACCTTCATTCAGCAATTAAAAAATATGTAAAAAAAGTTTTTTTGCTTGGTGTTGATGCAAATAAGTTAGCGGATGTTGTTGGCTCAAATGTTGAAAAAGAATTCGTTAAAAATATGGATGATGCAGTAAAAGGAGCAAGCAAAATTGCAGATTCTGGCGATTTAGTATTACTTGCTCCGGCTTGTTCCAGTCTCGATATGTATGTGAATTACCAACAGCGTGGGGATGCGTTTATTTCGGCAGTAAATGCATTATCAAACAATGTCTGAGCAACGCAGACAGCAGGCGACATTATCATCGCAAGATAGCAGACTACCATTAATAGCCGGCTATGATTTTTGGTTAGTATGTAGCTTATTCTTAATAATTTTGATTGGTTCGGTTATGGTTGCTTCGGCAACAATTTCACATGCTGATAAATATTTTTCTGACCCATTATACTATTTTTGGAATCAGGGACAGTCGATTATCTTGGGTTTGTTTCTAGTAGTGCTTTTTTTAAAAATACCAATTTTGCATCTACAAACTCTAAGCAGAGTATTGTTAATAGTGGCGATTACATTATTAACACTCACATTGATTCCTGGTATTGGTAAAGAAGTGAATGGCAGTATGCGCTGGATTCAATTGGGTCCTAAATCTTTTCAGGCAGCAGAATTAGTAAAATTCTTTTTTATTACTTATTTAGCAGGGTATCTTGTTCATCATCGTGAGTCAGTTCGGTCTGATTTGATTGGTTTTCTTAAGCCAGTATTTATTGTTGCGATTATTTCTATATTACTACTAAAACAACCTGACTACGGATCATGCGCTGTACTATGTGCTACAGCAATTGGGATGTTATTTCTAGCTGGTGCTCCATTAGGGAGATTCTTTATTTGGCTTCCAGCTTTCGTTGGCGCATTAGGTTGTCTTATTATCCTTTCTCCATATCGTATGCAACGTTTAATGAGTTTCCGAAATCCTGAGCAGGATCCTTTTGACACTGGTTATCAATTACTGCAAGCATTAACAGCTTTTGGTCGCGGCGACTGGGTTGGTGTCGGCCTAGGAAGCGGCGTACAAAAACTTTTTTATCTACCAGAACAACATACAGATTTTATTTTTTCAGTTATAGCTGAAGAGCTTGGTCTTATAGGAACTGTTTCAATTATTTTATTGTTTTTTTTTATTGTTTGGCGTGCATTTATGATTGGTAGAGTTGCGGAAAGTATTGAAAAATATTTTTCAGCTTATTTAGCCTATGGTATTGGGTTAATTATAGGTCTTCAGGCATACATAAACATTGGTGTAAATATGGGAGTATTACCAACTAAAGGACTAACTCTACCGTTTATCAGTTACGGCGGTAATAGCATGATTGTTTACTGTATTTTATTTGGTGTACTTTTACGAGTTGAATACGAAAATAGACAGAATATAAGAACTGTTAATAAAGGATCGGTATCTGCCTATGCAACATAGAAATATCCTTATTATGGCAGGCGGAACAGGCGGACACGTCTATCCAGCATTAGCTGTTGCTGAGAATTTAAAACTCAAAGGGTTTAAATTATTTTGGCTAGGAACTGATCATGGTTTAGAAAAAAAGATTGTTCCAAATTATGGTTATCCATTACTTAAAATTAGTATAGTTGCAATTAGAGGCAAGGGTTTTTTACGCATATTATTAGCGCCTTTTTTGCTTATAGTTTCATTATTTCAAGCAATAATGATAATGATTAAGATACGTCCGGTAGTTGTTTTGGGCATGGGGGGTTTTGCAAGCGGGCCTGGTGGAATTGCTGCGTGGTTAATGCGTATCCCCCTTCTTATACATGAGCAAAATGCAATAGCAGGTTTAACTAACAGACTATTAGCTCCATTTGCTTCTTCAATAATGACAGCATTTCCCAAGGTTTTTAAGAAATCAAGCAAAGTTATTATGACGGGTAATCCTACGAGGGAGGATATTCACAATATTTCTAAACCAGAACAGAGATATGTAAATCGCAAGCCTAAATTATTAAAAATACTTGTGCTTGGCGGGAGTCAGGGCGCAGAAAAACTTAATAAAATAGTACCCGAAACACTATGTAATTTTAATGACAATTTCATTGTAAAGGTAAAGCATCAGTGCGGTGAAAAACATTTTTCAAATACTCAAAAAACATATAGAAACTATAATATACCCGCAGAAGTTTTTCCTTTTATTGAAGATATAGTTAGCGCATATATGTGGGCAGATATTGTAATTTGTCGAGCAGGGGCTTCGACCATTTCAGAACTAGCAGCCTGTGGAATTGCTTCTGTACTTATTCCTTTTCCTTTTGCGGTCGATAATCACCAAGTAAAAAATGCAGAATATCTTGTACATAATGGAGCAGCAGTTCTTGTTAAGGAGGATCAATTAAATACCAATCGACTAAAACAGATTTTATTAGATTTCTTTAATACTCCCGAATTACTAATACAAATGGCAATAAAAGCAAGAAAACTATCTAAGTCAGATGCAACTAATAATGTTGCTAAATTATGTGTGGAGGCATCTTATGCGTGAAATGGAATCACACCTTTCTCCTCATATAATGGGTAGAGTTAAACACATACATTTTATTGGTATTGGCGGTGCCGGTATGGGAGGAATAGCGGAAGTTTTAAAAACTTTGGGTTATGAGATTAGCGGTTCTGACATTAAAGAGACTTCAATAACAAAAAGATTAGAATCATTGGATATAAAAGTTTCAATTGGACATGACGTCAAAAATATAACTAATGCTGATGTTGTTGTGCATACGAGTGCAATCAAAGATGATAATGAAGAATTAGTTTCCGCGAGAAAAAATAGAATACCCGTTGTTCGTCGTGCTGAAATGTTAGCAGAACTCATGCGGTTTAGTCAGGGTATTGCTATTGCAGGGACACATGGCAAAACAACAACAACCAGTTTGGTTACAAGCGTATTAGCGGAAGAGGGATTTGATCCAACTTATGTTATTGGCGGTTTATTAAATAGCTCCGGATCTCATGCGCACCTTGGTAAAGGAAAATATATTATTGCTGAAGCTGATGAGAGCGATGCATCATTTTTACACCTCCATCCTATTATCGCGGTTATAACAAACATAGATGCGGATCATCTTGAAAATTACTCTGGCGATTTCTCATTTTTAAGACATAATTTTGTCGAATTTTTGCATCAATTGCCATTCTACGGATTAGCAGTTTTATGTGTTGATGACGAAGGTGTTAGAAAGGTGTTACACGAAGTTACTAAACCAGTGGTTACATACGGAGTTGATTTTGAGGCTGATTACAATGCTCAAATTATAAATCAAGAAGCAACAAAAACATGGTTTAAAGTATCTTGTAGAGAAAAAAAAGATTGGTTAGAAATAGAATTGAATCTTCCCGGCAAACATAACGTACTAAATGCTTTAGCATCAATTGCAATCGCTCATGAACTAGGCGTAAGTGATAAAAATATCATTAAGGCTTTATGTAATTTTCAAGGTATATCTCGACGTTTTCATGTGCGAGGAGAAATAAAGATAAATAATATTAATCTAACATTGATAGATGATTATGCACACCATCCTACGGAGATAAGGTCTACTTTTGAGGCTATAAGATCGGGTTGGCCAGCTCAGCGTTTAATAGTTATATATCAACCACACCGTTTCACACGCATGCGCGATTTATTTGAAGATTTCAGCGATATTCTTTCACAAACGGATAGATTAATAGTTTTTGATGTGTATCCGGCAGGTGAAGAGCCTATTCCCGGTTCTGACGGCCGTTCATTATGTAGAGCAATTAGATCGAGGGGAAAAGTTGACCCCATATTTTTGGAGCATAAGGAATCAGTTTTTGAAATACTTCCTGATGTTGTAAAAGAAAATGATTTGCTTTTAACGCTTGGTGCGGGCGATATTGGCTCTTTGTCATTACAACTTTATGAGAATTATTCAGAAGCTATTCATTAAAGGAAATTAATTTGTTAATTACAGAAAAGGAAACGAAATCTAAACAGGTAATTTTAAATAATATAATGTTCAATGATATAAACATGATAGATCTACAAGGGGAATTGCGAAAAGAAGAACCTATGTCACGTCATACTTCTTGGAAAACCGGGGGCAACGCCGATTATTATTATATTGCATCTGATCTAAATGATTTAACGAAATTTATTTCCAAATTACCGGATAGCATTCCAATAACTTGGGTTGGTTTGGGTAGTAATTTATTAGTACGCGATGGAGGAATCCATGGGGTCGTTATATCTACATCAGGTCTATTTAATGAATTAAAGAATCTAACTGAAACAGAAATTTTTATAGGTGCCGGAGTTTCCTGTGCTAAAGCAGCAAACTTTTCAGCAAGATCTGGCCTAGAAGGAATTGAATTCTTAGCTGGGATACCCGGAACAATTGGCGGAGCACTCGCGATGAATGCCGGCGCTTATGGTGGTGAAATTTGGTCTTACGTAAAAGAAGTTGAGACAATAAATCGTGAAGGTATACGTAAGATTTTTGGGAAAGATAAATTTGATATAAGTTATCGGAGTGTCTCTATACCGAAAAATGAATGGTTTATTGCGTGTAAAATGGGATTAGAAATTTCAACAAGTTCTATTGTTAGTGGGCGTATAAAAAAAATGTTGGGGAAACGCGCAGACGAACAGCCTCTTGGTAAGTTAAGTTGTGGATCAGTTTTTAGAAATCCTCCGAAAAAATATGCTGCAGAATTAATTGACAAATGTGGGCTCAAAGGCAAAAGAGTGGGCGGCGCTATTGTTTCAGAAAAACATAGTAATTTTATTATTAACACTGGTAATGCCACATCATTAGATATAGAGCAATTAATAGAATTTATTCAG
>Ga0066372_10000393_pt1 | contig 16370 bp, 16 predicted proteins | sample Knorr_S15_td_250_FD_77011 | JGI IMG/M metagenome (GOLD analysis project Ga0066372, IMG submission 77011) | Marine microbial communities from Southern Atlantic Ocean transect - Knorr_S15_td_250_ad_251m_LV_A | ecosystem: Environmental > Aquatic > Marine > Oceanic | place: Southern Atlantic ocean... | reverse complement strand
GCGATTTAACATCTTGTCTGCATCGGGCCCGGCTAAGAATATGAAAGGTATATTCCCATTTGTAGCGTCCACGATGATGTCGGAGCCGTCAAGGTGATACAGCAACGCCAGGTGCTCCCAATAACGCATGTACCGTTTTGAAAAATCGAATTCAAAGGTCGTGAGGAGTTCCCTCAATTTGTCTTCGGGAATCGGTCTTTTGGCATTAGGTCCGCCTAGGAGATATTCTGACTCGTACCCCAAGTTGTCTGTGAGGAATTTCAGCGCTTGTACCTTCTCAGAGCAGATGCCTCCGCCGCCCGCGATGATATTAAGGACAGTTTCATCCCCTGTTTTAAAGATGAGTTTTTGGCCGGTGAACCGCGAATAGCTCTCAAAGTCAGCTTCCCAGATCCGTTCAGAAACGGACCGAAGCAGTGTGAGCCTGTCTTTTGCAGAATCTAGTCCAAGTATAGAGCTGGTGTGCGAAGGACTGTGGTCGCGTTCCACCGCTGACCTGACAAATCCCAGGTAGGCGGTCTTATCTTTGCTCCACCTCCTTTTCTTGAAACCTACTAGATTGCGGCTATAACCGACATTCCAGCGATCTACCGTCAGGTCAATCACATCAACTTCAGTGTCACCGGCACGCCCGCGCGCCAATTCAGGGAGCATACCGGGTGCTAGAGTCTGGCCGCCTTGTTTGATGTTCGTACCAGGGAATAGGTCATGGAGGCGTCCATCGTCATCGCTGATGTATGCCAAGTCTTGGATCGCGGACAAGCTTCGTGCGGATTCCGGGGTGATACGCTGATCTTTGAGCAACTCATCAAACGGAGAGGATTTTAAGTATCGCTCGAATAATAGTTCCCAGGGCAAGGATACATCTTCAGGGGTCAGACGAACCGCGCACGTTCGCGTGGTAACTGAGTCAGTGATTCGCAATATTGTGTTGAGATTATCTTTAATCGGCATCAATCACCAACTCGCGCCATCGTATTTTGGAACGAAATCGCACGGTTCTAGCTGAAAGACCGCTTATGCCACAAAGAGTTAATCACTCCAGGAAATAGGAGCCTGTTAATTTGAAACGACATATCGGGTTAAGGCGCTGGTCCATTAGCCATGATAACGGCTAAAAATGATCCTATGCCGGCAATCCCAATTTAGTCTTTTAATGGAACGACAAGTTCCAGTCTACTCTTTATCCTTCGATGACATAGCACTAGATGAACTCATTACCACCAACCCGTGTTTCAGGCCGAGTTTGGCCTTGCTCAGTCTCAACCAACAAAAACCTAGGCGACTCCGGATATCTGGCCCAGCCAAGTACTGATTGAGAGTTCGCCAACGCCTGAGCTTGAGATAGATGCAGGTGGCGTTTGCTCAACCTAGGATGAGCGCTTGGCACCTACATATTTGTCTCCCTTCCACAGGCTGAAAGCAAAAAGTGGAACGTAAAGCCACGGACTACAAAAATATACACCCTCAGCGTTGTATGCCGAGGGTGTATTTCTTGCTTATGGGGGAGCCCGCAGGCGGCGGACGTTCTTGTTTGTTGGTCTAGTAGCGACCGCCACCACCGCCGCCACCTTGACGACTGAAGCAATCGCTGCAGTAGACGGGCCTGTCGCCGCGGGGTAGGAACGGTACGGTTGCCTGATTGCCGCATTCGGCGCAAATCACGCTATGCATCTCGCGAGGACCACGGTCGAAACCGAAACCACCGTCAGTTGACCGATTGGCGCGTCTTGCATCACGGCAGGAGGAGCACCGCTTGGGTTCGTTCGTGTACCCCTTTTCGGCATGGTACGACTGGTCGTCCGCCGAGAATACGAACGATTGTCCACACTCCACGCATGTTAGATTTCTGTCCTGATAACTCATAGCTCTGACTTCCCTGTTTGGAAAAAGTTGGCAAGAGACTGCTCACAGAGACGATAAGAAGCGGAATGCCTGAAGGAGACCCGGAGAGGGGTGTTGAGCCCATGGATGTCCGTAGTCCGATCCAGTATGCCTGCAGCGAGGTTAAAGAATAATGCCACTATCCTAGAGCATACCATATATTTGCAAACGCCTGCGGCCCCAATCCATCCACCATTCCCTAAAGGCACCCTAGAACCCATTCAGGAAACCCGGATATCCCACCCATACGAACCGGCTCGTTCTGACATAAATACTATTGAATCGAATTGCGCAGATCAACACCAACCACCGCATAGGCCCTGGTGTGGAAGAGTTCTCATAACCATTGATCACTCTACTTTTGTGTGCTCCAAAACGGATCACGAACATCGGATCAGAAGGGCCTATATAATCAGACGCGACAAAAGGCTACCTCTGGCGGATCCTAAATCACATTTCTCCACAGAGTGAACACAAATGAAACAACTTAGTCGCGAGCATCACATCTACGCCCTTGAGCCAGGCAGCGACCCTGCGATCACCATCGATTCCGGTGAGGAACTCATGGTAGAGACCTGGGACGCCTTCGAAGGGGAGCGTGACCCTGTAGCATTGGAAGCGAATCTGCTCAAAGGCCCTGCTACCGGACCCATCTACGTGAACGATGCCGAGCCTGGGGACGCCTTGAAGATAGATTTCATAAGCATCACGCCCAAAGAACAAGCTGCCCACATGGTGATGCCTGGACGTGGCTTTTTGGATAATGACTTCACCGAAGCGTATCCGACATTGATCGGATTGGAATCTGGGCACGCTGTTTTACCAAGCGGCGTTCGGATACCGATGAGACCATCGATGGGCCTGGTGGCAACTACGCCGACTTACACCCAACTCACAGCTTCTGATTCCGGCCCGTATGGCGGCGACATCGACATGAAAGAGCTGGTTGAAGGGAGCACACTTTACCTACCTGTGTTTGTGCCTGGAGGCATGTTGGCGATGGGTGATTGCCATGCTATAGTGGGCGATGGTGCGGTAGCGGGGACCGGCGCCGAATGTTCAGCCGACAGCCACGTTAGGGTGACCGTGGAAAAAGGTTCGAACATTAGTGGGCCGCGGGCCCTTACCCCGGAGTACTTTGTCGTGCTTTCTCATGGTGAGGAGTTGGGACCGGCGATGAAGCAGGCAGTTCGGGACATGGTGGACTTCCTAGTCACCGAAAAAGGCCTAGAACCGTACGACGCGTACACCTTGCTGAGCCTCGCTGGAGATGTGCGAGTATCCCGGACATTTCGTCCGATCAGCCCGGTAAAGATGATGCTGTCCTCAAGTATTTTGGAGCAGCTCGGGTAACGGTATCAGTAAGCTACGTTGGGCGATGACCTTGAGATCAACGTCTGGCTCGGAATCACTGGACGGCGGACCGTAGGTTAACTACCGCTGAACGAATATTAAAAAAGTTACCCAGTTGCAGCCGTCTGGCACGACTTAAAATTGAGTTATGTAAAGTTGGGCATGACTTCGCTGGCGAAGAGGTCAAGGCTTTCATCGGTGATGGGGTCCGGAAATAATACAAAGAAATATTGGATCCCATCGTCTACATATTCCGATAGTTGCTGTGCGCACTGTTCTGGGGTCCCGGCGATGGCACCGGACAGAGATTTTTTGTAGTCAGCCACGCTGACTTTGGCACTAGCGGCGCCCTGAGCGGCCAAAACTTCGAATTCATGCTCCGATTCAGCGATCACTACCCGGGTATTGTGCGTGATCTCGATACCCGTGGGATCGCGGCCCAGGTCATCACAGTACCGCTGGACGATCTCCATCTTGGACCGGTGCTCTTCCAGGCCCATCTCAAACCCGATGTTGCAGATGTCGGCGTGTCTTGCCACGGATCTGAGCAGGTGCGTCTCTCCGTGGCCGCCGATCAACACCGGAGGGTGGGGTTGCTGCACCGGCTTGGGGTCATTCACCGATCGCTCTAGGTTGTAGTACTTGCCTTGAAAAGTCGCGCTCTGCTCTGTCCAAGATTTCTTGATCAGATCTACAGCTTCTTCCAACATCCTTACTCGTTCGGCGGTTGATGGGAAGTGAAGGCCGGAAGCCCGGTGATCACCTGTTCCGCCACCAGCGCCGATCCCTAACTCCAACCGGCCTTCGCTGATTACGTCAAGGGTGGCGCTCATCTTGGCCAACAAGGCCGGAGGGCGGTAGGTGTTGCCTAGCACTAACGGTGTGAGTCTGATCTGCTCGGTTAAGGCAGCTAGGGCTGACAGAGCGGTCCAACACTCGAGCGCAGGAGCGTTTAACAGGTCGTATAAGGTGGCCGAGTGGTACCCGAGCCGGTCTGCCCGGGTCCATATCCTCTTCAGGTCATTGAAGGTGTAACCGTGCTGGTGCATCCGAACACCGAACTTAACGTGGAGACTCATTTACTACTCTCCCTAGAAAGTAACGTGCGAGTATCCTAACAGTGTGCTAAGGGAGAGCGGAAATGTAGACCGAAACTTGGGCCGGCCCGCGGCCGACTACCTTTACACGAACAGGCGGTCCACGCTAAACCAACATCTCCTGCAGCCCATTGTCTACGCTAAAGCAGCGGAGCCCAAGTCTCTGATTTGTCTGTGTACAGTCCAGTCCTAATTTGTCTGGCCTGTTCGAAGTGGCGTTTCCGGAGAGTAGATCGGCTGATACCGGGACCGGGTGTACCAGCCTGCTATCGAGGCCAAATACTCCTGCCACGGCATGGCCAAATTGGTACATGTTTATCCAATCTGTCCCAGCGATGTGGAAGGTCCCGGGGTGATAGTTGGCCACGAGTTGCATGATACCTTCCGTCAGATGCTCGATGTAGATCGGAGTGCGGTAAGTACTAGTATCCCCCTCGTAGGGTTCGCCGTTCTTCAAGCTGTCGATTATGACGGTCGCCAGGTTCCGGCGACCGGCTAACGGCCAGCCATACACTAGGCTGGTCCGGACGATACTGCACTGAGAGGCTTCTTCGGCAACCGCTAGCTCGGCCTGCCACTTGGTACTGCCATAGTGAGTGTTGGGGTTGGGTGAGTCATCCTCTTGATAATTGCCCCGGTCACCTCTGAACACATACTCACTTGACAGGAAAATCAACCTCGCATTGTGCTGCGTACAGAGCCGAGATACTTGTCGGGCCCCGTCCACGTTGACTTCCGTAGCTCTCTCCTGGTCCATTTCGACAGTTTTAACATCTGCGATGGCGGCCAACAGCACCACCACCTCTGGCCGGACCTCTAGGAAGATTTGTTCCAATCGATCGTGATTGGTGATCTCCAGTGGGTACCAGGACTGATTGATGCCCTCAGGCGCCCTTGAGTTGTAAGTGCTTTTGACGTCAAAGCCGGAGTTCTGTAGGAGGCGGCGTTCCAGGTAGTGCCCTATGAATCCGCTGGCCCCGATAATTAAGACTTTCATAAAGTCTGCTCCTGATCGGTTTTCCCATTTGGTTGAATGTATCTCAGGACGAAACTCAGGTACTAAAATAGAGCGAGATTCCCCTGATCCCTTGGAACGGAATACCCTGGTTCCTGCCATATAAAGCACATAATTCGCTCCCATATAGGGTAGCGAGTATCATGTAGCTTATGGGACCCGTTGGTCATGCTGCTATATCTACTGTTGTCGGTGCATCTGTTTGGGGAGTAACTGGATCGCCTTTAGCCGGAGGTGTAACCGCTGGTGTGGGCGTTTTGGTCGACGTCGACCATTTGGTCGATCTATATCAGTCTTGGATTAGGGGCAAAACACACTTGGTCATAGTGCCATTCCACGGTTGGGAATACTCGATAGCGGCGCTTTTGGTCCTGTGCTTTGCGTTTTATCATCCGGTTTTTCTTGCGGTAATCATCGGCCATTTGAGCCATGTCGCGACTGACCATTTCCACAATCGGCTAACACCTTTGGGTTATTTCGTTCTCTATAGGGCTTGGGTCCGTTTTGACGCTCACAAGATAGCTCCAGGAAGGGACTCGGCTTACTTCCATCATAATTTAACCTCATTCTTCCCATTCAAAGGCTTATGGGAGCCTTGGTACTTGCGGAAGGTTGAGCCATGGTTCACCGCTAGAGAGCGGAGCGCATCTGATGACGGAATAGTTAAGCCTAAAAAATGAATTCCACTTGATACCCGTATCGACCGTTCTTCCAGACCATGTTCAAGTTAAAAAAGCCAGGGATTGAACCCAGGGCTTTTTATTCGCCGGTCGGATACCAGAATTTTGGCGCAGTTATATCGATCGCTTCTGAGGCTTGGCCTTTCAGTACCATAGCCAACTAGAACCAGGTATCATCCGCTGTATCTGATAATAGATTTGGACCCTCTTTATAGCGGGTCAATCGACTGTCTTCGGGCACGCCTAGAGCCAACCGCATACTTTCCTGGTCCTGTCCCCATCTAGATTCAGAATGCCACATTGTCGAGATTGCCATTAGATCCCATTCAGACAACCACTGTGTCTTTGCATGCCCATATCCCATACTGCGGTTCTCCATATTCCAATGGGAAAGACCAAGGGTGTGCCCTACGATGTCTTGCATGCTTACAGCTTGTGTTTGATTCGGCTTTGCAAAGGTTCCCAAAAGGTTCTTCTTTTGCACTGAATGGTGAATAGGAACTCTTATCGTGTAATCTTGCTTCCTAAGTGGACGGTGACATCAGACCCTCTGCAATAAAGGACCGAGGCCGGCTCGCTTTCTGATAATGATCTATACGGGGTTCCGTAGAGTCCTTCGAAATCGAAGTCTATTGAGTACTCAGTCACTTTGTTGATGGGCCATTTAGGATGTTTCACTTCGTATTCGATCGTCTTTTCTTGAGCAGGGCTCGAATAACCCCAGTAATGTTCTGTTATGTATGACCCCAGACCCTCATCTTCACCCATCTCACTCCCTGGAGATACAACGGCTAAGAACTTGTTGGATGATTCTTTTTCCTCACACCTATAAGTGAGCTTGAGATCTCGATCGGACCGTCCATTTGTAATTTCGTGACTCATCTCCATCGCGATGTAATTTTCCCCGTAGAAAGTCCTAGCGGTCCAGGCTATCAAACGGCTTGGCACTATCTCTTTTATGAAAACCACACCACTCTGGTCGTTGCCGTCACGAAGAGGTCTTTTCACGTAGAATCGCAGATTGATCTCATCAAAATTCCGCATAGAGATAGCTGGTATACCAAACACTTTGGTATTCAAAAACTGGAACGCAACAAGGCTGATGTAACAACTACCGTTGTGAACATCAAGTTCAGTTCCTCTGGGAACCAATGGGGTTAAAATCTCAGGGTCTATGGTGTAATTAGCAAACAGAAGATTATTCCAATCAGCGGAAAGAAATACAGGCCGTTTGCGAGGTTCTTTCAAGAATCCTACTCCAGAAATCTAGATATTTCTTGTGGCGTTGGGACACGGCATGCATCTCGTTTCCCAAAGATTCTGTACCGTAGTTTAGCCAGATGATCGTAACCAAAATCCCTTACAACTCGAGGTAAGAAATAAACCAAGCAACTCACTTGGTAGATTCCCCCTAGGTCCCATAATATCGAAAGGACTGCGTCCGATTTTATTTTAATGTCGTTATGCTGTAGATAAACGATATTACTAAGACTCTGGATATTTGCTATTGGATATCCCTTTTCTGAGAGGACGTTGTGAGCAAAATCTGATTGCAATGATGCGAATCTAAATTTAGCCAAAGTGTCTCTGGCTAAGATGAAATCAATTGATTTACTGCACAGAACGCAGTATCCATCGTAAAATACGATATGGTCCGTTCTATTTTCTGAATTGGAACTACTGGCCATTCTTGCCTCTACCAAGGGTATCCCTTGATTGATAACTATAACTTACTTCTCGGCAGATTGAAGTTCCAAGTAGGCGTAGAAACACAAGATATTCGCTGGCAGTTTGCCGATCACATCTCTGTATCAGGCAGGTAACTTGACGTCGAGACCATTGGTCATTAACATCAACAACCATTTCGAACCTGTCATATAGGAGCAACACATTGAAATACGACACAATCGTAGTTGGAGCCGGATCTGCCGGGTCGATCGTTGCATCCAGATTGAGCGAAGACCCTAATCACTCGGTTCTCCTATTGGAAGCTGGGCCAGATTACCCTGATTTCGAACAACTCCCAGAGGAAGTCAAACAAGGATATGCGACCGGCCTCGATATCATGACCAGTGACCACAACTGGCAGTTCATAGGCAAAGCCACAGAGACTGCGCCCCCGATGATGGTTCCCAGGGGTAAGGTAACTGGTGGTTCAAGCGCCATAAATGGGCAGGTATTCCTCAGAGGAGTACCAGAGGATTACGATTCATGGGCGTCTATGGGGAATGACGAATGGGCGTTCCAAAACCTCATTCAATACTTTAGAAAAGTTGAATCGGACACTGATTTCCCTGATGACGATTTCCACAGCTCCGAGGGAGCAATAGTCGCAAGGCGGTTCAAGCGGGAAGAGATGAGGACCGACCAAACCGCGTTCTATCAAGCTTGTCTCGATTCAGGATTCGCCGATAGTCCAGACCATAATGCACCAGACGCAAGTGGAGTAGGTCCCACCCCTTTGAATAATCCCAATGGAATCAGGTTCAGTACAGCGTTGGGGTATCTGAACCCGTCCCGCCACCGATTGAACCTCACGATTCGACCTAACTGCACCACTCGAAAGATAGTATTTGACGGAACTAAGGCTATAGGAGTAGAGGTGGAGAGCGGAGGGGAACGTTTCATAGCAGAGGCCAACGAGATAATCCTGAGTTCGGGCGCTATCGGATCACCACATCTCATGTTACTTTCTGGCGTTGGGCCGGCAGGGCATCTTCAGGATATGGGTATACCGGTTGTAAAAGACTTGCCAGGAGTCGGACAAAACCTCCGTGATCATCCTGTCGTATTTGTTACTTGGAGCACGAAACCTGACCATCCTTTAGATGGTTTTGCTCCCCGCCTCCAGACCACTCTAAGATGGACTGCTGAGGGTTCGGACCTCAGGAACGACCTACTTATATTCATGTTGTCATACGCTACCGACCGGGCTTACCGAGGTGTCGGAGATATGCCACCACTGGGGATACGTATGATGGCGTCTCTCGAATTAGCTCTCAGTGCTGGAGAATTGAAATTGACTTCTACTGACCCAGATGAGCAACCTTTCTTGGATTATCGTTATTTTCAGCAAGAAGAGGACCTCAGAAGACTGAGAGAAGCTGTTCGTTTGTGCGTAAGCTTAGGGGAACACGAACGGTTCAATGACATCATTGAGTCCAGGATCGAACCCACAGATGAAGAACTTGCTTCGGATGAAGACCTAGATACTTACATGATCAGGGAAGTAACAACGGGACAGCATATATCGGGTACCTGCAAGATGGGGCCAGACTCAGATGATATGGCTGTCGTTAATCAATTCGGAAGAGTAAGAGGTATCCAAAATCTGAGGGTAGTAGATGCATCTATAATGCCAGACTGCATACGCGCGAATACTAATGTAACTACTATGATGATCGCAGAGCGGGTATCGGACTTTATCAAAGATGGCAAGTAGAGCATGCCTTTTGTCGGGCCTTGAAGAAGTCGGGCCTAATCATATTTCCTATGCGTATCGGGCATTTTGAATCGGACGATTACTTGAAGAGACCAACAGATAGCTGACGCGCTTTTCTGACCCCGATATCTTGACCGATTCATGCCTGGAATGTACCGATGTGTTCAATACTGCATAGGTACATTCGCCCATGAAACTACCGTCCACGCCAACATGCATGGCCTTGGTGAAGTCGTCGATGGCGGTTCGGTATTTCCCTAGATAATGAGAGGTCGGTCTAAGGATATCAGTCGATGTCTGGCCTCAGGGCTGCCCGGTCAGTGGTCTGCTCGAAGGTGTGTCCGATCCGGCACAGTAAGGGTTCCGAGAGGTGCCTCCCCACGAACTGAATGGTGAGTGGCAATCCTTCGCTATTCTTACCACAGGGAACAGATATGCTGGGAGACCCGCTGAAATCATAAGGCACCGTAAACCTGCCCCAATGCGGGTCGTCAAGCAGAAAAGTGGGGCCGTACATCTCTTCGAGAGTGATTGGAAAGGGTGGAGACGTCATGGCGGGGCAGCAGATTATGTCAACGTCATGGAATATATCGTTCACAAGCCCCCGGCAGGCGGAGCGGACGTTGTTGGCCTTCGCGTACTCAGCCCCTGTGACCTGGGCACCGTTGTCTAACCATCCTTGAAACCACGGACCGTAGTCATCTCGGCGGGAGGGGTAGGTCGCCTCATGTGCGGCCAACGCCTCGGAAGAGCAGAGGACTCCCCATGCCTCCATATAGCCACTTATGTCAGGCATTTTTATGGGGATAATCTCGGCACCTAATCCTTCCATCGTTCTGATTCCGGCCAACACGCTCGCCACTAACTCGGAGTCTGTATTTTCAGAGATGTATCTCTCGTCCAAGCCGATCCGGAGGCCACGGACGCCTTGATCGATACCTTCGAGCATATCGGGTACTGTGTCCGGTAAAGATGTAGGGTCATTCGTGTCTAACCCAGCTATCGCCTGGAGCATTATTCCCGCGTCTGCCGAGCATCGGACCATGGGGCCGATGTGGTCCAAGGACTCGGCCAGGGCGAGCACACCGTAGCGGCTTACCCTCCCCCAGGTGGGCTTGAGGCCAACTATGCCGCAGGCCGCAGATGGGAACCTTATAGACCCACCGGTGTCGCTGCCAAGCGACCCGTAGCACAAGCCCGCTGCGGTGGCAACGCCGGAACCGCTCGAAGACGCTCCGCTCCAGAGGTGAGCGCCCCACGGATTGACTGGCACTTGGAAATCAGGGTTGTAACCGGCCATGGCACCCTCGGTGAGATTCAGTTTTCCCAGGATAACAGCGCCGGCAGCGTTCAACTTCTGCACCACTGTACAGTCGAAGCCCGGGACATGGTCCATCAGAGATTTAGTGGCGCCCATCGTTGCCACTCCTTTAGTGAAGCACAGGTCCTTGACTGCGATAGGCACCCCGTGGAGCGGCCCCAGGTGATTCCCAGAAGCGATGGCATCTTCAGCAGCTCGTGCTGTTGCTGTGGCCTGGTCTGCCATGACCGTGGCGTAGCTCTTGTACTGCGGGTCCTTCTGATTGATACGCGCTAGCGCTGCTTCCGTCACTTCTACAGGCGAGATTTCTTTCGACTTGATGAGGGATGCCATCTCAACGATTGTCTTGAAATGTAGCGGTGTCTCGGCCATCGGTAGACTCCTTGCCGTCTCGATATTATTGGGTAGGTGCAGCGACAACCTAGGAACTGCGGCGCGCTTGCGAGGCTTATTCTAACGAAGTCTCGCTGATCTGGTAATACCGGGTGGATCGATCGGTCTAGCCACCGGCGAGCCGAGTTAACCGTAGCAGGCAATCTCCGAATTTCTCATGTTTAAGGATTCATAATCACATCTGAAACACGCTCTGCCATCATCAAGACTGTGGGATTGATCGCAGCCGTGACCAGACCGGGTAGGATCCTGAGATAACCGAGTGGCTAGTATCCCACCGGCGGAGCCATCTCCTATGATTACGAAATCGTATCTCATAAATTTTGCCTCCGATCTGTCTATTTTACGGTTCGTCTTCCAGTTCGGTTACCGCTTGAGGATATATACCATAAGTGGTTTAGGTCCGTGAGGCTTGAAGGGATCAAATGACTGAGCGCTATCGGCGTTATTTCATGTTACCGTATGGATCCGAACTGGTTCCCTAACTAATCACCGGTATCTCATAAGCATGGATACGAAATCATCATATGGTTCTCTCACAGCTGTCTTGGGTTGGTGGACCGACAATGGACGGGTATTCCCTTGGCGTCAGACAACGGACGCGTTCAGATTTCTGATTGCGGAGATGTTGTTACAACGTTCACGGTCGGGAACGGTCGCTGGTGTCTACCTCGGCCTATTCGAGAGATGGCCTGGAGCGGAAGAGATCTCCCAGGCTGACGTGGACGAGATCGCAACGGTGATAGGCCCATTGGGGTTAAAGAGTAGGGCCGGGAAGGTCAAAGCGGTCGCCACAGCGTGGATCGAGTCGGAAGCCCAATTAAACAGCGTAGAACAACTTCTAGAACTCCCGGGCGTAGGACCCTACATAGCTAATGCGACTGCTACTGCTATGTCGTGGGAATCTGGACCTTGTTTCGATTCGGTGAGCATAAGAGTAATGAGACGATATCTAGGCCAATGGGCCGGGGATATTCCCGATGTTCAGGTGGCATCGCAAGCTTATCTTCAAGTACCAAAGGCCAGATGGCGCGAGCTGAATTGGTCCATCCTCGATCTCGCGGCTACGCTGTGTATGCCACGAGTGCCGAGGTGCCATAGCTGCCCTCTTGAAGAACACTGCAAATGGGCGGAAAAGCAACGACAAAAGCCTATATAGATGCCTCGCCGCCGCGTTTATAATGTCGCTGCTATGGCCTCTGTTACCGATATCAAAGACCTTTGGATCGATAGACCGATGACTCGCCATTCAGGCGGCCCTTTAGGGACAAAACCCCGCGCTATAGAACTGTTCGCAGGAGTAGGAGGGTTCCGTGTCGGCCTGAAAGATTCTTTCGATGTGGTCTGGAGCAATCAGTGGGAACCATCTACGAAACGTCAGGATGCTTCTGACATCTATGTTAGTCACTTCAGCGACGGAGAACATATCTGCCAGGATATCGATGATGTGCTAACGCAGATGGATTCAGAGGAGATGTCTATCCCTCCACACGATCTTCTGGTAGGAGGGTTCCCTTGCCAGGATTATTCGGTTGCACGCGTTCTTAATCAAGCCGCCGGGCTTGCCGGGAAGAAGGGTGTACTCTGGTGGTCGATTTATGAAATTCTCAAGAGATACAAGCCGCGGTTCATACTCTTGGAGAACGTCGATCGGCTTCTAAAATCTCCCGCTACTCAGCGAGGTCGAGATTTCGCAATCATGTTGAGGTCTCTTTCCTTACTGGGATACAGGGCCGAATGGCGGGTTGTGAACGCCGCTCACTATGGGTTCCCGCAACGAAGGCGTAGGGTCTTCATCGTTGGGCAACTAACCAGAGAGCGGTTGGATGACCCTCGAGGGTATCTTTTGAACGATGGCATACTGGCGCGGGCATTGCCTGTCGAGATGCTCGATATTGCCCGCTCAGGGAGATCTTCGATGGAGGATTTCAGTCTGGATAAGGGTCTGGACGAGATTAGCGAAACTTTTGGAGTTGGTCATAAAAGGAGCATGTTCTGCAATGCGGGTGTGATGGACGGTACTGACGTCCATACTGCGGACGTCACACCTATATCTGGAGAACCGGAGAAGTACCTACGCGATATATTGCTACCTCATGACCAGGTCGATGATTCCTTCTTTATCCCAGAATCACAGATGGCGGCTTGGGAAAGACTGAAGGGAGCCAAAAAGGAGACTAGGATCCACAGGGGTAGTGGTACGGAATACACCTACGCTGAGGGAGCGATAGCATTCCCTGACCCCTTGGACGGACCTTCGAGGACTATCTTAACCGGGGAAGGTGGAACCAGCCCATCCCGGTTCAAGCATGTGGTTGAAGCACCTGACGGCCGTCTCCGTCGGTTGACTCCGATAGAGATGGAGAGATTAAATGGGTTCCCAGACGACTGGACCAAAGGTGTTTCAGATGGTCGGCGGGCGTTTCTGATGGGTAATGCATTGGTTGTGGGGGTCGTCGATAAGATCGGAGTGGTGTTGAAGGAAGAGTGTGCTTACTCCTACGATTCCACGCCGCGGCGGTTATCCTAAAGCGGCCACCGTTTACATGCTGACCGAAATCTAACTTATCCATTTTCTCAACCTCTCACGGATGGCTACCTGAATGGACTTCGTGGTGCACAATTTCAGGAATGCACTTGCTGTGCTCGGGAATCGCCCGGAATGGACCGAGCTCATAGCTGAGATTCGCGGAATCAGCCGTGATGAAGTCCTCAGAGTTCAGGATGGTTACGGTGAATCAGGGAAACGGATTCCCGCAGGAGCGCAGTCTGCTGTGAACGAGGTGTTCCGTCGGCGCCTCATCCCACTCGGATGGAAGAGCGAGGTTCCGCTTTTTCCCCCTGGCGACCCTGACCTCGCGCGATGGACCATGGATTTCACTAAGCGCGGGGATATTACTGCAGATGCCCTTGGGTCTAGTTTCAGCGTTGGTGTTGAAGTCACGTTTAATCATGCTGAGGCGATCGCTTGGACACTTATCCGATTGAATCTGGCAGGAGAGTCTACTGAAGTCCTTGAAACCTCAAAAGTGGATGTTGGTGTTGCTATCTACCCCACAGTGGGATTCAAGAGATGGGGCCGGATGGATAATGCTGTCGGATCCTACGATAGAGCATGTCTCTGGCTTGAGAAGATGAAGCCAGTCATGCCGATCCCGATAGCGATCGTCGGCTTGCAACCAGATTGGGCTCCAACCGACCTTTTCAGGGGAACGCGTGTGAAGGAACAGGGATAGCTGTCCAGAAACTTGGGTCCATAACTGCGACATGAGAATGTGGTTAGTGTTGGGCCCTTAATCTCTCTATCTCTGAACAGATTTCCGAGAGATCGGGACTCTTGTAGCCTGGACAGGCGCTAAACCGCAGGATGGTAGACTGTGTCTCTCGGATATGTTAGGCGTCTAGGCTACCGGGAGGCTTTGAGGCAGCGACCAGCGCTGCAGCTGCGAAGAAGGACGCTATAACTACCACGAATGCCCACTGATAGGCCCCGGTGACGTCGAACCATACACCCACCAGTACTGGCGCTGCCGCGCTCATCAGCAGAGCAGGTGGGTTCCCAGCCCCTCTGATTGCGCCGATGTGTCCTCTCCCGAAGTACCGTGCCCAAGTGAACTCGGACAGTGGGATTGTGCCGCCGAATCCAAAACCATATAAGAAGAACCCGACCATGAGCAGTGCTCGCAGGTCCGATGACCCAGCCGCCAGGATAAGGGTTATTCCGGTTGCGGAAACACCGAAGGCGACCGGCACCAGAATGCGGGGACTGAACCGGCCTAGTCCCCAACCCCAAACAACCTTGGATACCAGGTTGCCGAACCCGTTTATCGAAAGACCGATGGCTGCCACATTCCGGTCAAACCCCGATTCTGTGACGAAAGGGAAGGCATGGATTAGGACCGCCATCAACGCGGCCTGGTTCAATCCAAACCCGACGGTTAGTTGCCAGAATGCCCGGGTGTGGAGGGCGTAGCGGAGGGTTAGTGACCGGTCGTTGTCGGAGGATCTACTTTTGGCCGGTACTGCACTTTTGATGTTGGCGCGCTCACCGTCTGGAAGCAGTCCGTGGTCCTCTGGTTGACGGCGCATGATGAAGGCAATCGGAATGATGACGACGGCAACAAACACCGCCAGAGCCATGTATCCGCCACGCCATCCTGACCAGGCTACCACCGCTGTCATAGCGAGAGGGGTGATCAGGCCACCTAAGGACACCCCAGCCGATCCGACCGCTAGTGCCCAGCCTCGTTTCTGTACGAACCATTTGGTCAAGGTGGAGCTGACCACTTGTGGCCCGAAGAACGACCACCCGATCAGGCCGTTCAGTACACATAAGGACCAGAATACCCACAATGACGACTGCAGGGACAATCCCCAGAGGCAGAGTGAGCAGACCGTTGCTCCTAACAACAGGAGCGGCCTTGGGCCTTTCCGGTCCAATACTGGCCCGGCAATCATTCCGGAGAATGCACCTACTGCAGTTCCCATGGAGGCACCCAGTGTGAACTGCCATATCTGCCAGCCCATCTCGTCCACTACTGGACTCATGAGCACGCCCACCACTACTTGGCCGACACTTAGGAATGTGAACTGACACACCACGGCCGCGCCCACGAGCCACCAGCCGTAATAAACCCTGCTGAATCCGGCCCTGCTTTGGGCCAATCTATTGATCAGGTCCAATTACCGTTTCATCCGTGAAAATAGTCCTGTAGCAATATACACGGTGCACGCAAGATGAAATAAACACTATTCTCAGTTACCGGACCGAACAAGGGGCACCACTCACGATGCCGCCGCCGGTATGATGTGGGATTCAATGTTGGTTGAATCGGGAACGCGGTGGTTATAGAAACCTGATTTGGGCCTTATCGGCTCATTTCAGCCAGGTTTCACGATGCTTGAAGTCTCCGCAGTTTGGGGGCCAGTACTGCTAACAGCAGCGCCAATACTATACCCATTGTTCCGACCACGGCTGCGGCTAAGGGCGGGCTCCAAAAGTCGGCTATAGCCCCTGAAGACATGCTACCAAGGGCGAAGGCATAGATCGCCAGAGACCTCAAGCTCATTACTCGTCCCCGGTACTCTGACAATGAATTTCCCAACAACGCCGAAAGCATGAAGAACTGCGTAGACGCGAATCCTGCTCCTGTTACTACAAGGATTGCCATGGACACATAGAAAG
>Ga0066372_10000392_pt1 | contig 16386 bp, 16 predicted proteins | sample Knorr_S15_td_250_FD_77011 | JGI IMG/M metagenome (GOLD analysis project Ga0066372, IMG submission 77011) | Marine microbial communities from Southern Atlantic Ocean transect - Knorr_S15_td_250_ad_251m_LV_A | ecosystem: Environmental > Aquatic > Marine > Oceanic | place: Southern Atlantic ocean... | reverse complement strand
TGATGAGCATTGTGAACAACATGACGTTTTAGGAAGTTTAATGGCTGCAAAAGATGAAATAGAAGGTAAAGTCATAACATCCTATTCAGATATTTTATTTGACGAATCAATTTTACGGCAATTATTAGAATTTTCAGGCGATATTGGAATTCCAATTGATTTAGATTGGGAAAAGTCATATGGTGATAGAACACAACATCCAAGGTCAGAAGCTGATAATGTATTAATTAAAAATAAAAAAATCATAAGAATAGAAAAAGGAATAGAGAAAACTACTGAAGATGAAATCGTAGGTGAATTTTTAGGGTTAATGACTCTATCTAAGAAAGGCTCAGAAATTTTTGTTGAAAATTATCTCAAACTACTGCACACACATCAGGGCTCATTCCACAGGTCAGCATCACTTAAAAAAGCATACTTGACGGATATGATACAAGAGTTAATTGATTTGGGATATGATGTATATCCAATTATTATCAGGGGTAAATGGTGTGAAATCGACACCCCACAGGATTTAGAAAGAGCCAGGAAATTATTTAGCTAGATCTCCTCCAGCTTTAAGAATTTTAAGTTTTTTTAATAATTCATCTTCTATTCCTAATCCAGTTCCGGAGAGGTTTTTATTTTCAGATGGATCATTTAAAAGATCATAAAGTTCTCTTGTGTCATCATACTCATTCAAAATAAGCTTCCACCTAGATGTACGAACCGATTTCGTGTTAGGTTCCTTGGGTGGTCTTGTATCTTGGAGTGGATTTCCTGTTTCAGAGTATGCTATTTTTTCAGGTATTTTTTCTCCTTTGATCAATGGCATTAATGATTCACCATCGATTGATTCATATTTTTTATCTAATGGAATTTCAACGTAATCCAAAATTGTAGGCATAAAATCAATAGTTCTTACTTGTTGTGATATTTCAATGGGGGTGATGCCTTGCATCATAAAATATGCAAATGTTCGTAATGTATAATCATAGCAATATGCTCCATAAGCCCTTTCTCCTACTTTTTCACCAACACTAATTCCATGGTCTGACATTACTAAAATTATTGAGTTTTCAGGAAATCCTAACTCGTTGATTTTTTGTAAAATTTCAGTTAGATATTTTTCTGCATTCTTAAAAAGTGAGGCATATCGTTGTTCATTTTTTTCTCTATCTTCAAAATATTCTTTGCTGTAATTTTTGTAAACTTTCAAAACCTCATTCATTATTCCTGTATGAATATTACTATATTGTAAATAAAGAAAAAAATTTTGATTCTGCTCATTTTTTGATTTCATTTGTTCCAGAAAAGATTTGTGCCTTTGAGTAAGATCATCCTTTATTTCATCATGAATATGAAATTCGTCCAATCCTTGTTTTGGTATGACTAATTCATTTACGACATCTGCTACAGTGTAATAATTCTGGTCGTGCAAATATTGAGAAATTATTTTGAATTTATCCTTTTTAAATAGATATGTAGACCAATAGCTGTTGGTACCAGTTCTAGTACCATAACTACCACTAAAGACTGCATGCATGGCAGCAATGGTATGAGGTCCATAAGTAATTGGCTGTGAAAAAAAAACAGATCGCTGTTTAAGAGAACTAAAAGAAGAAGATTTTAACGCATAGTCTAAGCGTCCTCCATCAATCATTAAAATTATAACATTCCTTTTCATATCTAGAAAACAACTTCACCAACTAATAAAATATGTAAATTGGTACCTAAGATGTAATAAAATTTCAAATATACCCCATTTCTTTCAATTGTTCTTCTACAATCTTTTCTTGTTTTTTGGTTAATTTTTCTGGTTCGTCAATAGTTGCATTTTTTGTTAATTTTTCTAAAATCTCTTCCATTGACTTGACAATTTCTGGATTTTCAGATGCAATGTTATTATTTTCTTGCGGGTCATTTTCCAAGTCGTAAAGATTAATCTCTTTTCCTTTATCAATTTCTGCACGAAAATATTTGTATTTAGAAGTACGAATTCCAACTTTATCATCCAAAGTAACTTCCTTATGTGGATTTGTGTTAAAATACGCAGGAAGTTCTGTTAATTTCTTATCTTCTAACATAGGAACTAGACTTCTACCGTCTTTATCTTTTAATGCTGAATCATCAATACCAAGCATATTAAAGATTGTTGGAAATATATCAACAGAACGAACTAAATCATGAATAATTTTGTTTTTTGGTGTGTTTATTCCTGTAAAAAATAATGGAACATGAATCATTTCTTCATTAACTAATAATGTTGTGTGGGGTAACCTAGATCTTTTTTGATAAGGTGTTAAACCTTCATTTACTTTTTTTAGCCTTGAATCTCTAATCTTATTTCGCAAGTCTATAATCACCTTTGCACCTACTTTATGAGTTAGTTTAGGCATTATCTTCTTTCCAATTTTCAACCCAGTTTTCATCTCTGGTTCAAAATCACGAGATCCTTTGTTTTCAAACGGAATCAAATGTCCATGATCACCAGAAATTAAGATCAAAGTGTTTGAAGTATCAATTTTTTCTAAAAAGTTTCCAATCCACTGATCTAATGCAGAAAGTACTCTTTCATATGGACTGTCACCGAATCTCTGGTCATCAAATTCTTTTGGCACAGTAAGTGGAAAATGCAAATCGTCCGGATGTATAAAAAAGAACCATGGACGTTTCATTTTGCTTGAATCCAAGAGTTCTATCATCTTTTCACCTAAACCATTAAGAATACCTTCAATATCCAATATCTTCCCACGCCTAGTATAACGATACCCAGCATTTTCATTTTTACAATAGCTTAGAAATTTTTTAAATGCAAAAAAATTTGGAACGAAACCATATATTTTGTAGCCAGCTTTTTTTAAAATTTCAAAATAATTATTATCTTTTAAAATTAATGTCTCAGCTCTTCTTCCAGTTCTAAATGGAAATTGTGCATTAAAAACTGCGTTTAGAGAAATTACAGTTCCATCTCCCGAAGAAATGCACTGTGAAAAATATGTACCGTTTTTTATTAATTTATCAATATTAGGCGTTATGGCAGTCTTCGTTTTGCCTGTAAATTTATCGGAGCGTATTGAATCTAAATTAAGGAAGAAAATGTTTGGTTTCATATATATTTAATTCGACTTGTGAATTAATCTGTTTGTATGAATTTATCATAATATATTCTGTTGAATTTTTTCATTGATAATCTCTTAATTGGTTATAACAATTATTATCTTATAATATCAATTAAGCCTAAACTTTTTATTCGCTTTGTATTGTAATTCACTACCGTTGATCTCCAATAATTCAGAAATGAAGCCAAATATTCTATTTTTAGTAATAGATGGATTTCAAGCTAGTAGATTTTTTGGAAATAATAGGAGTGCCAAAACTCCAAACATTGACAAATTAATAAAAAACGGTACATATTTTTCACAAGCATTTTCTAATGCTGATGGTACTATATTATCGCTAAATAGTATATTTAACTCACTGTTCCCTTTTGCAACAGGAATCAGACAAAAAAAAATCTATTTAGAAAATCCTAACTTGTTTCAGCATCTGAAAAATTTCGGTTATAATATTTATGGCACCATTCCAGAATCTACAAATCTTTCTACACTGCATACTTTTTTCAAAAATAAAGATGTCACATTTAGTGCTGTTTCACATATGGAACATGTCACGTCATCGCTAGGTGGAAGAATAATTGATATGGTAAAAAAACATAGTATGGAAATACCCTGGTTTTATTATGTTCATCTTTTTGATTTACATCCTCCATTTAATGTTCATAAAAATTTTCAAAATGAGGAATTTGGGGATAGTGAATACGACAAATTAGTCTCATCAGTAGATAGTTGGCTGGGTGATTTGATAAATGAAGTAGATTTTGAAAATACCATGATTGTTATCACTTCCGATCATGGTCTAATAATTCCATTTGATAATAGAGGTTTAACAGATTTCGAACCTGAATTTAAGCAAATTGTTAGTGCTGGCCGAAAAATAGTTCCTCCTCCACTGCAACCGGTAGGCGTAAATTTTCTAAAAAATTTACGAGGAAAAATAAGAGATAAAAAATTGAAAGATGCGAATAAGGGTTTGACACCTTTCCAAATTCGTTCACGATTACCTTTTTTTACTTTATCATTGTTTGACGAAGCATTACACACACCTTTGCTATTTGTGGGAAAAAATATTAAGCATGAATTAATTTCTAATCAAGTCTCCGGCGTAGATATTTTTCCAACAGTTGCAAACTTGATTGGTTATTCAATTAAAGAAAAAATTCATGGACAAAATTTACTACCATTCCCACAGAAAAGCAGTGATGATGAATCAGCTATTTATTTACACACAATCCCGTATGAAAAAACTTCTCCTGAGGATAAAGTTGGTATACGGACCCCAAAATACAAATATTTTCGAAATTCAAGAGATTCTCTGATCGATGTAAATTTATATGATTTAAAAAATGACCCGCAAGAAAATAATAACATTGCATCTGAAAATCCAGAAATTGTCAAGTCAATGGAAACACTGTTGAAAAAATTTGTGCTAGAACATGAAAAAAGGAGTTCCAGCGAAATTGATGATGAAGAGTTGGCAAAAATTCATGACGAATTGAAAAATTTTGGATATATTTAATCATAATTAATAAATTAATCATGCCTACAAGAAATTCTCAATATATAGGAAGCAAGAACGGCGAATATTCCACTACAAAATCAAATGTTTTAAAATTCATCCAAAAAAAAGCTAGATTATCAAAAATTGAAAAAATTTATGATTTTCGTGTAATTGATTGGTTAGAAGATTCCTCAAACATACTAAATAAAATTAGAAGTCGTTTTAAATCGAAGTACGTAATTGTGCGTAGTTCTGCACTTGGTGAAGATTCTATGGATGAATCGTTTGCCGGAACATATGAAACGATTCAGAATGTAAAACCATCTTCAAGAAAGATGCTAAAATCTGCAATAAACTCCGTAATCAAATCATATCAAAACAAAGGTAATCTCAACAATAATAATCAAATATTAATTCAAAATCAAACATCGGGGATAGTTAAAAGTGGAGTAATTTTTTCAAGATCTGAATCGTCCGGCAAACCATATTACACTATTAATTATGAAATAGGTACAGCCACAGATGGTGTTACTAAAGGGAAAATAAATAACGTTGTAAAAATTTTCAGAAAAATTAATTTAAACACGCTACCTATTCATTGGAAATTATTAATTAAATCTGTAAAAGAAATAGAGGTAATCCTAAAAAACAATAACCTGACTGTTGAATTTGGTATTAAAAAAAATCATCAGATAGTCATTTTCCAGGCAAGACCTAATACAATTTCTAAAATTACTGAAAATCCTAACATAGAAAAAAATTTAAAAAGAGTTATCGAACAAAACAAAATTCGCTATAAGAAATTTGTAAAAAAATACTCTCAGTATGATACATGTTTATTTTCAGACATGTCTGATTGGAATCCTGCTGAAATCATTGGTCACAATCCAAACACCCTTGATTATTCACTATATGAATTTCTTATAATGAATGATGTATGGTTGAATGGTAGAAAAAAAATAGGTTATCAAAATGTTGTGCCGTCTAAACTAATGGAAAAATTTGGTAATAAGCCATATGTTAATGTGATCTCAAGTTTTAATTCAATGATACCAGATATCATTGAAACCAGAATCAAAAAGAAATTAGTCAAATTTTATGTGAAAAAATTATTAGAAAAACCATATTTGCATGATAAAATAGAATTTGAAATTTTATTTTCTTGTTTTGATCTAACTTTAGATTCTCGTTTACAAGAATTAGAAAGTTATAATTTTTCAAAAAAGGATATTGATATTTTAAAAAAACAATTAATTCAATTTACTAATGAAATTATATCTGATTTTAGTAATATTTCTGATTGGTGTGATAATTCTATAGCAATTCTACAGAAAAACCGATTAGAGTATCTTTCTGTACTGAAAAAAACGTCCTACAATCACAATGATATTTTAAAAACTATTCAAAATTTATTGTATGACTGTAAACATCTTGGAACTTTACAATTTTCTACTATGGCTAGAATTGCTTTTATTGGTTCCGTCATGTTACGAAGCTTCGTTAAACAGGGTTATCTAAACGATCATTTTGTAGACGATTTTATGAATTCAATAAAAACGCCATTATCTGAATTTCAGACCGATGTAAATGAATTTAATTCAGGCAAATTAGCCCGAAATAAATTTTTAAAAAAATATGGGCATCTTAGACCTGGCACATATGATGTTACTGCTACACGCTATGATCAAGACGATTCATTTTTTAATGAAGTTAAATTTTCAACAAAAAAACCAAAACATAATAGATTTAGCTCTAAAAAAATTAATGAAATTCTAAATATCAATGGAATAATTCTAACTGATATTGATTTTCTTCATTTTGTAATGACTTCTCTAACAAAAAGAGAAGAATTAAAATTCGAATTTACAAAAAATTTAAGTGCTGCATTAGAACTGCTGGCAGAATTTGGCAAGATGTTAGGAATTACTAGGGAAGAAATATCTCACATTGATATATGGAATATATTGAAATTAAATAATATAAAATCAAAAAAATCAATTTACAAATTTTTATCCAAAAAAATAAAATCCAATATCTCAAAAAAAATAATTAATGATCAATTAATACTTCCTTCAATAATATCGTCATCCAAAGATTTTGAAGAGATAGATTATTTTATCGCACATCCAAATTTTATAACTAAACAATCCATTATTGGAAAATTAGTTAAATTGGATCGCTCAAAAAATGAACGAGATGTTGAGGAAAAAATAGTTTTGCTGGAAAACGCTGATCCTGGATTTGATTGGATTTTTTCAAAAAACATTTCCGGATTAATCACTAAATATGGTGGAGTTGCATCTCATATGTCTATTAGGTGCAGTGAATCAAAAACCCCAGCTGCAATAGGATGCGGTGATATTTTCTATGAAAAATTATTAAACTCAGAAATGGTAAAATTGGACTGTAAAAATAATGAAATTTTGATTTTAACTAATACAATTGATGATGAATACACAGAAGTTAGAAAAACATTGAAATCACTTGGTTATATAAGGTAGTTATTATTCGTAAACAAAAATTATATAAAAATTCTTGTGATATTTTTGTATGCGTCCTAATATTGGCATCTCATTACGAATTACTAATGCGAAAGATTATGATGAAAAAAGAGATTCATTAAGTCATGATTGGCCGAAATTAATGGAAGAACTTGGCATAAACATAGTTTTTATCCCAAATTCGTTAAAAAATATCCGTTCATATTTGTCTGAACTGAATCTTTCAGGCTTTATCATATCTGGTGGCGATAATATTGGGGATAATGTAGAACGCGATAAAACTGAAATTGAGATGATAAAATTTGCGATGAAAAATAAAATTCCTTTATTTGGTGTTTGTAGAGGAATGCAAATAATCAATAAATTTTTCGATGGTACAATTAGTACAAGTGAAAAGTCAAACCATGTTGGAAAGTATCACAATATTAACATAATAAATCAAAACTTCTTCAAATTCTTTAAAAATAAAAATACCAAAGTTAATTCATTTCATAATAATCTGATATACAATGAAAATTTAGGTAGTGATTTAATTCCATTTGCTACTATTTCTGAAGATGGAACGGTTGAAGGATTTTTTCATAAACTTTTCCCTATAATTGGTGTGATGTGGCATCCGGAAAGACAAGCCACGATAGAAAGTAAAACTATGCTAAAACATTTCTTTGTTAAAGACCCTTTATTTACACACTAATCTTAAAAATCACTATGAATAAAATACCTTATCAGTACACTCAAAATAATCTATTAGTCACTCCTCAAAATTATCAAATGTCAAGTTATGAGGGCACTGATTTTTTAGTGTCGTATCGATTTTCACGAAGTAAGATCATTACTAAACTTGAAAAAATGCCTAAGTTTGTTCCATATTCTGAGAATTTGTTTTTTTCACAACGTCTTTCTCAAGCAACTGTAATAATAAAAAAAAATAAATTTTCTGTGAATGAGCTGTATCATTCTATAATTACTGAACTGATTAACAATCCCAAAAATATGCAAGTTATACCCATCATAGATAAATTCTTGAAAAAATTTGAGGTTAGAAAAAAGATTTTTCTGTATTATAATAACGAATTTAATAATGTGGGTGATGATTTTAAAGAAATACAAAATTATATTTTGTTATCTTTTATGTGCTTTATTAGATATCAAGTCACATCAGATCTAAAATATCTAAATACATTTTTGAAACTAAATGATACAATTTGTTCGGTAAAAAATTTAATTATAAATAGAATTGATATTTCATTATTTCATTACCTACTTACATCAGAAATAAAATATATTTCAAAATTATTAGATGAAATAGATACATGATTGGAATAATATTAACGCCGGATAATAGGTCAAAAGCCTATATTCAAAAACTGATCTCAAACAAAGTAAAATTAGAACACATAATTTTGATGAATAAAAAAACTAAAGAAAAATCTTTTTCGGAAGATAAAATAAGAATTTCAAGATCACACGGATTTGATATTTCAGAATCAGTAATTCAAACTTTAGTTAAAAATAATCTTACTTACAAAGAGTTTGATTTTATAGATATTAATCATCGAGAATTAATAGAATATATTTCAAAAATTAATTTGGATTATTGTATTTTTACTGGTGGGGGGATACTAAAACATGAAATATTGAATACTGGTACGAAATTCATTCATCTTCATCCGGGAATTGTACCATATTATCGTGGTAGCACCTGCTTTTATTATAGCATTTTAAAAGATGATAATTGTGGAGTATCTGCATATCTTATGGATAAAAATTTGGATACAGGTGATCTGATTTTACAGCTTAATTTTCCAAAATCATCTCATATCTATTTGGATGACGTATATGATCCACACATAAGATCTGAGACGCTTATTGCAATATTTAGAAAGAAATTATTAGAAAAGAAAGAGTTTCAAAAACAGGATAAAACGGGTACTTTTCCTTTCTTTATTATCCACCCTGTACTGAAGCATATTGCGATTCTTAGATGCATAAAATAACTCATTTATTTTGGATATATGATGTATCATCTGTTTATCCAAGACAAAAGTTGTTTTTTTAATGATTCTTGCACATCAGTTATTTTTCCATAAATGTCATTTTTTTCAAGTGGATCATTTTCTAGATCAAACATTTTCCATTGATTTGGGGTCTTAAAATATATCAATTTGTATTTTGCTGTTTTGATGCAAAAAACATTTGGTTTATCAGGTGATGGGAATGGTCCTTGTAGTCCACCTGTTTCTGAAAAAACATGTTTATTTTCAACAACACGTTTAAAATTTCCTTTTAAATATGGTTCTAGACTAACTAGTTTAGATCTATGTTTAATTCCTGCTAGATCTAAAATTGTAGGAAAAATCTGAATTGAGCTAATTAATTTTTTACAAATATGATCTTTGATAATATCCGATCCAATAACTAAATGAAATGTTCTTATTGTTTCTTCATAAGTAAATACACCATAATTTCTTTCGCCAAATCTCTCACCAACACCTGTACCATGATCCGCAAAGAAAATTATTATTGTATCACTTAGTTTATTCATTTTTTTAATCAAGTTTAGAATTTCTTTTGCATATTTTGATGAATGTTTAAATGCTAAATCATAATTGAGCATATTCTTATCTTTCATTTTATAAAATTCTTCGTCATTCCATTCAAATTCCTTCAAAACTTCTGATACTGTAATCATGTGTATATGGCTAAATTGGAGAAATGTAAAAATTGGTTTTCCGTTAGATTTTTTAAAACTGTTCGATATTAAATCCGAATGTCTCTCTACCAAATCATCCTTATATTCATCATGAGATTGATGTATATCGAAACCCCTAGATGAAATAACCTTATCTGATATTAAATCACATGATGTAAAATATCCATTTTGTTGAAGAATTTCCGGAAGTATTTGTACATCTTTCTTTAATCTAAACATCTTATAGTATGCATCTACACCATTCTCTTTACCAAATAATCCTGTGAACATAGAATTAATTGCAGGAAATGTATATGGATATGCTGCAGTAATATTATCAAACAAGCACCCCAACTTTTTTAATTCACTAAAATCCGATGATTCATCTAACCTATCATATCTTGCACCGTCTAATAATACAAAAATAATATTTTTTTTCATGATTATTTTTCTAAAGAAATAAGTTTTTGTATGTCATTCTCTTTTTTTAACCTATTATACAAATCATAATCATTCATCGTATCTAGTTCTAACCATCCACCGTTTATTGGAATAGATGTTAATTTGTAACCCTCATGGATTAAGCCTTGTAATAAATCAGTCATATATGATTTTTCAAATGGTATTTTATGATTAAGTGGGTTTTTTCCCTGCCCAGATTTTTCTTTACATAAAAAATAAAATTCTTTCAAATTTTCTATACCATTTTTTCCAAATTTCATTAATCCAATATATTGCCCTCCAATTTCTGCAAGATCTTTTACTTTTTGACCTATGTCTATGATATCTCCTTCAGAGTTTAATTTCAGACTCTCCACATCTTTGTTAATATCACTCATTCTTATTGACCAATATTCTTTCCAATTTTGATCAACAACGATTGAAATTTGATTTTCCGATAAAATCAATTTATCTAAAACTCTTTTTTCAAAAATTATGTCTCCATATGAAATTATAGCTGGTCCATTTAATTCATGTAAAGCACAAAACAATGTTTCAACCATATTTGTTGTTTCATAGTGCTTGTTATCGTAATATTTTATACCTGAAAAATTTATCATTTCTCCCCTATGACCTTTTATCACCGTAATATCATCAATTCCACATTTTCTGAATGTCTCGATTTGATATTCAAGTAAACTCTTTCCAAATAATTCGATCATGCATTTTGGGCAATTTTTTGTTAAATGCTTTAATCGTTTTCCTTCTCCTGCTGCAAGTATAATTGCTTTTGTATCACTCATACTCTATCACTTTCTAAAAATCAAAAATCTTCTTTCAGGTACATTTATTGGATATTCTGATTTCACCATTCTATCCTCAATAATAGTAAAATTATCATTTAAGATTTTGAGTTTTGGTTCAAACTTCTTGGGAATTATTGCATCAATTGCTTGACTCTCAAAAATTAGGATGCTTCCTTTTTTTAATAATGATGTAATTTTCGTTATATATTCGCAAAAATTAAACGTTGTATTACCATCTATAGTTTCATCATTTGCAAATGAGAAAACTATATCATATTTTTTTTCTGGTTTAAAATTTTCAAAACTTAAATTATGAAATTCAGAATTATCTATATCTAAATACTCTTTAGTATAATTTGAAATTCTTACTAGGTATGGATTAATCTCTACCCCTTCACAAGAATTCAAAAACCTAGATGCATACAATGTAAAAAATCCACAATTAGAGCCTATATCTAATGCATTTTTTTCTCTTGATAAATAATGTGCAATATTATATTCGTCAAATCTTCTTTCAGTAGATCGGCAACCATCTATTTTTATTTCTTCAAATCCCTGATAGAATTTTTTTCCCTGTGCATAAATGAATGAATTCCAATTTTTTTCCTGTGCATTTACACATTCAAATAATTTTTTATGTAAAAGGTTTAATTTATTATTCATTTTATGAATCCGGTTTATTTGATTCCTCATAAATTTTTTCTATAGTCCTTACACATGGATTTAGTATACTGGAATATTTGGTAATTGATATCAATACAGTTTTTTCTGTTCTGTAATCTAGTTAAAAATTGTGATAATTCATCTACATTTTGTGCTATTCCTTCTATACTGCCAACCATTGATGAAATTGATAATATCTCCATAGAAAAAAATCAGATTAATGGAATAAAAGATATTGTATTAATTAATCAATAACATATGAAAAATTCCTATGATAAAATTAATCATGGTAATACTTTAATTCACATGAAATAGGCACCAACTAGATGAATGTTTTAGTGATAGATAATGCTGGATTTATTGGTAGATGTCTGGTGTATACATTGTTGGAAAGAAATCACATAATTTTAGATTATGAATTTAAATCAGAACCGACAAATGAGTTTAGGGGAGATAATTCCTATAATGACAATGTATGCAAAAGCTTTGATAACAAAATTATTATAAAATGAAAATTGCAATACACCAAGCAAATTATTTTCCGTATCTAGGATTTTTTCATAAAATAAATCAGGCAGATGTTTTTGTAATTCAGGATGATATTAAGTTTGTAAATAAAGTTACTAACAGAAATAAAATAATTTCATCCTCCGGATATACGTGGATAAATGTACCAATAAAAAAAGGGCATAAATCATTACCTATAATGGATGTAAAAATTAATAATGAAATCCCATGGGGGAAAATAAATTTCAAGAAGATTTGTGCAGGTTATAATAAGGCGAAATTTTTTCATCAATACAAAGATTTTTTTGAAAATTTATACAAAAAAGAATGGGAAAATATTTTTGATTTAAATTTTGAAACAATAAAACAAGCTCTTAGTTGGTTAGATATTAAAACAAAAATTGTTATCGAATCAGAATTAGATGTGTCAGGTCAGACCACGGAAAGATTAGTTAATGTATGCAAAAAATTAGGTGCTGATACCTATATTTCGGGTATTGGAGGCAAGAAATACTTGGATGAGAAATTATTCGAAAAAAATAAAATTATTTTAAAATACCAAAATTATACCCCTATCAAATATACTCAGCACATGTCAAAATCATTTATTCCAAATTTGTCAATAATTGATTCGCTCGCAAATGTAGGTCCTGAGAGTAGAAAATTACTGAAGGAAAATAATTGAACTTTTAATTGGAAAGATATGAGTGATTTGAATTATGAATAAAATGTTAATAATTAAAACTCTATTTTATTTCTACAAAAAAGGAAAAAATTTGTTCGGTGGAAGAGGATTAACAAAATATTCGTTTGTTAGAAAAGTAAAAAATTATTCTTCGTCAAATTTGCAAACTGATTATGCAAAAGTTTTTGGGAATAAATTAATTCTGAGCAAAAAAGGTTTAGCACTAGCTGTTTCCCATTATGGTACATATGAAGAATTAGAAGCGAAAATAATGGAAGAAAAAATTACGGTGGGAAGTATTGTTGTAGATGTTGGTGCAAATATAGGATTACACACATTGAATATGGCTAGAATGGTAGGAAACACTGGTCAGGTTTTTGCCTTTGAACCAGATCCTTCTAATTTTGAAATTTTGGGGGAAAATGTTAAAATAAATAATTATCAAAATATAATTTTAGAAAAAAAAGCGATAGGAGATAAACATGGAAGAACAACATTATATCAATCAGACCATCCAGGTAACCACAGACTTTTTCCTCAAACTAAACAGGCAAAAGGGGAAGTCGAGGTTGAGTTAACTAGTTTAGATAAATATTTTATTGACTCTAATCTAGCAGAAAAAATCAATTTTATAAAAATAGATGTTGAGGGTTTAGAATTTAGCGTCTTAAATGGAATGAAAAATATTTTAAAAAATAATAAGAAAATTAAAATACTTTTTGAATTTATGCCTAAAAATATTATGGAAGTAGGATTTGTACCAATAGACTTACTCAATTACATAACATCTAATGGTTTTAAATTATATTGTATAGATGAAAGGACCAAAAAACTTCTTGATGTTTCAAATAATGAAGAAATTCTAAAATTATGCTCATCTACTAATAACACTATTAGTAGAAATTTATTCTGTGAAAAATAAATTGTAATAATTAGTTTAAAATCTTATTCGCTTTAATTCCCATCCATTATGGATAAACCGTCAATGTAAGTAAAAGTATGAGTTCTAGTAATTTTGTCATTCTATTTTGGTAATATTTTATTTATAGTGATTTTTTTCTAAAATATCTAAAAATTTTTTGGCTAGAAATTCCCATGAATAATTCATTTTAACATTTTCCTCAGCTTTAGTGGTGATTTTTTTGACAAGATCTGGTTTAGAGAGAAGATCGTTGATTAAGCGTACAATTTGCTCACTATCTCCTAAATTAACTAGAAATCCAGTTTCTCCATCTTTTACTATTTCAGGTATCCCACCAATATTAGATGCGATTACAGGTTTTTTCATTAACATGGCTTCAATAATACTCTGGCCTAATCCTTCTAAACCTGATAATAGCAGGTACACATCTATTGATGAAAAAAATTTTTTGACTTCGTTTGGATATTCTAAATTGCCCATCCAAACAAAATTCTCAAATTTTTCCAATTTAGGAATAATTTCGTCTCTGTATACGCCATCACCTATAAGATAAAATGTTACATTTGGTAACTTTCTCATTACACCTTGTAATGTATTCAACTCTCTTGTCTTACCCCATATGTTAAATCCTTGTACAAGTCCAACACACGGATGAATTAATTTTTGTTTTTCCACTTGAACCCAATCTACTGTATTTCTTCCATCTGCAGGAAACACCTCAATTTCATTTTTAGAATATCTTATTTGAAATTCATTTTTTATGTATTCTGAAATTGGTAAAATCATAGAAGATTCTTTAAAAATTCTATCTGCTAATTTTTGATTTTTCAAAACTGAGAAAAGTTTCAACGGTGATTTGTAAATTGTTTTCTTTGCCCATTCTAATTCCTCCCAATAATTACCTCTAATTAATAGGAACAAAGGAATTTTTTCATCAAGAATAGTCTTAGCTAATCTTGAGATATTATCGAGTAGCACTATATTTGGCTCAAAAGTGTTTAGCAGTGTTTTTAATTTTTTATTTGTGGTAATTTTCTTTTTCAAATTAAAACTAAGAGATTTTTCGAGAAAATCCATATCCAATATGACTTTACATTCCATTCCAAGTTTTTCTAGTTCATCTGAAAAGTGTTTTAAATGGCTTATCCTCGCTTTACCTCCGATAATTAAGATTTTCATGTTATTCTCAACTTGCTTACTAATTAAAAAAACACTATCATTACAATTATCAGAAAAACATAAAATGTTGTAACTTATTTCTAGAAAAAACGTGAATTCTCAGTATAGACATTAAATGTATAGAAATATGATAGAAGCCAGATTTGTGAGTATTATATGGACAATACAATAATCACTAATCATAGTATAATAAATTATGAATGCACTTCAAATAAAATGATAGAAAATGTAAAATTAATTAAACAGCAATAACGCGAAATTATATTGATCATTGATTTTTTCTTGAGTATTAATCCAATAGCGATCTATTTTTTGCCAGAGATATCAGGATACATTGATCCAAATAGTATGATGGCTATTCTTACACTGCTTATGGGTGCTATTGCTGGTGTAGGCATGACTCTAAAACTATACTGGACCAGATTGAAACTAAAGTTATTTCATAAAGATAGTAACTAATTATAATCTCCACATAATTTTATTTTATGATTAATAATTATGAAATTTGGGTTGGGCCATGATTGGAAAGAAGTAAAGCGATTTAAAAAATTAGATAAAAAAGACCGCTCAATTGTTTTTTATTTAGAAAGTGAATCTGATTTTATTTTTTTTAAGCCTGTTGTGGAAAAATTAACGCAAGAATATGACACAAAAATCTGCTATGTTACATCAAGTAAGATGGATCCCATGTTAAGTTCTAACAATAAAAATATTCTACCATTCTATATTGGAGATGGTATGGCACGTTCTAATTTTTTCATAAATCTAAAAGCTACTATTATTGTAATGACTATGCCTGACTTGGAAACATTTCATATTAAGAGATCAAAAGTATATCCAGTTCATTATGTGTATATCTTTCATTCATTAGTTAGCACACATTATGTTTATAAAAAAAATGCTTTTGATAATTTTGATATTATGTTCTGTACTGGTAACTATCAAATAATTGAAATTCAAGAAAGAGAGAGAAAATTTAATCTGAATAAAAAAAAATTGGTAAGACATGGATATGGGAGACTTGATACTCTAATTAATGAAAGGCAAAGTGCCAGTGTTGGAAAGAATGTATCAAATAATAAAGTAGTCTTAATAGCACCATCATGGGGACCTAATGGGCTAATAGAAACTAAAGGTCAAGAAATTGTTCATATATTACTTGATTCTGGATTTAATGTTATTCTTCGTCCACATCCGATGACGATAAAAAAATCAAATAAAATTATTCAAAAAATTGAAAAAGAATTTAAAGATAATTTAAATTTTAAATTAGAAACTGACATTAGAAATACAGAATCGTTTTTTTTATGTGATTGCATGATCTCTGATTGGTCTGGGGTGGCAATTGAATATGCATTTGCATTTGAAAAACCAATTTTTTACGTCGATAC
>Ga0066372_10000390_pt1 | contig 16403 bp, 16 predicted proteins | sample Knorr_S15_td_250_FD_77011 | JGI IMG/M metagenome (GOLD analysis project Ga0066372, IMG submission 77011) | Marine microbial communities from Southern Atlantic Ocean transect - Knorr_S15_td_250_ad_251m_LV_A | ecosystem: Environmental > Aquatic > Marine > Oceanic | place: Southern Atlantic ocean... | reverse complement strand
GATGTAACTCTTTATAAACTTCTTTTAAGTCTAAAATATACGAAAGTGTTTTAGGTATATTTTCAAGAAAATTATCCTTTCCATCTCTATGTGATAATCGAGCAAAAATTCCTGTTGCTTTGAGATGCCTCTGAACGCCCATTAAATCAAACCACCTTACAAATTCATCACGGTTAATTTTGTGTTTAGACTTTTCTTCATAAACTCTATTAAGATAAAAATCCACCCACTTATTAATTTCCTCTTTTGGCCATTTGATGTAACAATCTTTTAGAATCGATACTAGATCATAACTAATTGGCCCATATACGGCGTCCTGATAATCAATTATTCCTGGGTTATTTTCTTTTGTTACCATTAGATTCCTAGAATGGAAATCTCTGTGTACAAACACCTTTGGCTGTTGTTCAGCACTAACTACTAGTAGGTCAAATAATTTATCAAGAACCTTTTTTTGACTTTCATTTAATTTTATTTGCAGATGTTTTTCTACTAACCATTCGGTGAAAAGATTCATTTCACTCCTTAATAAATTCTCGTCATACTTATCAAGCCCGCCAACATTGGCCAAATTTTGTATGGCTATCAAGGAATTTACTGCATCAGAATATAATTCGTATATTGTGTTGTTATTAAGTTCATTAAGATACAAATTATCTCCAAGATCGCCTAACAATAAAAAACCCTGCTCAATATTTACATTATGAATTACTGGCACATTAACATTACATGCGTGTAGTTTTTTTGTTATTTTGATAAATGATTTACAGTCTTCCTGTTCAGGAGGCGCATCCATTACAATAAATGTTTTATTCTTCAGAAATAAACGATGATATGTTCTGAAACTCGCATCTTCGGAGGCTGGCCTTAGATTGAAAGTACTGCTGTTAAGAGTATCTGTTAACCAATTCTGTAATAAGTTGTAACGATCTGACATAATAATTCTCTATTAAACTATAAACTGTTTACAATTTTTAGGATAAAAAAACAAAAAATAATCACCGCAAATATTCAGAATCATCATATAATCTGTCATTATCTTCAATTAATAATTAATCCGTTAGGAAAACTAATAAATGCTAAACTTACCCCATTATATATTGGTACTTGGTGGACTGGGCTTTCTCATTGCAGGCTCTCATTTTTTTATTGAGGCAACAGCGAGTACGGCACGTAAATATAAAATATCGCCATTAATCACCGGCTTGATTATAGTTGGTTTTGCTACATCCGCGCCTGAAATTTTTGTTGGTGTAGAGGCTGCCTTGTTCGACAAAAGGACAAATATTGCCGTGGGCAACGCAATTGGATCAAATATCGCCAATATCGGACTAATTGTAGGACTAACGGCCCTACTTTTTACAATAAAAATTGATAGTCCTGTAACGTTAAAAAAAATATACGCTCTAATGTGTCTTGCAATGATACCGCCACTATTACTGATGTACATAGGGAATGACTTAATTCAAATCGACGGAATAATATTACTTTTATGCCTTGCGATATCATTTTTTCTATTAATGAGAATTGCAAAAAACATTCCGAGTAACGACCCCGTCAATAATCAATTCTCAAGTGAGCTGAATGAGATGGGGAATAAATCAGCAATAAAACTAGCATTCAAAATGGTTATAGGTCTTGTATTGCTTCTGGGGGGTGCGTGGGTGCTTGTTAAAGGGGCCATTGGAATAGCTGAAGATTTTGGTGTTTCCGATTTAGTTATCGGGTTAACAATTGTCGCTGTTGGGACCAGTCTTCCAGAGACCGCGGCCTCGATCGCAAGTTTAATCAAGAAAAAATACGATATTGCATTAGGCAATATTATTGGTTCCAATATGTTCAATATGCTTGCAGTACTGGGCATCCCCGTATTAATAGCCCCGGTACACGGTCTTGATCCTGGAACTATTAGCCGGGATTTTGTAGTAATGGGTTTCCTGACTATAGTCTTTGCTTTAATGCTATTTGTGATCAGCAAAAATGAAGTAACACGTCGTGAAGGTATGGTATTGTTACTTTGCTTTGTAGGATATCAATTCATGATTTATCAAAATACTATAGGCTCATAAACATTGAAAAAAATAAGCCCTGATAAACTTAAAACGCTGGGTAAAGCAGTAATTGAAACTGAGCAGGTAGCGCTCTCGGCGTTAGCCAAGCGTATCGATAATAAATTTGTTGATGCTTGTAACATAATTCTCGACTGTAGTGGTCGCGTTGTCGTTACGGGTATGGGAAAATCTGGCCATATTGCGAATAAAATTGCTGCCACACTTGCAAGCACGGGGACACCTTCTTTCTTTGTCCACCCAGGAGAAGCCAGTCATGGTGATTTAGGGATGATCACGCCAAATGATGTGGTCATTGCATTATCAAATTCTGGGGAAACCGATGAGATTGTTGCATTACTCCCTGTAATTAAAAGACTAAATACGCCTTTAATTACGCTAACTGGGAATCCTGATTCTACTTTGGCAAAAACATCAAACATAAATATTGATGTCAGCATTAAAAAAGAAGCATGTCCTCTTGGGCTAGCACCTACATCTAGTACAACTGCAGCACTAGCTATGGGAGATGCGATAGCTATTGCGCTATTAGAGGTGCGTGGATTTAGTGAAGATGACTTTGCCCTGTCACATCCGGGGGGGACATTAGGTAGGCGCTTACTATTACGTGTAGATGATATTATGCATACCGGAGAAGACATACCTAAAGTTAATGAAAACGCAACTCTCGGCGAGGCTTTAATAGAAATGTCGAAAAAAGGTCTTGGCGTAACATCAATAGTAAATAACGATGGAACTGTTTTAGGTGTTTTCACTGATGGTGATTTACGGCGAACGCTTGATTCTGGTGTTGATTTTAAAAGTTGTCATGTTAAAGATGTAATGACAAAAAATGGTAAGGAAATACCAGCTAATTCACTTGCAGCATCAGCATTAGCCTTAATGGAAACTCACCGTATCAACGCACTGGTCGTAATTGATGAGGAAAATAAATTGGTTGGAATGCTAAATATGCATGATCTTCTAAGAGCAAGAGTTATCTAAAAAATAATGGATAATAAAACTATTTTAAAAGATGCTGAAAACATCAGACTTATAGTATTTGATGTCGATGGTGTTTTAACCGACGGTAAGTTAATTCTTGGTGAAAACGGAAATGAATACAAATCTTTTTATGTAAGGGATGGACAAGGTTTGGTAATGCTAATGAAGACAGAGTGCGATGTTGCAGTTATAACAGCCCGATCATCTAACATAGTAGCTGAACGAATGGCATCTCTTGGTATCAAACATATACATCAAGGAGAACAAAATAAAGGAGAGGCTTTAGTAAAGCTTATTGATAAACTAGGTATAACATTTTCTGAAGTTGCGTATGTTGGGGATGATGTTATTGATCTCCCAGCAATGAATAAGGTAGCTTTACCAATTGCAGTAGCAGATGCTCATCCTGAGGTTAAAAAATTGGCTAAATTTATTACTAAAAATAATGGTGGGCAAGGAGCTGTCAGAGAAATATGTGAATTGATAATGACCGCCCAAAATAATTTTGAAAACCAAATAAAAACGTATCTATCTTCATAAAAAATTGATTATTTAAAAAATTTAAATGGTATGTTTAATAGTAGATGGAAATTAGCATTTACACTAATAATGGTTGCTGGACTTAGCTACTGGTTACTAGACACACTAATCGTAGATGACAAGGAAGCACTTGCAAAAATAGCTCATTATCCTGACTACTACATGGAAAATTTTAACACACTGAAAATGAACGAGAACGGTGCCCCAAAAAATCATCTGAGTGCCTCCTATATGGCGCACTATCCAGACGATAATACGACCGAATTAGACTACCCTAAACTCAAAATATTTAGAGAAAACAAATTGCCTATTAATGTAAGCGCAGATAAGGGGTGGGTTACTTCGAGTAACGAAGTTATTTTACTAATAGGAAATGTTTATCTATATCAAACAGACAGTTCTGGAGAAATGAATCTTGAATTAATGACAAAAGATGCGCGTGTTTTAATTGATAAAAAATATGCAGAAACTGATAAACCTGCTACTTTAATAAATAAAAATTCGATCACAAATTCAATAGGAATGCGTATATATTTACAGGATCAACGAATGGAGTTTCTAAATAATGTACAAACTACAATTGAAAAAAATACAAAAAATTAAAATCTTAATAATTACTTTTTTTACACTCGTAGTTAATTGTGCTTATTGTCTTTCCACAGATAGTGAACAAGATATTGAAATTGAAGCCAATACTGCCGAAATGGATGATATTAAAAAAGTTACTATATATCGTGGCAATGTTATTGTAACTCAAGGCAGTATTAGAATGACTGGGCATACTATGCATGTGTATTTTGATAAAAATAATGATATGAAACTTGTTGTTATGGATGGAACGCCTGCAACATATCGTCAGTTGCCAGATGACAGTACGGTATATGATGAAGCTGAAGCATTAAGAATGGAATATTATGCCTTAAAAAACTATGTAATATTGATTGATCAAGCAAAAATAACCCAGGAGGGAACAAAACTGATTGGTGAACGAATAGAATATGATACGGTATTAAGTAAAGTTAAAGCTGAGGGAAAAGCTAGTACAACAGCAAAAGGAGAAGATAAAGAAAAAGTAGAAAACAAACGTGTAAAAATAATAATAAAAAAGAAAAAATAGGAACGGAGATTGAGAAAAATCATATTAGTATAAATAAATATATTGGAAAATTAATTTAAAAAACTCAATTCTACATTTGCCAATGAGTACATTATCAATACGTCATCTATCAAAATCTTATCGCTCAAGAGAAGTTGTATCAGATGTTAGTTTAACAGTAGAAAGTGGTGAGATTATTGGCCTATTAGGCCCAAATGGTGCTGGGAAAACAACTAGTTTTTATATGATAGTGGGTTTGGTGAGATCTAATGCTGGGAGTATACATATTGATGATCTTGAAATTGGTCAACTTAGTATAGACAAAAGGTCGCGACTTGGTCTTAGTTACCTCCCGCAGGAGGCTTCTATATTCAGAAAGCTGACAGTAGAAGAAAATATAATGGCAATATTAGAGACTCATATGTCTACAAACAGACAAACTATGAAACAGCGTTTAGATATGCTGTTAGATGAATTCCATATTGAACATCTTAGGGACAACTTAGGAACAAGCCTTTCCGGGGGTGAGCGACGACGTGTTGAAATAGCAAGAGCAATCGCAATGAAGCCGAGATTTTTGTTACTAGACGAACCTTTTGCGGGTATAGACCCAATTTCGATTAGTGATTTACAAAGACTAATTAGTGAACTTTGTGCCCATGGAATCGGTGTATTAATAACCGACCACAATGTAAGAGAAACGCTTGGTATCTGCGACCGAGCTTACATAGTAAATAATGGTAAAATCCTAGCGGAAGGTACGTCCGAACAAATTTTAAATGATGAAAAAGTTAGAAATGTTTATCTAGGGCAACAATTTTCTTTATAGACATTTTAGTATTATTTCCACATCAAAAATAAGCAATAAGTAAAATGAAACAATCATTACAATTAAAAACAAGTCAAGGTATAGCGATGACCCAACAATTGCAACAGGCAATTTTCTTATTGCAATTATCTAGTATTGAGCTTGCAACTGTAATTCAAGAAAAATTAGAATCAAATGTAATGCTTGAAATTGATGAGGATGAACCCGAGCAAAATACTAAAATTTTAAACAAAAATAAAAATGAACAATCTGAAGATGAAATAATAGAATTCAATAAACAAACAGAAGATGGTGGTATTGAAACTATTGGTAATGAAAATTTTGAAAATACAACAACAACTAAAAAAACAAATTCCGAAAATCAATCTACTGTATTTGAATTCGAGGAAGAAGATGATAAATATAAAACATTACAAGAATACTTAAGACAGCAGATCAACCTAATTCCTATATCTGATAATGATAAAGTTATTGCTGAGACTATTATTGACTCAATTAATGATGACGGTCTTTTGGATGGTAGTTTAGAAAATATTTTAGAAACTGTTGATAATGAACTAGAAGAAACTGGGCTAAAAGAAATAGAAGCTGTTTTAAAAATAATTCAATCACTAGACCCAGTTGGGGTGGGTGCGAGAGATTTGAAAGAATGCTTACTTATTCAATTAAAACAATTCGACCAAGAAAAACAAAAAGTACAAAAAGCAAAAGAACTTATCAATGACTATTTCGATATTCTTGCTTACCATGATTACAAACGGCTTATGAAAAAATTGAAGTTAGCTAAAGAAGAATTAGAAGGGGTTATAGGTTTTATCCAAACTATGAATCCGCGTCCTGGGAGTCAGATAAGTAATGCGCGTACAGCATATACAATACCAGATGTTTTTGTTACAAAAGAAAACAGTAAATGGGTTGTCAGAATCAATAGAGATAAAAACTTAATACCGCCTCTTCGCGTAAATTCAATTTATAAAAAAATGATTAAACGTGCAGATAATAGCGCTGATAATCAGACACTAAAATCTCATCTGCAAGAAGCCGACTGGCTTATTAAAAGTTTACAGCATAGAAGCGAAACACTGTTAAATGTTTCCACGTGTATTGTTGAGCATCAGTGTAATTTTTTAGAGCATGGCGAAGAAGCTATGAAACCATTGATATTACAAGATATTGCCAGTGCCTTAGATCTCCACGAATCAACGATTTCACGAGCAACAACCCGTAAATATATACATACTCCGAGAGGAACTTATGAACTTAAATATTTCTTTGCGAGCCATGTTGAGACAGATCATGGAGGAAGTCGTTCATCAACTGCAATACGAGCTTTGATAAAAAAATTGATAGATAATGAATTGCCTGATAAGCCTTTAAGTGATAATAATATTGCGACTTTATTAAAAAAGGAAGGAATTAATGTGGCGAGAAGAACCATCGCAAAATATCGGGAAGGTATGGCAATACCTCCGTCAAATGAAAGGAAAAGGATGCCAAAATAAAATACTGGATATAGTAAAATAATGAAAATTAATATAACAGGACATCATATCAATATTACTGACGCATTAAATTTATATATAAATAGTAAATTTCAAAAACTAAAAAAATATTCAGAAAATATAATAAGTGTTAACGCAATATTGAATGTTGAAAAAGAAAGAATGAGAGCAGAAGCAACATTAAAAACAAAACATGGAAATCTATTTGCAGTAGGTGAGAAGGAAAATATGTATACTGCTATTGATGAAATTATAGAAAAATTAGATAGGCAATTAAAAAAACAAAAAGAAAAAATAATAAATTACCGCCGTATGGAATAGTAAAAAATTTATTAAAATTAGGGTAAAAAAACTTTTAAGCTTCTATTAAAATGAAAATTTCAGATATTTTATCCCCAGAAAACGTATTATCAAATATTGAATGTAACAGTAAAAAAGCTGCTATAGAATTATTGGCTAAGAACCTTGCTGATTCAAATAATGGAATCTCACAAGTGGAAATTATTGATTGTCTTACTACTCGCGAAAAGCTGGGTAGTACTGGGTTAGGTAACGGTATTGCAATACCGCATGGACGCTTAAAATATTGTGAAGAGACAATAGCTAGCTTTATACAACTAAACAATGGCGTTGATTATGAAGCGGTTGACAATATCCCTGTTGATTTAATATTTGCCTTAATTGTCCCTGAAGAATCAACTGACGAACACCTACATATATTATCAATACTCGCAAAAACATTAAGCAATCCAAAAACTATTAATAAATTAAGAAATTCAAAAAATCCAACTGAGACATTTACTCTTCTCACAAATAATCACTAAATATATTTAGGAATTACGTAATGAGTGTAAATATATTAATTATTTCACATGGCAACATAGGCTCTTCTTTAATCGATGCTGCAAAACAAACGATTGGCAACAGCACTTTAAAAATAAAGACTTTAGATGCCAATATAGATTTAGATGCCAATATAGAATCGACTCTAGATAAATTATATACAAAGGCCTCTTCACTCGTTAAAGAAATTGATCAAGGTGATGGCGTTCTGATTTTGACTGATCTTTTTGGTTCTACGCCAAGTAATATCGCTCATCGTTTACCAGAGAAAAATAATGTTAGTGTTGTGACTGGAATTAATCTATCAATGCTAATACGCATATTGAATTACCCACATTTAGATTTAGAAGCGATAACAAAGAAAGCTTATAGCGGTGGAATAGATGGGATAAGAATAAATGGCGCATATAGCGATGATATTAAGTGAAAAATAAAAAAATAATAATAAATAACAAATTGGGCTTACATGCGCGTGCAGCTGCAAAATTTGTTCGTATTGCCTCAGGGTTTCAGTCTGAGATTATGATACATTTGGGTAACCGAGAAGTAAGTGGAAAAAGTATTATGGGTATTATGATGCTAGCTGCAGGAAAGGGAACAGAGATTGGTCTTGTGACTGTTGGACCTGACGAAGATGAAGCTATGACTGCGTTGGAAAATTTGATAATTAATAGATTTGGTGAAGCGGAATGACTATTTCAATACAAGGGATTAGTATCTCACGAGGTATTGCTATAGGGAAAGTCCATTGCATAAAGCATGATCAAATTGACGCACCTGAGTATGCGATACAAAAAACACAAATCAAGAATGAAATATCGCGTCTTAATGATGCAATTACAAATGCCCGTAACGAATTACAGGCAATACGAGATCATATACCTAGCACAACTTCCATAAATATTTCTGAATTTATTAATACACACTTGTTAATGCTTGAAGATAAAGCATTAACAGAAGAGCCAAAAATAATTATTAAAGATCGTTTGTGTAATGCGGAATGGGCTCTCAAATTACAACGTGATGCATTGGTTAACGTTTTTGACGAAATGGCTGATGCTTACTTAAGTACTAGAAAAGATGATGTTGATCATGTTGTTAATAGGATTCTGCGTGTTCTTTTAAAACAAAAGCCTTTATTGGAGGAAATACCGGACGAGCATTTAAAAAGCAAAGTAATAGTAGCTGACGATCTAACTCCGGCAGATACTGTTTTAATGCAACATTATGGTATTGCGGCTTTCGCAACAGAATTTGGCGGGTCCACCTCTCATACCGCGATTCTTGCAAGGAACTTGCGAATCCCAGCAGTAGTAGGTCTACATAATGCAAAAAAACTTGTTAAAAACGATGATGTTGCAATTCTAGATGGCAGTTCTGGTATTGTCTTAATTAATCCTGATAAAAATGTATTAAATTATTACCGGAAAAAACAAAAAGAAGTAAAAAAATACTATTCATCACTTAAGAAAATTAAAGATGCGCCCGCAAAATCGATCGATGGAATTCCAATAACATTAATGGCAAATATTGAACTTCCTGATGATTTTGAAACAGTTAGAGATGTTGGTGCTGCTGGTGTTGGGTTATACAGAACTGAATTTCTATACATGAATAGAAATACCCCCCCAGACGAAGAAGAACACTTTGAAACATATTTAGAAGTAATAAAAGCATTACAAGGTTTGCCTTTGACTATTAGAACAGTCGACTTAGGAGCCGATAAAGAAGTTGATGGTGTAGGCCGTCAATCAAGTCATATTAGATCAAATCCTGCGCTTGGTCTCCGTGCGGTTAGATTATGTTTAAAAGAACCTGAGTTTTTTAGGCCTCAATTGCGGGCAATCCTTAGAGCTTCCAAACATGGCCCAATCCGAATCATGATCCCTATGCTTACAAATACACAAGAAATGCAACAAATATTATTCATTATTAATGAGCTAAAAGCTGAGCTAGAAAATAAATCTATTGAATTTGATTCAAAAATAAAAATTGGGGGTATGATTGAAGTGCCAGCATCTGCGATTTGTGCTGATATTTTTGCTAACAAACTAGATTTCTTGTCAATAGGAACAAATGACCTCATTCAGTATACGATGGCAATTGATAGAATAAACGATGAAGTCAATTATTTATATGATCCATTACATCCTGCAGTTTTAAGACTTATACAAACAACGATAATTGCTGGCCAAAAAGAAAACATACCTATTTCAATGTGCGGGGAAATGGCTGGTGAAAAGGAACATACACGGCTTTTGCTTGGTTTAGGGCTAAGGGAATTTAGCATGCATCCTGCAACTTTACTGGAGGTTAAAGAAATCATAAACAAAACGAATATTGGTGAACTTTCAGAATTAACAAAAGAAGCATTGATGCAAAAGGATAAAATCTAAAATATATATATATATAAAACTAAGACAAATTAATATAGTTTGATAATTATTTTTACTACTTTTCTCCTGGCTAAAAAAACATAATTTAGCATTACCTTATCAGCACTGATAAACTTCCATTTATTTATAAATAATTTTCTCATAATGAACAAAAATCCCGAACAAAAATTACCTACAATCGATGCGCTACATGAGGCATTGGAAAGCGATAATCGCGAAACAGCGAAAATAGTTATTGCGTCCCTTCATCCATCAGAAATTGCCGATATTTTAGAAAGCGTCCCCAGTCGTGAGCGGGAAGATCTATGGGGACTTATTGATGCTGAAATTGAGGGAGATGTTCTTGCTCATATGCAAGATGCTGTAAGGGCAGAGTTTCTTGAACATCTACGTCCTGATGAAGTTATCGACGCAACAAAAGATCTAGAGGCAGATGATGTTGCTGATATTCTTCAAGACCTGCCTGAAGATATCGCAGGAACAATACTTCAGTCTATGGATGAACAAAATCGGCTACGATTATCGTCTATATTAACATACCCAGAAGATACAGCTGGCGGTCTGATGAATGTTGATGTTGTTGCTATACGTGCAGATGTTCCTCTTGATGTTGTTGCCCGATATTTGCGACTATTGGGTACGATCCCTGAAAAAACTGACAATATTATGGTTGTTGATCGAAAAAATAAATACTTAGGTGTTCTGCCGTTGGCTGAATTACTAATACGAGACCAAGAAACGAAAGTAAGCCAATGGATGGAAGAAGAGCCATATATTTTTGTTAGTACCCAAACCACTGAGGTTGCAAAAATATTTGAACAACGTGATCTGGTTTCAGCGGCTGTTGTTGATGAAAATGGTTTTTTACTTGGCCGAATAACTGTTGATGATGTAGTTGATGTTATACAAAAAGAGGCTGAACAAGCTGTAAGAAGCATGGCGGGGCTGAGTGGTGAAGAAATGTTTTCACCTATTATGGCTAGCACAAAACGTAGAGCAATATGGCTTGGTATTAATCTGCTAACGGCGTTTCTAGGCGCGTGGGTTATTGGTCGTTTTGAAGACACTATACAGCAACTTGTTGCTCTAGCTATCCTGATGCCGGTCGTAGCAGGAATGGGAGGTATTGCTGGTAGTCAAACACTTACTATTGCAATACGAGGGATAGCTTTAGGTCAAATAGCAAAAACAAATATCAAACCTTTGTTAATTAAAGAATTGTCTATTGGTATATTAAACGGAATTTTTTGGTCATGTATAGTAGCTGTAGTAGTGATTTTGTGGTTTGGGCAACTTTCTCTGGGAGTTATTATTGGTGCATCAATGATCATAAACCTCGTTATTGCGGCACTAGCTGGAGCAACAATACCTATTATTCTTAAACGGTATGGTATAGACCCAGCTATTGCAGGGGGAGTAATACTAACTACAGTTACAGACGTTGTTGGATTTGTTACTTTTTTAGGATTAGCAACAATTTTTCTTTTAAGCTAAACATACTAACAACAGTCCCAGATGCTCATTATTTCGTCTTCATTTTCAGAACGTTCTTGAACTATCAATCTAAATCTGTCTGGGTCCTTGATATGTGTAATTTCTCCACCACGAGGAAAGTATTTGTCCCACAGTCTTGATAGCCAAAATCTCAATGCGGCCAAACGTAAAAAATAACACCACGCATCGCGTTCATTTTGATCTATGCGACGTATTGTTTGGTAAGCCAACAATAAAGCTATTATATTTTCTTTGTCGCTATTTTTATCCCCTGTTGTACACCAATCATTTACGGTTACCGCTAAATCGTAAATAGAAAAACCATTGTATGCATAATAAAAATCTATGATCCCTGTTAGTTCATTATCAATAAATAAAACATTGTCCCGAAATAAATCAGCATGAATAACGGAAGTATATAAATCATCAATTTTCTTAGCTTCTAAATAATTGAGTTCTTGCTGTAAAAGCATTTGTTCGTCTTCATTCAACTTTGGCATTACGAGTTTTGCTGTCTGACAACGCCATTCTTTATTTCGTGATGCTTTGCGCGACATAGAAAATTGTTCGCTTGAAACATGCATTCTCGCTATTTGCCTTCCTACTTCCCGGCATTGTTTGGCGTTAGCCATATCAACGCTCACGCCATTTAATCTTTTTACTAATGCGGCAGGCTTGTTATTCAAAACATTTATATAACGGTCCTGATTATCAGAAACCGGATGTGCTGTTGGTATCCCAGTTTCTGCATAAAAAGCCATGAGCTTAAGAAAATAAGGTAGATCTTCTGAGGTCAACTGCTCAAAAATAGTTAAAACATACTGTCCTTTACTTGTTGTTACAAAATAATTTGTATTTTCGATGCCATCACTAATGCCAGCAAATTGTTGCAATTGGCCAAGTGAATAATTTTCTAAAAACCCATCAAGCTCATGTGGCGAAACGTTTGTATAAACAGACATAAATTTTTAATAAAAATATTTTAGATTTGAATTAAGATTACTAATTACACGCTTTAAGAACTAAATAGTAATATTTAATTTTTAAAAAAATAGAACCGGCTAACGCTTACCATGTAAATAATACCCATTGCGGAACAATAACATCATCAAGCTCATCTTTTCTTACGTCTAACTTACCGTCTCCGTCATGATCAATTAAATAGTAAGTCATACCGGTGATGTGAGTAATCTTTACCATATATAGATTATTATTAATTCTGTATTCTTCAATTATTTTATCTTCTTGGCGTATTATCGTAACCTGGGGCTCGATCGCTTCGCCTGACTCAACAATGTTTGGAAGATCAGGGGATTCTATAACAGGAACAGGTTCGCCTGCGCTTACAACAATCGTCATCAAATTAAAAAAAACGAAAAATAATATAAGTAATATTGCTGGCTTTCCCACAATTATTCCGTCCTTAATGAATATTATCACCACACTTTACCATCTCATTTTAGGCATATAAAGTAGATCAATATAAACATCGTGCAATGGGCTTTATTCATTTATCCTGTCATAATTTGAGCTATCCAAAATGTTAGCTAATTACACAATCTTTAATATCGAATGACGGATAATACTTTAGTACTTGTTGATGGTTCTTATTACCTATTTAGAGCCTACCACGCAATGCCGCCGCTTACTAATGCTTCTGGCGACCCCACCGGTGTTATTTTTGGTGTTATTAACATGATAAAAAAACACCTAGTGGAGGGCGGCCCTGATTATTTCGCGGTTATTTTTGATGCAAAAGGCAAATCTTTTAGAAATGATCTTTATAAAGAATATAAAGCTAATAGACCTGCTATGCCGGAAGAACTCGCGGTTCAAATAAAACCTTTGCATGATCTAATTCGGGCATTGGGTATTCCTCTTTTAGTAATTGATGACGTTGAAGCCGATGATGTTATCGCAACTCTTGCGAAACAAGCTGCAAAAAGAAAAATTAAAACGATTATTTCAACTGGCGATAAAGATTTAGCACAAATTGTAGATCAAAATATACACCTAATTAATACAATGAGTAATGTCCGTCTCGACCCTGATGGTGTTAAAGATAAATTCGGAGTGCCCCCGCGAAGAATTATTGATTATCTTACTCTTGTCGGGGATAGCGTTGATAATATCCCCGGAGTACCGAAAGTAGGCCCTAAAACTGCTGTTAAATGGCTGAATGAGTTTGGCGATCTTGATCAAATTGTTAACAATGCCGATAAAATAAAAGGTAAGGTCGGTGAAAATTTACGAGAGTTTTTGCCAAAAATTCCTTTAACCAAAGAACTCGTTACACTTAAATACGATGTTGATCTCGATTTACATCCCGAGGATTTAGTAATTGGCGAAGCTGACAATAATGTGCTTCTAGAAATGTATAATAAATGGAATTTTACGTCATGGGTAAAACAGCTAAGTCAGGAAAGTGGCGCTGATAAAAACCCAGGGGGTAACCAGCCTTCGAAATCAAGTAAACCAAAATATGAAACAATTTTTACGGAATCTGAATTAGATCTTTGGATAGGTAAACTTAAAAGTACTGATCTAATTTCTATTGATACCGAAACAACAAGTCTTGATTACATGAAAGCAGAAATAGTTGGGATTTCATGTTCTGTTTCAACAAATCATGCCGTATATATACCTCTACAACATAATTATGTTGGTGCCCCTAAACAACTATCTTTACAAAATACTTTAGAAAAACTAAAACCAATATTAGAAGATGAAACGAAAAAAAAAGTGGGGCAAAATTTAAAATATGATAAAGAAGTTTTCGCTAATTATAATATTAATCTAAAAGGGATACAGCATGACACAATGCTTGCCTCTTATGTTTTAAATAGTACAGCAAGCAGACATAATCTTGATGCGCTTGCTCTAAATTATCTTAACACCAAAACAATTCACTACGAAGATGTCGCTGGCAAAGGAACTAAACAAATACCATTTAGTCAAGTTAGCGTTGAAGCAGCGGCTCCATATGCTGCTGAAGACGCAGAAATTGTAATTAAACTACATGATGTATTAATTTCTGAACTAAAAAAAGTACCGGTGCTAAGAAAAATATATCGTGATATTGAAATTCCATTATTATCTGTGCTTTGTCGCATTGAAAGAAATGGAGTTAACATAGATTCAAAAATGTTAGATAAACAAACAACAGATTTAAAAAATCAAATGCGAGAAATTGAAACCAAGACTTATGATTTAGCTAAAGAACCTTTCAATATAAGTTCACCAAAACAAATTCAATCTATTTTGTATGATAAATTAAATTTACCAGTTCTTGCAAAAACACCAAAAGGACAGCCGTCCACTGCTGAGTCTGTCCTACAAGAACTATCGGAACAATATGAACTTCCCAAATTAATACTTAAGTACAGGAGTATGAATAAACTTTGTTCCACATATACGGAAAAACTACCTCAAATGATAAATAACAAAACGGGTCGTGTTCATACATCATATCATCAAGCTGTAGCTGCTACTGGTAGGCTTTCATCATCGAACCCAAATTTACAAAACATACCTATACGAACTGAAGAAGGAAGAAAAATACGGCAAGCGTTTGTTGCTCCAAAAGATTATGTGATAGTTGCTGCAGATTATTCTCAAATCGAATTACGTATCATGGCACATCTTTCAAAAGATAAAGGACTACTAGCTGCTTTTGAAAAAGGACTAGATGTGCATAAAACAACAGCCGCTGAAGTATTTGCGGTTGATATTGGAAAAGTTACTAAAGACCAGCGGCGTGCGGCAAAAGCAATTAATTTTGGTTTAATTTACGGAATGTCGGCATTTGGCCTTGCCAAACAACTAGGGATTGAAAGAAATGAAGCTAAACAATACGTGGATCTATATTTTAGTCGTTACCCGGGTGTTAAAAATTTTATGGGTCTAACACGAGATAAAGCAAGACAAAATGGGTTTGTGGAAACTGTTTATGGTCGTCGCTTATACTTACCAGAAATTAAATCGAAAAACGCTACCCAAAGACAATATGCTGAGAGAACTGCAATAAATGCTCCAATGCAAGGCACTGCCGCAGATATCATTAAAAAATCAATGATTAACATAGATGAATGGCTAAATAAAACTGATTTTGACGCAAAAATGCTCATGCAAGTGCATGATGAACTAGTATTCGAAGTGCATTCTAATAAATTAAAAAAATTTGTTGAAGAGGTAGAAATGCGTATGGTAAAAGATAATTGCCTTACTGTGTCCTTAGAAGTTGACATCGGTCATGGAAATAATTGGGATGAGGCTCATTGAAAATCTTTTCAAACTCTTTATCATAATAAAATAAAATTCAAAATTACTACTTTTACAACAGAAATATATTAGGTAACATTCAGAAATATTGATTTATAACTTCTCGTAATAATCGATACTCATCGACAATAACAACATGCTGATAATTCCCGCAATTGATATTAAAAACGGAAAATGTGTTCGTCTTTCTCAGGGACAAATGGATAAAGAAACAATTTATTCAGAGAACCCGATAGAAGTTGCTGAAAGATGGGTTCGAGAAGGGGCTAAAAGAGTACACATTGTAGATCTAGACGGAGCAATCGAAGGTAAACCAGTAAATATTGACGTGATTCATTCAATAGCAAAATCATTTCCGGATATCCCGCT
>Ga0066372_10000386_pt1 | contig 16455 bp, 26 predicted proteins | sample Knorr_S15_td_250_FD_77011 | JGI IMG/M metagenome (GOLD analysis project Ga0066372, IMG submission 77011) | Marine microbial communities from Southern Atlantic Ocean transect - Knorr_S15_td_250_ad_251m_LV_A | ecosystem: Environmental > Aquatic > Marine > Oceanic | place: Southern Atlantic ocean... | reverse complement strand
TTACCTAGGGTTAGAGAGGCAATGACTTCTACGAAAGGAAAGTTAAAAATTTTGGGAATTGGTGGAGAGGCAGGATCAGCTTACGAAAGATTATGGGCGGAAACTGACCAAAGGGAATGGGTATTTGATGATCCTTTATGGAGAGAGAAATTACAGTTTGATGAAAAGGGTTTGGTTGTAGGGGAGTATATGAAAAACGCATTAAAAGGAAAATGGATTCCTCAAAAACCAGAAAATTATTTACATCATGGCTACCATATGCCACAGAATATTTTTGCGATGATTCCAGTAACAATGGATGATGCCATAGAAAAATATCATGTAGATCCTGAATATTCACTAGAATGGAAACAAAGACATTATAGTAATGCAGTTTGGAATATGCACGTTCTTGGAACATTCTACAAGGCACAAAGACGACCTGTTACAAGAGAGATGGTGTTAGCTTGTATGACACCTTACAGAAATATTTCACTATGTACGCCAGAACAAATAGCAGAATTAAAGGAAGTTTTTGGTAATGAAATAAGAGTTTCATTGGGAGTTGATTTTGGAAGTGGTCCATCTAACTCATTGACAGTAATTTCTATAATGATACATTGGCGAAAATCTGATAGATACCACCTTGCATTTATTGAAAGACGACCAGCAGAACATCAGCTAGATCAGGCTAAATACATAACGGAAGTCTTTAAGAGAGCAAACTGCGATATAGGAGTAGGCGACTTGGGTTATGGTCAGATACAAGTAAAGGTCATTCAGGAGGGTGGAGCAGATAGAACAACAGGAGAAGTTTTTTCAGGAGTTACAGCTTCGGCATTTATCGGTTGTAAATCAATCGGCAACGAAACAAAACCAATGATGAAATATGATGTAAAGATAGATGAACATGGAGAGGAAGCAGGAAGATTTACGATAGATAAGACTACTGCAATACAAGGATTTATTGATATGTTAGAGGTTTATCGCAGACACCCAATAGCTCGGAAGATCAAGTTATCAAAAGATAAGATACCAAAACATCAAGTTCCAAAGTTAATGATCCCATATCACAAGGATAAGGAATGGGAAACGGATTGGTTAATAAACGACTTTACAGATATTACAAGAAAAGATCTAGTAGAAGCATCAGAAGAAGCAACCAATATGTTAGATAAACGATCTAGGGCAAAAAAGGAATTCAATCATCCGAAAGATAGTACGATGTCAGTAATCTATGCAAAATTAGGCATAGAGCAGACAGGCGATTGGACTTGGATAAGTGCGTAAGATATTTAATAATGAGTAGATCTTCATATCTTATATGAATGTGGCAATCCTTGGTGTTAGAGGTTCAAAAATGACCAATGAAGAAAGAGATAGAGCTACACAAAAAATCGTGGAAATTTCAAAGGCTTACGATAATCTGAAACTATTGACCATGAAAAGTCCTAATGGTGGGATAAACACATTGGTTGAATTATACGCAGATGCTACTGGTGTTCCGTTAGAAATATTGGAATATGGGGATAATATGGACACTTGGAGAAAGAATTGTATGAGGATAGCCGATAAATGTGATTGTTTTCACTGTATAACGACTTTGCCTAAGGGTAAAAAATCATGTCATCACTGTCTAGATTATACCCATGAGAATACAGGTGGTTGTAATGTTATGAAGTGGGCTAAATCTTTTGGAAAACCTACCAATTTAGTTATACTTTAAATACTTATATCTAAAAAGTGCCTTTCAGTGATTATGACGATAAGTTCAGCAGATGAGTTCTACGGTGGAATTCTAAAAGGATTTGGCGAATATAACGTTACGCAATTCAGGAGTAAGATCAGCGAGAGCTGGGATAATCTTTCCGATGAAAAGCGATTCAAGATAGCCAAAGAAGCTGGCTTGTCCAAAAATGATGCAACAGCAGTTTATAGACAATCTTTTGAGGCAATAACACCATATCTAAGAGAAAGGATAGAACACTACGAATTATTTGAAGCCTACAAAGGCGATTCAATCAAAAACCCTAATGCAGAATTTAACAAAGATGTTGTAAAGAAAGCAAGACCAATAGATCCTAATAAAGATCGAAAAGATAATAAAAATAGAGATGCCATTGACAAAATACCAAAAGCCGATGACGATGAAAATTATAGTAAATTAATTGGATATATACCAGAACCTAACAAAGACATTGGAGATAATCGAACACAAGCAAAAGGCGGAGTAGCAAAAACACCAAAAGGTAGTGCTAAAGAAAGCTTACTTTGTGCTAACTGTGGCAAGACAGTAGTTCAATCAGATCATCCAGACCATTTAGGAATTTGTGAAGATTGTACGCTATTACCCACAGCACAAAAGATGGATGCCTATGCTAAGATAGATGCAGAACAAAAAGATCGTAATCATCCATTCAACAAAGGAATGAGAGGAGAAGCTAGTCCAAATTATGATGAACAAGGTACAATAGATAACGAAGAAAAAAGAGATGAGGAAAGAGCAAAGTATCTTAACAGATTTGGAGATATGTCAGACGAGGAACGAAACGAATTAGAAGCTGGTTGGATGCAGAAAACAGGAGATCCAATGGACGCTTATGGTCCTGAACCATGGTCAGAATATGATGACGGATTTATAGACGGAAGTGATGTTCCAAGAAGTGGTCATTACGAATCAAAAGGAAAGGAATACATTGATCATACTACAAGACATTGGCGAAAATATGGGGATTCATGGGATCCAAGTTGTCCATTATGTAACCCAAGTATTGCTACTAGGGAAGTATTACCATATGGAAACGAATTTGACAGAGTATTGTCAGGAAAAATGGAAGGTAAAGATAGAGCAGGACAAGCCGATAATAAGGCAATAGTGAGTGAAAGAATATTAGGATTATCAAAAGAAGTATGGGCTAACGAAGTAGATGGAGATTATCTATTTGATGGTCAAGTAATTGGTAGAGTTACAGATTTGAAACCAACAGAATGGTTTGGAAAAGTTTTGTTAAACAGTATGCCGGAATTTGCAGAATATGGATATTTGGATCCACAAGCAACAGTTCAGGGAGATGACGGAAATCTTTATTCAGATCCAAAAGGTGGATCAGATGGATCAAGAGGAACGTTGCTACAAGGAGCTAATGCTACTGTTACATCTTATGACAAAAATGACGATGACTTTTTCAAGGCGTTGGGATTATAATGACAACAATTTGGACAGAAAATAATAGTTATGGCGAGGAAAATACTCGCAAAGTAAAAGCAAAAGAAAGTCGTTGGGATAACGACCAAGCGGAAATTTCAAGAATACAATTCCATTCTGATTTGACACAAGAAGAAAAAAATAAACGTATTTCAGAAATTGAAAGACGTATGGAGCAGGAAGAACAAAAAGAATTAGATGGAAAAGGAACAGGTTATTATGAATCACTTCAAATAAAAGCAATAGAATCAGGAGCATTGGAAGTAAAACCAAGACCAATGGGTGCTGAATCAACTTGTCCTACTTGTAAAGGCACAGGTATGAGAGTAGTGGATTCATTAAGACTTACAGATGACGATCCAGAAAATTTGGGAGATGTACCAGCTGGTTATCGAGGAGCATCAATGAAACCAACGCATTATTTACCTTGTACGACTTGTAATCAAGTCGGATATATTATGAATGCAGATGATACTATTGACGAGCAAACAGAAGCATGGGGTCATAATAGACCAGACATTGATGACATTATAGCAGAAGATCCATTCCATAATCTCGGAGGACAACAACAATTTAGTCCGTATAATCAACATATTTTACAGGGTAAAATTGGAGAGCAAGATCCTGACGAGATGGGTCATCCTATTGATCCACCTATGTATGCACCAGCAAAAGAACAAATACCAGTTTATGGGGAAGACGATTTAAATGAATTACGAACAGGAATGTTAGACGATCTTGGAAATTATCATAGAGAAGCACTTGGAGATAAACAGGATCATGACAATCCTGAAAAACAAAAATTCCTAAAGAGATTAAAAAATACTCCAGATATGGAGGGTGCTCAATGGCTATTCGGATTAATTGATGACGAAGGTAAATCAACTGGGGAAGCAAAAGCAATAGAACAAGGTGATGATTATGAGTGGGAGGAAGATTACAGTAAATTTGGAGATTATGACCAATATGATCAAGACGATGAATTTATAGACGGATCAGACGTTCCAAGACATGGTCATTATGAATCCAAAGCAAAAGAGATGGGTAGAGTATCTGACAGTTGGAATAATGCGACACCAGAACAGAAAAAAAGTATAATACAACAATTAGAAGATAGTGTTGGATCTGACAGTATTGGATATGGTAATGCTGACGATGAATATGATGACCAACCCTTTGACTTTCAGGAAATGTTAAAAATGGTAGATTTTAATTATTTATTATCAAACGATCAGATGGGATTAAATCATGCAAGGGATAGAGCAAGATGGGAACAAGCCGAATCCAAAGCAAAAGAATATGATGACGATGATTATTTTGAGTATGACGATGATGGAACAAAATTAAACCCTATTCAATATGATGAGGAATACATAGATGGTTCAGATGTTCCAACGCATGGTCATTATGAATCAAAAGCGAAAGAAGATTGGGATGACGACAGCGGAGAGGATTCATCTTATGAAGATTCAATTTATACAAATGTTCCCGGTGGGGATATGTTATATCCAAGTTCGGATTCTCGGAATTGGTATAAGAAAGGAGGACAATGGCACGTTATTGGAGATGTGCCAGAAGATATGGATGAATTGGTGGATTAATAATGACAACCATATGGACAGAAAACAATGCGTATGGTCAAGAATATACTCCTAAAACAAAAGCAACAGAAGCAAAAATTTCAAGTAAAAGAATACCAAAAGCAGATCTATATCAGGGTGGTCAGAAAGTAGGCATAGTTGAAGATTATAATCCAAACAAACATGAGGGATATGTAACACTAGATGGCATAGGAATAAAAGAATTTGGTGCGATGACTTCTGATTTTGAAGCTTATGTCAATGGAGAAAGGATTCCAAATAAATGGGATGGTAAAGTAGATTACAATTTACAATTATTCGGTGAGCATTTTACAGGCGAACCTCATATACACAGACACAAAGTTTCCTCTCCGATGGGAGTATTTTATCAGAATTATATGGAACCATTGGAGAATACAGCTTCCGAAGATTTTGACGAAATAGAACCAGAAACCAATCCAAACAGATTAGCTGGTGGTGGCTTACAAACAGATAGGGATAATAGATTTTTTGATAAATATCAAGAAGAAATAGGAAAAGAAGGAATACAAGATGCTTTCAATTTGCCAATGACAGATCGTATGGAATTTCAAATGGGTTATCAGTTAAACGGTTGGTTAGAAAAAGCTGGACTTGGTGATGATTGGAATAGAACAATGACAGAAAATCAAAGAATAGATGCTTATCAACAATATAAGAAAGGTGTAAAACCAGAGGACTATGTGGAATATAGTTATGAATCAAAAGCAACAGAATTTAATGTAGGACCCACTATGATTTGTCCAGCGTGTAATAAAGAAATAGATGTTGGTAATCAGGGCGAATTAGTTAAAGCAGGAACACCAGTACCAGATATGGAGGGATCATATACACAGAATGATTGGTTGATGCCAGATTATAATAACGTAACAGTAAGTTGGAATGGTCCGGGTACTTTCCCAACACAATGGAGAATGGAACAACATATGAGGGAAGAACATAAACCATCAGATTTTGGCTTGGAAGATGCAGGAAAGGATTATTGGACAAGTGAAGCATGGGAAGATTGGAAAACTGGAAACCAAATGTATGATGCGTTTCACGATTCATTTCCAGAATTTGATCAACATGATACTTATTTGTATAATGTGGATTCCTCTGGAACTGACAGCGTTCAGACATTTAACAGTCAAGGACATTCAAGATTGGATGATCAACATGGTGATAGTTATTCCTGTCCAAACTGTGGTAAAAATAATATATTTGATAAATCAGGTCATGGTAAATGGGGAGATGACATATACTGTCCAGACTGTAATTGGTCAGGAAGTGTAAAAGATCTTGTCGGAGAAGCCTATGGCTACAATCAGGGAGGTAAGAAAATTAAAAAGAGTGATAAGACTTATGGAATGACACCAAAAACACCAGAAGAACATGCAGAATTTGAAAAAGAGCATGGTTACAGATATGGTTATGTAGATTATGACGTATTCATGGATTGGGATCAGAACAGGTATAATGTACCTAGACCAGATGTTCATCAAAGGCAAGACAGCAGGGAAGCAGTAGATCATTATGTATGTAAAGGATGCGGTCAAGATTATTACAGCGATCATGGAACACCAGCTGGAATTAGTTGGAGTGATGGTCATACTTGTACGCCAATATTATCAACAAAGCCTACAAAGGCACATGAAAGATCACAAGAAGATATTGATGCTATGATGGCTATGGGAGCTGGGGATTTGGAAGGTATGATCCCTGACGATATGACAGTTAATCAATATCTAGGTGGAGAGGGATCAGATGATTGGCTTGGAGATTATGAAAATTATCCTGAACCTTTCAATTATCCAACGTTATCTAGTGGAGAGGGAGCAGATGCGGTTAGAGCTTGGAATGAATGGAATACACCAGAACATCAAAAACAATTTAATCAAGCACAAGATTATGATGAAAAATCAAATTATCAGGGGGAAACAGAGGACGATTCATCACAACATTTTAAAGTTCATAATTTTGCTCGTGATGATCCTAATCTAGTTGATCTTTTGGTTAATTCAGAAGCAAATGTATATCCTGATGACGATGACAAATTCTACGGAGATTTTATAGACGAAATTGGCGGAGAAGAGCAAACATATGATCCAAATAAACCAGATTATCCTACGGATGCGGAATTAGCAGAAGAATATGATCGTGAAAACGATGCGATGTGGTATTGGTCAGGTCATACTCAACAAGCCTATTACACTGATCAAGATGAATTAATGAAAGACGATACACCAGCAGGGTTTGGCTATCCAACAGGATCACGTTCACGAACACCAAATTATAATCCAGCAGGAGAAGTAGATAACTTTCCTAACGGAAATTCAGATTATAGTAAAGATATTTGGAAACATGATGACTTAGAAGATTTGCATACAGAAGCGATTGAAGCAGATTGTCCTCATTGTGATGGAACAGGTGCTTTACCAGTCAGTGGACATTACAGTTATGACCCTAATACTATGACGCATGAGGAATGTCCAGCGTGTAGTGGAACAGGAAAAATGGATAAAAAAAAAGCAGATGATTACCTTCAAGACTTACCAGATGAAAGACATGACTTCACAAAAGGAGGTTATTATGAAGCAAGACCAAAAGATGTAAGACAAACATCAATGTTCCAATCAGATAATCCAGCTTTACCATATTTTACAGGTATTCAAAATAATCCTTTCACAGAAAATCCAGATCCATCAGGAGATGTTTGGAATGAATTTGGTCAGAAAGAAAAATATGGACATAGTAATTATACTCAACAAGGCATGATGAACGCACAAGCAGAGGATTATGCAGAACGTGGAGATATAGCTGGTAATTCACTAGAAGATCCTAATGCCTATTATGACGAGGGGGAATCAAAAGCAAAAGAAGCTTCGGTATCAGAACTTATGGATGTATTAGATGAGGAAAATGATAGATGGTATATAGGAATTAACGAAGAACCCATATCCGCTTATGATTTTTTGGTTGCTAATATGAGAATAGATAAACAGTCAGCAGTTCAAGCTGTAATACAATGGTGGCAAACAAGACAAGGTAAAACGATTACAGAAAATGATATATTTCAATTTGATGACGATCCAGATACACTTGATTATCAAGCTGGCGGAGATCAGGCAAACAAATACGGAGAAACAGTATCAGGTCCAGCGACAAATACAATTCCAACTGCAAATTCAGAAGAGGAAGTTACAATAGATGCTCCTAAAACAGAACAAGAAATTAGTCATTCTAACAAAGATCATTTAATACTGGAATCGTTTAGAGGATAAATATAATGCCCGATGAAGCATTAAAAAAAGAACTTGTTGATTTAATGCACTTGTTAAAGGTATTAAAAGAGAACTTTGCTCTACCAGTTACCGAACAGGGAAAACAAGCTAGGGATAGAGTAGATGAAATATTAGAACAATTAGCAGATGATACTGATTGGAGTTTTCTAAAAGATGGTACAGCCGAATCCTATGCAGAACAATTTACAACAGGGGGATTTGACACATTAAATCCACCTAGGAATCCTGAAGCAAAAGCTCCAAGAAATACTGCTCATTCAGGAGATGAAGCAAACGAAGCTGACGACCTTGATTGGACGGAAGATAAACCGGAGGGCGATATTCCTTTTTACTGTCCATTATGTGGATTTACCATTGAAAAAAATGCAACATATGATGGCGTATTTCAACATAATAAACAACTTCATAATATGAGTGATGAAAATGCCGAAATATTAGCAAAAGGATTTACATATTCTAATGGACCACCTACATCAAAAGAAGCAAGTGAACCAGCAACACCTGAAAGTTCAGGAGATTGGTTTGACAATTTAGATTATGAAAAACAAAAATCCATTCTTAGAAGAGCATCTACACACAAACCAGAGTGGCAATTATTCTATCAAGAAGTAACTAATTTAGAAAATCATTGGGAAGAATTGTATTGGGATGATATACCAAGCGATTTACAATGGCATATAGAAACAGAAGTTAGAAGCTCATGGGAATCAAAAGAATCAAGTCCAGAGGAAGTTTGGTGTGATCTTAACAATCAATGGGAAGACGAGCAATCACATAAGGAACATATACAAAGACAGTTTGGAGAAGTAGATCCTAATATACATATGGACGATCGTTATGGTCCAGTCATTACGAATGATGACTTTGAAGAAAAATCAGACTATCAGGGAGAAAGTAATAGTTCATGTCCAAGATGTGGTAGCACAGATATAAGTAAAATGATGGATGACGGAAAGGTTGTTTATGGGTGTAATAGATGTCTTAATGATGATTCAATTAGTCCAAAAGATGCTTTGTTTAAAGCAACCGAGGGAGGTCAGGGATCTGGCAGAAAATATCATCAACAATGGATGAATCCTACTGACAAGATAAATTCTATTAGTCCAGATAATATGAAAAGAGCAAAATTTTTAGAGAGAGCAAACGAGATAGCGATAGAGTATTCAGATGAAAAGACTTGGAAGCAGATTTTTGAAGCATTAAAAGACTAACTTATAAGTTATTTACGCATTGTTCAGATATTGCCAAATAGAAATAAAATAAAGGGAACAAACTTTGAATACGAATGGATGTATTACTTGCTATATCATCACTTTGACAACGTGAGAAGTTATGCTAGTATAGGCGTAGCAGATGTAAGAAGTGTACCACCAAAATGGGCTAAATCAACGATAGCGATAGCAAGTCAATGTAAGAATACAAAGAAAAATGATTACATAGCACCAGCAGAAAGGCGTAGATTAGAGGCATATTCAAAGAAATACTCTTACATTGTGATAGAACCCTTTAAGATGAATAGGACTTGTTATGTCAAGCTGGAACCATGGAAACTAAAGGGTAAGATAATTACGCCTGAACAGTTTTTGAAGAAATATTATGGCATTTATGCAGATACTTGGAAAAGATGGAGAACGAATTGGCATCATGGCATTAAGCGACAACCAATAAATCATAAATAAGTTATATAATTATAGTTATCAATATCTTTATAAAGTATATTGAGTATGATATAATATGAGAAAAATCAGTATTGTATTCTGTGATTTGTGTGATAAGCAAATAAGCAACTCTCGTATGGTACATGAAGTTGTTAAAATGCCTTTCACAATAAAGGGTGCAGAAAGAGGTAAGAAAGGACTTCTTTGCGGTGATTGTTTTCAAGAAATAGCAAAGATCCAAGAAACAAAATACAAGCAATATAGCAAACAGGTGAGTGTCTAATGTTAGATCCGTATGAGAACAGACCTGTGGCTTTCAAAAGTTGGGATGAAAGATTGAATGAGGAAATAGAATCAATCAGTAGATGGTTCAAACAAGGAGTAGATGATCCAACATGGTATCTCAATACAACGGAAATTGAGGACGGAGTGAAAATGTGTGAAAAATTGAAGAAGTATGTCGCATTAGTAAATAGAAGATATAATGCAAGAGCAAAAGGCACGAAAAAAGTTGCAGGGTGGCAAAAATGAGAGAACGAATGATAAAACGCCTAGAAAAAGTAGAATGGCATAGGAACGGTGGCATGGGCGATGGCTTTTTGGTCGGAATCGCAAAATGTCTAGTTGATGGGGAAAAACGAAAAATGCTTTTTATTCAATTCCCAAAGGAAGATAGTTACACAGACGGTTACAAAAAAGACAAATGGTCTAATATGCAAACAGCAGTATTAGATGTTGATTTGTTAGCAAAAGGCGACATAGGTGGCTTTAGTGGAGCAAACCAATGGAGAGGAGATCATTTTGCAGACGAGTTCGCAAAAAAAGGTCAGGCAGTATTAGACAGAAGAATGGCAAAAAGTATGCCAAAAACAAAAAAAACAGGTGTTAGACAATGAAAGAATTAGATGTCATTATAGCCAAGTTTTCAAAAGTGCTTAGACAAGAGGCAAAAGACAGATGCGATCCATACATATTACAAATGGGCGACAATTCTAAAAGGTATAAGGAGATCTTAGAAGATCTTAGAAATTTAGGCAATCAATTAGTAGATGCAGATCTGCTACAAATTATCAATGAGGAAGAAAATGAGTAAAAGAATTGACGAGTTATGGGAAACAAAAGATAAGAAGAAACTCTTATGGATTGAATCAGGTAAGGGCATAACAAAAGAGATGGTCAATGAAAAATTATCAAAGTCAGGTATGAAGTTTCGTGTAAGGGTAAAGATTCCAAACGTAGAGAAAGAAAAATATCTATTTGTAGCAACAATGGATCAGGCTAAAGACGTAGTCAGAAAGATGAACGCAAAACTAATCGAGGTAAAGGAGATTGATCAGATATGAACAATGATGAAATAGGCGAATTACAAGACATCTGTGGTTGGTTGGGAGATATTACAGGAGAGTATCAAAAACACGCGGAAGAAGCTATCAGAAGAATAGTGGCATTATTGCCTTTTGATTGTGTAGATTGTAGAGATACAGGTGTTATTTCTGAAATAGTCGGAGAGGGATCTAGCGAGGCAACAGTTGAGGGAGCTTGTCCTAAGTGTAGTCCAGATATGAGAGCTTATGGAGATAAGGAGAGTGATTGGCGATGACTAAAAAACTAAACATAACTAATCCAAATGATTTTGCTGTATTTGTTGATGGTCAGGGTAATCAGGTTAATGATATAACAGAAAAATCAAAGCAGTTAGGTTATTGCTGTATTCCGTCATTGAGAGAAAAATCGCCAAAGTTTGACAAGAAGTTATGGAATGAGTTAATCAGAATTGGAAAGGACTTAGAGAAAGATAGTGAACCAGATTTTGGTGAACTTGATCTTCCGTTAGAATATGAAGTAAATGGTAAGAGAAAATCAAAATTAGAGTTTGTAGATACTATGCCAGATACTTCTAGGATAAAAGTTAGACCTAATCCAATGATTGAAGTTTTTATTAACACGATGATATATTATGGTGCTGGTAATGATGTGGTCAAACAGATGAAACATGATATGTATATCGCTAGATATAGATTATGGGATTTATTGGGAATGTATTATACAGGAGCTTTATGCAATACGCAGGGAATTCCTATCAGTGGTCAAACATTCAACTGTGTAGAAAAGTTTGTAAAATTATACATTAAGATGAAAGACGTAGGTGGATTCTTTTGGTTTTTGAAAGGACATGACTTAGATGTTATGGAACCACAAAAATGTGAGGATTGTATCAAGTCGTATAAGGATTGGGTTGCAGAAATACCAAAAGGGAGGACAATGAACGATTATGTATAGAGAAATATTAACAGTGAAAAATAAGAAACTAATTCCCAATTCATTTTACAGAACGTGGAAAATTTATGATGGTGTTGAAAAGGGAGTGCGAATGAGAGAGATGACTAAACGAGAATTAATGATAGAATCATTATACAAAATGGTAGATAATTTATCGTATGCTCATAGACTTCAAACGTTTGAAGATTTAGTAAGAATATGGAGAAGATTAAAAGAAGATTCTGACGAACAGATTGCTATTTCAGAAGTGGTAGGATCTTATTGTCATAAATGTGGAGGTAATTGCAGAAAGGTAACAGATGAGGAACATGAAGAGGACTTTATAATTTGTGATGGAGAGGCTAATTGTAGCAATTACGGAGATGAAACAGAAGGCATATCGTATTTTGATAGGGTGTTGAAAAAATAATGGTATCAGAAAATCAACTAAGAAAAGCAAAGAAAACAGTTGAAACAGGTGGAGTAGTTATGGTAGAAAAGGATTTGATATGGAATGTTAGAGGAACAAATGACAGTTATAGAATCAAAAAGAACGATGACGAATATGTTTGCGAGAAATTAGATCAAGACGATTCCGTATTTGAAATATGTAAAGGGTGGATAAACTGTAAAGGAGCACTCAAAGATAAAACTTGTAGTCATATCGAGGCAGTAAAACTATTTGAATTATTAGAGGCAAAGAAAACAGAAGAACCTAATGAATCGCATTATTTAAAGAAATTAGGAATAAGGGAGTTGTCAGATAATTGACTAAATATACTAATCCATCACACCAAAAAAAATCTAGACGTGGAACTGCCAAGTGTGATTTTTGTGATAAGCCAATAAAAGTTGGCGAAACCTATTGGAAGTTTGAAGTTAAATTTAGAGCTATACAAAGAAGATGTGAGGAGCATCCATTCAGAATGAGTGATAAGGCACAGGGCAGGAATGCCGAAGTTTATGCTGTTCAAGAATATTTAGAGGATTGGATAAATGGAAAAGATCAAACAGAAATTTCTGAATTACTTGAAGGTGCTAAACACGATCTTGAAAATACCGCAGAGGAATATGAAAATGGAATACTTGATACAATATCTACATTCATACAAGATGAAACACAGGAAAAGGTTGATATGATTAGATCAGGTATGGATAAAATTGATGAACTATTACCAGATGTTAAAACAAAAAGTAGAGATGATCAAGAAACGGAAGTGCAAGAAATAATTGACGAGTTGGCGATATGACTAAGTGTTTCTTAAAAGGTTGTAATGGAGAGGCTAAATATACAATTAAAGATGCAGAGCAGAATCCGAAGATATACAATGGTAAGAAAATATGTCCTGAATGTCATCAAGCAAGAAAGTTATTAAAGGCGGAGCATAAATGAGAGGTGTAATTTATGGTGTGTGTTGAGATTTGCAAACGATATAGGGCAAAAAAACCAACAGGTGGTCAGCGTTATAATGATGGTCAGAAAAGATGTTCAGTTTGTATTATGTGGATGAGGTGGGATGGTAAATATTGTCCATGCTGTGGTTATATTCTTAGATGTCATCCAAGAAAACCAATGGGAAAGATGTTATTGAAACCAATGGAGGTGCGATACCGATAAGCCACGTTGTTATTTTAGTAGGGGTTAGTGGAACAGGTAAGACAACAGTAGCTAAAAAAATTACAGAAGAGGAACATGAAAGAGAGAACTGTTCCTGCAACACAGCAGTAATATGCTCAACGGATAAATTCATTGAAGAGGAAGCGAAGAAATTGGGAATCACATATCAGAAGTGTATGGAGAATATACAAAAAGAAGGTAGATTCAAAGAGATAACAGGAAAATTTTATGACGAGATTGAAGAATCCATAAAGACCGATAAGCACATTATAATTGACAGAACTAATCTAACTAAGGGAAGTAGAAAGGCATTGTTAGGGAAGTTATCCGATATACATAAAAAGTATGACAAAATCATGGAAGTAATGGCAGTTTGTTTTAATTTAACAAGAGATCAGATAGATGAACACCTAAGCATTAGAGAATTAGAAACAGGTAAGACTATACCATCAGATGTTGTTGATAAACAACTTGAAAGTTTTGAGGTTGCTACAAAAGACGAGGGCTTTGACTTCGTACAATACATGGAATTAAGAGGAGATTCAACAGTTAAGATCAAAAGTGATGCCGAATGAAAATATGGCGTTGTTCAAACTGTAAAGCAGAATTACCAGATGACGACTATGCAGATGAAAGAAAAGGTCGTCATTTAGCGATGCACAAAAAGAATGACAAAGATACTCCCAAATTTAAAAAATCGGAGGTTAAAGATCCATGAGAGAACAGGATAACATTCTTGACGGAATAATACTTTTGGAACCAAAGAGATGTCCTGATTGTAATACACCGTTAGAATATTGGTCAATGCCAGATTATGATGACAACCTTAAACTACAAGGTAGAATAAGACGATGGTGGCACTTGAACAAAAATACAGATTGTGATAGGATGTGGGATCATGTCTAACCTACAAAATCGTCAGATTGATAAATCTAAACCAGAAGGCAATTTCTGTATGATCTGTCTTAAATCGGGGAAGAAATTATACATGGTTGAAAGATTAGAGTTATGTCGAACTTGTAAAAGTAGGGTAGTCGCAGGATTACGTTCAAAGACATATCATAACAAGTGATTACTTATACATATTAGTATCGTCTGGTTTTTCAGGCGTTTCGGATTTATCTGACCAATATGACAAGTAAGCCTTTAATTTTTCCTCATCAAATTTATTTTTTAATAGCATCATTACAATTTCTATTTCTGTAAAGCTTGGTTTCTCTTTATTCAAAGCATCAATAAACGCAGAATCAACTGCCATGTAAATATCATCTATTTTCTTTGAGTATGGTAATGGTTGTTCCTCTTTTTTATCTTCACTCATTAGCATAACCTACTATTACCACAATCAATCTCTAAGCACTGAATATCACATTGTCTAGGAATATACTTCGGAGTAGGGAATCCGAATCCGTCCTCTCCATAAATTCTAACCATCATTTTTATATCAAGATCAGTTACTTCTTTAACTTGACCTTCAAAGACATCTATTTTACCATACATGATTGGAGAGTAATCACATTCTTCTGTTCTACAATCAGAAGTAACATAATAATGCTCTAAGCCAAAACCATGACCAAGTTCATGTAGAGCTGTATTGCGAATATCATTTTTTGGTATCTGCTTCCATTCTATATTGCTTGTTACTTTTCCACCATTCTCGTCTAATTGTATGGATATTCTATTCTCGGTTGTATTCAGATCAATTTCAAGCCAATAGTATTGTCTAACCGAGCTTGAAAAATCCCAAGTTGCTCTACCAACGGATTCACTATCAAACCCATATGGATATGTGATGAATACTTTACACTCTGGATAATTATCAACATCAGCATAGCGATGTTCAAGCCAATAGTGATTTGTAATAGTCATATTCCAATTACCACCAGTTGCATTGACTAGCTTTGTCTGCCATTCATTAATTGCTGAATGAGTAACTTCTGAAAGCATATCCGTCCTATCATCTATTTCAGGATCAGGGTACATTATACAAATTGTTGGATTATCTGTGTGATAAACACCTATTGTTCTGAAATAATCTCCATAAACATTAGAGATAAAACCAGCAAATGCTACACCTACGATCAACCAAACGATTACCCAAAGGATTATAACCCTCATAAACAGATACGAGTTTTCTGACTTATTAGCATATTTTGTTAAATACTAATAAATGATAATGTCTAAGATTTAACAATGGACTATGAGAGAATGGGAATATTAGTAACTATGATAGTTTTAGTTGGAGTTCTCGGTGTCGCAACAGTATCATCAGGCGAATTTGATACAGGCATTAATACAGGAGAGATGAAAATACCAAACATAACATCAAGCACTAGCACAGATAATGACAATTACAAGTCAGATGGTTATTACCAATGGTGTTATAAATTGGGAATAAAGGACTGCTAATGACCAAATTTGGTTGCACAACTTGTTGGAAAATTAAAGACGATAAGGAAATAAAATGGTGGGAAGATAAGCCTACCTGTGAACATTGTTATAATAAATTTATTAAATATTCTAAGTAATGTAATCTTCGGTCTTCCAAGTTAGACCTCTTTCATCCATAACCTTTGTTATATGTTTCAGTTTAGAATCTTCAATAAGTGCCTTTAATTCAACATCTTTGTCATTCTTCCACGTTAAAATTTTGAACATAGAGGTAGTATTATCTGCTGTGGATATAAAGATAAGATGGGATTATTTTATTCTTATAAGGAAGTTAATACAAAACTAAGCTTATATGACAGACCCAAATAAATTTTGGATTACTAATCCTAAGTATAATATTATAATCGCTAATAAAGGAGCAGAGGGATCTTTGTATAACGAC
>Ga0066372_10000382_pt1 | contig 16549 bp, 15 predicted proteins | sample Knorr_S15_td_250_FD_77011 | JGI IMG/M metagenome (GOLD analysis project Ga0066372, IMG submission 77011) | Marine microbial communities from Southern Atlantic Ocean transect - Knorr_S15_td_250_ad_251m_LV_A | ecosystem: Environmental > Aquatic > Marine > Oceanic | place: Southern Atlantic ocean... | reverse complement strand
TAGTTGGCGCCTACGTCGGGGTCGTCCATCAGGACGGTCTCGATCTCCCGGGGGTACACGTTGATGCCCCGGATGATGAGCATGTCGTCGGCCCGACCGGTGAGGCGGGCCATTCGGGTCCAGTTGCGGGTGCCCGGGCCGGCGGTGTCGCCCTCATCGTTCAGGATCCGGGTGATGTCCCCAGTCCGGTAACGCAGGACGGGCATGGCTTCCTTGGTGAGCGTGGTGATGACCAACTCGCCGAACTCACCGTCGGGGAGGGGTTGCCCAGTCTCCAGGTCGACGATCTCGGGGAGAAAATGGTCATCGAAGACGTTCAGGGCGCCCAGGTCGTCGGGGGCCTCCATGGCCACGCCTGGACCGATGATCTCCGAGAGGCCGTAGATGTCCAGTGCGGTGAAGCATCCGCCCCACGCTTCGTGGATGCGTTGGCGCATACCCTCCGACCAGGGTTCGGCGCCCAGGATCCCCACCTCGACTCCAAGACGGTCGCGGATGCCCTGGGCGTGGGCCCGCTCGGCCAGCACGAGACAGAACGATGGGGTGGCCGACAGCACCCGGCTGCCCAGGTCCTCCAGGAGCTGTAGTTGGAGGGCGGTGTTGCCGCCCGAGACTGGAACCACGGTGCAGCCCAGGCGTTCACCGCCGTAGTGGAGGCCTAGACCGCCGGTGAACAGGCCGTAGCCGTATCCGTTGTGGAGTATGTCGTCGGGGCGGGTACCAGCCAGGGCCAGGGCTCGGGCATTGACCTCGGCCCACACGGCGAGGTCCGACGGGGTGTAGACGACGATGGTCGGTTTGCCGCTGGTTCCGGAACTGGCGTGGAGGCGGGTGGTGGCCTCCATCGGGGTGGTGACCATGCCCAGTGGGTACTGGTCGCGCAGGTCCTGCTTGACGGTGAATGGGAGGTGGGGCAGATCGTCTACCGAGTTGATGGAAGACGGATCGACGTCGGCCAGACGCTCAGCCCAGAAGGGGTTGCCACAGGAGGTCAGTCGGGTAACCAGGGCAGTGAGGCGTTCGCCCTGCAGGGCGCGCTTCTGGTCGATCGGGAGGCCGATGACGTCGACGGGATCGAAGGGTGCGGGCATCAGGAAAGGGTACGTGTCGGCGGAAAAATCGTTCAAGGCTTGAAGATGTGCCGTCGAAGACTCCGGTTAGCTTTTGCGCACCACGGTGTCGGCCACGATGAGGTCCCAGACGGCCAGGCCGACCGACTTGAACAGGGTGATCTCGTCGTCGGACGTCCGTCCGGCTGTTTCGAGGCACAGCTCAGCAAGATCCCCGGCCACGGCATCGAACGACCATGAACCGGACCGAGCGGCCAGAATCAGGTCTCCGGCCTCGTCGACCGCCGCCCCTCGGTCGTCGACGAACACCGTCGCTCTGGCTAACAGGTCGGGGGCCACCTCCCGGCGGGCCGTCGAGTAGCTGCCTACCAACCCCACGTGAGTACCAGGCTGGATGGCTGCCGTCGGTACCACCGGATCGGTCGACGACGTACAGCCGAACACCATGGCAGACGAGGCGGCCTCCTCCGGGGTGCCGATCATCAGGGCACGACTGCCAGCCAGGTCAATCACCGACGGGTCGGCGACGAAGGCCGCTGACGATTCGGGCGTGCGCCCCGACACCACGATCCGTTCGATCGCCGGTCGGACCACCAACATTGCTTCGATGTGTCCCCTGGCCTGGACGCCGGTGCCGAACACCCCCAACGAGGTGGCATCGGGTCGGGCCAGATGGTCGGCGGCCAGTGCCGAGGCGGCTGGAGTTCTCAGGGTGGTCAGCGCCGATCCGTCCAGAGTGGCCGTGGGAACCCCGGTTTCCCGGTCGCAGTACAGGTAGAAGCCGTGGATGAGGGGAAGGCTCCGGTCGCGGTTGCCCGAGATGACGTTCACTACCTTCACGCCGATTCCTGTCGGGGACACAGCCGGCATCATCAGGAAGTCGTCGCCCGGCCCGAGCGCCACGTGGGCCCGTGGATGGAGTTCACCTAACTCCCGACTTCCGGTCCGTAGGGCCTCGATGCAGGTCGTCATGTCGACCACCGACCGAATGGCCTCGGCGTCGAAGTGGGTGAGCCTGCTCATCGGAACAGGAACCCCAAGCCGACCGGGTCGTGGGGGTCGAGGGTGAACGTGGTGGTGGCGTGCCGGTGGGATGAGCCTTTCACGCTCGGGATGATTCCCATGTCGGTGACGGCTTCGATGCGTGCCTCGAACGTTCCGCCGGCCACGCCCTCGTGGTGGAACGGATCACCCACGTCGAGCCTGCCGTCGTCGTGAAGCAGGGCCAGGCGGGCACAGGTGCCCGAGCCACAGGGGGACCGGTCGACCTGACCGTCGGCGAAGATGGTCACGTTCCGTTGGTGGAGGCACGCCCCCTCGGGCGGTGACTGGACGCCTTCATGAAGGATCGTGCCGTAGAGCCCGGACAGCCGGTCGTCGGATGGGTGGATCACCGACGGGTGGCCACCCAGGACCGCCTTGACCTCGCGCCCGAGGGTGATCAAGTGGTCGACGTCGTCGGGTCGACACGACACGGGCAGGTCGTCGACGGCCACCGAGGCGTAGAAGGCCCCTCCGAACGAGACGTGGGCGGTGACCGGGCCCAACGACGTGTCAACAATCAACTCGCGGGCCGATACGAAGGCCTCCACGTTGGTGAACCGGACCGAGGCCACCCGCCCATCCACCATGTGGGCCACCGTCGGGAGGCGCCCGGACGGCACGTCGACGACCACCGTCACCTCGCCATCCTCTGGGGCAGAAATTCGTCCGGTGTCGATGGCCCACGTGGCCATCGCGATAGTGCCGTGCCCACAGGCCGTGGAGAAGCCGTCCTTGTGGAAGAACACGACTCCCACGTCACCCGATCCCACGTCGCTGTTGTTGGGTGGGACGACCATGCCGCCGTACATGTCGGCGTGCCCCCGGGGTTCGTGGATCAGGAACCGTCGGTGGTCGTCGAGGTTGGCCATGGCCCACGACCGGCGGTCCAACACGGTGTTGCCCTCCATGGGGCCCAGGTCGACGATGCGAAAGGGCTCGCCGGCCGTGTGGTAGTCGTCGGCGACGATCACCTCGTCGGGGCCCAGCACCATGGTTGCGAACCGTAACGCGGGTGGAGGCTCCGGTCAGGGGCTACCAGATAGCGGCAGCGTCCAACTCCAAAACTTCGCGCATCCTGGAGAGCAGTGGCCCGAAGGCGTCGCTCCGGGTGGTACGGCCCGCTGGGGCCTTACCACCGTCCGGTAGCGAGTCGACGACGAAGCGCTGTCGGACCCGGTCGGTCCATTCGGGCAGTCGAGTGTCGAATGGGGCGGCGGTCACTCCGGTGGCGACCGCCTCGGCCTCCCCTTCTACCGGAGTGAAGAGGCCCACGGCCAGTGGGAACAGGTCGACCAGAGCCGTCCGGATCCGGTCGCCGGCGTCGGCGGTTGGTAGGAGGGCGTCCAGCAGGCCGTCGGCGTGCCGTCGGTGAAACCATTCCTCTCGCTCGGCGCGGACGGATGCTTCGGCCAGCGGAGTCAACGTCGAGTCGGCCACCAACTCCCAGCGGACCTGTTCGGCGGCGTCGTACAGCCAGTGGCGGACCAGGGCGTGGGCCCATCCGGGGGTGGCCACCTCCACCAGGTGGGCCGACCGCCAGCGTGTTGGATCAGGATCAAAGGCGAGCTTGTCGAGGGTCCGGTCGTCGATGCCATCGGGGTCACCGTCCCCGGCCACAATGGCGTACAGCGTCGCCGCGTGGCCCAGTTCGTCCTGGCCGATGGAGCAGAAGGCCAGATCCTCCTCGAGGAACGGTGCTACTCCGATCCACTCAGCGTGCTGCTGGCCCATCAGGTGCTCGTCGTCGGCGATGGCCAAAACGAACTCCCGGATGCCGTCATTCCACGGGCTGGTCATGACGCATCCTTCTCTCCGAGGTCCCGGAGCCGCCGACGCCGCTCGGCGATCCGTTCGCCGTCGTTGTGGCGATGTGGCTTGTCGGCGTTGGGCGCCACGAACTCGGGCGGCCCGATGACCAGATGGTTTCGGTCGACCAACCACAGTCGGTCACCCTCGGCTCTCCGTAGGTAGGTCTCCCGGGCAAGCACGAGGGCCAGTTCGTCGTCGGGGGCATCGAGTGAACCAGCGTGTCGGTATTCGTCCTTTCCGTCCTTCTTCAGGAACACCTCGTAGCGCCTCATGGTCTCGAGGCCTAGGCCCTCATCACCTCCACGACTTCGGTGCAAGATCGGCACACGTGCACGGCTCGGCATCTGCTGGGACCGAACATCGAGTCCTCGGTGGTGTCGGCTCCACAGCGGGGGCACGGCACCGGATCCTGTCCGATCCGGACGGCCACCGTGAACTCCCGGGCCATGGCCCGGCGGGCGTTCTCGGTCACGCGGTCCACGGTCCATGCAGGACTGGACAACCAGCGCACGTTAACGGCCTGTGGTCCGGTCACCCCGTCCACGCTGGCGACCGCGTGGCGGATGTCGTCGGCGATCATGGCGAGTGCTGGACAGCCTGAGAACGTGGGTACCAGTCTGACGACTACGTCCCCGTCGGGCTGGACGTCGATGTCTTCCAGGAGGCCCAGGTCGATGATGGAGATGCCGGGGTACTCCGGGTCATCCACGGTGGCTACTGCAGTCCTGACCGCCTCAGGAGTCGCCCGACTGGTCATGCTGGGGTTCCGGCGGCTTGGTTCAGGGCTTGATCCGATGCCGCGTCGAGGGCGTCGCGCACCCAGTAGGTATCGGCCCAGTTGGCGGCCGCGTCACCGATGCGGCGGGCCGAGTCGGGTCCGCCCATGGCCAGGGTTCGCCTGAGTGGTTCCCAGTCGATGGGGCCTGCAGTCCATGTGTCGGTTTCCGGGTGGTGGATCAGACCGGGGTCGGGAACGGTGAATCCGTAGGAGATCAGTAGTGGGGCGAACTTCTGGACCCAGCGGGCCCGGAGTACCTCGTTGCGTTCCGACTTGATGTGCCACCGCAGCAACTGGTCGCCGGGCTTGGAGTCAGGACCGAAAAGTTGCAGGGCTGGCCACCACCAGTCGTCAAGCGACTGCTGGAACATGGTTCGTTGGAGCTCGGTGCCCTCGGCGATGAGCATCATCCGCTCTTCGCCCATGCGCATGTGGAAGCCCTCCTCGGCGATGATCCGCTTCAGGATCCTGCGGTACGGGCCGTAGGAGCAGTTCTTGAACACGGCCTGCTGGCTGGTCAGGGCTGCGGCGTCGACCAGGAACGAGATGGCGACCTGGTCGCCCCATGTCTTGGCCCGGTAGTGGAAGACGTTATGGAACTTCGACTTCCCGGCGAACAGGTCCTCGATCATCTCGCGGCGGGTCTTACAGCCCATGTCAGCGGCCACCATGTAGAGCAGATGGCCATGGCCGATCTCGTCCTGGGTCTTGGCCAGGACGGCCATCTTGTGGCGCAGCCCCGGAGTGCGGGGGATCCAGTCGCGTTCGGTGAGGCCGCCCATCAGCTCAGAGTTGGCGTGCATCTCGATGAAGGCGAACACGGCGCGGCGGTAGGCGTCGGGCATGTCGTCGTCGACCTCGACGATGCCGCCGTCGTCGAGGAACGCCTCGAACGCATCCATCGACTCCCAGGTCCGGCCCATCAGGCGTCGCCCTCCTCGTCGGGGGCACCGTTCACGCCGGGCCGGTTGGCCACCATGGTCAGAACGTCGTAGGCGGCCACCACCTCATCGGTCTGGTTGACCACCTGGGCGTCCCACGCCACCTCGCCGTATCCGGCACCGGTTCGCAGGGTCTTTCGCTTGGCGGTTAGCCACACGGTGAGGGTGTCGCCCGGGTAGGTGGGCTTGGCGAAGCGGCACCGGTCGATGCCGTAGTTGGCCAGCACCGGCCCCGGATCGGGCCACACGAACAGGCCGGCGGCCAGGGACAGGACGAGGTAACCGTGCGCGACGCGGCCGCCGAAGATCGGGCTGGCTGCCGCGGCCTGTTCGTCCATGTGGGCGTAGAAGTGGTCGCCGGTGCTGTGGGCGAAGTCCTCGATGTCGGCTAGCGAGACCATGCGACTGTCGGTGCGCAGCGCCGTGCCGAGCTCCAGGTCGTCGAAGTGGAGCCTGAACGGGTGGCCACGGTCGACGTGCCGGGTGGCGCCGGGCATCCACTGGCCGGTCACCGCGGTGAGCACGTCGGGCGAGCCCTGGACAGCCGTGGTCTGCATGTGATGCCGGATGCCCCGTAGGCCACCCATCTCTTCGCCACCGCCGGCCCGTCCGGGGCCGCCGTGCACGAGGGTGGGCAGTGGCGAGCCGTGGCCGGTGGAGGTGGCGGCCGTCGAGGCGTCCAACACGTGGATTCGGCCGTGGTTCGCTGCGATGCCCAGGGTGAGCTCCGCTGCCTCGTCCACGTCAGGGGTGACGACCGAGGCCACCAGGCTCCCGGCGCCCAGAGCGGCGAGACGAATGGCGTCTCCGGGACCTTCGTAGCCGATGAGTGTGCAGACCGGTCCGAACGCCTCGGTGGTATGGATGGACCGGGCCTCGGGATCGGTGGCCCGTAGCACGGTGGGGGCCAGGAAGGCGCCGACCGTGGGGTCCACGTCGTGGAAGGTACAGGTATCGACGACCACGTCGGTGGCCGATCGGAGGCTTATCACCGCGCCGCGCACTTCCTCTCGTTGGGTGGCGCCGACGAGGGCTCCCATAGTGGTGGCCTCGTCGGCCGGGTCGCCGACCCTCACCTCGGCCAGGGCATCGGCCAGGGCATCGGCCACCGCGTCGAGATGGTTGGCGGGTACGAGCGCCCGTCGGATGGCCGTGCACTTCTGTCCGGCCTTGATGGTCATCTCCCGGACCACTTCGGCGGTGAACAGGTCGAATTCGGTGGTGCCGGGCGTGGCGGCCGTGCCCAGGATGGCCGCGTTCAGCGAGTCGGCCTCGGCGTTGAAGCGGACCGATCGGGCGACCAGCGTGGGATGGGTCCGCAGGACGGCCGCGGTGTCGGCCGAGCCGGTGAACGCCACGTGGTCCTGGCCATCGAGGTGGTCGAGCAGGCCGCTGACGCTGCCACACATCAACTGGAGTGCACCGTCGGGCACCAGGCCGGAATCGACGATGAGGCGGACCATGGCCTCGGTCAGGAACGCGGTTGGGGTGGCCGGCTTGATGATGGCGGGGATGCCGGCCAGCCATGCAGGGGCCAGCTTCTCGAGTACCCCCCAGATGGGGAAGTTGAAGGCGTTGATCTGGAGGGCCACGCCGAGGCGGGACGTGGCCACGTGGGCGGCCATGAAGGAGCCGTCGCGGGCCAGAGCCTCGGGCTCGCCGTCGAGCAGCACGGTGCCGTCGGGTAGCTCACGGCGTCCCTTAGACGCGTAGCCCAGCAGCACCCCGGCTCCACCCTCGATGTCGATCCAGGAGTCGGCCCGGGTGGCTCCGGTGGCCGTGGACAGCTCGTACAGCGACTCCTTTTCGGCCAACAGGAGTTGGCCGACGGCTTTGAGGAGGGCCGACCGCTCGTGGAAGGTCATCGACCGCAGGGTGGGGCCACCGACGTCCCGGGCGTAGGCGGCCGCAGCTCCGAAGTCGATGCCCTCGCTGGACACCGTGGCCACCGGTGCGCCGGTGACTGCGTGGTTGGTCATCGCTCCGTCGGCGGTCGGGGCGTGCCAGGACCCGCAGACGTGGCTTTCGAGGGCGTGCATTGTCGCAATCTAATCAAACCTTTGACTAGTTTGCAAGAACTCATGGGGTTTGGTGGGTCACGACCCGATGGGTGACCATGAAGACCCATGTCGACCGACCGTGCCCGGCCCTCGGCCGCCCTGGTGATGTTCCCCGGGCTGGACGACAGGGTCATCGGCCCGACGGCCCGGGCCCGCCTCGAGGTGGCGGTCGACCTGGTCACCCCGACAGCCTTCGCTACCCCCGACGACCTCACTGGCGAGCTCGCCGGACACGTTGAGGTGCTGATCACCGGATGGGGCTGTCCCCGGCTGGATGGTGTGGTGCTCGACGCGTTACCTGCCCTCCGAATGGTGGCCCACGCTGCGGGCACCGTTCGTCCCATCGTGAGCGGCGCATTGTGGGACCGCGGGGTGGTCGTGACCTCGGCCGCCGCGGCCAATGCGGTGCCGGTGGCCGAGTTCACGTTCGCCGCCATCGTGATGGTGGCCAAGGACGTCTTCGCCATCCGGGACCGCCATCGGACCGTCAGGGGTGGCCGACCGGTGGTGGACCATGCCCGCATGGGCACTTTCGGCCGGACGATCGGCATCGTCGGGGCGTCGATGATCGGTCGACTGGTGATCGAACGACTCCGGACGCTGGACGTCGACGTGGTGGTGGCCGACCCGTTCCTCGGCGATGAGGAGGCGGCCGACCTCGGCGTGCGTGGGGTCGACCTCGACGAACTCCTGACCGAGGCCGACGTGGTGTCCCTTCACGCCCCACTGCACGACGGCACCCGGCACATGATCGGCGCTGACCAGTTGGCTCTCATGCGTGACGGGGCGTGGCTGCTCAACACGGCCCGAGGCGGCCTGGTGGACACCGAAGCCCTCACCGCCGAGGTGGCCTCGGGGCGGCTCCGTACGTTCGTCGACACCCCCGACCCCGAGCCGCTGCCCGTCGAGTCCCCCCTCTACGACCTGGAAGGCGCCGTGCTGACCCCCCACATCGCTGGGTCGCTGGGAAGCGAGGTGGCCCGCATGGGGAACCTTGCTGTCAGCGAGGTGGAACGGTTCGTCGCCGGCCAGACTCCGCTGCATCCGGTGGTCCGGGCCGATCTGGACCGCATCGCATGATCAGATCCGGCCTCTGCTCGATCACCTTCCGGTCCCTGGAGGCCGTCGCGGTGATCGACCTCGCCGCGGCCGCCGGGCTGGCCGGCGTCGAATGGGGATCCGACGTGCACGTGCCGGCCGGCGACGAGTTAGTGGCTGCGGGCGTCGCGGATCGGTGCCACGGCGCTGGCCTGGCCTGTCCGTCTTACGGGACCTACGTCATGGCCGGCCGAACCCCGATCGACGAGGTGGCTCGGGTGGCCGACACCGCGGTGGTCCTCGGGGCATCCAACCTCCGGATCTGGACCCCGTTCGGTGTTGGGCCAGATGCGCTGGCCGAAGAGCGGGCCGACGTGGTGGCGGGCGTCGCGGCGGTTGCGGTGGTGGCCGCCGAACGGGGCCTGACTGCCTCGCTTGAGTTCCACCCCGGGACGCTCACCGAAACCGCGTCCTCCACGTTGGCCGTCTTGGCCGACGTCGACCACCCCGACCTGTTCACCTACTGGCAACCTGACCCGGGCCTCGACGACGGGGAGGCCGTGGCTGAACTGTGCCGAGTGGCTGACCGACTCTCGCACCTGCACGTGTTCTCGTGGGGCGCCGGCTTCACCGACCGTCACCCACTGGTCGCCGGGGGTGACCTGTGGCAGCCCGCTCTGTCCGCTGTGTCTGCTGGGAGTCCCTGGACTCAGGCGGGCCACGAGCGGTGGGCGTTCCTGGAATACGTGGTCGACGACAATCCGGCCAATCTGGCCTGCGACGCCGAGACCCTCCGGAGCTGGACCGGGGCCCAGACCGGGGCCCAGACCGCGGCGCGAAAGGATTCTCACGATGGCTGATCCACGAGCCAACCCGATGGCCGCCAACCCGTTCGCCACGAAGGCCGACGCCCAGCAGGCCGTTCGTGACCTCGTCGCACCGCTGGTCGGGCACCTGTCGCACGGGGGGGCCCGAGCCCGACTGGGCAGCGCTTCCGCGTTCTTCGAACAGCGGGTGGCCGAGCTGGAAGGGTGGGCTCGTCCTCTCTACGGCATCGTGCCGCTGGTGGCTGGTGGCGGGCACTTCGCCCACTGGGATCGCTGGTGCCAGGGTCTGGCCGCCGGAACTGATCCCGATGGTGATGAGTACTGGGGGTCGTGCACCGGCGATGCCGACCAACGCATGGTCGAGATGGCGGCCGTCGGCTTCGCCCTGGCCTTCACCCCCGAGCACCTCTGGGAGCCCCTCGACGACCCGGCTCGTCAGCGGGTGCTTGCGTGGCTTGATGGCATCGACGAGTTCGAGCCGGGTGGGAACAACTGGCAGTTCTTCCGCCTACTCGTGCACATGGGCCGTGAGCGGATCGGCGCACCGGGCGACCCGGCAGCCGCTCAGCGGTCCATCGAACGGATCGAGGGCTACCACGTGGCCGACGGCTGGTACCGGGACGGCGCCCTGGGCAACGTCGACTGGTACCTGCCTTTCGCCTTCCACACCTACGGGCTGGTGCTCCACGCCTCGGGCCTCGGCGACCGCGAGGCGGCCCACCGCTACCGGGACCGTGCCCTGGCGTTCGGTCCCGAATTCGACCACTGGTTCGGACCGGACGGTGCGGGCATCCCCTACGGACGGTCCATGACCTACCGGTTCGCCCAGTCCAGCCTCTGGGGGGCCTACGCCTTGGCCGACGTGGAGGCCGTGCCGTGGGGTGGGGCCCGTGGCCACTGGGCCCGGCACCTCCGCTGGTGGGCCGACCGACCGGTCTCGGACCGCGATGGAGTGCTGTCCATCGGCTACGGCTACGACAACCGACGTCTCGCCGAGGGCTACAACTCGGCTGGATCGCCTTACTGGGCCATGAAGGCCTTCGTCGCACTGGCCGCCCCCGACGACCACCCGTTCTGGACCGCTACCGAGGAACCTCAGGCGCCGTTGGGCCGACCGGTGGCCCAGCCGGTGGCCGGCTGGATCGTGGACCGGGACGACTCCCACGCAGTTGCGCTGTCTGGGAAGCGGTCACCGAGCGTCCGGTTCCTCGAGCAGACATCGGCCAAGTACGAGAAGTTTGCCTACTCGTCGCGGTACGGGTTCGCCGGGGAGGTCGAGTTCCACTTCGGCGCGCCGATGACCGACTCCACCCTGGTGCTGGCCGACGGTGCCGATCGCCGGAGCCGCTCCCGGGTGGAGGCGGGCCTGATCAACGGAAACGGGGTCGACCAGGATGAGGGGCCGATGCTGTGGTCGCGGTGGCGGCCGTGGCCCGATGTGGTGGTCGACACGGTGCTGGCCGGTGGTGCCGGCTGCCACCACCGTTTGCACCTGATCCGGACCGATCGGGCACTGACCGCCATCGAGACCGGATTCGCGGTGGCCGTCGACTCCATCCGTCTGACCGAAGGGCCGTCTGTCGTGGAGGTCGAGGCGTCCGCCGGCACCGCGGTGATCCGGACACTGCGCGACCACAGTGGTCTGGTCGATGACAACGGTTCACGGGTGGGGCAGGTGAAGCCCCTGCCGCCCAACGCCGGGATGGTCGACCCGTCCACCGCCGTTCCGGTACTCCGGGGCGAGCTCAAACCGGGGGAGCACGTCCTGACCTGCACCGTGTGGGCCGGGCCGGTGGGGTCGACCCCGGATCCGGCTGACCTCCCGTCACCGCCTGCCACGGCACGGGCCCTGTTGGAACGTCTCCGTGATCGGGTCACCGAACCCAACGATGAGATGGACGTGCAAGCCATGTTTCGACTCCGCTTCGGAGGGAAGGGGTGATGTACTCGGAACTCGTGCACCCCGGTGCCCGCATCCGTCCCCGCCGGACCATCACCGGGATGTCGGCCATCCTGCTACCCCACCATGACGACGGCTCGGTCGATTGGGACGGCCTGGCCGGACACGTGGCCCGGACCGCCACTGCTGGGCTCACCCCGGCCGTCAACATGGACACCGGGTTCGTGCAGGTCCTGGACGGTGCCACCAAGGATCGGGTGCTGGCCGTGGCCGCCGACCACTGTGACGGCTTCGTGGCCGGCGCCCACCTCGACGATCGGTCAGGCGACCGGTTCGACCTCGACGGCTACCGCCGGGAGGTCGACCGCATCGCCACCCACGGTGGCACCCCCATCGTCTTCCCGACCCACGGGCTCACCGCGCTAGACGGTGACGACTGGGTGGGCGCCCATGCGGCGATCGCCGAGCAGTGCGACCGGTTCCTGGCCTTCGAACTGGGCCCGATGTTCGTGCCCTACGGGCGCATCTACGACCTCGGCGACTACCGGGGCCTGTTGGAGGTCGGCGCCTGCGTGGGGGCCAAGCACTCCTCACTGGACCGGATGCTCGAGTGGGACCGTCTGATGGTGCGCGACGAGGTGCGACCCGACTTCCTGGTCCTGACCGGCAACGACCTGGCCATCGACATGGTCATGTACGGGTCGGACTACCTGCTGGGCCTTTCCACGTTCGCTCCTGATGCCTTCGCCGAACGCGACCGTCGATGGGCGGCCGGTGACCCCGGCTTCCATGAGTTGAACGACCTTCTCCAGTACCTCGGGTTCTTCACGTTCCGTGACCCCGTCCCCGGGTATCGCCACGACGCGGCGATGTTCCTCGAGATCCGGGGCCTGATCGGCTCCAGCCGGATCCCCGAGGGCGCCCCCCTCCGCCCCGGGTCCGATGTCGAGGTGCTCCGTGATATCGCCGAACGTCTCAAGCGACTGTGGTGAGCGCGTCGGGTCGGATCCCCCAGGTCCGGAGGCTGGCTGATGTCGACGTCGTCCGAGCCCGATTCGACGAGTTGGGGCTGGACCTGTCCCTCGACGATCAGATCGATGCCGGTCCGGACGCTCCGCTTGCCCAACCATGGACGGTGACCCTGGCCGAGGGCCGGGAGCGGACGGTGGGGAACCGATTTTCCGTGCTGCCCATGGAGGGCTGGGACGGGACCACCGACGGTCGGCCCACCGACCTGGTGCTACGGCGCTGGGAACGGTTCGGGACCAGTGGGGCCAAGCTCGTGTGGGGCGGCGAGGCCGTCTCCGTCCGGCCCGACGGGCGGGCCAATCCGAACCAGCTGTGCATCGGGCCGGAGAGCATCGTCGACCTTGGAAACCTGCGTCGGCGTCTGGTGGCCGCCCACGCCGACCGGCATGGACGCGCCGATGACCTGGTGGTCGGCCTCCAGCTCACCCATTCGGGTCGATGGTCGCGCCCGGACGGAACGCTCGCCCCCCGGCTCGCCTACCGCCATCCGGTGCTCGACGACCGGGTGCCCGTTGATGACGGCTCAGTCTTGACCGACGGCGAGTTGGACGACCTGGTCGACGATTTCGTGGATGCCGCCGCGGTGGCTGCCGAGGCGGGCTTCGACTTCGTGGACGTCAAGGCCTGTCATGGCTATCTGCTGCACGAATTGCTGAGCGGTGTGGACCGCGACGGCCCGTACGGCGGTGCGTTGGAGGATCGGGCACGGTTCCAGCTCCGCACGCTGACCGCCATCCGCGACCGGGTTCCCGATTTGGGCCTTGGGGTGCGGCTGAGCATTTACGACCTGGCACCACATGAGGCTGGTCCTGATGGAGTCGGTCGACCGGTGGTAACTCCGCCCTACCGGTACGCCTTCGGAGGCGACGGCACCGGGACGGGGATCGATCTGTCCGAGCCCGACCGCCTGCTCGACCTACTGGCCGGGGCCGGGGTGTCAATGGTGTGCACGACGGCCGGCAGCCCCTACTACTGCCCCCATGTCCAGCGTCCAGCCTACTTCCCGCCGTCGGATGGCTACCTTCCGCTGAACGATCCTCTGGTCGAAGTGGCCCGGATGCTCGGTGCCACCGCTGCACTTCGAGTCCGCCACCCGGAGCTGGCCTTCGTGGGATCGGGTTATTCGTATCTCCAAGAGTGGCTGCCCCATGTGGCCCAGGCCGAGGTGCGGGCCGGCCGGGTCGACGCCGTGGGCATCGGTCGCATGGTGCTGAGCTACCCAACCCTACCGGCCGACGTATTGGTCGGTAGGCCGCTGGACCGACGTCGGCTTTGTCGTACGTTCAGCGACTGCACCACGGCGCCCCGCAATGGGCTGGTATCGGGATGCTTTCCGCTGGACGACTACTACAAGGCCATGCCCGCCCGGGTGGAGCTGACCCGAATCAAACGGGAGGCCGAGGCGACCCGTGGAGGACGCCGCCGCTGAGCACGATCATCCTCGAGGCTGACCGGTCGGCTCGGCTGCGAGCGGGTGAGGAGAATCGAACTCCCGTCATCAGCTTGGGAAGCTGGGGTTCTACCATTGAACTACACCCGCGGTGAGCGGCCAGCGTAGCGATGCTCATCGGGTTCCCTTCCGACCTCGGAGTCGGTGGAGCATCCGACGCATCAGAAGAGGAATCGACACCATGACCGATCTGATCGACCCAGGCCCCCGGGCCTCGTTCACCGACATGTCCACCTCCACGAAGGAGGACTGGATGGTGATCATGGAGCAGCGGGCCGAACTCGAACAGGGCCTGCCCGACCGGATTATTGAGCAGATGGAACACCTTCGGAACGACTATGGGGGCTTCCCTGTGGACCGGCTCGAGCACAGCGTGCAGACGGCTACCAGAGCCGAACGTGACGGACGAGACGACGAGTACGTGCTGTGCGCCCTGTTACACGACATCGGTGATCCGCTCACCCCGTACAACCATCCTGACGTGGCCGCGGCCATCCTCAAGCCGTTCGTCTCAGAGTCCAACCATTGGATGGTCGAGCACCACGGCATCTTCCAGGGCTACTACTTCTGGCACCATCTGGGCATGGACCGCGACACTCGCGATCGCTTCGATAGCCACGAGCACTATGACTACTGCGCCACGTTCTGCGCCGAGTACGACGCTCCCGCCTTCGACCCGGCCTACGACTCGAATCCCTTCGAGCACTACCTACCGCTGGTCCGCGACGTGTTCGGCCAGAACCCCTGGCGTTGACTGGCCGGCGAGACGTCCGAACGAGAGAACGGGAGGAAGGGCAGGGAATGGCACGTTCCGACGAGGACCGGATGATGGAGGGCCTTTTCTGGCATGGCATCCCCACATTGTTTCGGTGCGACCACGACCCCGATCCGACCAATGCCGACATCGGGCTCATAGGGGTGCCCCACAGCACCGGCAACGGCACGACCCAACGCGACCAGCACCTCGGCCCGCGCTCTGTCCGGGACATCTCGGCCCTCGGTCGGCGGGTCCACGACCAGTTCGCCATCGACCCATGGGATACGTGCCGCATCCACGACCTGGGTGATGTGCCGCTGCCACGCGCTAACGACAACGAGGCCTGCATCGAGGCCATCACCGACTTCTACCGGAAGGTCGGCGAGGCGGGTTGTCGGCCCGTGTCCATCGGTGGGGACCACTCCATCACCGGTGGGATCTTGCAGGGCATTGCCGGAGAGGGTACGCGCCTGACCGGCGGCGAGAAGGCCTGTCTGCTGCACTTTGACGCCCACACCGACGCCTACCACAACATTCCCCATTTCCTCGGGGCGGTGAAGTCGGCCGCGCACTGGGCCGGCTACCTCGTCGAGGGCGGGCACGTGGACCCCTACCACTCAGTCCAGGTGGGCATCCGGGGCAACGTCCGGTCGCTTGGCTGGACCGACCCGTCTTACGCCCTGGGCTACGAGGTCATCCGCAAGGTCGACTACGACCAGATGGGCCCCGAGCGGGTCATGGAGGTCATTGCCGAGCGCATCGGTGATCGGCCGCTCTACATCACCTTCGACTTGGATTGTCTGGACCCGACGGTGGCACCCGGGGTGGCCAACATCGAGGCGGGCATCGAGGGCTTTGGCATCGACCAGGTGACCCAGTTGCTCCGGTCGGTACGGGGTCGCAACGTGATCGGCGGTGACGTGGTGTGCCTGATGCCGACCGTGGATTCACCGAACGCCATCACCAGTTACCGGGCGATGGCCGTGATGTTCGAGATCCTCTCTCTCATCGCCGATCGGACCGCTGGATAGCATCGGAGACTCATGATCCTTTCCGATCACACACTCCTTGAGGAGATCGCTGCCGGCCGGATCGTGGTCGAGCCGTTCGACGAGGCCAGCGTGCAGCCTTCGTCGATCGACCTCCGCCTCGACCATCGGTTTCTGGTGTTCCGCAACCACACCATGGGTCACATCGATGTCCGGACCGACCTGACCGAGCTCACCGAGCAGGTGGAGGCCGCCGCCGACGATCCGTTCATCCTCCATCCCGGGGAGTTCGTGCTCGGCTCCACCGCCGAACGGGTGGTGGTGCCCGACGATCTGGTAGCTCGTCTGGAGGGCAAATCCAGCCTCGGCCGGCTCGGGCTGCTCATCCACTCCACGGCGGGCTACGTGGATGCCGGATGGGACGGTCAACTCACCCTGGAGTTGTCCAACGTGGCCAGTCTTCCCATCACCCTCTATCCGGGGATGAAGATAGGCCAGATCTCATTCGTCCGGATGACAACGGCGGCCGACCGGCCCTATGGCTCTAGTGAACTGGGCTCGAAGTACCGGGGCCAGGAGGGCCCGCGGCCCAGCCGGTACTGGGAGAACTTCGACCGCTGAGGCCGGTGCTGTTCTGGCCGGTTGATCAGTTGTTGCCGGCGTCGAGCGCCTCGAGCAGGTGCAGGGCGATGTCGCCCACCTTCACCTCCGAGTCTTCGACGCCCTCGCCCTTCACGCCGTCGTCGATCATGATGTAGCAGAACGGGCAGGCCGTGGCGATGCGTCCGGCTCCCGTGGCAAGTAGTTCCTGTGAGCGCTCGACGTTGATGTTCTTACCGATGTGCTCTTCCATGAAC
>Ga0066372_10000381_pt1 | contig 16551 bp, 14 predicted proteins | sample Knorr_S15_td_250_FD_77011 | JGI IMG/M metagenome (GOLD analysis project Ga0066372, IMG submission 77011) | Marine microbial communities from Southern Atlantic Ocean transect - Knorr_S15_td_250_ad_251m_LV_A | ecosystem: Environmental > Aquatic > Marine > Oceanic | place: Southern Atlantic ocean... | reverse complement strand
TTATCATTAATATTTAACACATTTCAATGATTATGCCAGTATATGATTACTGACATAGTGGCAGTAAATAATTTTAATCAATTATAGAATTAATATTTTAAATTACATTTACAAAAATTTTATTATGTCTAATAAGAAATACAGAAGAGTAACAACTCATACATTGTTGGAAATGAAACAACGTGGTGAGAAAATATCTATGTTAACAGGGTACGATTATTCAATGGCAAAAATTATTGATTCTTCCGGTATTGATATCATTCTTGTAGGTGATTCAGCATCAAATGTGATGGCAGGGCATGAAACGACTTTACCCATAACTTTAGATCAAATGATATATCATGCATCTTCAGTTGTAAGAGGAGTTAAGCGAGCTTTAGTAGTAGTTGACTTACCCTTTGGGAGTTATCAATCTGATCCTAAGGAAGCATTAAGGTCCGCGATTAGAATTATGAAAGAATCTGGGGCCCATGCTGTTAAAATGGAAGGTGGATCTGAAATTAAAGATTCAATAAAAAAAATATTAAATGCAGGTATTCCTGTAATGGGACATTTAGGGCTAACTCCACAATCAATTTATAAATTTGGAACTTATACAGTTAGAGCACAAGAAAATAAAGAAGCAAAAAGATTAATAGAAGATGCTAAACTCCTAGATAAATTGGGATGCTTTGGTATAGTTTTAGAAAAAATTCCTGCTTTAGTATCAAAAAAAGTTACAAATGCAATAAATAGTCCTGTAATAGGAATTGGAGCGGGAAGTGATGTAGATGGTCAAGTATTAGTTACTCATGATTTAGTTGGGCTTAGCACAGAATTTAATCCAAGGTTTTTAAGACGATATGTTGATTTAAATGATATAATGTCTAAAGCTATTAAAAGCTATATTAAAGATGTGAAAAACTTAAATTTTCCAAATAAAAACGAACAATATTAATTATTTGTGTTAGAAATTTTATTTGAAGACAATCATTTAATAATAGTTAACAAAAATCCTGGTGATTTAAGTCAAGGTGATATTACTGGAGACCATACTTTGGGTGATAAAGTAAAGACTTACTTAAAGAAAAAATATAATAAAAAAGGGAATGTCTATTTAGGTATAGCACATAGGCTAGACAGACCAACTAGCGGAGTAATCATTTTTACCAAAACATCAAAAGCTCTTTCAAGATTAAATGAATCATTTAAAAAAAATGAAATAAAAAAAACCTATTGGACTATTGTTAAGTCAATCGGAGGGAAAAGCTCAGGTAAACTGGTGGATTATCTCATAAAAAATAAAAAACAAAATAAATCTTATGTAACTAATAGCTCAAATAAAGAATCAAAAAAAGCTATTTTAAACTATAAAAAAATTTTAGATTTAGAAAAATACTCTCTTTTAAGTATAAATTTGGAAACTGGAAGACATCATCAGATCAGAACACAATTAGCAAATATTGGATATCCAATTAAAGGAGATTTAAAGTATGGTTACCCTAGATCAAACAAAGATGGTAGTATTCATTTACATTCAAGAAAAATAAATTTTATACACCCTGTAACTAAAAAAAACATAAAAATTACAGCAAAACCTCCGAAAAATAATATTTGGGATTTATGCTTTAAGTACAGCTAAAAATAGATTTATCTATCTGATTTTATTACTTTTACCTTTATAATATTTTTTTATAAAACATATTATGAGTAAAGAAATTGTTCAAATATTTGATACTACATTAAGAGACGGAGAACAAGTTCCGGGATGTAAGTTAAATACAGACCAGAAACTGATTATTGCTGAAAGACTTGATGATTTAGGTGTAGATGTAATTGAAGCGGGCTTTCCTATCTCTAGTCCGGGAGACTTCAATTCTGTTGTAGAAATTTCCAAAATTGTTAAAAATGCTTCTGTTTGTGGTTTAACTAGAGCCGTTAAAAAGGATATTGAAGTAGCAGCAGAATCTTTAAAGAAAGCAGTCTGGCCAAGAATTCATACGGGAATTGGCACATCTGATTCTCATATCAAATATAAATTCAATTCTACAAGAGAAAAAATTATTGAAAAAGGTTTTGAAGCAGTAAAATATGCTAAAAAGTTTGTTAATGATGTGGAATTTTATGCTGAAGATGCTGGAAGAACAGATAATGAATTTCTAGCTAAAGTTTGTGAAAAAATGATAGAAGCTGGAGCTACTGTTCTTAATATTCCTGATACTACAGGCTATTGTCTTCCATTTGAATATGGAGAAAAAATTAGATTTCTTAAAGAAAATGTGAGAAATATTGATAAAGCCATTCTTTCATGTCATTGTCATAATGATTTGGGTCTAGCCACAGCCAATTCTATTTATGGAGCATTAAATGGGGCAAGACAAATTGAATGTACTATTAATGGTGTTGGAGAAAGAGCTGGTAATACATCTTTAGAAGAAGTAGTTATGATAATGAGACAGCATGATCAATTAAATTTAGATACAAATATTAATTCTAAGCTTTTATTTGACACAAGTAAAATGGTCTCAGAAAGCATGGCAATGCCAGTTCAGCCTAATAAAGCAATTGTAGGAGCTAATGCCTTTGCTCATAGTTCTGGAATTCATCAAGATGGAGTAATTAAAAAAAGAGAAACTTATGAGATTATAAACCCTTTAGATGTAGGAGTAAATGAGTCTGCAATAGTTCTTACTGCTAGAAGTGGTAGAGCTGCACTAGCCTATAGAGCTAAAAATATAGGTTTTGAATTGACTAAAAATGAATTAGATATTGTTTATTCTGAATTTTTAAAATTTGCTGACCAAAAAAAAGAAGTAAAAGATAAAGACATTCCTGTCATCATAAAAAATTCTAATTTAAAATCTATCATTACTTTCTAAATCTAAATCATGAGTAAAACATTATTTGACAAGGTTTGGGACTCCCATGTAGTTCATAGAATTAAGAATGGACCAGATGTTTTATTTATAGATCGACATATGGTTCATGAAGTTACTAGTCCAGTAGCATTTTTAGGACTTAAAAATAGAAATGCTAAAGTATTATTTCCAGATAAAACATTTGCAACAGCTGATCACAATACTCCAACAATAAACCAACATCTTCCTGTTAAGGATCCTTTATCTGCTAATCAATTAAAAGCATTAGAAGAAAATTCCAAATTACATGGAATTTCATACTGGGGTTTAGGTCATAAAAAAAACGGAATTGTTCATGTTATTGGTCCTGAATACGGTATTACGCAACCTGGTGCAACGATTGTTTGTGGGGATTCTCATACCTCTACTCATGGTGCATTTGGTGCAATTGCTTTTGGGATAGGAACATCTGAAGTAGAAATGGTTCTATCTACCCAATGTATAATGCAACCTAAGCCTAAGAAAATGAGAATAAATATCGATGGTAAATTAAATAAAGGAGTAACTCCAAAAGATGTAGCTCTTTTTATCATCTCTAAATTAACTACATCAGGGGCAACAGGTTATTTTGTTGAATATTCTGGAAATGTTTTTACAGAAATGAGCATGGAAGGAAGGATGACAGTATGTAACTTAAGTATTGAAATGGGTGCAAGAGGTGGAATGATAGCGCCTGATAAAAAAACATTTGATTATATAAAAAATAAAGAATTTACTCCTAAGGGTGATTATTGGACAAAAGCAATGAAATATTGGTTAACATTAAAAAGTGATAAAAATGCAATTTTTGATAAAGAATTAGATTTTGATGGTAATAAAATTGAACCAATGATAACTTACGGGACTAATCCAGGAATGGGAATGAGTATATCAAATGGGATTCCTAAGACAATAAATCAAAATAGTGGAGCTAAAACATATCTTAAATCTCTTGAATATATGAATTTTAATGAAGGGGAAAGTATGTTAGGTAAAAAAATTGATTTTGTTTTTTTAGGAAGTTGTACTAATGGAAGAATAGAAGATTTTAGAGCATTTACTGAAATGGTTAAGGGTAAAAAGAAATCACCTAATGTAACTGCTTGGCTAGTTCCTGGCTCTCGTAAAGTAGAACAAGCTATAAAAGAAGAAGGATTATTATCTATTTTAGAAGAAGCTGGATTTGAATTAAGAGAACCTGGATGCTCAGCATGCCTAGCAATGAATGATGATAAAATACCGGCGGGAAAATATGCTTTAAGTACATCAAATAGAAATTTTGAAGGCAGACAAGGACCTGGCTCTAGAACATTGTTAGCAAGTCCTTTAGTTGCTGCTGCAGCTGCTATAACTGGGTCTGTAACTGATCCAAGAACATTATATTAATACTTTATGGCATACGATAAATTTAATGTACTAGAAAGCTCTGCTGTTCCTCTACCAATTGAAAATATTGATACCGATCAAATTATTCCTGCCAGATTTTTAAAAGCAACTGAAAGATTAGGTTTTGGAGATAATTTATTCAGAGATTGGAGGTATGATTCAAAAAATAAACCTAAAAAAGATTTTGTTTTAAACAATAAAGCATATAGTGGAAAAATATTGGTGGGAGGAAAAAATTTTGGTTCAGGATCATCTAGAGAACATGCTGCTTGGGCTATTTATGATTATGGTTTTAGATGTGTTGTTTCAAGTTTTTTTGCTGATATTTTTAGGAATAACTGCTTAAACATAGGTGTTCTTCCTGTTAAAGTTTCTCCAAATTTATTAGAAAATATTTTTAATGAAATTTATAAAAACCCTAATACAAAAATAAAAATAGATCTTAATAAACAAGTTATTAGTATAATTGAAACTCAGATGTTTGAGTCATTTGAAATAAATGAATATAAAAAAGAAAATATGCTAAATGGTTATGACGATATTGATTATTTAATGAATATAAAAAGTTCAATAGAAGAATTTGCTAAGAAAACTCCACTATAAAATATGAAAAAAAGAAAAGTTGAAATAATGGACACAACCCTTAGAGATGGAGAGCAAACATCTGGAATGTCCTTTTCAGCATCTGAAAAATTAACAATTACTAAATTATTAATTGAAGAATTAAAAATTGATCGAGTTGAAGTTGCTTCTGCTAGAGTATCAAAAGGAGAATTTAAAGCAGTAAAAAATATTACTAATTGGGCTAAATCATATGGCTATTTAAATAAAATTGAAATTTTAACATTCTTAGACAATGAAATTTCTCTTGATTGGTTAGTAAAATCAGGAGCAAAAGTCCAAAACCTACTTACTAAAGGATCCTTAAATCATCTAAAACATCAAATTAAGAAAAGTCCAGAAAAACACTTTAAAGAAATTAATGGTTCCATTTTATCAGCTAAAAAAAAAGGTATAAGCACCAATGTATATTTAGAAGATTGGAGTAATGGGATGAGAAATTCAAAGGAATATGTTTTCAAATTTCTTGATTTTTTAACAAAACAACCTATTGATAGAATTTTATTACCTGATACTTTAGGAATTTTAACTCCTTCCGAGACATTTTTATTTGTATCGGAAATTATAAATAAATATCCCGAAACTCATTTTGATTTCCATGCTCATAACGATTATGACCTTAGTGTTTCTAATGTAATTGAAAGTTTAAAAGGAGGTTGTCATGGTTTGCATTTAACAGTAAATGGTATGGGTGAAAGAGCAGGAAATGCTCCAATGGCAAGTGTAGCAGCTGTAATAAAAGATTTTGTTCCAGATGTTGAAATTAATTTAAAAGAAGAATCCTTATATAAAGTAAGTAAGTTGGTATCTACTTTTACCGGATTTAGAATTCCTGCTAATAAACCAATTGTTGGAGAAAATGTATTTACTCAAACTGCTGGAATTCATGCAGATGGAGATAGTAAGAAAAATTTGTATTATAATGACTTACTTCCTGAAAGGTTTGGTAGAAAAAGAAAATATGCTTTGGGAAAAACATCTGGTAAAGCTAATATTAAAAAAAATTTACAAGATTTAGGATTAAAATTAAATAATGATAATTTAAAAAAAGTAACCGAAAAAATTATTGAACTAGGTGACAAAAAAGAAAGGGTAACTACTGAAGATTTACCCTATATTATTTCTGACGTTTTAAATAGTTCAGAATTTAAACATAAAATTGTTAAATCCTATGTTTTAAAACACACAAAAGGATCAAATCCATCTGCAGATTTAGAAATTGAAATTGATGGAAAATTATTTAAAGAATCTGGTACTGGAGATGGTCAATTTGATGCATTTATGAATGCTATTAAAAAAATATACCGTATTAATAAAATAAATTTACCTTTATTAATTGACTATGCCGTTACAATACCACCGGGAAGTAATTCTGATGCTCTTTGTGAAACATTTATAACATGGAAAAATGAAAACAAAGAATTTAAAACTAGTGGGCTAGATTCTGATCAAACAGTTTCAGCAATAAAGGCTACAGAAAAAATGCTAAATATTATATAAATATGCAATTAAATATAGCTTTACTTCCCGGAGATGGAATTGGTCCTGAAGTTATTGATCAAGCTGTAAAGGTATCTAATGCTATTGCAAAAAAATTTGATCATAAAATTAATTGGACTCCAGCATTAACTGGAGCTGATGCTATTGATAAAGTTGGAGATCCATACCCTGAGAAAACTCACGAAATTTGTATGAAGTCTGATGCTATATTATTCGGGGCAATAGGTCATCCAAAATATGACAACGATCCTAGTGCTAAAGTTAGACCTGAACAAGGTTTATTGAAAATGAGAAAAAAATTGGATCTTTTTGCAAATTTAAGACCTACTTTCACATTTCCATCTCTTATAGATAAGTCACCTTTAAAAAAAGAAAGAATTGAAGGTACAGATTTGATTTTTGTAAGAGAATTAACTAGTGGAATATATTTTGGGGAAAGTGGAAGAAAAGATAAGGGGAACATCGCATTTGATACATGCACTTATTCACGTAAAGAAATAATAAGATTGGCCAAAAAAGGATTTGAATTAGCTATGAAGAGATCAAAAAAATTATGTTGTGTAGATAAAGCAAATGTATTAGAATCTTCAAGGCTTTGGAGAGAAACTGTACAATCAATGGAAAAAGATTATCCAGAAGTAAATGTATCTTATGAGTTTGTAGATGCTGTAGCAATGAGATTGGTGCAATGGCCAAACTCTTATGATGTTTTAATTACTGAAAACCTATTTGGAGACATTTTAACTGATGAAGCATCAGTTATTTCTGGTTCTATGGGGCTTATGCCCTCTGCTTCAATTGGTAATGAAACTTCATTATATGAACCCATTCACGGTTCTTATCCACAAGCTGCAGGAAAAAATATAGCTAACCCTTTAGCAACAATCCTATCAGCTGCAATGATGTTTGAAGACGCATTTTCACTAAAACAAGAGGCCCAACTAATTAGAGAGATTGTAAATAAATCACTAAAAGAAATGATTGTAACAGAAGATTTAGCTAATGGAGAAAAATCATATTCTACTATTGAAGTTGGTGACTGGCTAGTTAATCAGATTTAAAAAAATTATTTATTGTCTTTCATTTTTTTTTTAAGATCTGCCAAAACATCTAAATCACCTAAAGTAGACTTGTCGGAATCTTTCTTATTAAGCTTCTTTAAAGATTTCTTTACTGTTTTAGCTTCATTTTCTTTAAAAAGAACTGTGTGAGACATTACTACTCTTTTAAAATCTTTATTATATTCAATAACTTTAAAATCTGCAGTATCACCTTTTTTTAATTTATTTCCATCTTCCTTCAACAAATGTCTGCTTGGAATAAAAGCTATTACATCATCATTAAATGCAATAGTTGAACCTTTATCATTTGAATTAGATATAGTTCCATTATGAATTGTACCTTCTGCAAAAGTTTTATCATAAGTGTCCCAGGGATTATCCTTAGTTTGTTTATGACCTAAACTTAATTTTCTATCATCTGTATCTAGATCTAAAACAATAATGTCAATTGAATCCCCAGTTGAAAAAAGTTCAGAAGGATGTTTTACTTTAACTGTCCAAGATAGGTCTGAAATATAAACTAAACCATCGATACCTTCTTCTAGTTCAACAAATATTCCAAAATTTGTAAAATTCCTTATAATCCCGGTATGTTTAGAACCTTTTGGATATTTGGATGTTATATCTGTCCATGGATCATTAGTTAATTGTTTAATTCCCAAAGACATTTTTCTTTCATCTCGATCTAATCCTAAAACTACTGCTTCAACTTCATCTCCAACTTTTACAAAATCTTGAGCAGATCTAAGATGGGTTGACCATGACATTTCAGAAACATGAACTAACCCCTCTACTCCATCAACAACTTCAACAAAAGCTCCATAATCAGCTAATACCGAAACTTTTCCTTTAACCTTATCGCCTTCCTTTAATTCCGTATTTAAAGCTTCCCAAGGATGAGGACTTAATTGTTTAACACCCAATTGAATTCTAGATTTATCATCATCAAAGTCAAGTATGACTACATTTAACTTTTGATCTAACTCTAATATTTCACTAGGATGATTTATTCTATTCCAAGAAAGATCAGTAATATGAATTAATCCATCCACACCACCTAAATCAATAAATACACCATATGTTGTAATATTTTTTACAATTCCTTCTAATACTTGACCTTTTTCAAGTTGGCTAATAATTTCTTTTTTCTGTTCTTCTATATCAGCTTCTATGAGGGCTTTATGAGAAACCACTACATTCTTAAACTCATGATTAATCTTAACTACCTTAAATTCCATATTCCTGTTAACATATTGGTCATAATCTCTTATTGGCTTAACATCAATTTGCGATCCAGGAAGAAAAGCTTCAAGACCAAAAATATCAACAATCATTCCTCCTTTTGTTCTACACTTAACAAAACCTGTTACAACAGTAGATTTATCATGTGCTTCATTTACTCTATCCCAAGCTTTTATTGTTCTAGCTTTTCTATGGGATAATATTAATTGACCCGTTTTATCTTCTTGAATATCAACTATAACCTCAACTTTGTCTCCAACCTTCAAATCAGGATTATATCTAAACTCATTAAGTGATATAACACCTTCAGATTTAGCATTTATATCAATAATAGCTTCTCTATCTGTTAAATTAATAATGACTCCTTCAATAACATTATCATTATAAGTATCAACAAAGTTTTTTTCAATTAATTTTTCTAGTTCAACCAATTTTTTTTCATCTACTGTTTCTATGCCTTGTTCAAAATTTTCCCAATCAAAATCTTTTAAAAATTTATCGGATGATATGGCCTTCTCTAATTCTGAAACTTCCTTTGATTGGTTTTTACCAACGTCATTCTTTTTTTCCTTAGTTTTTTTTACATCCTCAGTTTCTTGAATATTTTCAACTATCTCTTCAACAACTTTAACTTTTGGTTTTGATTCTTTTTTTGGTTTAGATGTTGTTTTAACAACTTTCTTCTCCGTTGCTTTATCTTTAATTTCTTTTTTTGGTTTAGGAGTTTTCTTAACAGCTTTCTTAGATTTACTGTCTTTTTTAGTAGAGGGCATAATTTATTTTTTGTATTCTAATTTATTAATAGAAATAAAGGAATAAATTAGAAGATGTTAATCAAAATTAAACTTTTGGCATTCTATATTAACCAACCAAAAGGATCGCGAAAATAAGATCATTTTATTCTTTAAACAAATTTTTTATTAAGAATTTAAACTTTAGAAGTTTATATGTTCCAAAATTTTACTTTCAACTTGATCTAAATTTAGATTTTCAGTATCAATCAAAATAGCATCTGACGCTTTTATTAGAGGAGAATTAGATCTATTGATATCTATTTTATCCCTAGAAACAATATTTTCAAACACTTCATTAAATGAAATTTCTTTATTTTTTATAATCAACTCATCATAACGTCTCTTAGCTCTTAATTTACTTGAAGCCTCTAAAAAAAATTTGTATTCTGCATTAGGGAAAACAACAGTACCAATATCTCTACCATCCATTACTACTCCTTTTTTATTTCCTAATGAATGTTGAATCCCTACCATATACGTTCTAACATCATCTAATTTTGCCAATTCACTTACAAGATCTGAAACTTCTAGAGTCCTTATCTTACTTTCAATAAAGTCTCCATTTAAATTAACTTCCAAATTATTACTAACCGGATTTTTAATAAAATCAATTTTAATTGATGGTAAATCATTTATAAGAAGATCTTTATTAAAAAAAGATTTAGAAATTATGTTTTTTTTAATGCAATAATAAGTTAAAGCCCTATACATGGCTCCGGAATCAATATAAATATATCCTAATTTTTTTGCTATTCTTTTTGCAACAGTACTTTTCCCAGTTGATGAAGTTCCATCAATTGTTATTATAAATTGGGCTACCATTTATAATTTCTTACTTTTTGTTTTGTTATTGCAATATCAATAACTTCATTCATGTTTGATACATAATGAAATTTAAGGCCTTTTAAATAAGATTTGTCAATATCTAAGATATTCTTCTTATTATCAATACTTAAAATAATTTCTTTGATTTTAGCTCTTTTAGCAGCTAAAATTTTTTCTTTAATCCCACCTACTGGTAAAACTTTTCCTCTCAAAGTAATTTCACCAGTCATAGCTAATTTATTCTTAACTTTTTTCTGGGTTAATAAAGAAACAAGGGAAGTTAACATAGAAATTCCTGCACTTGGACCGTCTTTAGGGGTTGCTCCTTCAGGTACATGGATATGCAAATTGTAATTTGATAATTTGTCAATATTAATTTGTAATTCACTTGAATTCGATTTAATATATTCCAAAGCAATTGTAGCAGACTCTTTCATTACTTTTCCAAGATTCCCTGTGATGGATAAATTTCCTTTTCCTTTAGATAATGTAGACTCAATAAATAAAATATCTCCTCCAAATTGAGTCCATGCCAAACCAGTTACTACTCCAGCAACATCATTATTTTCATACTTATCTTTAGAAATTGAAATACCTAAAATCTGCTCTAATTCATCTACTGAAATATTTCTTGAAAATTTCTGATCCATAGCAATAGACTTTGCAACATGTCTAATAACTTTTGCTATTTGTTTTTCAAGACCTCTAACACCAGATTCCCTAGTATATCCCTCAATAATTTTTTCTAATGACAGCTTATTTAATTTAATAATATTTTTTTCTAAACCATGTTCAGAAATTTGCTTCGGTAATAAATGTTTTTTTGCTATTTGAAATTTCTCTTCAATTGTATAACCAGAAACATTAACAATTTCCATTCTATCTATTAATGCAGGTTGAACATTTGAAATGTTATTTGAAGTAGCTATAAACATGACTTTAGATAAATCAAAACCTGTTTCAACAAAATTGTCATAAAATGAAGTGTTTTGTTCGGGATCTAAAACCTCTAACATAGCAGAAGATGGATCCCCTTGATTGCCAACAGAAAGTTTATCAATTTCATCTAAAACAAAAACTGGATTAGAAGTTTTAGCTTTTTTTAAACTTTGAATAATTCTACCAGGCATAGCTCCAATATATGTTTTTCTATGCCCCCTAATTTCTGACTCATCTCTTAAGCCACCTAGTGAAATTCTAACATATTCTCTTCCTAATGCTTCAGCAATAGATTTACCTAAAGAAGTTTTTCCAACGCCTGGAGGTCCATTAAAACATAAAATAGGCGATTTCATGTCATTCCTAAGTTTCAAAACAGCAATGTGTTCAATTATTCTTTTTTTTACATCCTCTAATCCGTAATGATCTCTATCTAATATCCTCTGAGCACGCTTTAAATCAAATTTATCTTCTGAAAACTCATTCCATGGTAAATCTAAATACAAATCCAAATAATTTCTTTGAATTGAATATTCTGCAACTTGAGGATTCATCCTCTGAAGTTTAGCTAGTTCTTTTAAAAAATGATCTTGAATATCTTTCCCCCATTTCTTTTTCTTTGACCTAATTCTCATCTCATTAATTTCTTCGTCATATGAAACTCCTCCTAATTCTTCTTGAATAGTTTTTAATTGCTGATGCAAAAAATATTCTCTTTGTTGTTGATCTAAATCGGACCTAACTTTTGATTGAATATCATTTTTTAATGAAAGTCTCTGAAGCTCAACATTCATTTGCTTCAAACACATAAGAGCTCTGTCATGAAGATCACTTGTTTTTAAAATATCGTACTTCTCTTGAACACTAAGGTTCATATTGGAACATACAAAGTTCACTAAAAATGAATCACTCTGAATATTCTTAATTGCAAATGATGCTTCACTTGGAATATTAGGATTTTCTTCAATAATTTGAAGAGCAATATCTTTAATTGATTCTATTGTTGCAGTAAATTCTTTATTATCATTAGGGGGTTTAATCTCTTTTATTTCTTTTATTTCAGCTGTTATATAGGGATCTTCAGATAAAACTTTTTCAATTGAGAAACGTTTTTTACCTTGAATAATTACAGTTACATTACCATCAGGCATTTGTAAGACTCTTAAAATTTTAGCAACAGTTCCAGTAGATTGAATATCATTTAAATTTGGATTCTGAATTTTAGAATCCTTCTGGGAAACAACTCCTATTAATTTTGTATTTATATTTGAATCTTTAATTAATTTAATAGACTTATCTCTTGAAGCAGTTATAGGAATTACAACTCCAGGAAACATAACTGTATTTTTCAAAGGTAGAATCGGAAGAGTTTCAGGTAAAGATTCTTTTGAAATTGCTTCTTCATCGTCTGAAGTCATTAAAGGAATTAAATCTGAATCCTCATCAATATTTTGCAGTGACATCATGTCAAGATTTAATATTTTAGATTTAGACATATTAAAATTTTAAGTCAAAGTGTCATATAATTCATTATAACACTATATTAAATTATCTATTGGTTATATACCTATTAGATAAGTCAAGATTCATGCCACAAATCAAACATTTTTAATTTTAATTCTTTTCAAAAGAAAAGCCCCTGCCAGGAATATAAATAAGAAAACTAAAATAGAATTTCTCATACTTCCTGTAATTTGATCAACAAAAGCAAATAAAGTCATTCCTATTACAATACTAACTTTCTGTGAAACATCATAAAAGCTAAAATAAGAAGTAGTATTATTTGTTTCTGGAATCATTTTAGAAAAAGTAGAACGTGACAATGCTTGTATTCCACCCATGACCAAACCAACTAGTCCAGCCGCTATATAAAACTCTAATGGTTTTGTTATAAAATATGCCCCAACACATAAAATTGCCCAAAATAAATTTAAAATGACCAATGTATGGATGTTTCCTAACTTTTCGGAAAGCTTTGCTGTAAACATTGCTCCAAAAATGGCAATCAATTGAATCAAAAGTATACTAACAATTAAACCTATAGTTTTTTCACCTTCAGGCCAAATAATTTCTTGTTCACCAAAATATGTTGCAATAAGTAAAACAGTCTGTAATGCAGAGCTGTATATAAAAAACGCAATTAAAAATTTCTTTATAACAGTAATCTCTTTGACTTCATCCCAAACTTCTTTAAGTTCTTTAAAACCATTAAAAATTATATCCTTAATAATTTTTCTTTTTTTAATTAAATTTGGAAGATGATAAAAAGTATATTGGCTACAAATAATCCACCAAAGTCCAACTGAAACAAAAGAATATTTCATTGCAATAAGTTCAGCACCATCTCCATCAATACCAAATGAACTAGGATATAAAACCATGCCCAAATTAAATATTAATAGAATTACACTCCCAATATAACCCATGGCATATCCTTTAGCGCTAATGTAATCTTGTTGTTCTTTATAGGCAATATCCGGTAAATACGAATTATAAAAAACTAAACTAGCCCAAAAAGAAATTAGAGCTAAAAAATAAAAAAGCAAACCTATATAAATATTTTCTAAATCAAACCAATATAATCCTATACAAGATATAGAACCTAAGTAACAGAAAAACTTAAGAAAAGTTTTTTTATTTCCCAAATAATCTGCAATTCCAGAAAGCAAAGGAGTTATAAAAGAAAGTATTACAAATGCAAATGCAGTTAAAAAACTAATTAATGCAGTGTTTTTAAAATTAAATCCAAAAACCTCAATATATAAGTCATCTATAAATAAAGCTCCATAATAAATTGGAAAAACAGAAGAAGAAATAACTAGAGGGTAAACTGAATTAGCCCAATCATAAAAAGCCCATGCATTTAAAACCTTACGATCTCCTTTTTTTGAAAAAATTCTTGGCATAATATCTTTCCATTAAATATATGCAATATACTTAATACAAATTATCTTAATATTTTTAAATATTATTAATTAATTTTGTTCATCTTTCGGAAAATAAAGAATGAAAAAAATTTGTTTGATTATTTTATTAGTTTGCTTCTTAAAAAGTTGCACTGATTTTAAACAAAAAAAATCTATAGATAAGATTGTAAATAATTCAGAATTAAAAGATTTATCAATAAATAATCTTGATTATAATAAAGGTGTTTATCATTGTAAAAAATGCAATTCTCCTCTTTATAAATCTGAAAACAAGTATAAATCAAATTTTGATGATGAAAGTTTTGATAAGTCTATTGATAATAAGGTAAAATACGACAAACAATTTATAAATAAAACAAAGCTAGAATGTAAAAAATGTGGAGCACAAATAGGTAATATATGGGATGATGGTCCTGAAACTACAGGAAATCGACACTGTGTTACTAAAAATGCTTTAATTTTTAAATCTCTTAAGATAAACTAATGAATAAATTTTATATCATTCTTGCAATTAGTATAGTTATGACAAATTACAATTTCTCTCAAGAAAAAAAACAAATTCAAAAATCTGATTTAGAATGGAAAAATGATCTGGACAATCTGAGTTATAAGGTTTTAAGAAAATCATATACTGAAAGACCCTTTACAGGTGAATATAATTTACATTTTGAAAACGGGATTTATAAATGTAAGGGTTGCAATCAAATTCTATTTTCAAGCGTAAATAAATATGAAAGCAATTGTGGTTGGCCAAGCTTTGATAAAGCAATACCTTCTTCAATTGTTTATATAGAAGATCTTTCCCATAATATGAAAAGGATTGAAATCAAATGCTCTAAATGTGATGGTCATCTTGGGCATGTATTTAATGATGGACCGAAAGAAACAACAGGAAAAAGATATTGTATTAACTCAGCTGCATTATCATTTAACAAAAAACAATAACTATGGAAAAATTTGATTTGATAGTTTTAGGCAGTGGACCAGGTGGTTATGTTACTGCTATTCGAGCCTCTCAACTTGGTTTAAAAACTGCTATAATTGAAAAGGAAAATTTGGGTGGTGTTTGTTTAAATTGGGGTTGTATTCCAACAAAAGCTTTATTAAAATCTGCACAAGTATTTGAATATTTAAAAAATGCAAAAGATTATGGAATAAACGTTAATGATGTTAATAAAGATTTTAATTCAGTGATTAAAAGAAGTAGAAAAGTTGCTGATACAATGAATAAGGGTGTTAAATTTTTATTGAAAAAAAATAAAATTAAAGTTTTTAATGGATTTGGCAAATTAACTAATGATAATACTGTTACCGTTACTGATGAATCAAATAAGGAAAGAATTATATTCTCTGAAAAAATAATAATTTCTACTGGAGCAAGGTCCAAAGAAATAGCAAGTTTAAAACAAGATGGTAAAAATATTATTGGATATAGGGAAGCCATGACATTAAATACACAACCAAAGGATATTATAATTGTTGGATCTGGTGCTATTGGAATTGAATTCGCATTTTTTTATAATTCAATGGGATCTAATGTTACTATAATTGAATATTTAGATAGAATAGCTCCTATTGAAGACAAAGAAATTTCTAAAGAATTAGAGAAAAATTTCAAGAAAAAAGGAATCAATATTTTTACTTCATCAGAAGTAAAAGAAGCAAAAATAACTAACAATGGTGTAGAAGTTTATTTTGAATCCTCTAAAGGAGAAAAAACAAAAATTAATTCAGAAATTGTTTTAAGCGCAGTTGGAATTAAATCAAATATTGAAAATATTGGTTTACAAGACATTGGAATTGAATTAGAAAATGATAAAATTTTAGTTGATGAATATTACGAAACTAATATTAAAGGATATTATGCAATTGGTGATATTGTTACAGGGCAAGCTTTAGCACATGTGGCTTCAGCGGAGGGAATTCTTTGTGTTGAAAAAATTGCAAATATGGATGTTTCTCCCCTAGATTATAATAATGTTCCTGGGTGTACTTATTGTTCACCAGAAATTGCATCAGTTGGTCTTACGGAAGAAAAAGCTATCGAGAAAGGTTATGATATTAAGGTTGGAAAATTTCCATTTAGTGCATCTGGTAAAGCACAAGCATCAGGTAAAAGTGAAGGATTTGTGAAAGTTATTTTTGATTCCAAATTTGGAGAATGGCTTGGATGTCATATGATTGGTGAAGGAGTTACAGACATGATAGCAGAAGTAGTTTTAGGAAGAAAGTTAGAAACTACTGGAAATGAAGTGCTTAAGGCTATTCATCCACATCCTACAATGAGTGAAGCTGTAATGGAGGCTGTTGCAGATGCATATGGTGAAGTTATTCACTTATAGGTTTCAATGAAGCTTGAGATAGCTAAATCATAACTCAT
>Ga0066372_10000379_pt1 | contig 16580 bp, 20 predicted proteins | sample Knorr_S15_td_250_FD_77011 | JGI IMG/M metagenome (GOLD analysis project Ga0066372, IMG submission 77011) | Marine microbial communities from Southern Atlantic Ocean transect - Knorr_S15_td_250_ad_251m_LV_A | ecosystem: Environmental > Aquatic > Marine > Oceanic | place: Southern Atlantic ocean... | reverse complement strand
GCAAAACTGCTCCTGCGTTTGAAAAAATGATGATTGAATCCGATATTGGTGAAATATCTCCTATTTTTAAATCATCCTTTGGTTTTCATTTTCTTGAGGTATTGGATAAAAGAACCGAAGATCTAACTGAAGAGTTAATTAAAGATAGGGCTTATGGGATCCTCTTCTCTCGAAAGTATGATGAAGAATTAGAAAATAGTTTAAGAACTATGCGTGCAGAAGCCTTTATAGAATTCAAAGAACTAGATTGAAAGAAATCCTTTATTCCCATGGTGAGCCTGCTGGAATTGGAGTTGACTTGATTCTAAAGCTAGCTAATACAAAATATTGGAAAGAAATAAAGATCCCAATTGTGACCCTGGCAGATGAAAGTCTCCTAAAAGCTAGAGCCAAAAAACTTAATATTAATATTAAGTTTATTAAATTAAAGAACATAAAAGATGCTAAAAAAAATAGAATTGGAGAATTGCAATTTTATTGCATTCAGCATTGCGCAGACCCATCTCCAGGTATTTTAAATCCAAAAAATGCTGATTATGTAATATCAAATCTAAATTTTGCTATAGATGCTTCTATGAAAAACCCCAAGGTGGGGTTGGTCACCGGACCTATTCAAAAAAGCAACATTATTGAGGGGGGATTTAACACCTTTCAAGGTCATACTGAATGGATTAAACAAAAAACTAATTCTGAAACTGCTGTAATGTTATTAGCATCTAAAAAACTAAAAGTAGCTCTTGCAACTACTCACATCCCTTTAAAAGAAGTATCAAAAAATATCAGCGAATTAAAACTCGTTGAAATTATAAAAACTGTAGATGAAGGTTTGAAAAATAAATTTAAACTGAAAAATCCTGTTATTAAAATTCTTGGTTTAAATCCACACGCGGGAGAAAGCGGAAAAATTGGAAATGAAGAATTAAGAATAATTAACCCTGCGGTTCAAAAATGTCGAAAAATGGGTATTAAAATTTCTTATGCCATTTCAGCTGATACTGCTTTTAATAAAGTTCAATTAGAAAATACAGATAGTTATATAGCTATGTATCATGACCAGGCGCTTCCTGTTCTTAAAGCGTTAAGTTTTGGGGAGGCAATAAACATAACACTTGGGATTCCGATCATAAGAATATCTGTTGATCATGGAACTGCTCTTGATATTGCTGGGAAAGGAACCGCTGAACTTGGTTCCTTAAAAGAAGCAATGAGACAAGTTGAAATCTTACTTAAATGAATAATAGGCGACACCGTCGTAAACTAGGACAAAACTATCTAGTAGACCCAGTTATTCTTTTTGAAATAGAAAGAGCAGTTAACCCTCAAGAAAAAAATATTTTTTTAGAAATAGGTCCTGGAACAGGAGCGCTGACTAAATACTTAGCCAACAAGGAGGCTGAAATTACAGGAATAGATATTGATCCGAAAAATATCCAAATATTAAAAAGTAAATTTTCTGAACTAAACTATAAATTTATCCAAGGAGATATTCTTTCCGAATCACTTGAATTTCTTACTTCAAAGAAACATAGGATTGTGGGCAATCTTCCCTATAACATTTCTACCCAAATTATTTTGAAATTAATTCATTACTTTGAATACATAGATGACATGCATTTTTTGGTTCAAAAAGAAGTTGCTCAAAGAGTATGCTCTAATGGCGGGGAGAAAGATTGGGGCAGATTAGCAATTAAAATTAAACCCTTTTTTCAAAGCTCTATACTCTTTGATGTCCCTCCCGAAGCATTTGACATTAAACCAAAAGTTATTTCCTCATTCATAAGATTAACCCCCCTTAAAGAAAGTATGATAGATCTATCAAAATTTAAGGCCTTTTCTGCCTTCATTGATCAGGCTTTTTCTAATAAAAGAAAAAATATAAAAAATAATCTAAAAAAATTTAGTGGTGACCTTAGCAACACAAACGTAAATCCATTATCACGTCCAGAAGAATTATCTATAGAAGAATTTATTTGTATTTTTAATACAATGTCTATTGCAAATTATTGAAATGAGTACTTATGTAATTGGTGATGTTCATGGGTGCTTTATTCAGTTTCAAAGGTTATTAAAAAAAATTAAATATAGTCCCGATAAAGATAAAATTATCCTCACTGGAGATTTAGTTAATCGTGGTCCTGAGTCTCTTGCAATGATTAACTTTTGCTTGGATCATTCAAATATTAACACTGTTCTTGGAAACCATGATCTATACCTTCTTTACTTATTATCTATTAATAGTAAGAGAGGTAAGCTAAGAAAGATTGTATCTGCTCCAAATAATAAAAGGATTTTTAAATGGCTGCTTAATAAGCCCCTTTTTATAAAAATCAAAGACATAGAAAAGCAAAGAACTTTTTTTATTACCCATGCGGGCATTCCGGAAATTTGGTCCCCAGACAAGGCCTATAAGCTTGCAAATGAGACATCTAATTTTCTAAAGAAAAATCCAAAAAGAGTGCTTAAATCTATGTGGGGAAATCACCCGAACAAGTGGAATGACAAGCTAAAAGATGAGGTAAGGCACCGAACAATCATCAATTACTTTACACGGATGAGATTTTTAAGGAATGGATCTGAAATGGATTTAAAAACAACAGGAACTCATGCTAAAAAGGGCTTTAAACCTTGGTTTAATTATGAATCTAATCAATATGCTAACAAAAACTTCTATTACATTTTTGGTCATTGGGCGACATTGAAAGGTAAGACAAAAAATAAACACTTTATTGGATTAGACACAGGTTGCGTTTGGAGAGGTAAACTAAGTGCAGTTAGATTAGAAGATTTAAAGAAGTTTTCAATAAAGTATTGATATGGAAATATTTCAAGTAGGTGGGTCAATTAGAGATGAATTGTTGGGTATAAAACCTAACGATAAGGACTGGGTTGTGGTGGGCTCTACTCCTGAGGAAATGGAGGCTAAGGGATTTAAAGCTATTGGAAAAGATTTTCCCGTATTCTTACATCCTAAAACTAAAGAAGCATATGCGCTTGCAAGAACAGAAAAAAAATCTGGAGTTGGGTATAAAGGTTTTACATTCTATTTTGATCCAAACATTACATTAGAAGAAGACTTACAAAGAAGAGATCTTACAATTAATGCTATGGCTAAAGATAATAAAGGAAAAATCATAGATCCATTTAATGGAAAAAAAGATTTAGAACAAGAAATTCTCAAGCATACCTCCCCTGCTTTTTTGGAAGATCCTCTTAGAGCGATAAGACTAGCTAGATTTAAAACTTATGGCCATTTACACAATTTTAAAATAGCAAAAGAAACACAAAATATGCTTAATAAGATTGCATCTACTGATGAGCTCTCAACACTTTCTGCTGAAAGAATATGGATGGAAGTTCATAAAGCCCTTAACAGGGAAAATAGTGATAACTTTTTTAAAATTCTTGTTGAATTCAACCTTACTGACCCTTGGTTTACTAATTTAAAAAAAGTTAGCTCAGATGGAAGTGAGCCTCGCTATAAATGGGCAGAAATACAAAGAGTAAATAACTTCAAGCTTGCTAAGAATTTGCCTGTCCCAAATGAATTCAAGAAAACGACAGAGATAATCAAAAAAACGCTAGATTTAATTGCCGCAACATCTCTACAAGATAAACTAGGCATCATTGAGGCATTAAATATACCTCGACATTCCAAGCAACTAGAGGAAATACTTCAATTAAGGATCTTTAGAAAAGATAAAGATTACTTAAAATCAATTATTGATACGGTTCAAAAAATTGATTTTTCTGGGCTAATAAACTTGCAAGGATCTGAAGTATCAGAGAGAAAAAAATTACTTTATCATGAGGCATTAAAGTCTCGATTATGAGTAAAACTGTATTAATCACTGGTGCCGCTAAGAGAATTGGCAAGGAAATTGCCTATACATTTTTCAATAATGGATGGAATGTAATCATTCATTTTAATAAATCAGAAAAAGAAGCAAAAAATCTAACAGAAGAACTTAATAAACTAAGGCCTAATAGTACATCTTCAATACAGGCTAACTTTAATTCATTGGATGATGTAATGATGCTGGCAGAAAAGAGCTTGGAAGTTTTTGGTCAAATCAACGGTTTAATAAATAATGCTTCTACTTTCTATGCTACTCCAATGGGGAAAATTTCTGACGACGATTGGAATGCGTTGATAGGCAGCAACTTAAAAGCTCCTTTATTTCTAATTCAAGCTCTTCATAAAGAGTTAAAAGAAAATAAAGGTTTTATAGTTAATATTACTGATATTAATGATCAACAAACCATCCCGGATCATTCAATATATTTGGCAGCTAAATCAGGACTGCATACCCTAACTAAAGTATTGGCTAAAGAGTTAGCTCCTGAAATAAGAGTAAATGGTGTTGCTCCTGGCGCTATCTTAGAACCGCCCAATACAAAATTGGATGAAAATAAAAAAATAAAATTTTAAAATCAATTCCTCTTGGTAGAATGGGGACCGAAAGCGATATAGCAAAAGCTGTATTGTTCTTAGCAGACTCTTTATATATTACGGGAGAAGTTTTAAATATTGATGGGGGAAAATCTCTGTAATGGACACAAGCAATAATGACGAAATATTTTCCGGCACTAAAAAAGTAGCAGAGAATTTAAAATTTAATGAAGCAGGTCTTAAAGAATGGTTTGGGGACTGCATTCATGATGCGGGTAATATTATAAAAATAGAGCAATTCAAAGGTGGTCAATCAAATCCTACATATAAAATATCCACAGAAAAAAAAGAATTTGTTCTAAGAAGAAAACCCCCCGGAATATTGCTTCCATCTGCGCATGCTGTTGATAGGGAGTACAAAGTTATAACTGCCCTTCATGATACTAAGGTGCCCGTTCCTAAAACTTATGGTTTGTGTGAAGACGAAGATGTTATAGGTACCGCTTTTTTTGTCATGGACTTTTTAGATGGAAATATTTATTGGGATTTATTGCTTGAAGATAAATCCCCACAGGAAAGGGAAGATATTTATTTTAATAAAAATAGAGTAATAGCTGAACTCCACAAAATAGATTATAAGTCAGTAGGCCTTTCAGAATATGGTAAACCTGGAAATTATGTTGCCAGGCAGGTGTCTCGCTGGACAAAACAATATCTTGCATCAGAAACACAAAAAATTGAAGCCATGAATAATTTAATAGACTGGCTACCAGCCAACCTTCCTGATGATGACGAAACATGCATTGTCCATGGAGACTATCGTTTAGACAATATGGTTTTTAATTCAGAGAATGGCGTGATGGGAGTATTAGACTGGGAATTATCTACCCTTGGCCATCCAATCGCTGATTTTAATTACCACTGTATAAGCTGGCGAAATATTCCTGAACTTCAAGATGAGAAATTTTGTAAAGAATCTGGGATACCGACCGAAAAAGAGTACAGAGAGATGTACTCAGAAATTACAGGCAGGGACCTATCTGCAAACTGGGAGTTCTATTTCATTTTTAACATATTTAAATTAGCTGGTATCCTTCAAGGAATTGTTGGTAGAGTTAGAGATGGAACTGCCGCTAGTAAACATGCAGAAAATAGGGGAAGTCAAGTTGTCCCGCTTGCAGAGACAGCTTGGTCATTAGTAGAACAAAATTATAAATAATTAAATCAACTCATTTAGTGGCTCAGACACAAAATTATATTTTGCAATCTCATTGCTCTTAAATATTATTTTACCAGCATCATCTAATTGCAAAATAATATCAACATCTAATGTCCGTGAACTAAACTTTGGAACATTCCTGTCTCTGCCAGACAGGTCTTCTATTCTCTTAAGCTGATCATTTAAATCGTTAAATGCAAGTTCACAATTTCCACAATAAACCAAGTTTATGAAGTCATCTCCCTCAAAACCTTCTGGCTTGGTCTGATGTTTTGTGGATTGCTCTGATTTTGAAAAGATTTTCTCTAATTTAGATATAGCAAAATTTATATTAGATTCAGGATTAATATTGCTACCAATAGACAAATAATATTTCATTACCTATAAATTACTACTCCTACATCTTTAGCATTCCTAATGGCGCCAGGTTTTGACACTCGAACTTTTATCGATTCCGTTCCAAAGTCTTTTTTGATTAGATCAGCTATATTTTCAGCTAGAGTTTCTTGGAGCTGAAAAGAAGATTTTTTAACAAAATGAATAACTGCTTTAGAAATTTTCTTATAATCAATGCTGTCTTTGATATCATCAGTTTCTGCAGACTTCTTACAATCAGCTGGTATTTCTATGTCAATACTAACTACTTGACGTATCTTTCTCTCCCAACCAAAAATCCCAATAATAGTCTGAACTCTAAGGTCTTTAATATAAATAATATCTTTCATCAACTATGACTCCAAAGACCATCGAGGTCTGGCTTGAGAAAATAGATTATATTCTGCTTGGTTATATTTTAAACTTCCAAGATAAGCAACCATCGCAGCATTATCTGTACAATGAGCTAAAGGGGGATATAAAACATTAATGTTTAATTTATCTCTTAAAACTGTAATTTTATCTCTTAGAAGTTTATTTGCAGCAACTCCCCCGGTCATAACAATTGACTTCCTCCCAGTATCTTCAAGAGCCTTAGAAACTTTCTTAATTAAAACCTCTGTCACCACATGTTGAAATGAAGCTGCAATATCAGCTTGAATTTGTTTATCCATTTCTTGAATCCCTTGAACCGTATACAATACAGCGGTTTTTAATCCGCTAAAACTAAAATCATAGTTTGGACTGTGTAACATTGGTTGAGGAAAATCAAATTTCTTAGAATCTCCATTCTTAGAAATCTTTTCAATCTCTGGTCCTCCTGGATAACCTAATCCAATTAATTTAGCAACTTTATCAAAAGCCTCGCCAACAGCATCATCTCTTGATTGACCTAAAATCTTATATTTATTAAAAGCCTCTACGTCAATAATCAACGAATGTCCGCCAGAAACTAAAAGAGTTAAAAAAGGAAAAGAAATATCGCCCGTGCTTAAGAAGGGCGCCATAAGATGTGCCTCAAGATGATTTACGGGAATTAAAGGTTTGTTAAGAGCTATTGCTAATCCTTGAGCAAAATTTTCTCCAATTAATAGAGTGCCCAAAAGCCCTGGACCAGCTGTATACGCTATATAGTCAATTTCACTTGGATCAATTGCGCCTAGGGCTTGGTTATAAATTTGTATTATCCTTTGACAGTGATCTCTTGAAGCAAGTTCAGGTATTACCCCACCATATTCACTATGAAGTTCGATTTGAGAAAAAACTGATTCGCCAACCAGCCCCTTATCTGAATCATAAAGAGCGATTGCTGTTTCATCGCATGATGTTTCAATACCTAAAGTAATCATAAAAAAGTTTTTGCATTCACTTTACAAAAAGAATAAACTACACAGCAATTATGCCCTCAATAATTATAAAAGAAACAGAATACTTCGATGTTGGACTTCGAAAGTTTAAGCGTGCATGTGAAAAAGCAGCAATAATTCCAGAAATAAGAAAAAGAGAATTTTACGAAAAACCAACAGAAGTTAGAAAAAGAAAAATGGCAGCAGCTAAAAAACGTGCCCATAAGACCAATAGAAAATTTAGCTTTTCAAGACAAAGATCCTATCGCTAATTGTCCCTATTAGATTCCATCAATCAAGATCTCAAGTCAGCGATGATAAACAAGGATGTCACTGTACGTGACACAATTCGCATGCTTCTTGCTGATATTAAAAGATATGAAATCGATGAAAGAGCTAAAGCTGATGATGCAGTTATCTCAAATCTAATAAATAGAAATGTTAAACAAAGAAGAGATTCTATTGAGCAATTTCAAAAAGGCGGCAGAGAAGACCTAGTTGCCAGAGAACAAGAAGAGTTAGAAGTAATTCTAAAATATCTACCTGAGCAATTATCAGACGATGAAATAAAAGATTTAGTTCAAAAGGCAATAACAGAACTATCTGTAGAAAGCATGAAAGATATGGGTAAATTAATGGGTTACTTAAAACCTCAAGTAGAAGGCAAAGCTGATATGTCTATTGTAAGTAAACTTGTTAAAGATCTTCTTATCTAATGTTTGTATGAGGAGGGTTTGTCTTCCTTATTTGTATACCTTTCAGTTAATCGAGATGATCTAGAAGATAAATCTTGCTCCCTCCCCTCAATCAAAACTAACTTAGGAAAAGATGAGGGTTCTAACGGATCAGAATCCCAAACTACTATATCTGCATAATTTCCAGCTTCTATAGAACCTCTCTTATCTAGATTGAAAATCTCAGCCACTGTTTTTGTCATTCCTCGAATTGCTGATTCATAGGACATTCCATAAGCAACAGCATTTCCTGATCCTTGTCTCATTAAATGATAGTTATGACTTCTTTGGGTGCTAAACATAACTTTGATACCAGCTTGGTCTAAAATCTTTCCTAGCTCCAAGCTTGAACCCAGCTCATCAAATGAATTAGGAATATTATCCATTGGATCAATAATAACTGGGGTATTACTTGCTTTTAATTGATCAATTACAAAAGGAGCTTCTTCAACACTAGATAAAACTAAATTAAGATCATACTTTTTCTTTAGTTCTAATGCTTGAAGAATATCTACTGCCCTATTAGTTTCAAGAACAAGCGGTAAATTACTTTTTACTAATCTGGCTAGGGCAGCAATATCTTGAGCTTGGAGCTCTAATTGATCAGCCATCCTCATCTCTAACACTTCTTCTAATGGCATATTCGTAGATTGTATTCCTAACTCTAGAAGAGACTCTAATATTGATAATGTTTCAGCTCTCGATCCACTAGATGAACCAATTCGTCCAAACATAGCAATATCTTTCTTGCCCTTTATATTAAGATTGCCATCAAGAACAAAATAAGATGCCAATCCAAATAACGGAAAATACGAAGCGCTTGGAGAAGTAATCGAGCCAGTAAGACCATTACTTCTATTCCAAGGAATACCTGTTGAATGGGGGTTGAAAGCACCATAAATACTGAACCCTGCTTTTAAAATTTCTGACTCATCATCTCTTGTAATGTCAAGAGCATTAATTTCAACAATTCCGATATTACTCATCGGAGAAATAAGCCCTGGAGTCACAGGAGAGCCATTAAGTTCAATTACTTTTGTATTTGCGTCAATGATAAGACTGTTTCCTATATTAGTTATAACATCTCCATCAATTAATATATCTTGTAATTTTGCTTGTTCACCAGTCCCCGAATGAACCATGCCACCCTTAAGTAAAATTGAGTTTGAGAAAGTGTGACTGGATAACAGTAACAATAAAATAAATTTAAAACTTTTCATATTATTGCACCCTTGTAGTTGTTGGATTAATAATCCCAAGATCAAAGTCTGTTACTGGTTGAATTTTTGGATTGTTTATATCAAAGGCTAAAGCTCCATCTATGAATACCTTTTGTGCCCTTGAATACACACTAAATGGGTTTCCTGTCCAAAGAACAATATCTGCATTCTTACCTATTTCAATGCTACCCGTTTGATCTAAAATCCCTGCTGCCTTAGCAGGATTGCTAGTAATCCACTTCATTGCATGAGCTTTAGAAATATTAAAACCAGCTCGATTGCCAGCTGCCATAGCTTTGGCTGCTTCTTGATTTAAATGTTGAATACCCACTGCATCATCTGAATGAACTATTGCACAACCGTTTCCATCTCTTGCCTGATCGATGATTGCAATATTTGCTTGAACCATGTCATAAGCCTCATGTTTAAATCCCCACCAATCAGCCCACATGGCAGCACAAATACCCTCATCAGCTAAAAGATCAGCAACTTTGTAAGCTTCAACAGCATGATGGAAAGTGGTAATTTTATATCCGAATTCTTTAGACATCTCAATCATCATAGCCATCTCTTCTGCACGATAGCAGTGGTTCTGAATTAATATTTCACCATCAAGAACGCCCATCAGAGTATCCATAGCTAAATTCCGTTTAGGACGCTGATCTGGATTTTTTTCACTCATGCCTTCTTTGTAATCTGCAGCATCAATCCAGGCGCTCCTATACCCAGCCATATTTCCCATTCTGGTTGATGGAGATTGCATTCGATTGCCATAAACTCTCTTAGGATTCTCTCCGCAAGCCATTTTTAAAGAATGTGGGGCATTAGGAAACTTCATCGCTTGAATTGTATTTTGAGAGATATTCTTAAATGTTGCCCCCCTACCTCCAAATAAATTTGCAGAGCCAGGAAGAACATGGAAAGTAGTTACACCCCCTTTTAAAGCAAGAGCAAATTGGGGGTCCTGAGTCCAAACAGAGTGCTCAGCCCATACTTCAGCCGTTACAGGAGCAGTGGCCTCATTACCATCTGAGCTTGTTCTAACTCCTGGTGCAGAGTAAACGCCCATATGAGAATGGATATCTATAATACCTGGAGTAACCCATTTATTTGAAGCATCAATTACTTCTACGTCTGACCTAGATATAACTTGTCCAATTTCTTTAATCTTTCCATCTACTATCAAAAGATCATAATTCAATAATTCTCCACCGATGCCATCATAAATATTTGCTGATTTAAATAATATTGGTCTAGACTCCATTGGCTTGTAAGTAGATACAAAAGCATCTTTAAAATTAGAGTCATAAGGTTCTGACCCTCCAAAGCTAAAATCAAACTCAAACTCATTAGAGCAGCTTGAAATAAGAAGGAGTGAAGCAGATAGAATTGCAATATTTTTCATAATAGATTTTCCTTTCTTTAAGATTATAGAGCCATTTAAAGAGATATAATATCTTCATGACAAGAAGAGATAACAGAAAACTAAATGAAATGAGACCTCTAGAAATAGATCTTGGAATTATCAAGCATGCGGAAGGATCTGCTTTGGTAAAATTTGGTGACACCCATGTTATTTGCACGGCATCAATAGAAAATAATGTACCTAGATGGATGAGGGGATCAGATGAGGGCTGGATAACAGCTGAATACGGAATGCTTCCTAGATCAACTCATGAAAGAATGAACAGAGAGGCTTCACGCGGAAAACAAAGTGGAAGAACCATGGAAATTCAAAGATTAATTGGAAGATCCCTTCGACAGGCGGTAGATCTTAAATTCCTTAAAGATAAAACAATTAATGTTGACTGTGATGTTATCCAGGCTGACGGAGGTACTAGAACAGCATCTATTAGTGGAGCCTGTGTTGCTCTGTTTCAAGCTATTAAAAATAATCACAATGACAATAGAGCAATTAAAGAATATGTTGCAGCTGTGTCTATTGGATTAAAAGATGGGAGCCCCCTATTAGACTTAAATTATGAAGAAGATAGTGAGGCAGATACAGATCTTAATATAGTAATGACAGAAAATGGAGGTCTTATTGAAATCCAGGGAACAGCCGAACAAAATCCATTTACTAAAAAACAATTGGATGAAATGGTTGAAATGGCCTCAAAAGGAATAAAAGAGATCATTAAAATTCAAAAATTATGCTTAAATTAAAAGAATATCAGCAAAAATTTCTTGAATTAGCCGTCCATGCACAAGCATTAGAATTTGGGGACTTTACTTTAAAATCTGGAAGAAAAAGCCCCTATTTCTTTAACGCAGCAAAATTGCTTAATGGAAGCTATCTTTATCATCTTGCAAAATGCTATCGAGACGCGATTAAAGATGCAAATATTAACTTTGATAGTATTTATGGTCCAGCATATAAAGGCATATTCTTAGGATCTATAGTTACATTAATCCTAAGCAAAAACGGAGAAAAATATCCATTATCATTTAATAGAAAAGAAATTAAGGATCATGGAGAAGGAGGAAATATTATAGGTCATGATCCAATCGGGGATGTTTTAATTATAGATGATGTTATCTCAGCAGGAACAGCGGCAAAAGAGTCAATTAAAAGCATCGAGTCATTGGGCGCTAATCCAAAAATAGTGCTTGTTGGTCTTGATAGACAAGAAAAGGGCCAAGACTCGCTTTCAGCAAAAGAAGAACTTGAAAAAGATTTTGGGGTAATTGTTAAATCAATTGTTAATCTTGATTCATTAATCCAGTTTTCTAAACAAAGTGCTGATTTCAAAACTTATATTGACCAACTCGAAGAGTATAGACTTAACTGGGGAGCGTAATGTTTACTGAAATGCCCTCTGCTCAAGGAGAAATAAAACTAATTAAAAAAATCATGCTTGAGAAAAAAGCTTAGTTAATATTGCCATTCTCATTCCAACCCCATTAAAAATTTGATTTTTAATTTTACAATTATCCAACTCTACAACTTCTTTACTCAATTCAATACCAAAATTTACTGGACCAGGATGAAGTAAGATCACATCTTTATTAGCTGGTTTAAGAGAATCGATATTCAGTTGAAAACGCTCTATATAATCAGATGAGCTTATGCTTAATTTCTCTGCCAAACGTTCATTCTGAATTCGAAGCGCCATCACCACATCTGCTTCTTGCAGAGCTATTTCTAAATCAGGCTCGAACATCCCAATAGAATTATCAATATAGTTTTTACAAAGATCCGGATGGCCGCAAAATGTAATACTTTTATAGCCAACGATCTGAATAGCTTCCATAAAAGAGCTAACAACTCTGGAATGATCCAAATCTCCCACTATGGCAATTTTAAGGTTCTCAAACTTATCTTTTGACTCTTTTATAGTCATTAAATCTAATAAAGCTTGCGAAGGATGTCCAACAGACCCCTCCCCGGCATTGATAAATTGAATACGAGTAAATTTTTTGGCTAATTCATGAATTGATGATTCTGGGTGACGAAGTACGCACATATCTACTCCCATGATTGCCATAGCCTCGATGGTGTCTTCAAGAGTCTCGCCCTTTTGAATTGAAGAATTATCTAAGTCAAAATCTAAAAATCTTGCTCCAAGGTTATGGGCTGCTATCTGGAAAGAAAGCTTCGTTCTAGTGCTTGGTTCACAAAAAATTGAAGCAACTGTTTTATCTGGAAAAAGGTTTTCTTGTCTATATTCAGACATATTCTCAGACTTAAAATTATTAGCTAAATCAATTAGAGAAAAAATTTCTTTTTTTGATATGTTTGAAAGGTTAAGTAAATGAAGAGGCATTATGCTTGTACGGATAATATTGCATCCATTTCTATATTGACCTCTTTGGGTAATTTAGAAATCTCTACAGTTGCGCGTGCGGGGAATGGCTCAGAAAATCTAGATTCCATTATTTTATTTACAGTATCAAATTTTGAAAGATCTGTTAAAAAAATTGTGAGCTTAAGAATGCTGTTTAAAGTTCCGCCTATCTCATTGCAAATAGCCTCTAGATTGTCAAATACCTGATTGGTTTCATCTTCAAAAGTAGCATTATTTAATTCTCCAGTAGCGGGTATTAAGGGGATTTGTCCAGAAATAAAGACCACATCTCCCCATTGTATTGCTTGAGAATAGGGGCCTATAGCCAAGGGTGCTTTATCTGTAAAAATTGGTTTTTTCATTTATTGTTTTTGTATCATTGATGATTCGAGAGCAACTGGTAACAAATTTAAGTGTCCGTAATTTTGTCATTAATTTATTTAGAAATTCAGTATTTAATATTTCCACCTCTATAATGAATTCAATAATTGTTGCATCAATATCCTTGCTCTGAATATTCGTTATATTGAGATTAGAATTTGTAAACACTGATGCGATATCAGCTAATATACCAGGCTTATCTTTTGCAAGAAGCTTTAAATGAGCGATGTAATGTCTTTCACTTTTGTTGGTGCCCCACATAGCAGGAAAATACCTTGAGGTATCACTTCTATGAGGTACAACCTGCCTGCATCTAGAATGATGAATGATAACTCCTCGATCAGTATCTGAATGAGCAGTAATTGGATCGCCATGAATTGGCATACAACATTTTGCATATCTAACCGGGACTCCTTCTATTTGATGATCTTTTAAAACCATAGCTTTGAGACTAACGGGTTTATCTTTTCTAATCTTCAAACCCTCATAAAATCTTTCAGCAACAAACTTACCTGTTTTTTTACCAAGGCCTAGATCAGTTAGTAACTCATTCAGAGATCTAACGCCAATCATTTTTAAAATTCTAGACATTGTGTTTCCTCTATACTGATCAAGTGTAACCCCGCCTCTTTTTAATTCAGATTCAAGCATCAGCTTCCCTGCTTTTCTGGCCTGAGATGCTTCTTGAAGCCTTAATGCTGATCTAATTGCAGCCCTTGCCTTGCTTGTTACAACAAAATTAAGCCATGCAGGACGAACCTCATTTTTTTCAGAGATTATGATTTCAATTGATTGACCGTTTTCTAACTGAATATTTAATGGGGCATACTTTCTATCAACCTTACATGCAACAGCCCTATTACCTAATTCAGTATGAAGCTCGTAAGCCAAATCAATTGGTGTAGCTCCAGCCCTTAGATTTACAATTCTTCCCTTTGGAGTAAAAACATATACTTCGTCATACACCAAATCAGTTTTTAAAGATTCAACAAACTCATGAGAATTTAGTGATTCCTTATTTAAATCTGTAAAGCTTTCTATCCATTTCTTTGCTCCTATTGGTTCTCCATTTGACTGATCTTTTGTCTTATATGACCAATGCGCAGATATACCATACTCAGCAATAATTTCCATGCTTTTTGTCTGAATTTGAACCTCGATTGGGATCCCATCAAGAGCTATAAGCGAAGTATGAATGGCTTGATAGCCATTAGACTTAGGAATAGCAATATAATCTTTAAATTTATTACCTATTGGTTTATGGACATTGTGAATAATGCCCAGAGATCTATATGCATCATCAACTGAATTAACTATCACTCTAAATGCATAAACATCTAAAATCTCAGAAAATGGTTTCTTCTTTTGTTTAATCTTGCTGTAAATGCTGTATAAAGATTTCTGTCTGCCTTGAACTGTTGCCAAAATATCATTGTTTTTTAAATGATACTTAAATTGCTTCCTTAATTTAGAGATTATTCTTTTCCGTCCGCCAACCGCTTCCTTGATGGCTGATTCAAGCATTCTAGCCCTCATTGGGTGCAAGCATTTAAACGCTAAATCTTCAAGTTCTAATCTAATGTTTTGCATACCAACCCTAATGGCAATAGGACCATAAAGATCTAGGGTTTCAATAGATTTTCTTATCTGCTTTTCTCTTGGCAAAAAATCTATTGTTCGCATATTGTGCAAGCGATCACACAACTTTACTATAATTACCCTGATATCTTTAGACATGGCTAGCGCCATTTTTTGTAAATTATTAGCATTCCTTTCTTCAATACTGTCAAAATCTAATTTATTTAAATTGCTAACCCCATCAACAATACCAGCAACCTCCTTTCCAAAAAGTTTTTCTAGATAAGATTTTTTAATAAAGCTATCCTCAAGAACATCATGCATTAATCCTGAGCAAACTGTTTCAATGTCTAGGTTAAGATCTAATAAAGTTGTTGCCACTGCTATTGGATGAGTTATATAAGGAGACCCCTCTTTTCTAAGCTGGCCTTTATGAGCCTCGAACGCAACATTGTATGCAGTTTTAAGCAGTGCAAGATCTTTTGTAGAAAAATACTCCTTAGCTGAATTGTGTAGATTTTTTGGAAGTGGAGATAAAAGTTTTTTATTAGAAAAATCTAATAAAGATGGGTTAGGTATGGCCCTATCACTCAATCAAAAGCTCCATGTTGTTCATTAACCAATGATTTCATCTTCAGGCTTTTTTCTATCAATAGAAAACTCATCTAATAAAACATCTTCTTCTAATGTTTTATCAAGAATCTCTCTTGTAATTAAGCCTTCTTCAATTTCTCTCAATGCAATAATGGTTGGCTTGTCATCCTCCCATTCAACCATTGGTTCTCTGCTGGTTGTAGATAATTGTCTTGCTCTGCCAGAAGCTAGCAAAATTAACTCGAACCTACTTTCGACTTTATCTAAACAACCTTCAACTGTAATTCTTGCCATAATGTTTTCTCCGAGGGCGTATTTTAGTGTTTATTCACCTAAGAAGACAATAGGTTAGATAAAAACTCTTTAAGTTCTTTGGTACTTAATTTACCATCTATCTTTTGATTAGAAATAATTCCATAAAGTATTTCTAAAGCCATTTCAAAAGAATCATTAATAATCATATGCTTATACTCATAAGCATAACTTAATTCTTCTTTAGCATTTTTTAGTCTTAAAGCCGTGGAAGAATCATCATTATCACCTCTATTTTTTATTCTTTCCTCTAACGAAGCTATTGAAGGAGGCAGAATAAATATTGACTCATGCATAAATGGCAAATTAGTTATTTGTCTAAATCCCTGTACATCAATCTCAAGTATTAGATTAATCCCAGCGTCCAATTTAGACTGGATAAAATCTAAAGATGTGCCATACCAATTTCCATGGACTTTAGCAGTCTCTAGAAAAAAACCAGAATCTCTCATTGAGGTAAATTTTTCCAATGAAACAAAAAAATAATGATCTGAATCTGTTTCACCTTTACGTGGCTTTCTAGTCGTATAAGAAATTGATAGCTCTAATGGAAAATTTAATTGATTTGCTTTGGCTAGAGCAGCATTAATTAGTGAAGATTTTCCTGTTCCTGATGGGGCAGATATTAGAAATAAGTTTGGTG
>Ga0066372_10000375_pt1 | contig 16644 bp, 14 predicted proteins | sample Knorr_S15_td_250_FD_77011 | JGI IMG/M metagenome (GOLD analysis project Ga0066372, IMG submission 77011) | Marine microbial communities from Southern Atlantic Ocean transect - Knorr_S15_td_250_ad_251m_LV_A | ecosystem: Environmental > Aquatic > Marine > Oceanic | place: Southern Atlantic ocean... | reverse complement strand
TATTGGTGAAAGGTCAACCTGGGTTGACCGATGAAATCCCGATGATAATTGCAAAGATTATTTAGATAACCAAGGTGGCCGGTCGGCCACCGATGAAGCCCCAATAATTGAAATGGTCACAAAATGGTCACATGTGTTGAGTGTTGCCTTGAGCCGTGTTAGTGGATGAGAAAAGACCCGTCACCGGAGGCCTTAGACAAACTTACTCAAGGCCGATCAAGCGGCCTTTTCATTGCCAGCATGCCGACTAGGGTGTAGTCTTCCTGAACATATGACCTACCCGTTCATGTGAATGACTAACATCAGACCGTTATTATTTTTGTTGCTGGCTGTGAGCATCGTTGGTTCTGTTGCCTGCGGGACAAATGACCCTGCTTCAACGCCTACGATTCCTGTCCAAGTCGTACCCCAAATATTCCCATTCGCGATTCCTTCATCGGGCGTGTTCGATAGGAAATGGGGAACGTATGGATCGGACGATGGACAGTTCAACGTACCGGTAAGCGTAGCGGTGGCATCCGACGGCAGCGTCTACGTTGCAGATGGGGGAAATTACCGCCGTCGCATCCAGAAGTTCACCTCTGAAGGCGTGTTCGTTAGCCAATGGGGAAAAGGGCGGGGGGAGATGGCGTTCTCGCAACTCGCGAATGCGCAATACAGAGAGTTCAACGGACCGTCTAGCTTAGCGGTGGCATTCGACGGCAGCGTCTACGTTGCAGACACTAACAGACACCGCATCGAGAAGTTCACCTCCGAAGGCGTGTTCGTCAGCAAATGGGGCACGAGGGGAAGAGGCGACGGCCAGTTACAGCTACCGGTTGGCGTAGCGGTGGCATTCGACGGCAGTGTCTACGTTGCAGACACTACCAATCACCGCATCCAGAAATTCACCTCTGAAGGCGTGTTCGTCAGCAAATGGGGCACGGGGGGATCGGGCGATGGGGAGTTCAACCACCCGCATGGCGTAGCGGTGGCATTCGACGGTAGCGTTTACGTTTCAGACCGAAACAACAGCCGCATCCAGCAGTTCACCTCCGAAGGCGTGTTTGTCAGCAAATGGGGCACGGGAGACGGGGAGTTCCTCGGACCGGAGGGCGTCGCTGTGGCATCCGACGGTAGCGTCTACGTTGCAGAATCTGAAGGGAACCGCATCCAGAAGTTCGCACCAGGTCCGTAGTCAGGGCAGTTGACCCGTCACCGGATGCCCCAGACAAACTTAATGCTGTGGTTTTGTTATGTGCTAGGTTTTAGTCTTTCTGGCCCCAAAAGGCCCCAATTTATTTCTGTACTGTAGGCACGGTTTTCGCCTTTAGCCTCGAAATGGTGTCTACGGTGAACCGCTGTGTACGCCTGTGAACAAAAACGGCTGACTCTTAATCAGTAGCTCCTTGTTTCAAGAATACCCCCATCGGGAGGCCGACGGGGTCGTGTACTGGTGACGGTGGGGTGTGGTCGCCTAATCACAATGTCTTGGGCGACTTCGAACGGAGTAACGGCCATTGTTGCCTATCTTCCGGGTAATAAACCTTGATTTAAGGGACGGGTCCCTCCATCCTCCCTTCGCTAGCCAGGCCACTGCGCTGGCCAGCTAAGTCCGATGGGAGTTCTGAGACCAGGCAAACCGTTTTGGTCGAGGATTGCTTGCAACAAATCATTCAGAATCGCCCACAGGCGATGGGTGCGTTCTTTACCAAGTTGTAACCAAGGTCCTAGAGCCAAATCATCGGTTTCATCTTCGATGCGGGTTCGAGCTGCGAGGCCCTCATCTGTCAACAATCCAGCATCGTCTAGCCAGCCTCGCTCTTTCAGGTCAGCCACCGTTTGATCCCAGATATCATCCGGCCAACGCGCGCTACGGCTGTTTCGAGCCTCCCCAGTCGCCGCTGACAAGATCGGTGCAGCTTGATTGGGAGTTAGTCGAGCTGCCATCACTGCGATAATATGCCCACCACCGCGATGCTCTCGAAATAGATTGAGACCATGCCACAGAGCGACGTGGGGTTCACTCGGCCACTGCAGTGCTGCGTGGGCTGCGAACAGACGCCGGCCGGCAATTGAACAACCTACCATAGCCTCGCGTACTAATGCGACTGCCTCTACAATCTCAGCGGATTCAATCTGCTGTGGAAGCAACCGCTGGAGGGCTTGGTCCACCGCCTCAAAACGTGCTGCGACAATTCTCTCCGGGCTCGCGATGCTCCAGGCAAGTGGGATTGCAGGTGAAACCATCCTCACGGTGTGATGATAAAAGGTCGCTGAGACAATCTCAGGACCGACCCGACCTAACGGTGCGGACCGTGTTGCATAGTAACTCATGCGATGATCGCCCAGCCCTAGCTGCTTACAGATAGTCTGGTTCTCTGGAGTGTTACTCCCGCCGGCAGCGAGAACAATCGGCTCGTAAACCTGAAACATGGCCCGTGCGATCTGTGGTTGCACGTTATTTCCCCTTGCCCCAATTTATCTTTGGAATCTTAGCGACCTAAGCAAAAAAGCTACCGCCTTCAGGGCTCCACCCGGTTTTCGCAGACATCAAAGAAGCTGCACAGTCGACCCTTGTATGCCTGAGTAGTTGAAACCCAGCATGGAACTTTGGGCTGTGATGCGAGGATTTCTAAGCTCGACGATTAGCCAGCTTCTGCCCTAACATGGAGGCTAAAAGTGGCTGAACTTCTGACTACCAAAACCGGCCAGGCGGACGCATTGGTACAATCCAGTCGTTGAACTTTCAGGCTACCGACTTGCCAGGTAGGCGAACTTGTCGTTGGCCGGGCTCTTCATCCGGTGGTGCTCAATGAACGCAGCGGTATTCTCCGCCACCTGTTCGCTGTCCAGGATGGCCACCAGAGCAAGGGCCATATCGATGCCTGCAGAAACGCCGGCCGATGTGATGATGCCCTTACCGGTGTTCTTGTCCACTAGGTCCACCCAGCGGGGAGTGACGTCCCATTCGACCTTTTCTCCCTGGCTGAGCACCCAGTTCCAGGCCGTCTTGTTGCTCGTCGCGGCTTTGTTGTCCAGAATGCTGGTCTGGGCTAGAAGGGCGGCCCCTGTACAGACCGACGCCACAACGTCGGCGCGTTCGCAGGCGGCTAACAAGGATTTGATGAACGATGGGTCGGCAACCAGGGTTCGTGTTCCACCGCCTCCAGGCACCAACAGAATGTCGAAATTGAAGTCGTCGTTGATACCGTGTTCCGCAATCACCACTGGCCCGGCGCCGTTGGCCCCGGTGGCCACCGGGCCCTTATTCCTGCCCACGGTAATCACCTTGTAAAGGGGCTTGTTCGTGTCCGGACGGCTGGAATCATCATCCCGTGGTTTATAAGCCGCGGTAAACACCTGTATCGGCCCGAACAGGTCCAAAGGCGCCATGCCCTCAAAGATTAGAGCGGCAACGGTTTTCATGGGTTATACCTCGGGATTATTGAAACGTGTTATTCGAACGCGTTCTGGACGATGGCAAGAAAGCATATCATACCCCGGGTTTTTTCCATGATCTAGCTTGAGCGGTCCATTACAACTGGCTATCTGCCGGTTCTTGTATGCCATCTAGGATTGGCCGCTGTTAGCGGCCATATTCTCCGAATCTATGCACAAATTCTTGGCAAAACAGCTCCCCGCATACTAGAATAGTGGAGCGTTTTCAGAAACTACTGCAGGCGCTTTCTTGCCCGGAGCAAAATGTGATAGAAGCCCCCTCTCAAGCAGGGGGTTTCTCTTGTTTCAGCGACACCCCCATCGGGAAGGCATTAAGGGCAGGTATTGGTGACGGTAGGGGTGGCTCACAGAGTCCAATGACAAGCCCTAACCCTGTGCTGTCGGGTTCTAGCAAGAACAGATGAGCATAGTCGGTTCGCCCGCGCCGATCCTAACGTGTCCGAGTCGCTCTGCCACGCTTTACTCTCGTCTATGTTATTAAGGTCAGTCGTTGAGATTCTCGACCCATTCTTGCTGGGTTGGGGTGTTGGCAGGGTCCTGAGGTCGTAAATAGTAATAATAGTCGGCCATGGGCTGGTATACCTCATACACCCGCCGCAACTCACCTACCGGCTCATCGTGGGCATCGACTCGTAAGTCCATCCAGGGATAAGACTCCTCGACGCGGTAAACAATCAACGCTGCAGAACGCTGCCCTTCAGGTTGCCCACCAGCGTCCCTGCCAGCTTCTATAGAACGGAGCAGGCGCTCTTCGAAGACTTCTGTCTTCGTAGATTCAAAGGTGCGTGCTATGGTGTCCACAACTTGAGGGCCGACCATCACATTGCCCATGGCCACGTAACCCTTTCCAGTTTCATGCCCGGCCCAGTCTCTTGCCTTCGGCCCTGTATAAGCTGCCACGTCGCCTTGGGCATCCACGATTCCGATCTGCCGGTAGTCGGCATACGAATCTGCATCTTGCATCCCTTTCAAAGCTTGATCAGCTGATGAGCCTGATTCCAGGATTTGCATTCCTATCGGACGAAGCCGCGGGTCGGCGAAGGCTTGGCTGGCAAGAACGCCGGCCTGCGGATTGATGGCCGGACAATAGCCACCTACTCCTAAAGAATAGGTAGCTATGGCAACGCCCAAGGCGCCGGTGTACGGGCACTTGGCCAATATCGTGAATGTGTGTCGTTCTACGCCAAGACGGATTCCATTCATTTGCAAACCTCCCTACGGGCGAATCTGGGTGTCTCCAATTGATGGTACCTACACGGAAGCCCCTTTTATCTCGAGAGCTTTCCTTGTTTCAACGACACCCTCAATCGGGAAGACACCAGGGGTACGTACTGGGAGGGCATAGGTATCGGTAGCTGGAGCGACAAGGTCCTCGAGTGCGATAAAGGGCCTGCCGTTGGGATAGCGGTGGGCCCTTACTAGATGACTCCGCGACTGGAAAGGTCGCTCAGATCCTGGGTTGCCAGCCCAAGAAGATCACCATATACCGATTGATTGTCATAGCCCACTGAAACTGAGCCGCGCCATATCTTACCTGGAGTTTTGGAGAATTTTGGGACGATACCGACACCCTTTACCTTCTTTTTTAACTGCTTGTCTTCCCACTCTACATGCACGTTACGAAGGTTGTAATGGGAATTCTGCGCCATCTCCTGAGCGTTCATGATACGGCTGCAGCCTATTTGGGCTTCGTTCAAAATTGTCTCCACTTCTTTCATCGTACGTTCTTCTACCCATCCTCTCAGAATGGCGTCAAACTCGATGCCCTGGGGAGATTCTATTTCTCGCCTTGCTGACACCCACTTTGGGTCCTCGGGATCTAGCCCTAACACGCGGCATACCCGTGAATAGACCACGGGCCCGATAGCGGCCACCACCACCCAGCCGTCCTTGGCTTTAAAAGTGTCCCACGGTTGTGCATTGCCAGCTTTGTTGCCGGCCCTCTCTCTGACCATTCCCAACTCGTGATACGCAACCATGGTGCCGGACAAGATACGGTGCACAGCCTCGTATTGGGCTAAGTCGATCACCTGCCCTTCGCCAGTGCGCTGCGCGTGGATGTACGCGGCTAAAGATGACCACAGGCAGAACAATGCCGTGATGTAGTCCGCGGTCCATGGCACTGCCCGTGAAGGTGGATCCGGATCAGGGTTACCTGCAAGATTCATCATGCCACCGAACGCTTGAGCAGTGAAATCATAGGATGCCCGCTTCACGTATTCTGGGTCTCCGTCCTGCCCGAACCCAGAGATATGGCAGATCACTATGCTCGGGTTCGCCTCTAATATAGCCGCATCGTTTAAGCCCCATTTGTCATAGGTATGTGCCTTGGAACTCTCCATCCAGATATCTGTACGCTCGATTAGTTTGAGGAAGATTTCTCGGCCCTCCGGCACGCTGAAATCGAGAGTTGTGTAATATGTGTTGCGCCGATCCTGTACCCACGAGCTGGCTATTTCCTCGCCTTCTGGACTCTCAATGGGAAACTCAGCATGCCGCCAGTCTTCTCCCGGACCGGGTTTTTCGACGTGAATGACTTCCGCGCCCATCTCTGCAGCCATCCCAGCAGCAACGGGTTCAGCGACGATGGAACCTGTGGAGAGTATTCGCATCCCCTGCAAAGGGCCGAATTTTTCTTGTAATAATGAAAGTCCTGGAGATTCCATAAGAAGCCTCTTGGCAGATTGGATGACCAGTGAACGTATGCAATATACCAAGGATAACGACGTGTTGTGTAGAATGGTGGTCATGGATGAAGCTACTGTGCCGGCAGTATCGCGACGACAGAACTAGTTGGTTAGCAAACCGGCAGAAGAAAAGACCCCTGGAATCAACCAAGGGTCTTTTTCGTGCCTAAAAACTGGTACCCCGGATGGGCTTCGATCCCATGATCTCCACCTTGAAAGGGTGGCGTCCTAGGCCAGGCTAGACGACCGGGGCACAAAGGGTATTCTACTATAGCTACGTGGCTAATGGTAGAAGCTAAGAGATCGCTGAAAGCTTATTGCGGATAGCGCGTTGCTACGGGTAAACCGCTAACGCCTCTAGGGATGTTTCCTCTGGAAACCCACACATGATGTTCATGTTTTGTACGGCCTGACCAGCGGCGCCCTTCACCAGGTTATCCAGGCAACTGATGATTATAAGGCGCCCTGTGCGATGGTCGATGGAAGGGTGAACCAGGCACAGATTGTTGCCCAGGGTCTGCTTGGTCTGCGGGGGAACTGGTACGACTTGCACGAACGGGTCGTTTGCGTAGTAGTCCCGGTACAGGTCCATAATCTTCTGTTTGCCGTCGTCGCCAGCCCATTTGCTGGGATCCGACAGGGTGGCATAGCACGAACTCAGGATTCCCCGAGTCATGGGAATCAGGTGTGTCAGGAACGTCAAGTTCAAGGGCTTGCTGGCGAGCGGAGCCAATTCCTGGGTGATCTCCGGCAAGTGCCGGTGCCCGTTCAGAGCGTAGGCAAAGACGTTTTCATTCACTTCAGAGAAGTGGTTGGTCAGGGTGAGGCTCCGGCCTCCACCCGACACGCCGGATTTGCTGTCGACGATAATGTCCTGCGTAATGATTCTTTCCGCTACTGCCGGTGCCAGGCCTAGGATGGCGCTGGTGGGATAACAGCCAGGGTTGGCCACCAGGCGAGACGCTTTGACGTCGTCCCTGTGCAGCTCTGTGAGGCCGTATACAGCCTCTTCCAGGAAAGTTGGATCCGGATGGTCGACCCCATACCATTCTTGGTACTGATCGGCCTGTTTAAGCCTGAAGTCGGCGCTGATGTCGACCACCTTCACGCCCTGATCCAACACCGGAATGCACGCTTCTGCGCTGGCTTTGTGGGGCAAGGCCGAAAACACCAGGTCTAGGCTGCCGCTCAACTCAGGCTCGATGGTCAAGTCCATGGCAGCCAGATGAGGGAAGACCTCGTTCAACGGCTGACCGGCGGCGCTCCTGCCCGTGACTGAAGTGACTTCCACTTCCGGGTGACGGTACAAGATGCGGGCCAACTCACTGCCTGCGTAACCGGTGATATTGATGATCCCTACTTTCATGTCACTAACTCTTTTTCTATAGGGTTTCGGATTGGGGTACATGGGGCATCGGCGCCCCGCTGGTTCCCGCCAAAGTTTGCTCTTCCCGGGCTTCCAGATCGGCCAAGTCCACCTTGCTCATGAACTTCTTGCGCGAGGGGCAGAGTCCGCCGACCACGCACTCGGGACAAAGGGGCCGCTGTGCCCGGCACACTTGGCGGCCGTGGTTGATGTACGAGACGTGAAAGTTGAACACCTCGTTGGGATCTACTTTTTCTTCGAGGAGATCGTGGGCTTTGTCTGCGCTCACCTTTGGGCCGATGACGCCCAATCGCTGCGAAACCCGATATATGTGAGTATCTATGGCCATGGCAGGCATTCCCAGGGAAAAGCTTAGCACGATTCCAGCCGACTTTGGGCCGATGCCTGGCAACTGTCGTAACCACGCCTTGGCATCTTTGAGTGGCATCTCGCGTAGGAACGATAGATCCAACGATCGGTTCAACTCAAGGATCCGATTTAAGACATCTTTGATGCGGGGAGCCTTGATCTTGGCTAGTCCGCCTGGGGCTATGGCTTTTTCGATTTCAAGGACATCCGCAGAGGCTACGGCATCCAGAGTTGCGAACTGGTCCATCAAGCGGCGGTAGGCACGGCTGGAGTTGATGTCAGACGTGTGTTGAGACAGGATGGTGAAGACCATCTCATCGGTTGGAGGAAGGCGAGGTTCCTGGTCAAAGGGGCCATACTGAGCGGTCATCATCTCGATGGTCCGGGCGATATCGGCCTTACTCTTCGTCCGTGGCCTTCTTTTTTTTACGGTCGTTTTGGGCATGATGTGCAGTTCGATTTTAGCATCCGCTCGTCTCAATTAAAAAACCGGGAGGCTAGCCCCCCGGTTCTTCGATGGTCCTTTTGATGCTTGGAACTTTAGAACAGGTGGCAAGTCAGCGAGTGCCCGGGAGAGATCTCTTTGGTCTCGGGCTTGTCTATGGCGCAACGGTCCATAGCTGCTGGGCAACGTGGGTGAAAATAGCAACCCGGCGGCGGGTTCAACGGTGAAGGAACCTCGCCCTGTAGGATTATCTCTTCTTGTTCCATATCAGGGTGAGAAGGCAACGCCGCCGACATAAGAGCTTTGGTGTAGGGGTGAGACGGATTGACGTAGAGTTCCTGTACCGGTGACAGCTCTACTACCTCGCCCAAGTACATGACCGCGACCCAGGTGCACATGTAGCGCACTGTGGCCAGGTCGTGGGCGATGAGCATGTAGGCCACGTTGTATTCGGCCTGCAGGTCTTTAAGTAGATTCATGATCTGCGCGCGGATGGATACATCCAACGCTGATACCGGTTCGTCTAGAACGATTACTCTTGGGTTCAACGCCAGCGCGCGGGCGATGGCCAGGCGTTGACGCTGCCCACCGGAGAACTCGTGGGGAAAGAGATTGGAATGGTATTCGTTCAGCCCAACGTCGTTCAGGAGTTTCATGACCCGTTCTTGCTGCTCGGCCCTGGTGATGTCCCAGTTGATAACCATGGGCTCGGCGATGATGTCCTTGACCCGCATGCGTGGGTTGAGTGAACTCCACGGGTCTTGGAATACTGCCTGTACTGAACTGCGGTAAGACTTTCTTACTTCGGAATTGGAATTGTGAACATCTTGGCCTTCGAATAGGATGCTGCCTTCTGTGGGATCCTCAAGCATCAGCATCATCTTGGCAGTGGTGCTTTTGCCGCAGCCAGACTCCCCAACGATGCCAAGGGTCTCACCTGCACGGAGTTCGAAAGATATATCGTCAACGGCCTTGATGTGGCCAGTCACCTTGGAAATTAATAATCCCTTAGTCACCGGGAAGTATTTTTTGAGGTTCTTGGCCTCAAGGATCACCGTACCTGGTTCGTTTACCTGAGGGGTCTGCTCTGCAGTTGTCATTCTGAAGCTCTCCAGCAGGATGATATGTGACCGTCTGACACGGTGATAGAGTCTGGATACTGCTCACGGCATTTGTCCATCACTACCGGGCAACGGTCAGCGAAGGAACAGCCTACGGGCAGGTCATGTAGCGGTGGGGGTTGGCCCTCTATGGAGAATAATCGTTCGACATCCTGGTCCATCTTTGGAACTGAGGCTAGTAGCGCTTCAGTATACGGATGAGACGGGTTGTTGAATATGTCCCGTACGCTGCCGTGTTCTACGATACGGCCGGCGTACATAACTGCGACCCGGTCACACATCTTGGCCACGATACCGAAGTCGTGAGTGATGAAGATGAGGGACAGATCAGAGTCTTTCTGAATGTCCTTCAGGAGTTTCAGGTATTGGGCCTGAATCGTCACATCCAGAGACGTGGTAGGCTCATCCGCGATGAGCACCTGGGGTTGACAGGAGATTCCGATGGCTCCCACGACCCTCTGGCGCATGCCTCCGCTCATCTGATGGGGGTAGTCCTTAACTCGGGATTCGGCGGCAGGGATGTTTACTTTTCGCAGAACATCGAGCGCTCCCTGCACGACCGAGCGTTTAGGAATGTCCTGGTGAATCTTTATGGCCTCTTCGACCTGGTCTCCTATCGAGAAAACCGGGTTCAGCGAGGTCATTGGATCCTGAATGATGAGGGCGATTTTACTGCCCCTGATTTGGGCCATCTCTTGCTCCGAGACCTGGACAAGGTCTTCCCCGTCCAGGGTTATGGAACCGGAAACGATGCGCCCCGGGGGTATCGGAATCAACCGCATCAACGAGAGCATGGTCACGGACTTTCCGCATCCGGACTCACCGACGATTCCAAGAGTTTCCCCTTTGCGCAAATCAAAGGATATCCCGTCAACGGCTTTCACTGTTCCCCAACGAGTGGTGAAATACGTTCTTAGATCCTCTACCGTCAAGACGGTCTCTGTGTTTATTCTGGAATCTGTGACCATTGAATCTACATGTCTCCCAATATGCCGGATAATTTTAATTTCAGATACATACCTATAGGAGGTTCGGTCACTCTAGTTGGCGCAACCGCGGATCCAGCGTATCTCGGAGCCAGTCACCAAACAGGTTGAGCGACATGACCGTCAGCATGATGGCGACACCAGGGAAGGTGGATATCCACCAAACGCCACCAGCGAGCTTGTCACGACCGTCTGAGACCATCGAGCCCCAGGCGGGCGTGGGAGGCGGGACTCCGGCTCCCAAGAAGCTTAGGGTCGACTCCAACAGAATCACAATCCCGACCTGGAGCGTCGCTACCACGATCAATGTATTGATCGTTCCTGGGAATATGTGTATGAACAGGATCCGGGCAGTGGAGGCCCCGGATACCTTGGCGAGGGACACATAGTCCATGTGCTTTAGCTGCAATACTTCGCCGCGAACCTGCCGGGCGAATCGTGGCCAGATGAAAAGACAGAGTACTGTGACAATAATCCATAGTGATTGGCCCAGTGTTATCACCAACACAAGGGCGATCAGGATTAACGGAATGGCTAACTTGATATCGACAAGGCGCATCAAGAACTCGTCGATAAAGCCGCCGTACCAACCTGCTGCCAGGCCCATCACAATACCGATAGAGCCTCCGACCGCTAAGGTTATCACGGACACTATCAGTGAGATTCGGGCGCCATAAATCACCCGTGAGAGAACGTCACGGCCCAGATGATCCGTCCCCAGCAGGAACTTGGTGCTTCCTTTGGGTTTCGTGAAGATCTCAATCTGGTCGCCTACCTGTGCGGTAGGAACGATCTGTTGCGCGTCTTTCAACGTGACGCTGGTCTTCCGCTCGCTGATTGACAAGCGCTCAACGACGTTCTTTACTGATTTTTCGCCGCTACCCCAAACTGGTGGTAGATTGCGCTCCCTGAGTTCTCCTTTTTCAGGATCATGAGGTGAGATCAAGGGCGCGAATATCCCTGCGAAGACGACCAGGCTGAGTAAAAGGACTGGGATCACTGGCAAGCGTCTGAGCTGTCGGTAGATACCGGCCGCTCTGGCCCGTCGCGTAGGTGGCGCAATGACAATACCGCTGAGATCTGCTGCCATTTTCTGCTCCTGCTCCTAAGCGTACCGGATTCGTGGGTCTACGTAAGCGTAGAGCACGTCCACGACGAATGCTGCTGTTACATATAGCAACGTGAAGGTGATGACAACTCCCTGAAGCAACGGGTAATCGAAGCCGAATAGCGCATCAATAGCCAGTCTTCCAAGACCTGGCCAGGCGAACACGGTTTCAACTACCAATGACCCCGTCACCAAAGCACCTAAGGTTACCCCGGCAAAGGTTAGGGGCGGGATGAGAGCGTTCCGGAAAGCATGCTTCAGGACGATGGTCCTGGAGTTAACGCCCTTGGCCCGCGCCAGCTTGATGTACTCTGAGTCCAACACGTCCAGCATAGCTGACCGGACCAGCCGTAGGTTTGCGGCGGCGTAATACCATCCTAAGGTCACGGCTGGAAGGATGATGCTGTTCCAGTCTTGTTTCCCGTAGGGTGGGAGAATGCCCAAATTGACCGCGAAGAAGAACATCAACATGATGCCCAACCAGAACGGCGGAGCGGATTGTCCTATCAAGGCCACCATCTTTCCAAACGCATCCATGGTAGTGCCGCGTTTCACCGCCGAGAGAATGCCTAACGGCACACCGATAAGTAATGAGAACGTGAAAGCGACGATCCCTAGCTGTAGAGTTGCAGGGGCTCGCTCTAGCACAACTTCCGTGACAGGCCGTCCCTCACTGACAGACTCTCCAAAGTCGCCTATTATGGCGCCTTTTAAGAACAGACCATATTGCTGATAGTAGGGCTTGTCTAAGCCAAGGACTTCGCCCATGCGTATCCAGTCTTCTTCTGTCGAGTAATCGTCTAGGTATATATGCCTGGGGTCGCCCGAGACACGGCTCATAATGAAGATGATCAAAGACACCGCGAGCAAGGTCACAAGGGCGAGTAAGAACCGGCGAGCCAAATATTTCTGCATATCGTTTAACCGTTAGTGCACTGCGTTGTGGAATCGAGTCGGCTTTTTTCTGGTCAGGAATGCCCTAGCTGAAGCGAAGGCGACTCCTGCGATGTTGGCCACTACAGCTGATCCAAGAGCTGTGTAATAGACCGGCGAAACGGTTGGCATGGCGCAACATTCAACCTCCTGCACCGAACCGTATTCGTAGCCGCCCCAGGCTCCGGCAATCCCAGATCCTATCACGACTACTGCCGTCAACCCTAAGACCAAGCTGTTTTCACGGTCGAGATGCAGCCATGCTACGAAGGCCGCTATCCCGGCGCCCAGCCCTGCTCCGAAGAACAGCGAGCTTAACCAAGTCTCAATCGATTGGCCCCCAAAGAAGAGAAACAGTGACCAGGCTACCGCGATTCCAGTCATGCTAAGAACCACGCCAACCACAAACCCTGCTCCAGTTCGCCCGATTGGGACCAAGAATGGGCCTAGTTTCTCCCGTAAATCCCTATTAGGGGATGGATGCACCTGGTGTAGAACCCCCTTGGTATACATGCGCCTTAAAGCGCTTTTTAATAGGCCTAGACATATTAATTTAATTTGGGCAGGAACGCTAGTTATTCCTGCCGGTTGGTCAGACAGTACAGACCGGTTTCACCGAATAGGTCGTACGACTGCCACCTGGTTAACTTGAGAACAAGCGCTTCTGGCGCCCCTCGGTCTTTGGGCCCTCGCACCGCAGTAATCTTCTCTCCTAGGTAAGGGTGCACGGTTACATGCCTGACAACTAATGTTCAGGTAGTTCGCATAGTTCCGAATCGGGCCGAGGCGTTTCACTCATGATGATAAACCTGACTGCGAAACGCGTCTCACCAAGCCAGCTACCAGATATATACTATCGACCTTAGCTAGTCAACTGGCTAGGAAGACGTCCTAACAGTTACTAACCGAAGCACCGTTGAGGCTGATGGAGCGGTGATTACGGAGAGTTGTTCGCGTTATTGTCAGCGGGGGTGGCCGGGATATTACCAGACCAAGGGGGAAGCAGGTATACAACCATAGCACCTGCTCCACGAGCGATTTAGCGGCGGGTTGCCTCAGCCGTAAGCAATCACCCGTCCCAAGGATAAGTCGAGGACGGGTGATTGCTCTACTTCGGAATTCGTCTCAAACCTGGTCACTGAGAGAGTTTAATGACGAATTAACGCTTGTTAGCGAGCTTTGATGTACTCGAAACCATTAATCTGGCGTAGGTCTCCTTGCTTAACGAAACCGGTCCAAGGAGCGATTTTCGGGCCAACTGGCCACACATTGTCGACTGCATACAGGCCGGTCTCTCCGAAGACTTCATCTATGTAGAATTTGGCGATCTGGTCTTCGTATTTTGTGCGGTCGGCTACCGACACAGATTTCTGACCTAATGGGATCAACTCTTCGGTGATTGGGTGCTCGGAGCCCCAGCTGAAGTTTCCGCTGTTTAGGAAACTGGCCATCCCTTGGATCGGGGACAACCGCGGGCCTACATTGTGGCATGACATGCCCTCGTAGGTACGGGCAACCGCTGTGGGTCGGTAGGTACCGTAGGGAATCCTCTGGAAGTTGACATCGATTCCTATCGCATCCCAGTATTGGGCTACGGCTTCACAAGATTCGACCTCAGAAGGAGCTCCGCGGATCGCTGTAGTCAGCGTTGCCTTGAAACCATCAGGGTATCCGGCCTCAGCCAATAGACTCTTGGCTCTGGCTGGGTCGTAGGGCCAGGCCTCTTCGGGAGATGGTAGGCGGTCCTCAAAGCCCATCCAATCCTTGAGAGTGATGGGGCGTCCGAACCCTTGTAGCATATTCTTGACTATCGCTTCACGGTCAATGGCGAGCGACATCGCTAGCCGGACTGTGCGGGCCGTTGCCCATTCGGGCGAAGTGATGTCACTGTTGGAAGACACCCATGGTAGGTCTGGGTTGTAGTTCGGCCACATTTCCCCTTTCACATTTGGCTTGCCAGTATCACCATCTCGGGCCGGCATGTAGGTCTGGCCGTAGAAGTTTAACCCGGCCTGTACCGCGTTCGGAACCTGCATCAATGTTGCACCCTTGACCGACTCCACTTCTGGTATGGAATCAAGAGCCATGACGAAGGTATCTAAATTACCAGTCTTGAAACCGGCTACTCGGGCAGACTCTTCGGGGATTTCGTGGAACACTAATTCCGCGAAAGCCGGCGTAACTCGCCAGTGGTCCTCCACTGCCTTCATCCTCCAGAATTGGCCGGTCTTGGCTTCATCGATTTCCCATGGGCCGGTGGCAGCGGTATTGAAGTTGGCTTCTTCTTCGCCCTCTTCATCCCATTGTTTCTTGCTAACCATCCAGGCCCCAACAGCGCGTGGGGTCGCGATTAATTCATAGATCGGTATCTCAGAGAAGGGTTGGCCCATATCGACTACCCAGGTATAGTCATCCGGGGTTGTCTGGTTGCCATCTTCCGCAAAAAACATCTTCGCGGCGTTGGCAGATCTGGCGTGTTTATCACTATCGGCGATTTGCTTGTGGGAGAATACGACGTCTTTGACGGTCATCTCTCCAAACCCTTTGTGGAACTGGACACCTTTTCGGATGTGGAACGTCCAAGTCTGAGCGTCTGCTGAGACATCCCAACTCTCAGCCAGCATTGGCACAAGCGCCCCGCTGTCGAATCCAGCCATACCTAGGGTTTCGGTGATTGGTATAGCGCTGTTCAAGAAAATCTGGGGATTACCGATCAGTTTAGGGTTGCCCACATAAGGGCCAAGCTCCTTCTGGCCAACGTTCAATGTTCCGGACGGCTTAGGAGGTGCTTGGGATGCCTTAGCAGGAACAGCTGTCGGCGCGGGCGCTGACTTTTTATCCTTTGAAGGCACGGCAGTAGGTGCCGCCGCAGCCTTAGGTGCTGATCCAACAGCCTTGGATGCTGGAGCGGCTGACTCAGGTGTCGAAGTGGCAGAAGAGCCGCAAGCCAAAATAGCAGCCAACAGAAGAGCTAAAGACCCTAGGATCAGGAGTTTGGGGTTTCTTAACCAATGCTTCAAAATGGACTAGCCTCCAACCTGTGTTTTGGATTGTGGTAGGCCGCTGCTCAGGAACTTGCATTGGGCTTGGTGGGCAATTTGATATTCGTTACGCTGTTAATCCCGGCCTGATTCCTGGCGCGTGGCAAACCAATCTGATTCTATACCTTTATTGTCTATCTCCACTCGCGAATGTGCTGGACGCCAGCCTAGAGGCCTGACATACAAAGGAGTGGAGTAGATATATCCTATACGGCTTCTGCGTGTCAATGATTTGATAATCAATATGTCAAACGTTGAATACATAAGTCGATACTGGTGAAGAAGTGGTTAGTGCGAGATCTGCGACTGAATCGGTCATTGTGGCTTTGTGGAGGTTCAGGCCAGAAGTTGGCTAGAGGCTAGCCTGAAGCTATGAGGAGAGGTCCGTTGGGGGGCGGCGTTGCTCGCCCCTGAGGAACTGTTCCAGGTCCTTGACCAGTTCGGCGGGGTCTGGAATCTCGATGGCAGCTACAGCTTCGTCGTATTGGCCTTCAAGCTTGGAGACATATGAGCTGATTTGGTCATCTTTGGCGACCGCTTTCTCGACCTCTCCATTGAAGATGTCTGCAGCCGAATATAACTCAGAGAGATCTAATGGCAAATCGAGCAGCTTGACCAATATCTGGAGAAGTGTGTGGCCAACTCGGTGATTGGGCGCAGCTTGCAGGTAGTGAGAGGTGTGGCCCCATACAGAGGTATATTCCATACCCTCTTTGAGGCAGGCGTCCATCACGGCTGAGCTGATCCCAGTAGGGCCTTGGTAGTTGGAGGATCGGATGCCCTGGCTCTCCAGGAATTCGCTAAGCTTGGGCTCGCTGGCCGTGCCACTAAGCTTGACCGGTCGCGTGTGTGGGACAGCGTCCAGCAACGCTCCAATGTGAATCACAGTCTTCACGCCATGTCGTTTGGCCACCTCGGCGACTGTTTTTGAGAAGGTGCGCCACTTGAGATTCGGTTCCACTCCGTTGAAGACCATTATCCCGGAATCGGTGTTCCCTCCCGTCAGGTACGAAAACTCGTTGGCCGGCCAGTGGATGCGTCGTTTTCCGTCCCTGGTCCTGGAAGAATGGGGCCGAGTCTGAGAGAAGTCATAAAATTCCTCAGGATCGATTTCTGCGAACTTCCTGGACTGCAGCTTTCGCTGGAG
>Ga0066372_10000374_pt1 | contig 16648 bp, 11 predicted proteins | sample Knorr_S15_td_250_FD_77011 | JGI IMG/M metagenome (GOLD analysis project Ga0066372, IMG submission 77011) | Marine microbial communities from Southern Atlantic Ocean transect - Knorr_S15_td_250_ad_251m_LV_A | ecosystem: Environmental > Aquatic > Marine > Oceanic | place: Southern Atlantic ocean... | reverse complement strand
TCTTCAGCAGTTGAAAAAGTTTGATTTGCTTTAGTTGGTATTGTTGTATTTTTGTCAATTAACTTTGTCATGACACCGCCCAAAGTTTCAATACCTAAAGATAGGGGTGTAACATCTAGTAAGAGTATGTCTTTAACATCACCACCTAGAACACCTGCCTGAAACGCAGCACCGACCGCCACAGCTTCATCTGGATTCACATCTTTTCTTGGTTCTTTATTGAAAAGTGACTGTACCTTTTCTTGAACCATAGGCATACGCGTCTGACCTCCGACTAAAATAACATCTGTAATATCAGAGTTTGAAAGTCCAGCATCTTTTAATGCAACTTTGCATGGACCAATAGTACGCTCAACAAGCTCTTCAACTAATGACTCGAGTTTTGCTCGAGTTAATTTTAAATTCAAATGTTTCGGTCCACTTGAATCAGCAGTTATGTAAGGCAAATTAACGTCAGTTTGCTGGCTTGATGATAATTCAATCTTTGCTTTCTCGGCAGCTTCTTTTAAGCGTTGCAAAGCTAACGGATCGTTATGTAAATCAACACCCTGCTCTTTTTTAAATTCATCGCAAAGATGATCAATAATACGGAGGTCAAAATCTTCTCCGCCAAGGAAAGTGTCTCCGTTCGTTGATAAAACTTCGAATTGATGTTCGCCATCAACTTCTGCAATCTCAATAATCGATACATCAAAAGTCCCACCACCTAAATCATAAACAACAATCTTGGCATCACCACGTTGCTTATCCATCCCATAAGCTAAGGCCGCAGCAGTTGGTTCGTTTATAATACGTTTAACTTCGAGACCGGCTATACGACCCGCATCCTTTGTTGCTTGTCGTTGTGAATCATTAAAATATGCAGGAACTGTAATTACCGCTTCATTAATTTCTTCACCCAGATAGTCCTCAGCTGTTTTTTTCATTTTCATCAATACGCGTGCTGAGACTTCTGGTGCAGCCATTTTTTTGCCTTTTACTTCTACCCAAGCATCACCGTTATCTGCTTTTACAATCTTATATGGGACAAGTTTAATATCTTTCTGAACTTCATCTTCTTCAAAACGACGTCCAATTAGTCGCTTAACAGCATAAAGTGTATTATCTGGATTTGTAACTGATTGGCGCTTAGCTGATTGACCAACAAGAATCTCTTCATCATCCGTATAAGCTACTATTGAAGGCGTTGTTCTTCCACCTTCGCTATTTTCTATTACTCTTGCCTTGCCGCCCTCAAGTACCGCCACGCATGAATTAGTTGTTCCGAGGTCAATTCCTATCATTTTTGCCATTCACTTTCTCCAGGTAATACCTAAATAATTGATTTTCATGAATATATTAAATATTCTTGTTATGGTAATTAAATATGGGTTCAGATCTTATTTTTCAAGGTTATAGGGCAAATTATTTAACTACGATAACCATTGCCGGCCTAATCAATCGCTCATTTAATGAGTACCCCTTTTGCATAACCGTAACAATAATCCCTGATTCAGAATCTTCAATTTCCTGTATGGAAACTGCTTCGTGTAATTCTGGATTAAATTTTTCACCCTTTGGGTCTATAGTTTTTACTCCAAATTTTTCCAGTGCTCTATTAAACATTTCTAGAGTTAATTCCATGCCCTTATGAAGGTCATCTACATTTTCAGCATTTTCAGAAGCAGATAAACCTAATTCCAAGCTATCTAAAACAGGTAATAATTCATTAACAAATTTTTCCAGTGCGTATTTGTGTGCATTTTCAACATCACGGGACGTTCTTTTTCTTAAATTCTCCATTTCTGCTTGAGCTCGGAGTACCTTATCCAAATTATCTTTGGATTCATCTTGTAATTTTTCTAATTGCTCCTGAAGAAACTCAGCACTAGCTGCATTTTTCTCTTCATCTTCAGTATTTTTTTCTGATTCTTTAGAACCTAATTGACTGTCTATTTTTTCATCGCGATGATATTTTTTGTTTTTTTTTGTACCTTCCTTATTGGTATTCTTTTTTTGATCTGACATCACAAAACCTCTTTTTTTTAAAACAACAGAAATCCGACATCCTATGGATGTCGCATTAACTAATATGGAGATTAATTATTCTGATTCAAGGCAGAACCAAGCATTTTCGCCGTAACATCGACAATTGGTATAACACGTTCATAATGCATTCGTGTTGGGCCGATTACTCCTAGCACGCCGAGTATTTTTCCATCAACTTCATACGGGGATGTAACAACACTACAATTATCCAATACATCATGCCCCGATTCTTCTCCTATGAAAATCTGTATACCATCGGCATTAATAGCCTGTTCCAACAAATGTAAAATATCTCTTTTCTGATTAAAAGTATTAAATAGCTTCTTTAATTTATCAACTTCACAAAGTTCTGCAACATCCATTAAATTAGTCTCACCAGAAAACAATAATTCATCGTTATTAATTTTTGATTTCTCATAATCAAACGCTAACTGAGCCATCTCCATTGCAGTTTGCATAGAACGGCTTAACTGCTCTTTTGTCTTTTCTAACTCATCTAAAATATTATTTCTAACAAAATTAAGATCTTTGCCTACAAAAATATCATTCAGATAGTTAGATGCCTCTTGCAATTCAGATACTGAATATGCTCTGCTTGTATGAATAATTCTATTCTGTACCTCTCGATCATTAACAACCAGAATTACTAATACTCGATTACCCGATAAGGCAACAAATTCCATATGCTGAAGCATTGATTGTTCATTCCTTGGTAACATAACAACGCCGGTTAATTGAGTTATATCTGATAACATCGATGAAGTACGTTGCATTAAAGATTTAAAATCATTTTCTGGGCCTAATTCTTTTGCTATTTTCTCGACTTCAAGTGAATTCAAATCTTTAACTCTAAGTAAGCTATCAACAAACAATCTATATCCCTTAGCTGTTGGAACACGCCCGGCTGATGTATGGGGCGAATCAAGCAAGCCAAAATCTTCAAGATCTGCCATGACATTACGAATTGTGGCAGGGCTCAAGTTTAATGATGAATCTCTAGAAAGAGTACGTGAACCAACAGGTGCGCCATCTTGAATAAAGTGCTCGACTAATGCCTTAAATAGATAAAGGCTTCGTTCTGATAGTTGTGAAGAATTAGCTGCTTTTGTCATAGTATTTGAGAACTATGCCAGATTATAACCGAAAATTCAGCACTCTCTGGTATAGAGTGCGAAATATCATAACTAATTGTAAAATATATAAAAAATAAAATAATAGACCTAAAGAAAGATTGGTTCTGCTCGCTCAGCATGCTATGTTCGGAATTGAACCTCCAAGATAAAAACAAATAAATTTATGTTCAAAAAAGTCGGACTTATTACAACCTCTAGTGTAGAGGCCATTAAAACTACTTTAATTGAAGTGGTTAGTTACTTACGCTCGTACGATCAAGAAATTATTTTAAATAAAAGCTGTGCTGAATCAATAAAAATCGATAATTGTAAAATTTATGATACCAATGAATTGGGTAATCATTGTGATCTGGTTATCGCTATTGGCGGAGATGGCACAATGCTAAAAGCTTCGCGTTCTCTTTGTGATTTTAATGTACCGCTACTCGGAATAAACCTTGGGCATGTTGGTTTCCTGGCGGATATACCCGCTGACAATATTTCCAAAAATTTAGACGAAATAATGAATGGAAATTATGTTGAAGATATACGTTTCTTATTGAATGGTCAGGTATTTAGAAAAAATAAGTGTATCTATGAAGATTATGCGCTCAACGATATAGTTATACAAAAATGGAATATTGCACATTTGCTTGAACTTGAAACATACATTAATGGTGCTTTTGTACATATACACCGCTCTGATGGGATGATCGTTGCATCGCCAACAGGCTCAACTGCCTATGCACTTGCCGGCGGAGGACCAATAGTTCAACCTTCGCTTGATGCGCTATTGCTTGTTCCAATTTGTCCGCATTCACTCACGAATCGCCCCATTGTAATTGATGGAGAAAGTTCTATCGAGATAGTTGTCACAACAAGAGAAGCAGATAATGCACGGCTTGCAATTGATGGAGAAGTTAAATTGGAACTGGTTTCACATGACCGAATTAGAGTCGAAAAAAAAGACAGGAGCATTAAATTAATTCACCCGCCTGAACATAATCAATTTCACATTCTTCGTGAAAAATTGAACTGGAGCACATAAAAATTGCTAGTTCAACTGACGATTAATGACCTAGCAATTATAAATAAATTATGTCTTGATTTTGATTGTGGCATGACTGTTTTGACTGGTGAAACTGGTGCGGGGAAGTCAATTCTACTTGATGCCTTAGGGTTAATACTTGGTGATCGTGCTGATACAAACATCATCAGGGGAGGAGCAGAAAAAACAGATATAACTGCAATTTTTTCAATAAAAGATAACATTGCTGTAAATAAAAAACTAAATATTATGGAGATAAATTCTAATAACAATGAACTATTTCTAAGAAGAACGATTAAAAAAGATGGGCGTTCTCGCGCATACATAAATGATACGCCCGTTCCCATACAAACTCTTCGTGATATTGGAGGGTGCCTTATAGAAATACATGGGCAGCATGCTCACCAATCATTATCACAGCCTAAATCACAACGAGAATTACTTGATCAATTTGGTCAATATGAGTCAACCCTAACTGATACGATCAATGCCTATCATAAATTGATTGATATTGACGATCAAATCAAGAAACTAAATACAAATAGTGATGATTTTGAGTCGACATTAACTTTACTAAAATATCAAATAGAAGAACTAAATAAACTAGCCATTGAAGAATCAGAATACACCAAACTTTCAGAAGAATTTAAAAGACAATCAAATTCACAACATATTGTAGAAACATGCCACGAAATATTAAATGAACTATCTGAATCGGATATCAATATAAATACAAGACTTTCAAAGTGTCAAAACAAAATTAATGAGCTCTACTTACTCGATAACTCACTAAATAATGTATCAACGCTAATTGATTCAGCAATAATACAAATTAATGAAGCAACCACAGAATTAAAGAACTATTTAAATGAATTTGATGCGGACACAAGTCAACTCGGTTCACTAGAAAATCGTCTTGATAAACTGAATGAATTAGCACGGAAATACAAAAAAAGACCCGAGGAATTACCAGATCATTTGAATCTATTAATAAAACAATTAAATGAGCTGGAAGACAGTTTCAAGAAACGAGAGGAATTAGAGCTAAAACAAAAAGAAATAACAACAAAATATTTTAACCTTGCTATTGAATTAAGAAATAAAAGAATAAAAACTGCAGAAGTTTTTTCACGTAAAATAACAAACAAAATTCATGAACTAGGTATGGCAGGAAAGTTACAAATAGAAGTTGAAGCAATTAATAACAAAACCCCGCGTCAATTCGGAATGGATGATATCACTTTCATGGTTTCAACAAACCCAGGTCAGCCATTAAGGCCTATTGCGAAAGTTGCGTCGGGTGGTGAATTATCTCGTTTGAGTCTAGCTATTCAAATAATAAGCTCAAAAGATAATAATATTCCTACAATGATTTTTGATGAAGTTGATGCTGGTATCGGTGGTAGAGTAGCTGAAATCGTTGGCAAACTATTAAATACTCTGGCCGCACATAGTCAAATATTTTGCGTTACACACCTTCCTCAGGTTGCTTCATATGGTCATCAACATTATCAAGTAACTAAAAATATGAAAGAAGGCGAAACATATACCGAAGTGCGAAGTCTCGAAGAAAAAGAACGTATTAATGAAATTTCAAGAATGTTAGCCGGCATGGAAGTAACAACTGAAAGTCGTGCTAATGCAGAAAAAATGCTAGCACTTAAATAATTAAATAAAATAATATCTTATTTTTTTGATTTCACATAAAGAACTAAACTATGTTCGATAAGCTCAAAACCATGTTTCTTTGCTATCTTTTTTTGTAGTTCTTCAATTTCTTCATTTTGAAATTCAATGATTTCACCAGTATCTAAATGAACCATATGATCGTGATGAGTACCGCTATCAAGCTCAAAAACAGAATGGCCAGAATCAAAATTGTGGCGAATAACTAATCCAGCAGCCTCAAATTGCGTTAAAACTCTATAAACAGTAGCGAGACCAACTTCTTCATCCTGCTCTAATAAAACTTTATATACATCCTCAGCGCTTAAGTGTTTACCTTCGGAGTCTTCAAGAATTTGAAGAATTCGCATTCTTGGCAAAGTTGCTTTGAGGCCAGCTTTCTTCAAGTCTGTTGCTTCCACCAAAATCTCCTAGTTAAAAATTATAGTGATTATAGTTTAGTAAAAAACCAGTAACAATATATTCGAAATTATAATAAATATCGTTGAGGAATTCGACAGTAACCGTTATTCTCCACCCCTAAATAGCCTATAGTATTGGTAATTCATAAATTTATACATAATGAAATTTATCCTAATATCTTTTTTCCTATGCCTGATATGTGGTTGTAGCCGCAGCTATGACGGGGGTTTTAATGCCCCACTACTTCACAAAATTGATATACAACAGGGAAATATTATTGATCAGAAAATGCTTAATAAATTAAAGCCTGGAATGAATAAAAAACAGGTAAAATTCATAATGGGTACACCTGTCTTAATTGATCCATTCCACAATGAACGCTGGGAATATATCTATAGTTTTCAAGAGGGTGGTAAAGTTAGGGAACAGCGTCATATTACGCTTCATTTCGAGAATGATAAGCTTGCCTATATATCTGGTGATATCGAAGTATCATATATACCAAAACAGAATGAAGAGATAATCACCGAAGAAAACGCAATAATTGTTCCAGAATCTGATAAAGAGGAAAAAGGATTCTTTGGTCGTTTATTAGAAAAAATTAACCCTTTAGATAACGAATAATATTATAATTTTCCGTAAATAATGTTTGCTCTTTCTATAAAAGCATCAACTAATGAGTTTGTTATTTTCTTAAAAACTGTGCCAAAGGTATATCTCAATAATTTATTTTTAAATTCAAACTGCATTTCCAATGAAACAATAGAACCACCATTAGGATTATTTTGAAATTTCCATTCACCGTTTAATTTCTTAAAAGGTCCTTCAATAAGCTTCATGTCAATTGACGATCCCTGTCGCATAGTATTTTGTGTTGTAAATATCTTTCTTATCTTTCCGATAGAAATTGAAACAGATGCTACCAATTCATTGTCGCCATAATTTATGATGGTTGCGTTAGTACACCACGGAAGAAAATCAGGGTAAGCTTCTATATCGTTAACTAACGTATACATCTGATTGGCGCTATACTTAACATTAGCTTTTTTATTTATTCTGTCCACTACACAATATTCTAATTATCTAGAAAATTAATTTAAAAAATCCCATTGTATTAAGAAAAATAATAATCACCCCTAACGGAGCAATATAACGAACAATAAAACGCCAAATTTTATACGAAATGCTATCGCCAAGCCCTAATTCATCAACCGTTGATGTTCGAGACATTAGCCAAGAAGCAAATATGGCAACTAATACTCCACCCAAAGGCAACATAATATTTGAAGTAAGAATATCAAAAATATCAAATAAGCCATTCTCTTTAACCATCCCCGCAAAACTGAATTTAAATGCCCAATGATTAAATGATAAGACCGTTAATAAGCCGAGAAGCCATGCAATAAACCCTGCTATATAAGCGGCTTTATTGCGTGCCATGTTTTTATTTTCAACCATCCAACTCACCGCTGGCTCAAGCAACGAAATTGAAGAAGTCCATGCGGCAAACATTAATAATATAAAAAATAAGCAGCCAAAAAATGTGCCGAAAGGCATTTGACCAAATGCAATTGGTAATGAAATAAAAATAAGTCCCGGACCACCAGCTGGTTCAAGTCCATAAGTAAATACAATTGGAAAAATAGCAACCCCCGCAAGAATGGCAACTCCGGTATCGGCTAAAGCAATAACAAAACAACTAGAAGTTATAGAAGAATCTTTAGGCAAATAAGAACCGTAAATCATTATTGCTCCCATCCCAATACTTAAACTAAAAAAAGCCTGACCTAGTGCTGGTAAAAAAACATCTGAAAAAATATCCTTACCCGCTAAAGAATCAAAATTTGGGACGAAAAGATAATTAAGCCCATTAAAAAATTTTTCGGTACTCATTGCATAGCCAACCATAACTAAAAGTAAAATAAATAATGCGGGCATCAAGAATTTTATGGCTTGTTCTAGACCACTTTTGACACCTTTAGAAACAACATAAATAGTTAAAAACATAAAAATGGTATGCCAAAACAATAATATTTTTGGGTTTGAAATTAGTTCGTTAAAAATTAATGTTGTTTGATCTGCATTTGAACCTATAAAATCACCCATACCAGTCTTAAAAATAAAAGCAATCGTCCAGCCTGCAATAACACTGTAATAAGATAAAATTATAAAACCGGCTATAACGCCGAGCCATCCAAGTAAACACCAATTTGGATTTAACCCCTCCTCGACAGCCAAAGTATGCATTGTGTTAACCGGGCTCTTTCTTCCTCGACGACCTAATAATATCTCCGCCATCATTATAGGAATCCCCATCAAAACAACACAAAATAGGTAAACAAGAACAAAAGCTCCGCCCCCATTTTCACCTGTTAAATAAGGAAAACGCCAGATGTTACCAAGACCAACAGCCGAACCTGTTGCAGCTAAAATAAAAACCCAACGTGAGGACCACTGACCATGAATAGATGTACGAGTTGATGCCATATACTATGCTATTTTAAATTACTTACATCCTTATGGATACAACACCTGTTATAATTTAGCGTATTTGAATTCAGGTTAGTAGGAATGAGTGGGAAAAAGCAATCAATCGGTGGAAAAACAATCGTACTTAATAAGAAAGTGCGTCGTGATTACTTTATCGATGAACGCTTTGAAGCAGGAATCTCTCTAAAAGGGTGGGAGGTAAAAAGTCTACGCGCCGGAAAAGTTGAAATAATTGATAGTTATATATTATTAAAAAATGGTGAAGCATATTTGTTTGGCGCTCTCATCACACCACTATCAACTGCTTCTTCATTTATAAGTGACACACAAAGAAATCGAAAATTATTATTACATCGTATTGAGCTAAATAAAATTATTGGTGCTGTTGAACGTAAAGGTTTTGCTTTAGTTCCTACCGCACTTTACTGGAAAAATGGTCATGTCAAATTAGAAATTGGGGTTGGTCGTGGTAAAAAGATGCATGATAAAAGGGAAACTGAGAAAAAACGTGATTGGCAAAGACAAAAAGCACGATTAGTTAGACATTAATAATCTTCTTATATTTCTTGTAATTGAACTTCTTGCAGAATCTTTGGGTCCTATTTCACCGATAGTTATAATTCATCGAACATCGATGTTTAATTAATACCTATTCGGCTATAATCCCTAGTCTTTAAACAAAAAATCTCTTTGGGGGCGTACTGGTTTCGACGTGAATATGAAGCCCAAGGGGCATGCCGAGGCGCAGACTACCTCGTAAATACAGCTGCAAACTTTATAGTTGCCAACGAAGACAACTACGCACTAGCTGCTTAATAACCAGTCATAGTGCCGTCTAACTGATGATGTGCTTGTGCACTCAGATTAAGGCGTCGACTCACACAAGATCGCGATGAAACTTGTTCGAGGTAAATTCGTTAAATTTTTTCGAAATCGCTTTCTGTTTTTCCTGCCATTCGGGTAGCAGAAAGTTAAACTAATAGAATCGGCTAAGCATGTAGAACCGACGGTAGAGGGTTTGCGGACGCGGGTTCGATTCCCGCCGCCTCCACCATTAATCAACTCAAACAAGGGACCTGCATATTTCAATATGTTATATTATTTTGTAAAAACAATTTAAAGATGGAAAAAATTGGGTTAAATACTTGCTTAATTATTATTTTAGGAGCCATTGCACTTGCTGAATTAGTAAGTTTAACTGGCCTTATTTCTGCCCCGCACGACCAATTATATCTTATCCTATTTTCCGAACAAAATATATTTTTGATCGGTTTTCTGGTTACTCATACTTTCTTAATGAAAATATTCTCCAATGTCACTAAAAAAGAAATATTCATAATATTATCATTCGCACTGCTTTTTACGATTTTGTATACAGCTAACTCAAATATCTCAGAAACAAAGGCCTTTTTTCTACATAAATCTTTCTGGTATCACCTGACTATTCCATTAACAGGGCTTGGTATAGCAAGCCTTTTTATAATTATTTACAGAAGTTTCTTTCTGCTAGATGAACAAACTAACAAAAATAAAGAATTGTTTATCGGTACTGTCTGTATCTATTTAATATCATTGATTGTGCAGCCCGCGCTGCAGCTTACTGCAGCTCTTCATCCAATCACTTTTGATCTCTCTGCTTATAAATTTGACTTGTCCTTAGGTATGGACTTTAGTAGTCAACTTGCAATCTTGTTCACTATGTTTCCATTGCTCGAGAAATTGTCATCCTATTCTTATGTTATATTACTCCACGGAATGTCTATCCTATACGGATTGTACGTTGCTAAGCCAAATAAGGCGCCAAGTAATACTCTGACTCTCATTTTTATCAGCATGCTTTGCGGCATTATAATTTACCATCTCGTACCTGTAACTGGACCACATTATGCCTTTCTCAATATGTTTCCAACAAACATGTTGTCACTAAAAGACTTAGAGGCAGCGGGAATGAGTGGGTTTAGTGTTGTCCCTACTGATCTTTCAATAGTAACACCCGAAGGGGAATTGACCCCTATTCATCTCATTGCTAGAAATAGTTTTCCCTCGTTGCATTTTGGCTGGGCGCTAATCATGTGGCTTATTTCATTAAGGTTTGCTTTTTGGGTAAAAGCGCTATTTGGGGCCCTGTTGATATTTAATATACTAGCCACCTTAGGGCTAGGAGAACATTATTTTATTGATCTGCTTGCTGCTATACCTTTTGTTCTTTTTTCATTTGCTTTGTGTGGAAATTTTACCAATCAAAAGAAACAATACAGTAGTTTATTTGTGGGATTTGCGCTTACAATTTTCTGGTGTTTATATATTCGTAATGGATTCAACTATTTTACATTTATCCCTGGCTTATCTTGGATACTAGTCATTGGCACGTTATATTGTTGTTATTCTTGTTTTAAACACTCGAGCATTTATCCTAGTAATTTTGTATCTAAAAATACTGAGTTAAGAAAAGAAAAATTTTTTAGTATTGCCAAACTGCCAAACCTTTCTACATCTCTTGTCTGTTTAGTATTTTTCTTTTCAGGATTTGCTGCGCTGATATATCAAGTCCTTTTTTCAAAAATTCTTTCATATACCTTTGGTAGTAATTCTTCTGCTATTTATACTGTGCTCGCAACATATATGGGGGGTATGGCAATTGGGGCTTGGCTTGGCGGTAAAATTGTGCACATCAAACTTCCTCCATTAAAGACTTATGCTCTAATCGAAACTTTTATAGCAATTTACTGTTTTTTATCCCCCGTTATTTTCGATTTAGTTCAAAATATTTATGTGTCTTTTGGGCAGGGTATTCAGTCAGGACAAATTAATCTAGATATATTCCGTTTCATACTTGGTGTTGTAGTATTATTAATACCAACAATTCTAATGGGGATTACGCTACCAGTACTCATACAGCATTTCAAATTTCGTCGAAAAAATTATGGTAATTCTATAGCGATACTCTATTCATTCAATACTATTGGTGCTGCTATGGGTGCACTCATTAGCGGATATTTTATTATCCCTATGATTGGTATAAAGAATACTATTAATCTAGCTGTTTGGATCAATCTACTAGCAGCTGGCATTGCCTATATTTATGCAAACTCACAAAATTACATACACATTAGCGAAAAATTACTAGATAAATCATCAACTACTCAATCAAATAAAAGTAGTTTAATTAATACCAGTTTCAGCTTTGTCATTGTAATGATTATTGGCTTTGTCTGTCTGGGATTAGAAACCGTTTATGTTCATATGCTTGCAATTGTCGCGGGGAATAGTGTCTATGCCTTCTCACTTATGTTATTTACCTTCTTAATAGGGCTTGGTCTAGGTTCAGAATTATCCAGGCAGCTAATGGTAAAAAATATCAACGCAATATATTTCATATGTATGTTATCTATTTTTCTAAGTTTAACCATCATCCTTACACTTTTCACATGGGATCAAATTCCTGGATACTTTGCAAGCTTTGAACATTTTCCGTTTATTGACAGTTTTGCAGAACGTGAGTTTATTCGCGGCTTAGTCTGTTTTCTGGTTATGTTTCCTCCTGCCGTGATTATTGGATGTCTTTACCCAATTTGTCTCCAGCATGTTTCTAATATGGCTCGGGGTATTAAAATACAAGCGATCTCATCTGCAATTGCACTAAATACTGTTGGAAATATACTTGGCGTACTAATAATTGGTTTTGTAATTCTCCCCTACTTTGGCGCAATGAATTCGATTATTCTTTTAGCATATCTTTCATTCATCATTTGTATTTACTGCATAATGTTCCATAATTTTAAACAAAAAATAGTTACTTTATTTTTCATTTTTCTTATTGTTGTAGCCTATCTTAATTTACCGAAAAATTTTAATCACAACAGACTTGCAAAAGGTTCGAATGTATATTTCAAAGAATATAACTATGGGGAAGTAATCGCACACCATGAAAGTTTAGATGGTGGATTAACAACAGTACATGAAAGTCATATGCCAAATGACCGTACAATAAGAACACTACAAACAAATGGTAAATTTCAGGGAACGGATCGTAGTGAAGGAGAAATGATTCCCCAACTAGGTTTTGGTCTTGTTCCATTATTGCATACCAAACAAAGAAATGATGCTCTCGTAATAGGGTATGGTACCGGGACAACCACAAAAATATTATATGAAGCTGGGTTTGAAAATATGGATGTAGTTGATATCAGTAACGATATTTTTACATTGGCTAATAAGTATTTTGTTGGAATTAATGGCCGTGTAACTGAAGAAGAAAATGTTAAAAAATTTGTAACAGATGGTAAAAACTTTCTGTTGTTATCAAACAAGACATACGATGTAATTTCAATGGAAATTAGTAGTATTTGGTTTGCTGGTGCTGCTGCACTTTACAATCGTGAATTCTATGAACTCGTCAATAAAAACTTAAATAAAAATGGTGTTCTACAACAATGGGCGCAATTACATCACGTTACACGCAATGATCTGTTCCATGTAATTGGGACATTGCGATCCGAATTTCAGTATGTTTGGTTATATCTAGTTGGTGGGCAGGGGATTCTGGTTGCTACCAATAGTGATAAAGCTTTCCCTAATAAAGAGAATAATAACTTAATGAAACAAATACCTTATTTACAAAACCATACCAATGAAAATACGAATCCATTCATTTCACTTAATCAAACTCTTATTTTGACACCAAAATCAGTTAACAAAATGCTCAATGAATTCAAGTCTAAATATGGTATTTTTCCTATATCAGATAATGATAATAATATACTAGAATACAGCACTCCAAAGGGTAATGTGCTCGATGCTGGAAGATCACATCTTCAAAATGTTGAATGGTTAAAAAGTTTTATAGAGGATATCTAATAGTGATGAAAACTATTTTATCGTATATTGTTATATATATTCTTTTTTTAAAGGTAAATTACCTCTTTTTTATTATTTAGAAACTAAGCTAAAATGCCTTTATGGGTAAAAATTAATCGAAAGAAACAGTAGAACAATGAATTACAAATATAGCCAAATTAGAGTCGCAAAATTACTATGTTTATTCAGTAGCCTGTACTTGTTTTCTTATGGATATTCGCTGGATGTCGCGGGTGCAAAGGATGATGTGAAAGAAATGGAAGAAATTGAAGTGGAAGGTACAATTGAAAAAGGTGATCGTGCCTACACGCAGCAGGATGGCAAACGTTTTATTACCAACCCGTATGGAGTTAAAAAATCAATACTGGCAGTTGCTGAAGAAACAAAAATAAAAGGGAAGAAAAAACGTATTAGCACAAGAGGAATCAAAATGCCGCCGGATTATGTTGGCCGTTCAATCTACAGATATCAATATATTTTCCCTAGTGGTGGTAAATTTAGTTACTACGAAGGTAAAGATGGTTTTATAGGTTTAGGTTATCATTCAGACGATGGTGTAATCGTGCTTGATGTTCTGGATGGTGCGGGACCATTTGCTTCTCCTATGTTATGGGGTCCTTATGACCAAATTGTCGGTGATAAAAAAAGATCGACTATGGAAATGATGATGGGTGATGGAAGTCAGGATGGTATGGGTTTATTAAAATCTGGTTATGCGATCGGTTATATGGCAATTATGGATGATGAAGATTACTCTGATTTGGGAACTGCCTACGGAAATGCGATTAACGATGCAGCCAAAGGTTTAGTATCAAGTAACACTGCCGCAAATTAAGTTTCAATAATGACGTTTTATATTTTTTAGTGCTTGTATTCCCATTCACGCCAACCTTTTGATAACGGAAAATATAAACCGAGCTTTATATTCTTCTCTCCAAACCCTTCCATTAATGCAGCATATTCTTCAAGTTGTGGTTTGTATTTTTCTTTTTGTTTGTCAAGAAAATCATCGAGGTCAGTACCTTCATGTGGGCTTGTTTTATAATCAATAATCCAACGTACCCTATCTTTATCAAGAAATGTTCTGTCTATCACCCTTTTAATTAGTCTATTATTTACTACTCCGCTAACTGGATATTCATTATGTTGGCCATCGTGATCATTTGAGAGTATCCACTGACCGTACTCATCATTTAATATATTTGTAAGCGCATCAATAATATAATTTATCGCTTTCTCTCTCTCATCTAGTGGCACACCATGCTGATGAAGTAATTTTTTAAAATTATGCTCCTCGGACTTCAAACGCTCTGCGGTCCAGTTTTCTAAACCATCCTCAGCAATCTGCTGGAGTGTTCGATGCACCACAATGCCAACAATTTTGATGGTCTCCCCAGCCCATTTAAACTCGATAAATTCAAGATCATCTTCAGTTATATTTTCTATTGGTGGTGACCAGAGAGATTTTACTTGGATATCTTCAGGTAATGTCCAGTTATCTGGTAAACGTCTTGTTTTTTGATCTGGCATTTCATTATCTTTTGCAGGATCTTTATCTTCTCGGATTTGCTTTTCAAAATCATTTTCAACGCCAGGCCAAAGATACCACAATGATGAACCTTTATAAGGTCTCGGCTTACACAGGTTGCCAGCAATGAAATGTATTGTTCGTATTGCGCGAGTTGCAGCAACATAAAGCATTCTTCTCTCCTCATTATGTTCAGCTCTTTTATTAAATGCGCGGATAAAATTATATATCGATTGCTTTTCTTCTCCCGACTTTGGCTTCACGAATACCGCTTCACAGGCAGGAAATGTAGTTAATAAGGGGGATTCAAATAAACCACCTGGTCGCTGGTTTAAGCCAGGTAAAATAACATGATCAAACTCGAGCCCTTTAGCCTTATGCATTGTCATTATTTCCACCGGATTTGATTCATCAGATATATCTGAAACATTTAACTCATCAATACGCCTTTTTAATTCCTGAAAATCATCAATCGTGCCTCCCCTGGTAACTTCCTCGAGTAGTGAAAAATATTCTTTTGCATACTCAAATTCATTGTCATCTTTCAGTGTTGCGGGACCACCTAATCGATACCAAAGCGCTTCAATAATATCTCTAGTGGGCGCACCATGCTGTTCAATTGCCACATGCATGTTTAATTTGAAATTTTCCAATCGCTCTTTCTCATATTTTCGTAATTTACTAACTAACTTGTTATTGCCAATGCACTGCCAGATTGTGTCCTTTTCATTTTCCTCACACAAAATAGATAGTGACTCTATCGTCAGACCGCACCATGGCGCTCGTAAACATGCCAACCAAACAGTGCGATCAGCAGGGAAAAGAAAGGCGCGCGTTAAGGCTAATAAATCCTGAGTAACAGGTTGGCCACTAAGTTCAAAAATATCAACTGCATTAAAAGGTATCTTTTTACTCTTTAGGACGGGAAGTATCTTGGTTATGTGAGACCGGTTGCGCACAAGAATAGCAATTGTTTGCTTTCCCTTTGGCTCGATTCTTTTTATTTCTTTAATTATCTCAATAATTCTTTTAGCCTCTTCCGCATCTACATCACCGTACACGCAATGAGGTTGTATATAAGAAGTGTCACTTTCTATGTTCGCTGCAAAAGAGGCAGAAAATGAAACAGCTCCCTCGCTTTGATTTTCTTCTGGAAAAATTTGAGTGAATTTCTCGTTAACCCATTTAACAAGACATGGACTTGATCTGAAATTTTTCTTAAGCGTTAGTGGTTCAAGAGAAATATTCCCTAGCTTTTCTGCATTAAAGATTTTTAGAAAAAATTTGACCTCAGCGCCGCGAAATCCGTAAATTGCCTGCTGTGGGTCACCAACCAGAAATAAGGTCCGGCCGTCACCAACCGACCATTCACGCGTCAAACGATGTAATAATTGATATTGTGATTCAGATACATCCTGAACCTCATCAACAAGAAGATGTTTAATTTGATAATCAAGGCTCAACGCGATATCTGTCGGACAATCATCATCGCCAAGC
>Ga0066372_10000372_pt1 | contig 16672 bp, 18 predicted proteins | sample Knorr_S15_td_250_FD_77011 | JGI IMG/M metagenome (GOLD analysis project Ga0066372, IMG submission 77011) | Marine microbial communities from Southern Atlantic Ocean transect - Knorr_S15_td_250_ad_251m_LV_A | ecosystem: Environmental > Aquatic > Marine > Oceanic | place: Southern Atlantic ocean... | reverse complement strand
GGACCTCCACAACCAGATCGGGGGCCAGGTCCCGCAACGGCACGAGGACGAAGGCCCGCTCGGACATCCGGGGATGCGGCACGACCAGGTCAGGCTCGTCGACCGTCGACCCGTCGATCCAGAGCACGTCCACGTCAAGGGTGCGCGGCCCCCACCGCTCCTTCCGGACCCGCCCGGCAGCGGATTCGCAGGCCTGCGCCGAGCGGAGCAGTTGACGGGCTCCTGCCGAGGTGTGGAGTTCGACGACGCAGTTCAGGTACGGACCCTGCTCGGGGCCCCCGACCGGTGTCGTCTCGTAGACGGGCGAGACGGCCACCACGTCCGGCAGGGCCGCCACGGCCGCCCGCAGGTACCCGAGGCGGTCTCCCAGGTTCGATCCCAGGCCGAGGAAGGCCCGACGACGGGCCGCCTTCATGCCCGCCGATGAATCCGGACGCCGCTGGTGCCGAGCGCCTCGGCGACCGGTGGCCGCAGCTTGTGCACCACAACGGTCACGGCCTCGATCCGGTCCACGGCCAGGACCGCCTCGGCAACCCGGCCGGCGAACCGCTCGAGGAGCGAGAAGCGCTCAGCGGCGGCAATCCCGTCGACAAGCTCGCAGAGCGCCCCATAGTCGACCGTGTCCGTCAGGTCGTCGCTGACGGCCGCCGCCGCCAGATCGATGTGGACGTCGAGGTCGAAGGCGAACGGCTGGCGACGGGCGGTCTCCTCGGGCAGCACGCCACAGAAGGCGGAGACCCGCAGGTCCCGAAGCTCGATGACGTCGTCCGACACGTCCGTCACGCGTCGTCGCCCTCATCGTCCGGGGCGCCCCTGGCCTGCACCGCCTGCTCGATGATCTGGCGCCCCGGGCTGTCGAGCCGGCGCTCGAGCAGGCGCTCGGTGACCGAGATGACCTGCGGGCCGTGGGGGATCAGGCCGCTCCACAGCAGATAGGCGCCCATGAGCCCACAGACGACGTCGTTGAGTTCGTTCCGGTGCACGATCACCCGTTGGCCCTCGGCGGTGAACTCGACCAGTTCGTCAAGCACCTCGACGAGGCGTTCGGAGCCCTCCTCAGGACCGCCATAGGGAACCTGGGCCCACTTGACGGTGAGGTCCTCGTAGTTGTGCAGGTTGTGTTCACTCCCCAGGAGCGAGATGACGAGGTCGAAGTCGTTCTCGCGCAGCCAGATGATCTCCTCCTTGCGGCGCACCTTGCGATGGCTGGCGCCGCAGCCACCGGGGCGCTCACAGACTGCGAGGCGGTCCGTGATGATCCACTTGAACCCGCGGGGCACAATGCCCCGAGCCCACTTTCCTCTCATCGGACCTCACGCTCGTCGAAGGGCCGGTCACCCGGCCGTGTGCCCTGCATGATGCCGGACGAAACCCTCATCCAACCACCTGTGCGGCCTGAACTGTGGAGCGGACGTCGTGGGCCCGCATGATCTGGACGCCGCTGCGGAACGCCCACGTGGCGACGGCAACCGACGCCTCGCGTCGGTCGTCGGGGAGCGTCAGGCCGTCGAGGCCGTCGCTGGCCGCCGTCAACTCGCCCAGGAACCGCTTGCGACTGGCCCCCACGATGACCGGCCACCCGGTGTCGACAAGCACGTCCAGGCCGGCCAGCAGTTCGAGATTGTGGCGGGTGGTCTTGCCGAAGCCGATCCCCGGGTCGATCCAAACCTCGGTGGCGCCCGCCTCGACAGCCCGCTCGGCCCGCTCCACGAGGAAGTCGCGGACCTCGGCCACCACGTCCGCGTAGACGGGCTCGTCCTGCATCGTTCGGGGGTCGCCACGCATGTGCATGGCGACCCAGCCGACACCCAGGTCCGCCGCCACGTCGCCGAGGCTCGCACTGACGTCGTTGACGATCGTGGCCCCGGCCGTGACGGCGACCCGGGCGACCTCGGCGTGGCGCGTGTCGATCGAGACGCGCACGTCGCCCGCCAACCCGGCCACGACGGGCACGACCCGCCTGGCCTCCTCGACGGGACCGACCGGATTGGCCCCGGGACGGGTCGACTCGCCACCCACGTCGACGATGGCGGCGCCCTCATCGATCAGGCGGTAGCCGTGCTCGATGGCCGCCTCGTGGTCGAGGAAGCGACCGCCGTCGGAGAAGGAGTCGGGCGTGACGTTGAGGACGCCCATGACGGCACCCGGTCCGTCCACTGGGGCACCATCGGGGGAACGGTCCATGTCGGCCCGATTCGGGCTCAGCGCCGACCCTGCTCGATGTAGCGCATGGCCTCGAGACGGGTGGAGACCTCGGCCCGGAACACACCGTGCACCGCCGAGGTGACGGTGACCGAACCGGGCTTTGCCACGCCACGCATCGACATGCAGAGGTGCTCGGCCTCAATGACGACAAGCGTCCCCTGCGGGTCGAGGGTTCGCTGGATGGCGCTTGCGACCTGTGAGGTGAGGCGCTCCTGAACCTGAGGGCGCTTGGAGTAGCCGTCGACGAGGCGGACGATCTTCGAGAGTCCGGTGACCATGCCCCCCTTCTGCGGGATGTAGGCCACATGCGCCCGTCCGATGAACGGCAACAGGTGGTGTTCGCAGATCGAGTAGAGGGGGATGTCACGAACCATCACCATCTCATCGTGCTCGACGTCGAATGTTCTGACGAGGTGGACGTCCGGGTCCTCGTGGATACCGCTGCACACCTCGGCGTACATGCGCGCCACCCTGGCGGGGGTCTCCCGGAGGCCGTCGCGATCGACGTCCTCGCCGATGGCCTCGAGGATCTCGTGGACGGCTGCCTCGATGCGTCCAAGGTCGACTTCGAAGTCGTCGCTCACGTGTCGGAACCCTCCTGTGCGTCCTGGTCGAACACCCGGATCTCGGTCAGGTTCCGGTAGCGCTCTGCCACATCGAGTCCGTAGCCCACGAGGAAGTCGTCGGGCACCTGGAAGCCCACGTACCGCAACAAGGACTTGTCGTAGTCGTCGCTGTCGCGAACCAGCAGGGCGCAGACCTCGAGGCTGGCGGGGTTACGGGACATCAGGTTCTTCCGTAGATAGCTGAGGGTGAGCCCGCTGTCGACGATGTCCTCGACGAGGATGACGTCGCGGTCGGCCAGGTCGAGGTCGAGGTCCTTCACAATGCGCACCACGCCCGACGACCGGGTCGAGTGCCCGTAGGAGGACACCGCCATGAAGTCGAATTCGACGGGCAGGTCCACGACTCGGGCCAGGTCGCTCATGAACATGAAGGCGCCCTTGAGCACCCCGATCAGCAACGGTGCACATCCGGCATAGTCGACGGTGATCGAGGCGCCGAGTTCGCGCACCCTTGCAGCCAGTTCCTCTTCAGAGATGAGGACACGCCCCGGCACGAGGGAATCCGAGGAGGCGCTACCCATGGAGTGCGACCCTAGCGGCAGCCATCGATGTGCCCGCCCTCCGGAAGCGGCCGCAGCCGACCCCGTGAGCGCTCGATGCGCAGCCCACCGGTCACCTCGGTCGCACGGACCAGACCGCCCGCCACGTCGAACACCCGGTCGATGGCGGCGGCATCGGGTGGCCGTCCGCCGAGCAGGCCGGTGAGCCAGCCGCGCAGCGCCAGGCGGGCCAGTTCGGGCGACAGCACGGCCAGCGTCCGGGCATCGGTCGGGTCGATGTCCGCGATGAGTGCATCGAGCAACACCACGGCCTCTCCGGCCAGACCGGCGTGTCGGGCCAGCAGCGGCACCGGATCGCGGTCGGAGACCTCGGCGAGGAGGGGCAGCACCTCATTGCGGATGCGATTGCGGACGAACCGGGGGTCGACGTTCATCGGGTCGTCGAGCGGCTCAAGCCCGCAGGCGACACAGAAGGCCCGGGTCTCGCTGCGCCGCAGCCCCAGCAGCGGCCGTCGGCCCGGATCGCCGATTCCGGCAGAACCATGGATGCCTGATCCGCGCAGGAGGTTGAGCAGAACCGTCTCGGCCTGGTCGTCGGCCGTGTGCCCGGTGAGCACGCCGTCGGGCAGGGCGTCGAGGCGGGCCTCACGTGCCCGGGCCTCGAGGTTCGGACCGTCGCCGACCATGGCGGTGACCGATACTGCTGCTGCTCCCAGTGAGTCGGCGACCACCGCCACCCGTTCACCCTCCGCGTCCGAGCCGGGCCTGAGCCCGTGGTCGACGTGCCAGGCGGTGACCATCAGTCCCGCCTCGACGGCCAGCACGAGCAGCGCCAACGAGTCGGGGCCACCCGACACCGCACAGTCGACTGTGGTCCCCGGCGACGGGAACGTACAGCGGGCGAGAAGATCGGCCGCTTCCATCAGGTGGTAGGGGTGGCCATGCGCTCGAAATCCATCAGATGGCCAGCGAGGCAATGCGCTCGATCCAACGGGACGGTTCGCCGATCTCGGCCCGGTCGGGCAGGTTGTCCGGTCCCTCCCAGGCCCGGTCCAGTAGCGCCGTGCCGCCCTCGGCCTCGACGGCGGCGATGAAGGCCTCGCCCTGTGCGTACTGCGCCAGCTTCGCCTCGAGGCCGATCAACTTCTGGACCAGTCGGACGATCCCGGTGGCCGAGCGGCGACGATCACGAATCACCCGGGCGAAGCGGTCGGCTCCCTGCACGTGGCCTGCTCCAGCCCGGTCCATCGTGACGTCGCCGTGGCCCTCGAGGAGGCTCATGAGCCCGGTGATCCGGTCGAGGGCCTGCTGTTGTTCCGGTCCGACGACCGCCTCGAGCAGTCCGGCACCCTCCGATCGGCCGATGCCGCCGCGCCTCGAGGCAAGGCTGCGGAGGCGGTCGATCAGCGGTTCGTCCTCGGGGTCGTCGATGTCGAGGAGCGATTCGACGAGGCCCAGGTAGTGCCCGCGCATCCAGGGCACACCCGTGAACTGGGCCCTGTGCGTGACCTCGTGGAGGGCCAGCCAAAGTCGGAAGTCGCCGGGCGGAAAGGCGTAGCGGCGTTCGATCGCCACCACGTTGGGGCCCACGTAGTAGACGAGGTCCTGGTCCTCGGCGGACTCGTCCTCGAGGACGAGCAGGTCGTACTGGCCGAGCACCCGGGTCGACATCCAGCCGAGTACGGCGCCCAGTTCGGCTCCGCTGAACCGCGTGGTGAGTGGGGCCAGCGAACCGGTCGGCCGTTCCGCCATCCGGTCCAGCATCGGACGGAGCAGCCGTTGGAACGACGCCAGGTTCGCCCGGATCCAGTCGCTCCGATCGACCACCCGGGCGCGGGCCGACCCGTGGAGCGGGACGAGGCCGGTGGTCTCGGCGACGAGCTGCTCGGCGAGGGCAGTGTGGCGGCCGAAGTCGTCGGCGAGGTCGGGACGCTCGTGGGCACGGGCGAAGGGCGCCCGGTCGGCGATCCGGATCGCGACCCTCTCCGCCAACTCCCAGTCGACGGGCGGGTTGGGGCGGGACGCCATGTGGCGCTGCTCCCGGTCGGCGGGACTAGCGCCGGGGGTACCGGGTGGAGGAGACCTTCTGGAAGTAGCCGACCAGGGTGGCGATGCAGAGTGCGACGCCACCGGCCACGAGGGGAACGGCCAACCAGTAGTGCCAGATCACGCCGGCGAGAACGATCATGGCGGGCATCCTAGGGGTTCGGTCGGAACGCGACCCACCTGCAGAGGGGGCCGTCCCGACGGGCGTCGGTAGCGAGCCCGCGCGGGGAATCGAACCCCGGACCTGCTCATTACGAGTGAGCCGCTCTTCCGACTGAGCTACACGGGCGCAGCCTGCAAGCGTAGCGAGGCGCCCGTGGCGTCCGGTCGTGGGTATCGGCCCCGCTCAGGCCCGTTCGAGGGGGGCCCAGGCCAGGAGCAGGCGCTTCTCCCCGACCGATGGAAAGCGCACGACGGCCTCGCTGCGATCGCCCTCACCGGACACCGACTCCACGATGCCCTCGCCCCAGGCACCATGGACGACGCGTTCACCGACATCGAGACCGAGTTCGTGGGCTCCGCCCCGGGAAGGGCCCGTCGATGAGCCAGCGCCGATGATGGATCCCGCCGGATCGTCAGCGCCGGACGACACGACCACCTGCGAGCCGGTGTCGGCGTCGGACCACTGGTCGGTTCGTTCGCGGCGACGATCCGAACGGCTGCCCCAGCCGCTGTCGCGGGGGCGACGCACCTTGCGGCTGTCCTCGGACTCGACGATGAGCCCGTCGGGGATCTCGTCGAGGAAGCGACTGGGCGGGTTGTACTGGGTGGAGCCGTGAAGCATCCGGGACCAGGCGTGGCTGACGTGGAGTTGTTCGCGGGCCCGGGTGATGCCCACATAGGCGAGGCGCCGCTCCTCCTCCAGTTGCTTCGGATCGCTGAGCGCCCGTAGATGGGGAAACACGCCCTCCTCGACGCCTGTGAGGAACACCACCGGGAACTCGAGGCCCTTGGCGGCGTGAAGGGTCATGAGGAGCACCTGGCCCTCGTCCTCGACCACGCCTTCGCCGGTGTCGGGCAACTGGTCGGTGTCGGCCACCAGGCCCACCTGTTCGAGGTACTCGTCGACCGTGTCGAACTCGGAGGCGACCCCGATGAGCTCGGCCAGGTTCTCGAGCCGGCCCTCGGCCTCGATGGTGCGCTCGGCCCGCAACTCGTCGAGGTAGCCGGAGGCATCGAGTGCGACCTTGAGAACGGTGGCCGGTCCGTCGTCGACCCGGCCGTTGAGGGTGTCGAGCAGGTCGAGGAACGACCGGATGCCGCCGACGGCCCGGCCCGACACGCCGGCCTCCTCGGCGTGGTGCAGTGCTTCGACGAAGCCGACACCCGCCTGGCCGGCCCAGGCGTCGACCCTGGCGATCGAAGTATCGCCGACGCCTCGCCTGGGAACGTTCAGGATCCGCCGGGCGGCCACCTCGTCGGCCGGGTTGGCGGCGAGGCGCAGGTGGGCCAACGCGTCGCGGACCTCGCGGCGGTCGTAGAAGCGGGTGCCGCCGATCACCCGGTACGGCACCCCGAACCGGACGAGCTGCTCCTCGATGGCCCGGCTCTGGGCATTGGTGCGGTAGAAGACCGCCATCTCGGGCCAGCGGTACCGGCCGCCGTCGTGGAAGCCGGCGAGGCGGCGGGTGATCCAACGGGCCTCGTCGTCCTCGTCGTCGGCCCGGTAGCGGACGATGCGCTCTCCACGGCCGGCGGCGGTCCAGAGTTCCTTGGGCGTCCGGCCCTCGTTCCTCGTGATGACGGCGTTGGCGGCATCGAGGATGGTCTGTGTGGAGCGGTAGTTCTGGTCGAGGACGATGACGGTGGCATCGGGGAAGGCCTGCTCGAACTCGAGGATGTTGCGGATGTCGGCGCCGCGGAACTGGTAGATCGACTGGTCGCTGTCACCGACCACGCAGACGTTTCGATGCTCCTCGCCGAGCAGCAGCACGAGCTCGTTCTGGACGGGGTTGGTGTCCTGGTACTCGTCGACGAGCACGTGCTCGAATCGGCGCCGGTGGTCGGCGAGCACCTCCGGGTGCTCGCGCAGCAGGCGCACGGCGTTGCCGAGCAGGTCGTCGAAGTCCATGGCCCCTGCCCCCTGCAGGCGCTCCTGGTACAACGCGAACACCTCGGCCAGGCGTGCCTCGTGCGGTCCGGTCGCCCGGTCGGCGTACTGCGAGGCCGTGAGGCCCTCGTTCTTGGCCGACGAGAGCGCCGCCTGGATTCCGCGGGCCGGGAACCGCTTGACGTCGAGCCCGAGGTCGCGCAGCACATGGCCGACAAGGCGCACGCTGTCGCCCTGGTCGTAGATGCTGAACCGGGACGGGTAGCCGATGCGCTCGGCATCGCGGCGCAGGATCCGGACGCAGGCCGAGTGGAAGGTCGACACCCACATGCGGTGGGCGACGTCGCCCACCAACTCGGCAACCCGCTCCTTCATCTCGCCGGCGGCCTTGTTGGTGAAGGTGATGGCGAGGATGCCGAACGGCGACACCCCCCGGTCGACGATCAGGTGGGCGATGCGACGGGTGAGCACCCGGGTCTTGCCGGAACCGGCGCCGGCGACGATCAGGAGCGGTCCCGAGGGGTGCGTGACGGCGTCGAGTTGTGCGGGGTTCAGGCCTTCATCGATCTGCGGCTCCATCGGCGGGCACCCTACCGGCGCACCGTGACCGGGACCGGGGCCTTGAGTAGGGTTCGCAGCCATGACACGGGCCTTCCGCTTCTCCGTCTCGGCCGCCGCTCCCCGTCCCGCTGCCGAGTGGCGAGAACTGGGTCGTCGCGCCGAGGACCTCGGGTTCTCGACGCTGTCGATGCCCGACCACCTCGATGCCGAGATGGCACCCCTCATCGCCCTGGCGGTCACGGCCGAGGCCACCCGCAACCTGCGCCTCGCCACGCTCGTACTCGGCAACGACTACCGCAACCCGGCGTTCCTGCACAAGCAGGCGGCAACCCTCGACCTGCTCTCCGACGGCCGCCTCGAGTTGGGCATCGGCGCCGGCTGGCAGTCGTCCGACTATGAGCGGGCCGGGATCGGGATGGACGGGCCGGGCCTGCGGATCGAACGCCTGGCCGAGGCCATCACCGTGCTCAAGGGCCTGTTCGCCGAGGGTCCATTCGACTTCGCCGGCGACCACTACACGATCAGCGGCCTCGACGGACAGCCCGAGTGCATCCAGAAGCCGCACCCCCCGTTCATCATCGCCGGTGGCGGCCGCCGGGTGCTGTCCCTCGCCGCCAGCGAAGCGGACATCGTCGGCCTCAACGCCAACATGTATGCCGGGGTGATCGACCAGCGGGCCGGACCCAGCGCCACCCCCGCGGCGACCGACGAGAAGTTGGGCTGGATCCGCGAGGCGGCCGGTGGTCGCTTCGACGACCTCGAACTCCAGACCCGGGTTCACATCGCCACCATCACCGACGATCCGGAGTCGATTGCAAACCTCATGGCGCCTGCGCTCGGCATCGACCCGGAAGAGGCCCTGGCATCCCCGCACGTCCTGGCGGGCTCGGTCGGACAGTGCGTCGAGACCGTGTTGATGTGGCGGGAACGGTGGGGGCTCTCCTACATCGGCATCAGCGAGGACGCCATGATCGAGTTCGCCCCGGTGGTTGAGGCCCTGGCGGGCGTCTAGCCCACTCCCTTCCCCTACCAGAGCTGGTCCGTGTAGTTGTCGGTCCCTACGACCGTCCGGAAGAAAGGCGCCGCAGACGTGACCCGGCCGAGGCCCGACGCCTCAACCCGGGTTCCGTACCCCACGAAGCGGTCCCAGCAGGTTCGAGGGTCGTCCTCCAGGAAGAAGACCTGCAGGATCGACCGGTCGTTGAGGGGCGGCGAGCCAAGATCCATCGGAGCGTTGCTGGTCATGTCGTCGCGGGGCACGGCGGTCCAGGCCGAACACGAGGCGACCGGCCCCGCCTCGAACACCGGGGGAAGGCCCTCGGAGGCCAGCCAGGCATCCAGGTCAGCCTGCTCGACGCCGTCCGTCCGCTCGACCGCGACCGATGCGATCCCGGCGTAGTGGTGGTCGAGCGCCACCTCGACGGGAACGGGATCGTCGTCGCGGTAGTGGTCTGCGTGGTGCAGGTAGAGGACGGTGTGGGCGTGGGTGCGCTCGTTGAATCCCCGGCCGGCCGTATAGAGCTTGACCACCTGGTCGGCGCCCCACGCGAAGTGATCGCCGTGGTGGCCGGCCTCGACCCAGTAGATCGCCACGTAGGAACCCCGGTCGACGGGGTCGTTGACGGAGTTCCCCTCGACCGGGAACCGCATGTCCTTCAACTCGCGCGTGGCGACCCAGCGGCTCCCGGCGAAGCACCAGGGGCCGGTCATGCAGCCGCCGTAGAAGTGGTCCCGCTCGTACCAGCGGTTGTAGGCGACCTCGTGTCCCTCGTGGGGGTCGACGAGCGTGTACAACATGCTGCCGACCTTGATCGGATAATCGGGCGGGGCCATGGGCGCTCCTCGTGGACGATGCGTGCGTACCAGACTGCGTCCCGGCGCGATGGTGGCGCAAACCGCCTCAGCGGCGGTCGATCAGGATGGTGGCCGTTCCCCGGCCGATCCGGCCCTCGAGGTCGTAGAGGACCGCCTCGGACAGGCCGATTCCGTCGCCGACGTTCTTGTGGAGACCCCGTAGGCCGATCCACTCCCCGACCGGGTCCCGGAACGTGTGGAGATCGAGGTCGACGTTGACCGTTAGCCACTCGCTGGGGTCGAGGTGGCTGGCGACCATGCTGAGCATGTCGGCCACGGCGGCCATCCGCACGTAGGGCGAGGTCGGGATCCCGGCCACGAACTGCCGATACATCCGCAGCCACAGCAGGCCGGGAGCGCCGGTGCGAAACTCACCTCCGGGACGGCGCAGTTCGACGCCGTGAAGGAACCCCGGAATGCCGGTCCCCGGCATGGTGAGGGTCGCCGACTCGTCGGGCAGCGGCGGCGGCTCGTCCTCGTCGTGGCGCATGAGATCTTCGTCGAAGGGTGTCGCCGAGTCGCTGACGCGGAGTCGGACCGTCATCGACCGAGCCACCTCCCGGTCCCCGTCGAACAGCGAGGCGCGGACGACCTGAAGTCGTCGACCATCGCGCACCACCTCGGTCTCGCCCCGTAGCGGGCGCATCGGCGCTCCGCGCATGAGTTCGACGGTGTGCCGACAGACGCGCATGGGGACAACTGTCGGGACCCCTTCGACCAGGTGGGCGAGGATCCCGGCCACCGACCCGCCGTGCTGCTCGTCGGGACTCCACGGCCCTCCGGCCAGCGGGAGGGGCAGCACCAAATCGCCGTCGACCTCGAAGAATGCGCGGTCGTCTGGGCCGGAGGTGGGGTTCGTCACCGGGGAGTTGCTAGGCGCCGCGGCCGAGCAGTGCCAAGAGGCGCACACCTGCCGGGGAATCGTCGGGGGGCAGGACCGGCTCGGCGAAAGACCTCCCGCGGGCGTCTACCCCGGTGAGGAGCTCGGCCAGGGGCAGCCAGAAGTCGAGGCAGCGGACGGCGAGGCCCTCGGGCAGCTCGATGTCGGTGCCGCAGGCCCGGGCCAGGTCCCAGGCGTGGACCAGGTTGTCGGTGATGCGGAAGCCGACGATCATCGAACCCGTGAGGTCGCCGGCATGGTGGGCGTGCACGGCGTCGAGCACGCCGTCTGCGGCGGCGGCATCGAGGGCGCCGACCGCTGTCCCCCGCCACGTCGCCATGGGGTTCGGGCCGAGAACCGAGGTGTCGACCTCGGCGATGGGCACTCCCCCTTCGCCACGGAACAGGGCGGCGACCAGGAACTCGCCGACGATCAGGTGGGCGACGAGCGAGCGCACGTCCCAGTCGTCGCATGGCGTGGAGTTGGCCCAGTCGTCGTCACCGACCAACGACAGGCGCTCGCCGAACAGGGCGGCAGCCTGCCGGTAGTCGTCCAGCAGGTCGAAGGCGCCTACTCCCATTCGATGGTCCCGGGAGGCTTGGACGTGATGTCGTAGGCGACGCGGTTGACCCCGTCGACCTCGTTGATGATCCGGCTGGAGAGCGTCTCGAGCAGGTCGTGCGGGAGCCGGGCCCAGTCGGCGGTCATGGCGTCCTCGCTCGTGACGGCCCGGATGATGATGGGCCAGCCGTAGGTGCGCTCGTCACCCATCACGCCGACAGAGCGGATGTCGGCCAGCACGGCGAACGACTGCCAGATCTCGCGGTCGAGGCCGGCGTTGCCGATCTCGTCGCGGACGATCAGGTCGGCGGCCTGGAGGGTGGCGACCTTGTCGGGCGTGACCTCGCCGATGATGCGCACGCCGAGACCGGGGCCGGGGAACGGCTGGCGCCAGACGATCTCGTCGGGGAGGCCCAGCTCGGAGCCGACGGCCCGTACCTCGTCCTTGAACAGGTTGCGCAACGGTTCGACCAGTTCGAAATCGAGGTCCTCGGGTAGGCCGCCCACATTGTGGTGGCTCTTGATCCTGGCTGCGTCCCTGGTGCCCGACTCGATGACGTCGGGATAGAGGGTGCCCTGGACGAGGAACCGGGCGTCATCGATGCCGCCCGAGGCGTCCTCGAAGACCCGGATGAACAGCTCGCCGATGGCCTTGCGCTTCTCCTCGGGGTCGGTGACCCCGGCGAGGCGTTCGAAGAATCGGTCGGCGGCCCGGACGTGGATGAGCTCGATGCCCTGGTGCCGCTGGAAGGTCTCGACGACCTGTTCGCCCTCGCCGGCGCGCATGAGGCCGGTGTCGACGAACACGCAGGTGAGCTGCGGGCCGATTGCCTCGTGCACGAGGGCGGCGGCGACCGCGGAGTCGACACCACCGGAGAGCCCGCAGATGGCGCGGTGGCTGCCGATCTGGGCGCGTATGGCAGCGACCGACGACTCGATGACCGAGGTCATGGTCCAGTCGCCGGCAGTACCGCACACGTCGGTCAGGAAGCGCTCCAGGATGCCCTGCCCACACGGGGTGTGGTGCACCTCGGGATGGAACTGCACGCCGTAGAGGCCCCGCTCCGGTGCCTCGAAAGCCGCCACGGGTGCGTCAGGCGACGAAGCGGTGGTGTGGGCGCCATCGGGGCCGTCGGTGATGGCGTCGAAGTGGCTCATCCAGACCGGCTGCGTTCCGGCTCCGGCGTCGGCCAGCAGGGTGCCGGGATCGGACACCGTGAGCTCGGTGCGGCCGTACTCGCCCCGCTCGTTACGGCCCACATTGCCGCCGCACTGGTGGGCGATGAGTTGGGCGCCGTAGCAGATCCCGAGGATCGGCACCCCGAGCTCGTAGACGCCGGGGTCGATGCGGGGGGCGCCTTCGACGTGGACGGATGCCGGCCCCCCAGAGAAGATGATCCCGGTTGGCTGCCGTTGCGCGAACTCGGCGGGGGTCAGGTCGTGGGGAACGATCTCGCTGAAGACGCTGGCCTCGCGCACCCGTCGTGCGATCAGCTGGGCGTACTGCGCGCCGAAGTCGACCACGAGGACGCGGTCGCTGGCAACGGCGGCGCCACTTGAGACGGTGGGCATGTGCTGGGCAGGTCCCGGGCGCTAGTGGCCCATACCCACGCCCTGGGCCTTCTGAAGCGACTTGCCCTCGGTCTGGAGGGCGGGGGCCACCATGACCTCTGCCTTCTGGAACTCCTTGATGTCGATGTAGCCGCAGGTGGCCATCGACGTGCGGAGTGCCCCGAACAGGTTGAGGCGACCGTCGTTCTCGTGGGCCGGGCCGAGGAGGATCTCCTCGAGCGTGCCCCGGACGACGGTCTGGACCCGGGCGCCCCGCGGGAGGGTCGGATGGAAGGTCGCCATGCCCCAGTGGTAGCCCTGCCCGGGCGCCTCGGCAGCCGCCGCAAGCGGAGAGCCGATCATGACGGCGTCGGCGCCGCAGACGATGGCCTTGGAGATGTCACCACCGGTGGCCATGCCGCCGTCGGCGATGACCTGGCAGTAGACGCCCGTCTCGTCGAGGTGGCGCATGCGGGCCGCCCGGACGTCGGCGATGGCGGTGGCCTGCGGGACGCCGATGCCGAGAACGCCCCGGGTGGTGCAGGCGTGGCCGGGGCCCACGCCCACGAGGATCCCGGCGGCACCCGTGCGCATGAGGTGGAGGGCGGCCTTGTAGGTGGAGCAGCCGCCGACGATCACGGGGATGTCGAGGCTGCGGATGAAGGTCTTGAGGTTGAGGGGCTCAACGGAGGTCGAGACGTGTTCGGCGGATACCACGGTGCCCTGGATGACGAGGATGTCGAGCTCACCCTCGAGGATGTGGGGCAGCAACGCCTCGGTGCGCTGAGGCGTGACCGAGGCACAGGACACGACGCCGGCCTCGTTGATCTCGCGAATGCGCTGCGTGACGAGTTCGGGCCGGACGGGCTCCTGATAGAGCTCCTGCATCCGTTGGGTGGCCTTCTCGGTGGGCTGTGAGGCGATCTCTGCGAGTACGCCGTCGGCGTCCTCGAAGCGGGTCCAGAGGCCCTCGAGGTTGAGCACCCCGACGCCGCCGAGGCGGCCGATCTCGATGGCGGTGGCGGGACTGACCACGCCGTCCATGGCCGATGCCATGAGTGGCAGGTCGAATCGATAGGCGTCGATCTGCCAGGTGATGTCGACGTCCTCGGGGTCCCTCGTACGGCGACTGGGGAGAATGGCGATGTCGTCGAACCCGTACGCCCGGCGGCCGCTCTTGCCCAGTCCGATCTCAATCTCCAGCATGCCCTGACCCCTTGCTTGCTCCCGTGGGAGACCGTGAGCCTAGCGGTACCGACGCCGGCCCGAGTGAGGGGCGTGGCCGCCTCGGAGGGATCGGGTCACGCCAACGAGTCGAACAGGTCGCCCAGGCGTTCGACGTGTTCGGCGGTGGTCCAGGTACCACCAACGGCGACCCGCAAGACGTACCGGCCGTCGAGTTTCGTGTGGGTGAGGAAGGCCTCGCCGGAGGCGTTGACGGCGGCGTGGAGCGCCTCGGTGGCCTCGTCGCCGTCAACGTGGCGCAGGCAGACCAGCGCCAACGACCGGGGGGCGGCCAGATCGAGCCGGGGGTTGACGTCGATGCGCTCCGCGAGGGCAGTGGCAGCCGCGACATGGTGGCGGATATGGGCCCGAAGCCCCTCGGCGCCGTAGCTGCGCAACACGAACCAGAGCTTGAGCGACCGGAACCTCCGGCCCAGGGGGACCTGCCAATCGCGGTAGTCGATGACCTCACCGGCGTCGCTGGCAGCGTTGCGGAGGTACTCGGGAAGGATCGAGAGCGACTCGAGCAGCGGACCCCGGTCGGCGACGTAGAAGGCGGTGCAGTCGAAGTTGGTAAGCAGCCACTTGTGCGGGTTGAAGCAGTAGCTGTCGGCCCGGTCGAGGCCGTCGAGCAGGTGCTGGAACTCGGGGCACACCGCTGCCGATCCGGCCCAGGCGGCGTCGACGTGGAGCCAGGCACCGGCAGCGGAGGCAACCTCGGCGATGGCCGGAAGCGGGTCGATGGCGCCCGAGGAGGTGGTGCCGACCGTGGCGACGACGACGCACGGCACCAGCCCTGCCTCCCGGTCGGCTGCGATGGCGGCGGCAAGGGCCACCGGATCCATGGCATGGTCCGCATCGGTGGCGATCGACCGCAGTTGGTCGGCGGCGAATCCCGCCACGCGCACACCCTTCTCTACCGACGAGTGGGCCTGCGAGGACGTGTAGGCCACGAGGTTCGAGAGGACGGCGGCCCCGCCGCTGCGGTCGCGGGCAGCCAGGATGGCGCATAACGTGGCCGACGAAGCCGAGTCCTGGATGACGCCGCCCCCCGGCCCGTCGGAGCCGAACCGGTCGGGCAGGCCGCAGAGGTCGACCAGCCAATCCAGGACGTGGGTCTCGAGCTCGGTACAGGCCGGACCGGTCGACCAGAGCATCCCCTGGGCGCCGAGGCCGGACGAGAGCAGGTCGCCGAGCACCGACGGCGGCGACGAGTTGCACGGGAAGTAGCCGTAGAAACCCGGGTGCTGCCACTGGGTGAGAGCAGGAGCGATCAGCTGATCGATGTCGTCGAGCAGCGCCTCGAACGGCTCGGCCACCTCGGGGGCGCGTGCCGGGAGCGAGGCCCTGACGTCGCCCGGCGCCACGTCCGGGATGATCGGCCGGTCGGAGATGCCGGCGAGAAAGTCGGCCAACCAGTCGACGGCGGCATGACCGGCCGCCCGGAACTCGTCGGGCGTCTGGTGTACCGGTGGGAGTGCGTCAGGCATCGGCGGGAACGTACCCCAGATCATCCTCGACGCCCAGTGCCAGACACAGCAGCTGTCGCAGGATCGCGGCCGTGGCACCCCACACGGTGTCGCCGACCAGTTCGAAGAACGAGATCCGCCAGGGTCCGCCCGGGAAGTCCCATTCCTCCTCCCGGTACACGCCGTCGAGCAGTAGTTCCGCCAGCGGGACGTGGAGGACCGCCTCGACCTCATCCGGGTTGGCGTCCAGGTCGGGGCGGCCGGTCAGCAGCGCCACGAAGGGGTGGATGATGCTGCCGCTGCCGACGGTGGTCAGCAGGTCGAGGCGCCCGACGAGGCTGGGGGTCGTCGGGTCGAGTGCAGTCTCCTCATGGGCCTCGCGCAGGGCGGTGGCCCAGAGGTCCGAGTCGTCGGGGTCGTGGCGACCCCCGGGGAAGCTCACCTCGTGGCTGTGAGAGGCCAGACGGGGCGAACGGCGGGTGAGTACCACGTGGGGGCCGTCGTCGTCGTAGATGGCGATGAGAACGCCCGCTGACCGTTCATCGCCGGTGTGCTGCCGGCCCCGGACCCCGGCCGGTTCACGGCCCTCGAGGACGGCGAGGAGCCGTTCAATCGTGATCGTGCGGTCGGCCAGGCCGGTCCAGGGAGCCGGATCAGCGGGACGCCAGCCTGTCGGACGGGGAATGTGCTGCGGCCCGCCGCGGTCTCCGCGCAAGTCCGGAGTGGGGCTCACGCCTCATCCAGGTCGCCCAGCAGGTCGAGGAGACCGCCGTCGTCGAGGCCCTGCGCCACCTCGAGCGGCAGGACCTTGCCCCGCTCCCAACCCTGCCAGAGTTCGGCCAGGTCCGTCGCACCGTCTCCGACGGCGGCGAGCACCTCGGGGAGCCGGCCGGTCTTGAGGTTGGCCAGCATCCGCCCGGGCAGGGTCTCGCCCCGCACCCACTCGACGAACTGCCCCGCCAACTTCTCCGGGTTCGGCGCCGGGCGTGAGTTCTCCTCAGCGGCGGCGTCATCCATGGAGGAAGGGTACCGCCACCCCGAAAACGACGGGAGCCGGGCCTTGCGGCCCGGCTCCACGTCGAGGGTCGCCTTCCGGAGAAGGCGGCTCCTACATCATGCCGCCCATGCCGCCCATGCCGCCCATG